>Ga0129310_1001257_pt1 | contig 22919 bp, 23 predicted proteins | sample Go1ome_2_FD_94433 | JGI IMG/M metagenome (GOLD analysis project Ga0129310, IMG submission 94433) | Western lowland gorrila individual fecal microbial communities from Wisconsin, USA - Go1022A metagenome | ecosystem: Host-associated > Mammals > Digestive system > Large intestine > Fecal | place...
TACCTATTTCAAAGGGTTTCATTGCCCTGTGGGCAATGAAACCGCAGATTTTCGGAGATTTGTCAATAGATATTTTGTGAACGAATGCGAAATATATTTTGAATGTTGGCTTAATGGCATTGAATAGTAGAGGCACTTGTTATTTCGGCTGCATACGCAGCGGGCAAAGTGTATTCGGGGCATCTGTTCATAGGGGCTGAAAAGCGGATATTCCGGTATCCGTATACTTCTTATACACTCTTGAAATGCAAGCAGGGAAAGTGCCGTACACCACTTTCTCGTATCTGAACGCCCCCGTCAGATACGCTGTTTAGGTAACCCTCGCCCTAAACACAAGCCCTCATTCGAGGGCGAACAAAACTAAATCACCAAAAGAAAGGATCGATCATTATCGCAAGAAAATACAAACAAGTCCACCGCAAGGAGATTGTCTTCGACCTAAAAGACTGGGAGAAGATCGAGCGCAGAGCAGCCGCCTGTCACACTGATACGACGAAGTATCTGCGGAAGATCATACTGGAAAAGGAGCCGATTTTCTATGAAATGAAAGAGGCTGCGCCCTTGCTGAATGGCATGAGGATTATCTCGAATAATATCAACCAGGTGGCGAGAAAGGCGAATGAAACAAACAGCATTTATGCCGGGGACATCAAAAAAATCAAGGAGGAACAGAGCGAACTTTGCCGATTGTTAAACACATTTGTGTCCACTATAACGCCAAGCGGACGCTGAGGTACGTCCTAGACCCCGACAAGACCGACGACCGTCTTTGGTCGACCTCCATCAACTGCATGACCGAACCCGACCTCGCCTACACGCAGATGGCTGCGGTTTACGAGCAGTTCGCCCGTGACCACTTCAACAGCCCTCCGCCGCTTGTCGGGAATGGAACGGTCAAGGTCATTCACTACATACAAAGTTTTTCGCCTGACGACAACGTCACGCCGGAACTTGCCCACAGGATAGCCAAGGCTTTTGTCCGTTACGCTTTCGGTGACGATGCTCAGGCGGTCATCGGAACTCATGTGGATAAGGGTCATATTCATTCGCATATCGTGCTGAATTCTTACTCGCTGAGCGGTCAGAAATTTTATGCGAACAAGGCATCTTTAAGACGGCTGCGTGAGATCTCGGACGGTGTAAGCAAGGCGTTTGGCATTGAAATTCACCCTAACCTCAAGGGCGAGGGTCGCTCGATGAAGTACAACGAATGGCAGCAACGCAAGAACGGTACTTCATGGAAACAGCAAATCAGAGATGAGATTGACAAGCTGATAGGAGAAGTCACTTCGCCCGATGAACTGTTGCGGCTGCTTGAAGAACGTGGCTATGAGATCAAGCGTGGGAAGTATATCTCGATAAAAGCACCCGGGCAGGAACGCTTTGTCCGCACGAAAACGCTGGGCGAGGAGTACGCAGAGGACAGCCTGAATATCCGAATCACATATCGTGATATGGGTACTGGAATGACACCCACACAAGATGAACAGAACAATCTAAGCCAAGCCTACGCCGCCGTCCTGCACGATGTCCGCATACTTGCGACACAGCACAAGAAAGTGCCCCGCAAGAGAATTATCACAGCAGAGTACTCCGTTGATAATGATCTTGATGTGTATCGGCTTTCAGCGCAGCTGTCGGTCATTAACCAAGAGCATATCGGTTCTATTGGAGAGCTGGAGGGAAGGATAAACGAGCAAAGAAAGGAGTACGAAAAACTAAGGACAGAGGTCAACAGTTATATTGATGAATACAATAAAATTGCCGGAGTGCTTGAACAAGCGGAGCAGTATTACGAGCTTGCAAAGAAGTCGGAGCCGTCTGAATCTGAACAGCTTAAAATGAAAATATGTTGGCAGACCATGCTTGCGAACCACATCATGACGGCTGCCGATTTTGATGATCTGCGTAGTCGTGTCGAAAGTCTGAGCAAGAAGATCGGAGGGCTTCGGGAAAAGCTGGACGAGTGTAAACAGAAGTATGATGTGTTCACGGATATTCAAAAGACCTACGATGAGATCTCTAAACCTGATTATATCTCTGGACTTGTTGAAGAAGAACGTCAGCGGCAGGAGCAGGTCAAGAAGAAAAAGCGGAGCAGGTAACTATTGAATACGGAAGGGACTGATTAAAATGCACTACACACTCAATCATGCCAAGATAAAGACCGGGCTGTTTATGGCTCCGATCAGCTAAAGCATTTTTTATGACACCCAACAACATTACAGTCCGGTCACCGAAAAAAGAAAGGTAAGGTGTTTAAATATTGAGCAAAAAGCTAAAGAGAAAAGACATGATCATCAAAATAATCTGGGCGAGGATAAGGTACTATCAGATGATATCCGATATGCCCGATGCGGTGCTGGCGGAATACCTTGGCGTTACCCCCAGGACTCTGCTCAACTACGATAAGGACGCGAGCAATCTCGGGCTCGGGCAGATCGCACAGTACGTTTATCTTACCGGCAGAGATATGTCCGATCTTTTTCCGGCGAAAGACGAAGACGCTGTTGATCAAAAATAAAATAGCTCGAGCTGTTAAACACGGACTATTTAAAAACATATTACTGTCGGTCGCAGCAAAGCGGATATAAAAGAGTTTTGCCGCAGCGCTATATCCCTGTTCAATACGGTGAGCCGCTTTGCTGACTGCACAGCTGCCTGTATTGCTTTCCCCTGACAATGTGTGTGACAGATACCACTATCAGCATAAACACCACAGCAACTATCAGCGACACAGTTTCTCCTGTGGGTTCTGCACCATCTATGTAGTAATCTGACATATCATCGGGATCATAGTGTATCTTCACACTATCACCCTTTTCGTATTCGTGCTTTGTGAAAGGGGTCTCAAATGTCATACCCGGATCATCTTCGGAGGTCACATACGCTTTATAGTAAAATCCATGCCTGGTGTCGCTTTTTCTTTCTACATCGGTCACAACGCCCGAAATCACCGATGAGCATTTGTCCATTGAAGACTTTAGTCTGGAAATATTGAAACCGCAGTAGATCAGAGTCAAAACACCCACGACCATTGCTACCCTCATAACTACAAGAGTCGTTTTAAGATTTTTTATTTTCCTATCCATTATCTTATTCCTTTTCGAGAGCTATGTCGGCAGGACAGCACTCTCTGGTTGATGTTGCAGTAAAAAATAAGAGCGACTATAAATGCTCTGTCTTATCACAGCTTTGGTCAATGTATTGATATGGTGTTGTTTAAAGATCAAAGGATCTCAGCAATTATCTTTTTAGAATTGTTGTCAATAAGGTAACTTTCATTAATATCTTTCTTAGCATACTTGAAAGGAGCATTTTCGGGTGCGTTAGTTGTTATATTGACAAGATACGCTTCAAAGAAATTCTCCCAACTGAAATATTCCGAGCATTCAATAAAGCTTGACGGATCATCAAGAATGATTTTCAGATCTTTGTCTTTTACCAATCCCGATTTAAGTATCAGCCATTCAAAAGATTCGGGAAGGCACAACCTGAGTTTTGAATTTGATCCGAGCTTTAGTACTCTATCAATTTCAGCACCAAATGCCGCACCGTCTGCAATAACAAGCACTTTTTTATCTCCGTTTTCTTTAAGCCACTTGAATATCGCCGAATTTGATTCCGAAGAAAAACACTCAATGCCGCTGTCTTTGAAATAATTCTTGTAAAACTGAAAACCGGATTTAGAATCCTCTGTCAGCATGGTATCATATTTCATTGAAGCAGGCGCAGCATCAGCATAATAAAAATGCTTTTTATTTGATTTGTAGATCCTTTTCAAGCTATGCTGTTTTCCGCTGGTTTTTATCTCATATATCTCGTCAACACTGTAAGGCAGTTCGTGCAGATTTTCGCGGGTGATAAAAACATAATAATTATCCGTAGCTTTGATAGAAGCTGCAAATTCTTCGCTTTTCAGATAATCCGCACCCTCATCAATAAAAACGATGCTGTCGGAAAACTGTCGAAGCTGATTTTTCCAATCGCTGTCCGTAAGAGCAACACATTTCTTATCACACGAAAGATTTACACCGCTTGCCTGCTGCAACCGTGTGTAGTCAGCGATCATTTCGTAAAGCGTTGTTTTACCTGTGCCGCTGTCACCGCGAATTATAGTGATGTTTCTGTGAAGATCAAACTTAAAAACAGCATCTCTGTTTTTTACTTCGATATGATGTGTTCCTGTCATAATTACCTCACACAAATTCTCCGGCTTCGGCAACCAACTCAGCCATATTAGTTACGATCTTATTGGTATTGACGACCTTGATCTTAAATTGTCCGTCTCCGAAATCCATAAGGTGGCGAAGATTGATAACTACTTTCTGATGCCGTTCTTCTTTCATTTTTGCGATCTTCAATATCCACTCCGCACAGTTATCACCGCAGGTCGAAGCGTTGAAGATCTTATTAGGATCATTTGCAATAAGCAGAAGCGTCTTTACTCCGCCCGAAAGCTTTTTAGGACTCATATTTCCAAAAACAGGACTGGAAATAGTTCTTTCGTCAATGACATCGGACTTGTCGACCGCCTTTATCATTTCCTTTGAAAGCGGATTTGTTATCCAGCTGTCTTTATATGTGTTGTTAAAGTAGACATTCGTATTGTAGATAGCATCGGGCATATCACCAAAATACACATTAAGCATAGTACGTCACCTTTGTTTTTCATTGAAGATACTACATCATTTTTATTATACTCCATTTTCGCCGAAAAATCAAGGGGAAAGGCAAAAAGTGTTTGTATATAACCAAAATGTATAAAAACAGCATTTTTTACACCATCAACAGTTGAAAAACCATTCAGGACGTGGTATAATATAGATGGCTCATATATCACGTCCTTCAAATTTGAAAGGATGTGACTTTTATGTCAGACAAAAACAAAGTCAAAAAGAAAAAGCCCGGACAGCTGTCGTCGGGCAAGTACAGAAAGCAGGTGGTCGTCGGTCAGGACGAAAACGGAAAGAGGATAGTCAAGAGTTTCACCGCAAATACATTGTGGGAAGCCGAAAAGCTCGCAGCGGAGTACAAGGAGAAGTACGGCATCGGCTGTGAGGGCGGTGATATGTCGGTCTATTCCGCAGTCAAGGCTTTTATCGACTCCAGAAGAGATATAATCGCGCCTTCGACTTTGTACGGCTACGAGACCATTCTGAACAATCGGCTACAGGATATTATGATGAAAAAGATCTCCGAGCTGAAGATACTCGATGTTCAGGCGGCGGTCAATGCAGATCATCGCGACAAGCACAGCTCTCACAAGACGCTGAAATCTGCCCTTAGTCTTATAAACAGTGCTCTGGTCGTTCAGGGGTTCGACTATCATCTTACCAGAAGGATAACCATACCTGCGCCGAAGGCAAAGAAGCCCGATCTCCCCACAGCCGCAGAAGTCATCAAAGCGATCAAGGGCACCGAGTTCGAGCTTCCTTGTATGCTTGCGATGTGGCTGTCGCTGAGAGTGTCGGAAGTCAGAGGGCTAAAGTACAGCGACATATCAAGGGACGGCTCGCACATAACCGTCTGCGGTTCAAGGGTATATCTCGGAGGTGAGAATGACGTTAAGCGCGACGTCAACAAGACCGCCGCAAGCAACAGGACGATAAAGCTGCCGAAGTATCTGTACGATATGATAATGGCTCAGCCCCACAGCAGCGATGATGATTATATCGTCAACATGACCTACAATCAGGTGTCGCAGAATTTCAGAAGATACATGGCTCGTCAGGGCATCAAGATCACCTTTCATCAGCTGAGGCATCTTTTTGCGACTACGGCATCCGATCTCGGCGTGCTGGACGGGTATATCCGGAAGCTGGGCGGCTGGTCATCGGACAGCATTCTCAAAACGATCTACACCCACACCACCACCGATTCTGAGGAGAAGTACCAGAAGACCATTGACGATCACTTCATCAAGCTGCTTGAAGGCTGCGATCGGGAGTCCGAAAAGGACGATCAGGAGGCTTAAAAAGGATCTCGTGTGATTTTTTCACCGGATCTTAGTGCAAAGACGGGTCATCAGACAAGCGCAAAACGACGTATCTGCGCGGTTTGCGCCGTGTAAGATCCGTGTGATTTTGTGTGATTTTTCGTGTGATTTCGTGTGATTTTGTGTGATTTTGGGTCGAAAAGAAATGTTTTTTACAGAAATTGGATGTCATTTTCGGCGCCGAATTTCCAAGCAAAATGCCCGCAAACCGCGTAATAGCGTGCTTTTTGCAAGAAAAATCCCAAGTTATCGAGCATTCAATAACTTGGGAAAACTTGGTAAATTGGCGGAGAAGGAGGGATTCGAACCCTCGATGAGCTATTAACCCATACACGAGTTCCAGTCGTGCGCCATAAACCGGGCTAGGCGACTTCTCCATTGTTTGATTTTGTGTTGTCTCTCACAACAGTATCTATTATAGCACATATGGTCTGATTTGTCAACCCCTTTTTCAAATTTTTTTGCATTATTTTTTTTGACTTTCTTTGATCAGATAGAAACATAAAAATTGCCTACAGATAACTGTGCCTATCAAGTATAAAATCATGAATGTATATCAGATGTACACGATCAACAGACAATGTTTTTTACTGCACATTTTATCCGAAAGCGTTTTCGAAAATTGCGATAATTAGTTAGTATAACAATTGAATAAATTAACATTTCGTGATATAATCATAGCATAAGCAAAAAGGAGGACACAGCCATGAAGTACAAAGAGAAAAAATATACAGATGTAGCAGAGGTAAACTCAAGCGGTATCGTCTTTATATCAGGTGAAAAACTGGATTTTTCTGAGTGCGTTGGCGAAAATGATACCTGTGTCGGTGAACGTGATATTGATGCCAGACCTCCGTATTTTGAGTTCTATACATCAGATAAGCCGACAAGGATAGTCTTTGACAGAAAAGGTCTTCTGAGTGATACGGTCAATCAGCGCGAGTTTGTAAAGATGCAATGTCTTATTGCCGATGCAGGCTTTTCGACCCTAGACCTTAGCTGAACGATGCGCTTCACATAAAGCAAAAAAATAACGTGGTTATCCCGCTGACACACCACAAAAACGGCGGTTTTACAGAACTTAAGGTGGTTGGCGTATGGCGCTCAATTATCCTTTTGTTTACAGCATTTTCAGCCGGTGTGATAAAGGGATAGTCATAAAAAAGAATTCAGCTTATCGGAACTTGAAATTGACTGTATATTTATAGAGAGTGGGAATAGGGTAGTATACTTACCTTAGAAAAGAGTGACATTTTATGGACAAAAAATACTTACAGCTGTTGGCAAAGGAGTTCCCGAATATAGACAGTGCCGCCAGCGAGATAGTTAATCTGTCAGCGATACGCAGCCTGCCAAAGGGGACAGAATACTTTTTCAGTGACATGCACGGCGAGTATGAAGCCTTTCTGCATATGCTGAAAAGCGCGTCGGGTATGATAAAGATAAAAATAGACCTGACACTCGGCAAGACAGTTTCGTCAGCCGAAAGGGAAGCGCTGGCGGCTTTGATATACTACCCCGATAAAGAGCAGAAACGCCTGAAAAAGGCAGGTATACTTGATGATGAGTGGCGCAGACTGACTATCTACAGGCTGATACTGGTGCTGGAAGCTGTATCGGCAAAATATACCCGTTCGCGTGTGCGAAAAAGAATTCCGCAGGATATGGTCTATATACTGGATGAACTGCTGAATGTCACCGACGATGTCATCAAGGAGTATTACTACGATGAGATAATCACAACGATACTCGATACAGGCATCGCAGACCACTTTATCAACGAACTTTGCAAGGTCATTCAATCGCTGGCAATAGACAGCCTTCACATAATCGGTGATATCTTTGACAGAGGTCCCCGCGCCGATATAATATTGAATGAGTTGATGAAAATGCACGATGTTGACATACAGTGGGGAAATCACGATATCTCCTGGATGGGTGCCGCATCAGGAAACAGGGCACTTATAGCCAATGTTATCCGCATCTCGATGCGATACAATAATTTTGATATACTTGAAGACGGATATGGGCTAAACCTGCGTGCGCTGGCGGTTTTTGCTGGGGAAGTCTACAAAGACGATGATTGTGCGCTGTTCATGCCGCAGACACTTGATGACAACATTTATGACCCTGTAGATACTAAACTCGTTGCCAAAATGCACAAAGCTATAACCATCATACAGTTAAAACTTGAGAGCCAGCTGATAAAACGCCACCCTGAATGGGAAATGGACGGACGAGATGTATTCGGAAATATCGATCCTGTCAACGGTTCAGTTGAACTGAATGGTGTCAGATACGAACTTTTGGATAAGAATTTCCCGACAGTCAGCAGGGAAGACCCTCTTGCGCTGACCGATGAAGAGAATGAGTTGATGACAGTGCTGACAAATTCCTTCATGCACAGCGAAAAACTTGCTGAACACATGCGTTTTCTCTACTCCAACGGTTCGATGTATAAGACAATAAACGGAAATCTGCTCTTTCATGGCTGTATACCGATGGACGAAAACGGCAAACCACTTTCGCTGACTATAGAGGGTGAGCAATATTCGGGCAAAGCGATGCTCGATAAACTGGACGAGGTGGCTAACAAAGCATACTTTCTTCACCCATGTGATGAAAAAGAAAACTCGGCAGATATGCTTTGGTACCTTTGGTGCGGACCTAACTCGCCGCTCTACGGAAAGGATAAGATGGCGTTTTTTGAACGCTATTTTATTGAAGACAAATCGACACACACCGAGAATTACAACGCCTACTACCATTTTTCCGAGCAGGCAGATGTCTGCCGCTTCATACTCAGAATGTTTGGGCTTGATCCCGACAGAGGTCATATCATCAACGGTCACGTACCTGTCCGCATAAAAAATGGCGAAAGCCCTGTCAAGGCAGGCGGAAAGCTGTTTGTTATAGACGGAGGTATCTCGAAGGCATATCAGAAAGCAACGGGTATCGCAGGATATACGCTGATCTACGACAGCCACAGCTTGAATCTCGCACAGCATCAGCCGTTTATTGCAGGCGAAAGTGAGCACACTCCGACTCTCAGCATGGTGGAAAGGCTTGAGCGCCGCGCGAATATATCCGATACCGACAAAGGTGCAGAACTGCTTGGAAAGATAGATGACCTCCGTGAACTGCTGAAAGCGTACCGCTCAGGCGCGATCAAGCAGAAACAGGGACGCAGACCCAACGTCAATTGCATTATATGAACAGACCATAGATCCATTTTTCTCGGAATGGAGCGGATCATTTATACACAAATAACGTGAAAGAGGCGAGAAAATGACTGTTTCAATATACGGTGACTCAATAAGTACATTCCGTGATATGAACCCCGAAGGTCATATCGTATACTACAATATAGACAACTGCATGCGTCATGGACTGGCTGATGTGAGCGATACTTGGTGGGGAAGAGTGCTGAGTGAGTTCAGATGGGAACTTCTGGTGAATGCGTCCTATTCCGGCAGTCGTGTTTCCGGGGATAGTTTTCCGTCTGGGTGCAGTACACAGCGCATGAAATACCTTAAAAGCGCCCGAATGCCTGATATCATACTTGTCTATCTGGGCTACAATGATTTCGGCTTCAGCGTACCTCTGACATCAGATAAAACTGATGACGAAATGAGTTTTAAAGGCGCTTACAGACTGATGCTCAGGCGGCTTAAAGATAGCTTCCCCGACTCAAAGATCATTTGCGGAACTATTATGCAGAATTACATCTTCTACCGCCCCGACCTTTCAGAAAAGCTGAACAAGAACAGTGCCGGTACTCCGCTGGAAGCCTACAACGAAATTATTCGGGAGGTTTGCAGTTCAGAAAAAGTTCTGCTTGCAGACCTTCATGGTACAGGCATAAGCTGTGATACTTTGTCGGACATGCACTGCACCAAACGCGGTCACCGGGAGATGGCAGAAGCGTGGATCTCGGAACTGAAAAAACTTGTATGAAAAAAAGACGGGAAACAGCGTATTTCCCGTCTTTTTATTCATCACTGTAATTATCGTTCCCGTTTACTTTCAGAACAGCCAGTGCGCATGCTTGTCCTACAATACATAAAAACACCGCTTTAAGTCCGATCACTCTTGTAATGACCGCACCAAACCCTGCGCCGATTATAAATATACCTATTATGCCAAAATATGAAAGAGCCTTGCGTAATTCAGTGCTATCCTTTGATTTAAAGAAGTTAAACAGGCTTTCGCTGCCGCTTCGCAGATTTCCAGTACACATCGTGGTAGCATAAGCATTTCCGTTGAGCCGTCTGAACCCTTCTACCTGCATAGCACAGGTCAGAGATACAAGAATATTAGCAAGATCGTTGCGGCTGTTCGGAATAAAACCGACTGCCGCGAGGATAGCCATTTCAACCAGAAGTGTAAGCTGATGCCAGTGAACTTTCGGATCATCATTGAACCGCCATTTTATAAGCTCTACCGCGATAACGCCGATAACAAAGGATAAAATAGGTATCAGATAGTGTACAGCTTCTCTGAACTCCCCGTCAGTTAGCCGAAGTCCCATCAGCACGATATTACCTGTCTGTGCGTTGGCAAAAACTCCATCGCGGCAGATGTAGGTATAAGTGTCCAAATATCCGCCCACAAAACTCAGCAAAGCGCCTACTTTGAAATTTTCGGCAACATGTCTTGATGTGTTCATATATTATTGCCGGCTTCGATTATAGGCCGCAGATCAGCAAGGTCATATGGAGTTCTCTGGTAAACGCAATAGTTCAGCCAATTTGAGTAGAGAAGATTTGCTGAACAACTCCAGTTAAAAATAGGCTGCTGATCGGGGTCATTGCCGGGAAAATAATTGTATGGTATCTGTATTTTCTGCCCTTTGCGGACATCTCTGAAATACTCTTTCGCAAGAGTTTCCCTGTCATACTCCCAGTGTCCCAGCTGGAAGAACAATCTCTCACTGCTGTCACAGACAAGCTGTACCCCGGCTTCATAGGACTCTGCCAGAATAGTCAAGTCAGAAACCTTTACAATATCTTCATGACGAACTTCTGTATGGCGCGAGTGCGGGCAGTGAAAAACATCGCCAAAACCTTTGAGTATCAGACTTTCGGGGTGCTCAATGTGATGCTTGAAGTTGCCGAACATCTTATTATCCAGCGGATATTTCGGTATGCCGTAGTGATAATACAGTGCCGCCTGCGCACCCCAGCAAATGTGGATAGTGGAGTAGACATGGGTCAGCGACCAGTCAAGTACGCGGCATAATTCCTCCCAATAGTCCACCTGTTCATATTCCAGAAGTTCTATCGGTGCACCGGTGATGATAAGTCCGTCATAACGGTTATCCTTAACTTCTTCAAAAGACTTATAAAACGCAAGCATATGTTCCTGCGAAGTGTTCTTGGAAACATGACTGCTCATCTGGATAAGTTCAATATCGACATGTAAAGGTGTGTTACTTAACAACCTGAGAAGCTGTGTTTCGGTGGTGATCTTATCAGGCATCAGATTGAGAATTGCAATGCTAAGCGCACGTATATCCTGGTGCTCCGCTCTGTCGTTTGGTATAACAAATATTCGTTCTTTTTCCAGCGCCTTAAAAGCGGGAAGATCATTTGGTATTTTAATTGGCATTTTTAGATCACCCTTTTTTGTTGAAATTTATACGCGATCATGTGTAAACATGCTTAACTTGACACGTATTTTCGATAAGTCAAAATCTGATATTTTTAGCGTACCATTCAGGCTTTGTCATTTTGTAGACCTTTGTTTCAACTTCATGACCGCCTTTGTTTTCAAGCACTTTCTTTGAAGATCCACACTGCTTCATACCGCACTTTTCAAGCACGCGACCGCTTGCTTTATTGTCAGACATGTGTTCAGCGACCACAGTATCAAAGCCCACCACAAAGAACAGATAAGCCAGCACAGGTTCCAATGCTTCGGTCATAAGACCCTTGTTCCACCAGTCCTCGCCAAGAACATAGCCTATTTCTGCCTCACGTTTGTCGGTGTCCGCGCGGACAACTCCGATACTTCCGACAGGTTCGCTTGTTTCATTCAGCACCATCACCCAGTCGAAGTTATCGGTCCTTCCTGAAAGTTTGGTGCGTTCAACACAGAATTTTGTGCTGACTTCAAGGTTTTCATGCGTGTTCCATGTGAGATATTTCGTCACGTTTTCGTTTGATGCCCAGTTTTTATAAATGTACTGCGCATCACTCAGCTTAAATGCCCTCAGCTTCATGCGCTTAGTTTCAAAAGGCTGAGTGCCGATCAAATTCAACTTTTCCAATGATATCACTCCTATAAGTTAATGTAAAGGCGTATCACTTGTCACTTATTTGCCACAGCATTTCATGACTGTTTTGACATTCCTTTGCAGGACTACATCGCCGTTCTTCTCATCAACTCTTATTATTTTATCGAAGCCGTGATATGCTAGAAACTTAAGCATTGTCAAGTTGTCTGACTTAACAATAACAGACATGTTATCATATCCCATATATGCCGCTTGATTGACGGTGTATTCCAGCATCATACCTTTATATTCACTTTCTGTTTCCATATCGGCATACAAGTCTGCAAGATACAGTTTGCGAAGTGCTGTAGTCAGCACTTCATCGCCCATATCAAACACAATAACAGATGCGGCTTTGATCGACTCACCGTCATCAAGTGCGAAAACAACGCCCTTGTGTTCAGCCAGTATTTTCTGTGCCTCTGACAGTTTGTTCCAGTCTTTCAAGCTATCCAGCTTGTCAGAACTTTCGGGCAATATTTTTATAAATGAAAGCCTTATCATGAGCGTCGGGCACCTCCAACAAAAAAGCGTCCGCCCACGGACGCCGAACTGCTTATACGAATATTATAGCATATTCCACGTATATTGTCAAGTATAAAAAAGCCCGCAGAACCGTTCTGCGGGCTTGTAATTATTGCTTATTCGTACAGGGGATACTTCTTGCAGATATCTGTTACCATACCGCGAACCTTTTCAGCGTTTGCGTCAAAGTCAGAAGCAGTCAGATAGATGCACTCAGCTATAACATCCATATCCTCTTCTACCAGTCCTCTTGTAGTAACTGCGGGTGTACCGATGCGCACGCCGCTGGTCACGAACGGGCTCTGAGGGTCGTTAGGTATAGCGTTCTTGTTAACAGTGATATATACCTCATCCAGCTTGTTCTGCAGTTCCTTGCCTGTGATGTTGAAAGGTCTGAGATCAGCCAGCATCAGATGATTGTCAGTGCCGCCCGAAACAAGTGCAAAGCCCTTGTCTACCAGACCCTTAGCAAGTCTTTGAGCGTTCTTTACGATCTGCTCACCATAAGCCTTGAATTCAGGCTTGAGAGCCTCACCGAAGCAAACAGCCTTACCTGCGATAACGTGCATCAGAGGACCACCCTGTGTACCCGGGAATATAGCGCTGTTGATCTTCTTAGCCAGTGCCTCATCATTGGTCAGTATCAAACCGCCGCGAGGACCTCTCAGAGTCTTGTGAGTTGTTGTAGTTGTAATGTCAGCGAAAGGAACAGGGGATGGGTGCTGACCCGAAGCTACCAGACCTGCGATATGTGCCATATCTACCATGAAATATGCACCGATGCTCTTAGCGATAGCAGAGATCCTTTCAAAGTCGATGATCCTTGGATATGCAGATGCACCTGCAACGATCAGCTTAGGCTTAACTTCCTGTGCCTGCTTCTCCATAGCGTCATAGTCGATGAAGCCGTTGTCATCAACGCCGTAAGGAACGAAGTTGAAATACTTACCTGAGATATTGACAGGTGAACCATGTGTGAGGTGTCCGCCGTTATCAAGGCTCATGCCCATAACGGTGTCGCCGGGCTGGAGCAGTGCGAAATAAACTGCGGTGTTAGCCTGTGCGCCGGAGTGAGGCTGAACGTTTGCAAACTTTGCGCCGAACAGCTTGCATGCTCTGTCAATAGCGATCTGTTCAACGATATCAACGTCCTCACAGCCGCCGTAGTATCTCTTTCCGGGATAACCCTCAGCGTACTTGTTTGTCAGCACGCTGCCCATAGCTGCCATTACAGCAGGCGAAACGATGTTCTCGCTGGCGATAAGTTCGAGATTTCTTCTCTGGCGAGCCAGTTCAAGACCCATAGCATCGCCGACTTCTTTGTCGAATTCGGATACGAAACCGATAGAATCAAGCATTTTCATAGTTTTAACTCTCCTTGTTAAAAAATTTATCAACACAAATTATTATACAATATTTTTCTGGAAATAGCAAGTGTTTTTCACAAATTTTTCCGAAAAAAACATTTTTTTATCCCAATATCATTGTGCCATCGCGTATTTCTCGCTGTATTTTTCGTACAGACCTTGCGCCGCTTCCTCTGATGTTGCCTTGTTGAACACATAAAGGTTGCTTGCATCGATGAAATCATTAAAGAGGGTACTGTTCTCAATGAGCGAATTCATCGAACTTATGTACTGATTGTTCTCCATGACCAGCGAAGCCTCATATTGCAGACCTGACAACTCACCTATATCGTCAAGGTAATCCCTTGCTGCCGCACTGATCGGTATACCTTTCTCTACGCCCTGATATCTTGCCATTTCACTGCTGTTCAGCATGTAGTCGAGCAGTATGGCGGCTTCTTGCGGGTGTTCTGTATTTTTGCTTATCGCGTATAAAGTCGCAGGCTTAGCATACCAGCCTGTGCCGCTGGGCATACCCTCGATAACCGGGTAATCCGCCGCCACAACTTCCTGACCGTCAGCAATGACATTTTTATAGAAATTCAGCGCATCACTGACCCAGCCGACAGAACCCGCATATTTTCCGTTCTGCATATTGAATCTCTGGTAATCCTCTATAAGAGGTACTACTTTTTCATCGACCAGCCGCTTGTAGAATTCCATCATTAGCTGAAAATCTTCTGCTTTGAATGTGATCTCATTATTATCATTGTAGAAATGCTTGCCGTTGTTCTGTTCGGCATAAGCTACCAGTGTCAGCCACATACTTTTATCGGCGCATGCCATGGGGTAGACACCGTCAGGGCTCATTATTTTTGCCGCCTCAAAAAGGTCGTCCCATGTCTTGGGCACAGCCAGACCATAGCTGTCATAAATGGTTTTGTTGATGTACATTGTTTCTGCGTTCATCGCGATCGGTACAGCGTTCAGCTTTCCTCCGCGAATGCCGTATTCAAGCACATCGTCGGGGAAGTTTGAGAGATCAACTACATCTGAGAGCGTTGAGATGTCATAATATCCGTCACCCTCAGGTGAATATTGGTTCAGCCAGCTGACGTTTATCTGCATGACATCGGTTTCTGTACCTGATATCATTCTTACCTGATTTCTCGCTTCATAGCCCGACCATTCCGAATAGCTGCACTTGACTTTTATATCTGGGTGCAGTTTCTCGAATTCCTCTATCGCTTCGAGCGTATACTCGCTTCGGGTGTCGTTGCCCCACCAGGAAAGAGTTATCTCGGTCTGCACATTCTGATCTACCACTACGTTTTGTGTTTCACCACAGCCCGAAAGTTCTGCCGCCAGACAGATTGTCAGCGCCAGTGCCGGTATACGTTTTTTCATTCTGCATCACCGCTTTCTCCGTCATAGAAAGTGAAGCCGTCCTTGCCGCTCTTCTTAGCCATGTACATAGCTTTGTCGCAGGCTGAATAAAGTTCTTCAAAACTTTTGCCGTCTTTAGGGTAAAGCGCCGCGCCTATACTTGCAGTCACCTGATAGCCGTACTCAGCAGCGGTGCTGTTGTCATGGAATGCCTTGTTAAGAGCCTCGCATCTTTCTTTTATGTGTGCGATGAACTCATCATCGTCTTTGCTTGCAGTATTCACAAGCACACAGAATTCGTCACCGCCGATACGCTCCAGATAATCATCGTCCGAGAACACCTGACGCAGCACCCCTCCTGTGCCTGCCAGCAGCTTGTCACCCGCCGCATGACCCAGTGTGTCATTTACCCTTTTGAAGTCATCTATATCGAGTATGACCATAGCACGCCGCTCGTTGTCTAGGGAATTTTGCAATGTTGTGCCTGCAAGTTCCTCAAAAGTCAGTTTATTCAGTATACCCGTCAGCCTGTCGGTAGATGCTTTGTTGTCAAGTTCTGATATCATAGCATTTACAGGCTTTGTCAGCAGCCAGCTGAGATACATGCCCAGCGCCGCCGCCAGCACCATCGCGATAACGCCTACCATATAGATATAACGCTTCATCACATTTTTCTCAGCAAGTATCTGCTGTGTGGGAATGTAGCATACCACGTACCAGTCATTACACTTGTTGACCGACACCAGATAGTCGTTATCCATAGCTGTCGCAGAGTCATGCCCCTCTATGCGTTCACGTATCTCTGATTTCAGCGGTGTGCCGACCTCGTTGCCGTTTTTCGAGTACAGTGTGTTGTAATTTCCATCTACCAGTTCTATCTGCATACCCGCCAGCGTTTCGGGATTGTCAAATACACCGCTAAGTTCATTTGCGTAGAAAGATATGAACAGTACTGCATTTTTATGCACCTGCTTTACATAGTAGATGCGTCTGAAATCTCCTTCATATCCCGTGAACCAGCCATCGTGTAAACGCTGGTTGGTTATCATCGCACTAAGTTCTTCAAACATCTGTTCACCGAACAGCGACATCGAACCGTTTGATATCTTACCGACTGTCCTGTTATTTCTGTAGACTATCCCGTAGTCAACGAAATTCTCCATTATACACAGGTTGAACAGCTTGTCGAAGATGACTTTTTCGGTGTTTATAGCATCATATTCGTCATTGTCGGGGCTGGTAGCGTCATAAGTATATGACTCTTCCTCACCGAAAGCCAGCGTCGCGATGGTTTCCATGCGGTTCATGTAACTTTCCAGATTCAGCTTCATCTGAACACTAAGCGACGAAGTCATGGAAACCACCTTGTTTTTCAGTACAGTGTCCGTTTTGTTGACGCTGAGCACCATAACTGCGACAACAGCAGCCATGACCAATATTGCAAAACCGAGCATCATAGCAGTCTGTATCTTGTGTACCGCTTTGATATGCCCGCGTCTGTGTGAATTGTTAACCATTCTGTAAGTACCCCTTTGATAGTTTAGCAGATCAGTATATTAGCAAAAATATTCATTTTATTCCAACATATATTATAGCAGATATCTGCTTTTTTGTCATTAATAAACGAATAAAAAATCAAAATTTCGGCTATTTCTAACAATCTAAAGGTTGCTCTTTGTTTATTTCTTACAAATTGATTTACAATTCACTGTATGTGTTGACATGATTAACTATTTAACTCAAAAGCGCAAAATACATCGTTCAGATATATTTATGGAGGAAACGGTCAGAAATATTGTGACATTTCTATTGACACCGCATGAATTCCGTGATATAATTTCACTGATACAGATCACAAATTATGAAAGGCGGTAAGATATGGATTCGTTAGCGGCAAATAAAAGCATTGATGATATTGCCGAAGAAGGCAACAAACTTTTTGATGAAGAGAAATATTCTGAGGCTATCAGGATATGGCTGAAGGGATTGGATCTTCTGGAACGGCCGCTCAACTCTCAAAGTGATGCTGTGTGGTTCCAGGCATCTATTGCAGATGCGTGGTTCATGCTTGGAGATCATGAGAAAGCATACCCGTATTTGCTGGAAGCCGTATCCAATATCAGCGGTGCGGGTCAAACAGATCCGTTTGTTATGCTGCGTCTTGGGCAGTGCTCACACGAATTGGGGAAAGAAGATGCCGCAGAATACCTGATGCGCGCTTATATGCTTGCAGGTGAAGAGATATTTGAAAACGATGATGATAAATACTTTGAACTGATAAAGGATCTGATCTGACAGATCGTGTTAACTGTATCTCATTTATATCAACAATAATGCCCCCGAGCGTTTCTTACACTCGTGGGCATTATTCATTCTGAAAGTAACATCTAAAATGGCAGGTCTTTGGCTGAGTAAAGACCGTAAGCACTCTCAGCGCTGTATACTGCAACTTTTATAGCCTCGCTGATGACCTCTGCGGCTATCACGCCGACCGCATCTATATCAGCTTCAATATCACCCGCAGACAGCGCATAAATGCTGTCGCCATCTGCCGAAGTATGTACAGGTGAGATGCTTCTGGCATAACCGTCATGTGCCATGCCTGCTATTTTGCACAGCTGTGCCTTATCAAACTTTGCATTGGTCATCACGGCAGAGATAGTGGTATTATCAGCAAACTTGTTCTGTACAGGAGTTATATGCTGTGTCATAAATTCTAACGAGTCTGCAAAACCGCTGTTGTCTGCGTTCAGCATGCCTGCTATTTTTTTAGCCGACTTGCTGTCAAATACATCACCCAGCGCATTGAGCACTGTCACCGCACCTATCTTAAGGTCACCTATCTGTACAGCGCAGCTGCCTATACCTGTTTTCATACAGTGCTCCATTCCGCAGGATTTGCCAACAGAAGCGCCGCAGCCTGCCCCGAAATTGCCGTCGCGGTAATTTGGCGCATCAAGCGCTGCTTTTGCCGCAGCATAGCCCATCGCTTTATCAGGACGCACACTGCCGTCACCGACCGTGAGGTCAAATATATCCGACTGTACCACCAGCGGAACTTTTGTAATGCCTACTTCCAGTCCGATGCCGCGTTCTTCCAGCAGTGCCATAACACCGTCCGCTGCGTCCAGTCCGAAAGCGCTTCCGCCGCCCAGTACCACTGCATGAATGGTCTGCGCAACGGCAAGCGGGTCCAGCAGAGCAGTTTCCCGCGATGCAGGTCCGCCACCGCGAATATCAAGCCCTGCTCTCATTCCGGCGGGGCATACAAGTACGGTGCAGCCTGTGGCAGCTTTCTTATCTTCTGTCTGACCTATCCTGATATTATCAATGTCGGTTATCGCTATCCGTTTCATTCTTCATTGTCCTCGCTATTTTTTCTGTGCTTTCTGATATGCTGATCTGCCAGCGGGTTAGCGTTTGCAGCATCACGTAAATTCTGGCTTGTAAGGTGAGTGTATATCTCTGTGGTGGCAAGGCTCTCATGTCCCAGAATGTCTTTAAGCACAAGTGTGTCCACATTTCCGTACTGATACATAAGCGTTGCAGCTGTATGGCGAAGTTTGTGTGTCGTTATGCCAAGGTTTCCAAGTCCTGCTTTCTTAAGGCTTTCCTCAACGATATACTGTGTCATTCTCCGCGATATGCGCGTGTTTCGGTTCGACAGAAACAGCGCCTTATCGGTTGTCTGTACTGCGCTCCTGCGCGGCAGATAAGCCTTAAGTGCTTCAACACAGGCATCATTCATATAGACTATACGCTCTTTTGAACCCTTGCCGAATAAACGCATCGTTCCGTTCTCAAAGCTGATATCGTCCGTATTCAGCCCGCAAAGTTCGCTAAGACGCATGCCGCAGTTCAGGAAAAGTGTTATCATACAGTAATCCCGCTCATAATTTGCAGATTCTACAGCTGCCAGCAGCTTCTGCGCATCGCCAAGTGTCAGGTATTTCGGCAGAGTTTTCGGCAGTTTCGGAAGTTCCAGCTGTTCTATTGGGTCGGAACTGATAAGCCCCTTTTTCAGATGAAGATAAGAATAGAACTGCTTTAGCGCCGATGTCTTGCGCGCCCTTGTCTTGATGCTGTTGCCGCGTTCATCAGCGAGCCATTTTAAATAATTGTAGGCATCTATCAGCCTTATTTTTTTTATATAATCAAATGGAACTTCTGATATGGCTATGTCTTCAAATTCGACCTTGTTCGGGTCAGCATCATTGTGGTCGATAAGCAGATACCGCAGAAATGTGCGCAGGTCGATATAATACGCTTCAACAGTGCGGTCGCTCCTGCCTTTTACCAGCTGCATGTATGTAAGATAATCTGCCAGATAATCAGGACAGTCGTTCAGATACTCTTTTTTCATAAAAACACCCGTTCATAATATTTGCAGCCAATGACTGCATGATCCCTGTGATTAAAATTATATGACTATCCCTTTAGCACACCGGCTGAAAATGCGGTAAACAAAAGGATAATTGATCGCTGTTTTTTTGTGGTGTGTCAGCGGGATAACCATATAAAATTATACATCATCGCGCCCGAAAAGTCAATGCTGTAATAAATCACACATAAAATATACGATTTTAAGTTATTGCATTTTTTTTCGGGCTATGTTATAATTACACAAAATGAAAACGATTAAGTTAAGTACTTACGGAGGTCCATATCATGAAACTTATATCATGGAATGTAAACGGTTTCAGGGCTTGTCTTCAAAAGGGTTTTGAGGATTTTTTCAAGTCTGCTGACGCTGACATCTTCTGCATACAGGAAACAAAAATGCAACCCGATCAGGCTGATTTTTCACCCGAAGGCTATCATAAATACTTTCACAGTGCTGTGAAAAAAGGCTATTCCGGCACAGCGGTCTACACAAAGAACGAGCCGAAAGCTGTAACATACGGACTGAACGGCGCTCACACTGATGAAGGCAGAGTCATCACATGCGATTATGACGATTTTTATTTCGTATGCTGTTATGTGCCCAACGCCCAGAATGAACTAAAGCGGATCGATTACCGCATGGAGTTTGAGGATGATATGCGCGCATATCTTTGCGGACTTGATAAGTTAAAACCCGTGATATACTGCGGCGACCTCAATGTTGCCCATGAGGAGATAGACCTCAAAAATCCCAAGAGCAATGTGGGAAATGCCGGCTTTTCAGATCAGGAACGCGGCAAATTCACCGAACTGCTCGCAGCAGGTTTTGCAGATACTTTCAGGCGGCTTTATCCTGAAACAACAGGTGTTTATTCATGGTGGTCATATCGCTTCAACGCCCGCAAGAACAACGCAGGCTGGCGCATCGACTATTTTGTTGTTTCCGAAAGACTTATGGACAAAGTCGGTGACTCAAAGATACTCACTGATGTTATGGGCAGCGATCATTGTCCTGTTCAGCTGGATATAACGATCTGACATAGTTTCATATTTTTGCACAAGCACAGCGGTCATTTACGTGGTTATCCTGCTGACACACCACCAAAACAGCGGTTTTGCAGAGCTTAAGGCAGTTGGCGCGTGGTGCACTAAAAGGATAGTCACAATTATTTATACGGTATAGTTTGGGTGAGGAGGTAAATTTATGGTGCTTGTAACGGGAGATATACATGGCTGTGCCGATATCGGCAAGCTGACTGCTAAGGCAAATCCGATACAGAAAGAGATGACAAAGGAAGATTTTCTGATAATTGCGGGTGATTTCGGGCTTGTATGGAACAATGATGAAGAAGATCTCTGGTGGCGCAAATGGCTCGATAAAAAGCCGTACACCACGCTTTTTGTTGACGGCAACCACGAAAATTTCGATTTGCTCGATGACTATGAAGTCACTGAGTTCAACGGCGGAAAAGTCCACAGGATAGGGGAGAGCATCTACCATCTTATGCGCGGCGAGATGTTTGAACTGCAAGGAAAGCGCTTTTTCACGATGGGCGGTGCTGAGTCACACGATAAGGAGTTCCGCACACTCGGCACTTCTATATGGACACAGGAAATGCCATCTGATGAAGAGTATATCCACGCTATCGAAACGCTGGACAGGATCGGCTGGCAGACAGATTTTGTAATTACTCACTGTGCGCCGACACCGATACAGTCAGAGATAGCAGCAATGCTGGGTTTCCCTGATGTATATCCCTCAAATCAGCTGACGGATTTTTTGCAGCAGGTGCGCGAAAAGCTGGAATTTCGCGGCTGGTTTCACGGACACTATCACACCGATCTTACCTCGACGATCGACCCGCGCGTAAACCTTTTGTTCAACAATATCCTACAAATAGTCTGACGATCCTCATTACCGAAAAAATGAACATTCTTCACCATAAACTATACCAAAAGCATCATAAGATCACTATAGCAATCCGCCTTAAAATTCAGACAAAATCCGGTCGCAAAACCCATAAATCCGAGCTTTAGCGACCGGATTTTGTGAATTTAAATAGTTGGATTGCTATAAAAGAACTTGATAAGAGATCAACAACGGAGGCAGGAAAAATGACAAATTATCAGATCGATACATCTATTATAGATACACCGCGCGGCAATATACACTGCACCGAATATATCCCGAAAAATGGCGGTAACTCTGCTGTGATACTAAGTCACGGCTTTAATTCATGCGCTGATGATCTTGCAGATGTGGCTAAGAAGTTGGCTGAATGCGGCATATATTCAGTATGCTATGACTTCAACGGCGGGGGAGTCCGCTGTAAAAGTACAGGTAAGACAACTGATATGAGCATTCTGACAGAACAGGCTGATCTGCGCGACATGATATCGCTTGTCAGGTCACGTCCGCAGATAAAAAAGATATACCTGTATGGTGAGAGTCAGGGCGGTTTTGTTTCAGCGCTGACTGCACCTGAATTTGCTGATATAGAAGGGCTTTTTCTTGTCTATCCCGCATTCGTTATACCGAATGACTGGCTGAACAAGCAGGAAAGTGAGTTGCAGGGTGAGTTTGATTTTATGGGCGTTAAGCTGACAAAGACCTATTTTGACGGCGTTCCGCGCTACGATGTCATAGCTAAGGCGGCAGAGTTTACAAGACCTATCAGAATATGGCATGGTGCTGCCGACCCTGTAGTCGATCCCGAATATTCACTGAAACTTGTGAAAGCATGCAATAAATGTGAACTTACTGTATTCAGCGGACTGGGTCACTGGTTCCCGCCTGAGTACAGAGAACGTGTAGCTGATGATATCGCAGCAGCTATCATAAAATAGATCACACCCGATGCAAAATGTACTGCATCGGGTGTTTTTTGTATAACGAAAACCCCCGGCTCTGCCGGGGGTTCCAAAAAGCTTTAGCTATGGGTAGAAAAAAAGAACCTCCTATGATAAAATAAGAGTAGGTCTGCCAACCGAAACTTAAGAATCA
>Ga0129310_1001258_pt1 | contig 22915 bp, 23 predicted proteins | sample Go1ome_2_FD_94433 | JGI IMG/M metagenome (GOLD analysis project Ga0129310, IMG submission 94433) | Western lowland gorrila individual fecal microbial communities from Wisconsin, USA - Go1022A metagenome | ecosystem: Host-associated > Mammals > Digestive system > Large intestine > Fecal | place...
CTTTTGAAGCCTTTGTGATAGCTTCAACAATCTTATCAATATTGAACTCGAATTTCTCGCTATGACAAATGATGTGCATTGTACACTCACCTGCCCTTTACAAGTAGTACGGTAAACCGCCTCTTTTATTATATCACATTCCATCTTAAAACAATATATGTCTCGTGTCCTTATCACTCCGTCATCTTCTTTTTAACCTTTTCTGGCACATCAATCAAGCCAAATCGGTAGAACATCCCATAGATGTAAGACACGCCTCGGATATCTCCCAGCGCCTTGGGTCTGTCCACTACCTCTCCGATTTTACCGATGTTGTGATACGCCAGCAGCACGGAACTCCAAGCAAGGCTCTTGCTGCCCTCTCTCCGGTCGATCCACAGCTCCTTGGTGAACTCATCTCCCCTACCCTTCTTCAGCTTATAGGTAAAGGGCAAGCCGGACAGAGTCTTGAACTTGTAACCCCGAAAAGCCATCACGCACTTCCAGAGGTTCTCTTCGCATGGATTCTTTTTCAACGCAACCACCGCTCGGTAGTGGCGTTGCCGCTCTGCTCCGGTGCTGATATTGGTAGCGTCAGCGTCCTCCGGGAAGTACACGCCTTTCTCATACGGCAGATAGGAGGTCACGGAGGAATGGGATAACTGCAAGGCAGACATGGTGGAGGTGACAGCCGCAGAATAGCTTTGTGTTTCTCTGAAGCCATTAAAGGTCTGTTGGACGAGCTTTGCCATGTCCGACTCATAGACCCCTGCTGTGATGAGCAGCTTCCGAACCTTGATAGGGTTGAGAGACAGTGCGTCTGCGATGGCTTGCATGGTCATTTCATCCTTATAAAGTATTGCGGCAGCGTCCATCAGCTCTTTCAGATTTTTCCCGGCATTATACTCAGGCTTCAACTTCTTTCGACCGCCGCCAGGCTTCCGGGGTTTATATGCTCTTATCTCTCCCATGATTATTCATGCAGCTCCAGCGGCAGGCCATCCGGATCGTGGAAGAAGGTCATCTTTTTGCCAGTATAACCATCCACACGGATCGGCTCACATTCAATTCCAGCCTCTGCAAGCTCATTCACTGTCTGTTCCACGTTATCAACGCAGAACGCAAGATGGCGTAGACCACAGGCTTCCGGACGGTTCACACGCTTCGGTGGATTTTCCTCAGCGAATATCTCCAGCTCTGTGTGTTCATTGACACGAAGATCCAGCTTCCAATCCTTACGCTCCGAGCGGTAGTTTTCTCTGATGACAGAAAACCCCAGCTTGTTCACATAGAAGTTCTTTGCAGCTTCGTAGTCAGATACAATAATCGCAATATGATGAATTTTTGATAAATTCATTTTCGTACACTCCATTTCTTTTATTTTCGTCACAAACTATATAACCGCCTTCAAAATATGCCGTGCGAACTTCTGGAATTCAGTCCACACGGCATATTACTTTATTTCAGCTTTTCGAGAATCTTATCTGCCGTCATGCCGGATGCCAGCAGCTTCTTCAGCACAGCTTCGGCTTCAGCCTTCTTAGCAGCTTCAGCAGCCTTCGCATCAGCGGCAGCCTTCTTGGCCTCCAGCTTTGCGATTGCCTTTTCGGTCTGCTTGATCTCTGCCTTCTGCGGCTTTAGACTTTCACGCAGGGACTTTATATCGGTTTTCAGCTCTTCGATCTGGGCGACAGTTTTGGAAAGACCTTCTTCGAGCATCGCCTTGTCTTTCTGCAACTTTGCAATCCGTGCATCGAAGTCGGTAGATGCGGTAACACGGTTCTTGCTGCCTTTGGTTCTGGGCATAGGATGATACCTCCCGAAAGAATATGTAAAATATGATGTTAGTATAGCACTGTGGGAATCAGATGGCAATATGATGAGTTGTCCTTAGAAATATACTTTTCGCACTGCTCCAAATACAAGTACCCCTATAATTAAGATCAGGGCAATATTCGCTATCAAAAGATAATAGAAGAATGCATCTCTCTTGGAGCTTTCATCCATTTCTGATTTTTCCACCGTAAATTTTCCAGCATATCTATGGTCGTAAATATCAGGTGACACTGCATCCATATTCACTATAAAATAATCACCATACTCATTTTTTAGTTTCATAGCAATGTGTTTTCCTGCTATTTCCCGAATTAGTTTAACAGCATCGTACAAGTCCTTTAGCCCACCAACAAGCTCTAAGAAACTAAGAACAACAGTAAAAACAACTTCTATACTACCTTCGTATACTGCTTGAACTTGAACATCTGATACTTCTAAATTCGTATATTTAGATAGTTCTTCCTTTAATTCTGCGTTAATGGCTGTTTTAATTGTTTCAACAATATCACTATAGTATACATTTCGTTCACTCTTAAGATAATAATGCTCCCCTGGTTTTAGCGGTCTACGTTGCCTATTCAAGTCCTCTTTGTCCTTGAAATCTATGTGCGCTGAATATACAGCCTTGAAGTACTTCTTTTTCCTCATATTCTTCCCTCTATGCAAGACCACTCACAGCATAATAGGCTTAGGCCAGCAGAGCTGTTGCCAAAAGATTAGTGCCCACAGCCTGCAAAATAAACAGGACATCGGCGGTGACTGCGGCAGAAACTTTTATCATTTTAGCTTTCATAGACTTTTCCTCCTTGTATTTAACGGCGACACTTGTTAGGTATCTCTGAAAGGGGCAAGACAGTACACAGACTATGAACACTAAAACTATGGCAAACAAGCTCAGCGACCCCAGCTCGACTGGCCTAAACCTATTATTCTCTGCATCTTAGCCACAGTATCCATACTGTGTTGCCTGCCGCCCACCACGTAGAGGTGTGCAAAGTTTCGAGCGACAAAGCTGTGAGCATCCATAACGAATGACTCTCACAGCTCAAATATATACTATATAGAATCTGTTTTCAAGGATGACGGGAAAAATTAGACATGTATACTTCCTTATGCTCTATTTTTCAAGCTCATTTTTCTGTTCAACCACGTCCAAGCCACCAGCACACCGATCCATCCGCCCATCGTATTACCGAACACATCATCGAACTCTGCGATGCCAAGTCCCGTAATATACTGGGTCGTTTCGATTGCCACAGACATCACGAAAGGAATCAGCAACACCCATTTCTTCTGAAACCACCTATACATCCCCGTTCCAAGCGGAATGAACAGCCAGATGTTATTGATGACCCCCACTCTCACAGATTGCTCTTTCAAGAACTTCCCAGCATAGGAAAATAGAACAAAGTTCGTCCTTGCGTCCCCTGTCTCACGGAACATCAGTGTTTCATAAAGGATGAAAGCCACATAAGCAATCGTCAGTACTACGCTTAACCCCTTCGGAAGAACAATCATCAGCAAGCAGACCACACAGCCAAAAACAACTACCATGCATGGGAAGCCGTTCAAAAGGTTGTCCACACACAGCATAACATTGCCGTTTCTGTCAAGCAGAAGGTTCACCTTGCCACTGCGTTTGATGCCGTACTGCCCTTTAGACAACGCCTTTGGATTGCCATTCGCATCAAAATACATATCCGTATCTGCTGTGCCATCGTTATGATAGGTACGTTTGAGGATAGTATAGCCTGCATTGGTAGGGGCGGGGTTACCATCTGCGTCAAGATACGTGATCTGCCCGATGTATCCTTTCTCGTTGCGCTGGTATAACTCACCATACTGACCAAGCAAAGACCTCACTGGATTCCCTTCTGTATCAAAATACTTCTCACCGACAACGGTTCCATTTCCATCACGCTGATATGTCTTAATTGCATATCCAGATGATGTACACACTGCACGACCATCTTTATCGAGAAAGGTCAAACTAGTGCTCTGGCCATCAGAGTTATACTCACGATGAAGCCCATAGTACCCACCGGAGCACTGTACCTGCTGTCCGTTCAAATCGTAGTAGAAATCATCGTAAGCCCTGCCATCAGCCTGCGTTCTGACTATAGTAGTGTACCCGACACTGCGTTTTTCCGGGTTTCCCTCTGCATCAAGATATGTGATTACCGTACTCGTTTCATCGTATCCATACGATAAGCCGTAATAATCGTCATACCTTGCCACAGGGTTTCCGCTTGCATCAAGATAACGTTCCTCTACAACTCGGTCGTTATCGTCCCGCATTCTACACACAGTCGCATAGCCCATATCAATGGCATCTGTAATCAAGCCAGCGAGATTCACATAGTTTGTGCTGGTCACTCTTCCATCTGCGATTTCTCGGATACTCAATTCTGAGGCTGTGTATCCTGCATCGTGGTCCACATCCGCATCTGGCAGCAACGCCAAGATGGAAAGAAGAACCACAGATGCAATCAGCAGGATTCCACATCCTCGTTTCAGCTTTGCGTTCAAACTCCGTAGCCTCTGCTCTTGATGGTCTCCACAACCTGAGAAACATACTTCTGGCAGGTATCGTGGTCAGGAGCCTCCACCATCACACGCACGACAGGCTCCGTGCCAGACTCACGGACAAGGATACGGCCAGTGTCACCCAATGCCTCGGCTACGGCCTTGACCGCTGCCTGCACTGCCTCGTCATCCGGTGCAGCTTTCTTGTCGGTCACACGGACATTCTCCAGAACCTGCGGATAGATCTTCAGCGGCTCAGCCAGCTTGCTCATGGGCATCTTCTTCGCCAGCATGACTTCCATCATTTTCAGACTGGTCAGGATACCATCACCAGTGCTGGCATACTTGCTGAAGATGATATGACCACTCTGCTCGCCACCAATACGGCAGCCGTTCTTAGCCATATACTCGTAAACATACTTGTCACCCACAGCTGTCTTGGCGTAGCCGATGCCCTTCTCATCAAAAGCCTTATACAGGCCAAAGTTGGACATGACCGTGGTAACGACGGTATTGGTCAGCAGCTTGCCACGTTCCTTCATGTAGCAGCCGTAGATGTACAGGATGTGGTCGCCAGTGATGACATTACCCTTTTCATCCACACACAGGCAACGGTCAGCATCACCGTCATAGGCAAAACCGATGTCCAGCCCTTTCTCTACCACGAACTTCTGCAAGCCCTCGATGTGGGTAGAGCCCGCATTGTTGTTGATGTTCAGACCGTTGGGCTTGTTGTTGATAACATAGGTGTCCGCCCCCAGAGCATCGAACACAGACTTGGCGATATTCCAGGAACTACCGTTGGCGCAGTCCAAACCGACCTTGACACCCTTAAAGGAGTAGATACCGAGGCTGATCAGATAGCCCATGTAGCGGTTGCGGCCAGACACATAGTCCACAGTGCAGCCAATGTGTTCCCGGTGTGCGAAGGGCAGCTCCGGCCAGTCCTTATCGAAAACTTGGAGTTTGCCGTCGATGTAATCCTCGACTAACAACAAGATCTCCTCCGGCATCTTCTCACCATAGCAGTCGATCAGCTTGATGCCGTTATCGTAGTAGGGATTATGGCTGGCAGAGATCATAATGCCGCAATCAAAATCATCCACGCGGGCAATGTAGGCCACACTGGGCGTGGTGGTGACGTGCAGCAGATAGGCATCTGCACCAGAAGCGGTCAAACCAGCCACGAGACTGTACTCGAACATATAGCTGGAGCGGCGGGTATCCTTACCAATGACAATGCGTGCAGGCTCGTTGTTGTCGTTGCGCTCACGGAGAGCGTTATAATACCAGCCCAGAAAACGACCAACCTTGTAGGCATGGTCGGCGGTCAGAGTAATTCCAGCTTCACCACGGAAGCCGTCAGTTCCAAAATACTTTCCCATTATAGTTTTTCCTCATCCAAAGAGTGAATTGACGAATATATGCTTTAGCCGAGAGAGAATCTCGTTGCCTGCCATCCGCCACGTAGAGGCAGCATATCAGGATGGCGTAGCCATGCTTTGAGCATGGCTTAGTCATAATCACGCAAAGAACCTATCTTCCAACATCAGGCACAGACAATGATAGATAGGCAAATGCAGTTCCTGAATCATATAAGTCTCCGTCTGCGGAGCCTTGATGCACACATCGCTCATATCTTTCAGCTTGCTATCTTTCGCACCGGTCAAACCGATGACCTTCATTCCTTTTGCATGAGCGGTGGTTGCAGCAAACAGAACGTTCTTGCTGTTACCGCTGGTCGAAATACCAAGGAACACGTCTCCGGCCTTGCCATAGCCGTTGACCTGCTGTGCAAAGCAGAGCAATGGTTCACAATCATTCATGTAGGCTGTGGATAGTGCAGGATGCCCGTCCAACGCAATAGCAGGAAGTGCTCCCTGCAGGTTTTCCGCAAGAACAGAACCCAGTTCATGATTCTCTGCAACAAGCTTTTCTGCAAAAGCAGTTCCCGGCTTACGGGGCATTTTGAAACCCTTCATCAACTCACCAACGATATGTTCAGCATCTGCCGCAGAGCCACCGTTACCAGCCACGAGAAGCTTTCCGCCATTTTCATAGCATTCTTCCATCAGAAGATAGGCTGCAATGATATCGTCTTTTACCGATTCCAAAGAAGGGTATCGTTCCACCAACAGGTCGATGTGTTTCATCAGTCGATTTTCCAGTTCACGCATTTTAGTAATCCCCCTCTTATTTAAGATATTGCTCCACAAAGTCCTTCAGAGACGACACCGTCACTGTCTGACCATAGGACTCGTTACCTATCAAGGCAGTCCAACAACCAGCATTTTGACCAGCCTTAACATCGTTCTCGCCATCGCCAATCATCCAAGACTGCGACAGATCAATGTTAAAATCCTGTGCTGCATTCAGCAGCATTCCAGGTTTCGGTTTGCGGCAATCGCAGTCAAACTTCAGTTCTGGACGTTCCCCTTCGTATCCCTTGTGCGGATGGTGTGGGCAGAAGTAGATGGCATCCAAATAAGCTCCTTCTATTCCCAGAAGTGTCTCCATCTTGTTGTGAATCACTCCGAGTTCTTCAAAGGACACTTCACCACGGGCAATCACAGGCTGATTCGTAACAACAATTGCCAAATAACCGGAAGCATTGATTTTTTTGATTGCATCTGCAACGCCGTCTATCAGTTCAAACTCGTCTATGTTCCGAAGGAAACCCACATATTTATTGATAGTGCCGTCCCGATCAAGGAACATCGCTTTCTGCTTGTTCTTCAGATTCTTACCGGAAACGCGACCAGTCTTGTAATCCTCGCATACAGAATAATAGCGTTCAGGTGTTCCCATGTCCTTCACATATTCAGGACTATCGTAGCAGAACATCTTCCCGGTTCCTGCCAACGGCTTAAGGAGCTGCCTGTCTAGGTCAACCTTGATGGGTTTCCCGTTCTCTCCCATCGCACCAACCTTGTCCGCATCAATCCCAGAATGTTCCAAAATGGTTGGATTGATAACATGAAGTCCAGCATTGACACGATTACGATAGTACTCTGGACGTTCATCTTCCTTAGCCAACCATTGCTCGACAGCTCCATTTTTATCAGCAATAATGAGTCCGCTATCGTAGGGATGGCTATTCGGATGTGTGAAAAGCGTAACCACCCCTCCATGCTGTTTATGAAAGGCTACGAATCGATTGAAATCCACATCGAACACCGCATCGGCATTCAGCAGTAGAAAATCCGAATCCATCTTATCCTTGATTTTGAAAAGTGCACCAGCATTGCCTAGCGGCTCCTTCTCAAAATAGTATTCAATATGAACACCGAAGGGCTTCCCTGTTGCCGGAGATACGCCTGAACCATCACCAAAATAGTCCATGATGATGTTTCCGAGATGAGAAACGGTCAAAATAATGTCTGTGAAGCCTTGGTCGCGCAGACACTCCAGCTCATGTTCCAGAACGGGCTTTCCTTCGATTTTTATCATCGGCTTGGGAATATCACTGGCAACAGAGGAGATCCGGGTGCCCCTGCCGCCTGCCATTATTACTGTTTTCATTTTCGTTATTCTTACCATTTATTATATACTTTTATCTGTATTTGATTTTGCGAAAACTAATTCATCCTAATACATTATTCATTCCAGATATGGCATTTCTGGCATCAAGTTATAGTCCTTTTCTCTGCAGGTCTTATTCATAGATGTTCTCTTTTACTTTTATAAAATGCACAACGTTTTGAATCTTCCGCGTCACTCTTTCCTCTGCGTATGTGTTCCATATATACATAACAATGCCAAAACCAACATAGATTATTAGGATAGACGCAATCATATACAGTGGAAACGATTGCGTTTGATATTGCGATTTTACATGAAACAACTTATCCCATACAACAATTCTCGCAGGAACAGAATCGTGCAATAGGTATATTCCAAAGGTGGTTTTTGCAATCAAATTGATTTTATCGTTTTGTATTTTAATCGCATTGAATATTTTAAAGAGTTCTATGGCACATCCTGGCACAACGAATGTCGAGTAGAAAAAAGCTATTAATCTAAACTGCATCGATTCTTGTCCTGCTGATATGCTTATTTTGCAGCTAAACCATGCACATATAGCTCCTATCAACCACAGAACTGTTAGAATAATGCCTTGATAAACCTGTACTTTGATAAACCTATACTTTTTTTCTGAACTCTCATGTACCTGCAAATAGGCACCTACCATATAGAAGAAAACTCCTTTTTGCAAAATGTACAATGGCGCTGTGCAAAGATTTCCCAACCCATACCATAATCCCCACATAAGTACAATGAGAACAATCATTGTGTGTTTGCCAAGAGGAAGAATCATTTGGTTTATAAGCGGGGCGATAAAACAGAGTAATAGATACACCGGGACATACCACCACATTCCACTTACCGGAATCGCAATCAACTTAACTATTGAATTTAGCAGTGTTGCAGAATCGATATTCATTCCCATAATCGACGCCGTCGCTATCATCACAATAGATACAATTGCGCAATACTCTGTTTGAATAAACACCTTTGCAACTTTAATCTTATTCTTTTGAATGCTGAAGAACCCCATAATTATAAAGAAAACGGCAACGCCAACTTCACCACCCGGAAAAAACAGACTTGAGAAGAATTTGTTGCTTACCCCCCCCCGCAGCCATATTTGGCAAGCCTCTTTATCCCAGCTATCAATTAATCCATGAATAAAATAGTGATGTCCAACAATCAAAAACATGACAACAATTCGAAGCAGTTCTATATTGGATTTTCTTTTCACAGCATCCTGCATAACTCATATCCTCACTTTATTTCTCAATCTTTTTATCCGAGTTCCCTTGCCACCTGCCATTATTACTGTTTTCATAGCCTAAAGTCCTTTTCCCTGAATTCTTCTTTAAAAAAGCCACTTGCAAATTTTTCTACCATGTTGTGTTTTAGACGCTATAATCAATACCTTTGCGACCATAATCGAACCCAATGCATCTATACAAAAAATCAAAAAGGAATTCTCTGCCAGTATTTCTCCAAACAAGTTGCTTAAGACAGGAACACCGATTCGTAAATAGATTGTTCTTACCCATATATGTACAAGATAGACAATCGTAGATTCCTTTCTTATGTTAGACGATATCTTTTTTGAGTTACATGTCGAGCACAACAAGTAGCAGAAAAGAAAAGTTACCAGTGGAATTAGAAACACATATAAGTCAACAGCATCCGTTCTTCTTTGCCACCGTAGCACGCGAACAGCAACTACTTCTACTATTGCCGCTCCTGCAGAAATCATAAATCCCCTCGCGCACACACGCTTGTTGATTTTTTGTTCGTTTTCTGCAATATATGCTCCAATTGCTACATAAAGGAAACCAAAAAACACTCCATCTCTTGTTGTATGCAATTGACTTAGCAACCATCTGACCACCGCACGAATTAAAGGAACGTTCCAAAACGGAAGTCTACGAAAGACATCATAATAGCTATCGTACGATAAGCCAACCAAATATAATGCTCCCGCTAGTGCAAATATTATTTTCCAGCTTTCACATCTTGTTTTAATAATATAGAACATGAAAATTGCAACTGCAGCTGCCGCAAGATACCAAAGGTGCGCATAACCATGTCCTAAAACAAATGCCACAGCAGCCTCTTTTAAAGTATCATAAGATGAAACAAAGCCAGGCAAATATATTATTGTCCATATACAGTACATCCGAATAAGTTTTTTGCACTGCTTTATTACCCCCTGGTTAAATTTTCCTGGGGCAAAAGCAAAGAAGCCATTGCATACGAAGAAAAACGGAACAGCAACTCTCGTAACGCATTGTGTAAAGTAATAGCTCGCCTCTGCACTAACACACTCAAAAGGTCCACAGTGAAGAGCTATCACCAAGATACTGAAAATAAATTTTGCATAATCTATTGTCGTATATGTGTTGTTCGGTGTTGTCATGATTTATTTCCTTTAGAAAAAGATTTCGCTTTTTGAAGTCCGGTAGCCAAAATTGGATCTTTCGTCACCATGAGCAAAAGCACATATATCAAACAACCTGCAAATATCTGTAGAACAATCACATAATTATTATCTATACATTTTCCAGCAAATGTCGATCCAGCAAATACAATTATCCCATAAATAGCATAACGTAGAAATGCATATAGAATTCTTTTCCTGTCTATAACGTCTTTTGACAAATGCAACATTAATGTGGCAATGACACCTTCTGTAATAAGTGTAGCAACTGCCGCACCCAGCGCTTGCCAATATGTTACCATCACAAAATTTAGCACCAGATTCAACGCCGCCCCAATACAGATTATCTCTGCACTCTGTAATCTTTTTCCTGAAGGAACCAAATACATTCCATCTAGGTAAGTACTAAATCCAAGTACCACAACCAGCGGCATAAATACATACAGTAGTGGTATAACCGGACTCCAACCATCACCCAAAAAAATCGGGACAAAGTTTTTTGCAACGCTTGCCATACCAAACGCAAGCGGCATAGCAAGAAAGAGCATAACCTCTAACGCCGAGTTTAAATAGTCCTTCATCTTGTCTTCGTCGCCTGATCCATAGATGCTTGACATTCTCGGCGACATAACCGTCGAAAGATTTTGAACCGCCACATTAAGAATCGTTAAAATTTTATACGCATTTTCATAATATCCGTTCTGAAGATTTGAATGTGTAACAACATTTATCACAGATTTATCCAAAATAGAATACACAGATGCCGCAATCGTCGGAATGAAGAAAATAAGAACCGGCTTTGTATGGCGAAAAACATGGATATCCGTCACCCTATGAAGTGGAAAAACATATTGATAAAGTTCTTTCCAAAGAAATGCACTACTGGCTAAAAGACCAAGCGCATTGATCAGAATATATTTCCAGAGATCATTTTCCGTTTTTACAAAGAGAAGGCAAAAAAGTACCATCGACCCCTTTGCAATCACATTCTTTATCGCAATGTTCCGAAAACATTCAAATCCTTGATAAAGCCACGAGATATCCAAAATCGAGGCTACAACCATAATGATATTAAGAATATAATAAATTCGGACATCTTTGGATGGAACCATCACCACAAATGCCAGATACACAACCAAAACGATTGCACCACAGAGGAAATGAAATAACTGAAGTTCCCAAAATATTCTACTTACCTTCTGCTTATCATTTCTTACAATCGCTATTTCTCGTTGTCCGTGTCCTGCAATTCCTAAGAAGGAAAAGAGTTGAAAATATGTAACATTCGCTGTTACATAGCTACTTATGCCCACCCCATTTGCTGTCAAGACGCGTGCTATATAAGGAGTGAGTATAATTGGAATAAGTGCCGAAACCATCTGATACGATATGTTGTATAAAAAATTTTTCTTTATGCTTGCAGCTTTCTCCATAATATCTTATCTTCCACAAAATCGGATATATAAACTTCGTGTTTCACTTAAAGAGATTCACCATTTCGTCCACATTTTCTTTTGTTACCTGTGTTTTCAAAAGACTTATATTCTCTTTTATCTTTTCAGGATTCAGTTTTGTGTAATCCACTTGCATAAGCTTTTCGATTATTTTTTCATCAAAGCGATATCTGACGACTCTGGCAGGAGTTCCTACTGCAACTGCATAGGCAGGGATATCATGTGTCACAATTGCACCGGCATCAATAACAGCCCCTTGTCCAATATGTACACCCGACATAATCATTGCCGAGTCTCCAACCCAGACATCGTCATCCAAAATGATTGGACCATTGGTTACAGCGTTACCGTCCCCCAAAAATTTCTGGCAAAACGGGTACGTAGAGAGTACGTTCATCTCGTGCCCCCCCCCGCAAATAAAACGTGCTGTCGTTGCAATTGAACAATATTTACCAATGCTTAAGCTTTCATCCGGAGCATCCCACATCGCGACATTCAACCGTCCATAAGTATAGTCTCCTACTTTGATTTTATTGCGGTCTCCAACTATAAAAAGCGATGTAAAATTTCTTCCTTTATTTTCTTTTCTCCAGCCAATATAATTTTTTATCATCTTAATGCGGCTTGAAATTCCCATTTGCTACTCCTCTATATCTCACCTATCATCTTGTTCAGTTGTCCGCAAACCTGTTCGAGTGAACAATTCTCGATGATATATTCGCGTTCTTTTTTTGCCTTGCATTCCATCTCAAAATTATCGGCTGTGCAATACACTTCCAGCAATTCTGACAGGCTATTCACATCCTCAGCAGGAAAATGCACTGCATATTCAAAATCATTCGTGAGTTCTTTGGATGCAGGTAATTCACTGCACATCTGAAAAGTTCCGCACAGTCCCGCTTCCATCAAAGCGATGCCATAGCTCTCCCACCGCGAAGGAAAAACAAAGATCTTCACAGTACTGTATAGTTGCATCAACTCATCACGACTCTCGACATTTCCATACAGAACAACCCTCTGTTTCAGCGATGAATCATGATCAAACAAATCCTCCAGCTGTTGCCGGAAAGAGGATTCAACCGGACCAACTAATAAAAGATTCCAATTGGGAATTTTATCAGAAACTGATAAAAAAGCTTTCAAAAGCGTCTCTGTATTTTTGGGGGAGGTCCCAATTCTTCCTACCGTCAGAATTGTATTGGATCTATCGCAATATGGAATATATTTTTTTAAGTCAGCCGGATGATATGGGTTACGCAACAGTCCAACCTGTCTATGCCAACTCTCAATCAGTGCCCCACGTGTTTCTTTCAGCTCGGTTGTCACGAGATCCGCCCTGCACATTGCATATCGACGAAACGCTTTATACCACGGAGTCTCTTCCTGCGTATATCCACCATCCAATTTAAGATAGATTTTCCCATTCGGATTAATTCTTTTATAAACCAATGAAAAGACAGCACTTCTGAAGGTCGTATGATATAAGTTCAGAACATCGATCTTTTTTGAGTTTTTCAGTAAAAAAGCAACACTATCAATCGTAAAATTTCCTGTATATTTCTTAACGAACCAAAGTTTCAAGCCTTTGACAGCGTCTTGCAAATGTCCATAGTCTCCATTATTGTAGGTGGCAATATAACTCTCATAATTTTCAAAGCGGTACATCCCATATGGAATGAGTCCAACATCCTTAATCAAATGAACATTTTGCGAATTAAAAAGCGTTACAAATGTTTTCATTCAATTTTCCTCTGTACAGAAGCGTTTGTTGATTTAGCCGTCAAAAGCGCCAAACCCATGTGGTTAAATACAGACATTGGACTAAATTCCATCAATGAATAGAAGGCCAGTGCCAAAATCACAATTTGCATATTATACGTCTTTTGCTCTATCGCTTTTTTTGAAACCAAATAATTAGCAACCGCATAAATCACAAAAACTATAACTCCATATCGAAACAGCAACCATAGATAAGCATTATCCAGCGGATAAAAATCGCGTGCATAGAACAGTGTTCCCAACAGCGTTATCGGCTTGTTTTGAAAATAAACGTTCCATGCTATAATTCTGCCAGAAAGTACTTTGTCAATTGTCATTAGAATGGCATTACTTACACCTATTTTTCCAAGGGCAATAGATAGCCCCGACAAAATCACATATGAATATTTCACTCCTAGAAGAAACAACTTGTTTCCTTCAAGTATTCCCCTCATCAAAGATAGCACTACCAAAATAACTATAGCCAGCGCTGCAGAACGGCAATTTATATATTTCCAGCAAAGTATTGCAGCAATTACAGCCATACCATACAGTTTTTTCGATTTGTTATTTTGAAGGTCAACAAGGGCAACAATATCAAAAACAAATAGTCCTAAGAAATTTGGATTTAAAAATCCAATTGTTAAGTTGTTATTATCATCAAACACATGATACACGCCAGTCAACGCTAGTATAGTATTACAGAACAACGCCGTTATAGCTGCATACTCGAATGATACAATCAACTGACTTTGATTGGCATCTTTTAATATAATCCAATATAAAGCCAGAAGCACAAGTTCTCGACCTGCTGAATTTAATGCTGTTAGCCCCATCAGCAGTCCAATAAAACATATCTTAATTATCTGCAACAAAGTAATAGAGCTTTTTAGACATACTAGCACCGCCATCAGTCCGGCAATCAAATAGCCAGCGACCCGTATATAACCGTAACCTTCACTCTGACTAATTTCACTTGAAGACGCAGCATATAATAACTGCATTAAAAACACAAAGATTGCAGCTGGAGCAACTCTCAACGTAGTTCTATTCACCATTCAACCTCTAAGCAACATTATCATGAATCTAAGCGACATACAAATCATTCTTGAAAAAAAGCCATAATGAAGGTAATCCTTTAAATACAGTTTCATGCTCTTCATTACTATCATTGCTTTTTTCAGTGACTTTTTTCCTTGCTCTCTATTGACGGTCATCGACTCTAAATGAATTACACTTGTGTTTGCACAATAGTATGCATATCCATCTATCTTTAGCAACCGCTCTGCAAGAATATCTTCTTCACAATATAAAAAGGTCCTTTCATCCATATAACCAATTTCTTCCATCATAGAATTTTTGAGCAACATACAGCAGCCATAAACTCTATAAACAATTCCAGATTTCGTTTTATATTTTAATCTTTCACGTTTGGCGTTTGCCATTCCAAGCGTCAAACTCCAACGTGTCGGCCTTTTTATATAAGGAGCAACAATATTTCCATCCAAATCTGTAATCTTTGGTCCCACGCACGCAACTTTCGGATTATTTTCTGCCGCTTCAATCAAGGCATTTAAAATATTTTCATCATCAAAAACAAGGTCATTGTTCAAAATCCATGAAAATTCATATTTATGTTCAACTGCATAGCGAATGCCAATATTATTCCCCGCTGCATAGCCTGCATTTTTATCATTAGCAATAAAAAAGAATTTTTTATTTTCTGTAGCTTTTCTAAGCTTATCCGCCGATTCATTCGGTGAGTTGTTATCAACAACCAAAACATCCAATTCTGGATAATTCAGATTCTTCAATTTATCTATAACGTCCAAGGTCATTTCATAAGTTTTATAATTTAATATAATTGCCAAAACCTTTGGATAATTTCTCATCTCCTGTTTCTCCTCTTTTTGATTGTATGCATTTATTGTTTGGGTTCGTACATTTCCGGTGTATAATGAATAACTCTCGTTCCACCGTCTTCAAATTCAAACGGAATATACATCAAATCCCGCATTGCCCAACGAACAGCATCCTGATGCTCCGGCTGCACATAGAACACGAGGAATCCACCGCCACCAGCACCGAGCAGTTTTCCGCCCAGTGCGCCGGCAGCCATACCTTTGGCGTACAGTTCATCAATACTATTCGTCGAAACAGCAGAGCCAGTCTGCCGTTTCAGCTTCCATGTGTGGTCAAGCATTCTGCCAAAATCATCGAGGTCAGTGTTCTTGTCCGTCAGAACACGCTCCGCATCATCGACGAGTGCAAGCATCTCCTTAAGTTGAGCAGTCTTATCTTGCTTACCTACAGCATTTGCTTTCTGCACATCAGAGGAGAATCGAGTAAAGCCCGTAAAGAACATCATCAGATTTTTATTAAGCTGCTTTTTGCGCTCCGGCGAGATAATGACAGGCAATACTTCATAACCATCTGCATTGAAGTTAATGCGGTTAAGTCCGCCAAAAGACGCTGCAATCTGATCTTGCCATCCACCAGCTTCTTGGCATAGGTTACGCTCAAGATAGATAGCTTCATCTGCCAGCTTTTTCTTATCCGCATACTTTCCTTTAAGTGCATAGAACGCATTCAGCATTCCAACCGCAAAAGAGCTAGAAGTGCCAAGGCCAGAACGCGCCGGAAGATCAGCTTCGTATGTAAGACGAATCTCGTGCATATCCAGCATCTTCATCGCATTACGAATAGCCGGGTGCTGAATGTCATCAATATTTGTCACACGTTCGGTCTTTGAGTAAGAAAGCTCTGTAGAATAGTCAAAAAAGCGCGGCAGGTGACGTACATTCACATAACAGTACTTATCAAATGTTGTGGAAAGCACTGCGCCGCCGTTTTCCTTGAAAAAACTCTCCATGTCAGTGCCGCCGCCAAAGAAAGACATCCGGAAGGGGGTCTTTGTAATAATCATCTCTTATTTCCTCAAATCTTCATTCGTTTCAATTTGCAATTTCTTCTGATAGTCCTCAAATTTTCCAACCACTCTGCAAGGAACACCAGCTGCGACCGTGCCACTCGGAACGTTCTTGTTTACAAGGCTTCCAGCTCCAATGATGACGTTATCTCCAATCGTTACATCATATAGAATTCGTGAACCAGCACCAATAAAGACATTATTTCCAATTTTAATCTCGCCAACTCTAGGATTGTATTGATGTTCCTTATCCATATAGGAGAACATAAAGCTTGTTATGTCGTGGTTTACAAAATTGACGTTACTTGCCACGTGAACATTATCCCCAAAGCTAATCAACTCTGGCTCTGTTCCAAAATTCCACGGTTGCAAATAAACATGCTCGCCAATAGACTTAAAATAGTGTTTTTTCTTCAGGTACTCAGCTCTTGAGTACCCCCCCCCGGATAGAATTATTCGGAGCAACATCATATACCTCTTAAATCTCTTAGACATACGTTCCAACCTTTTTATTCTTTCAATTAGCTCCAATCGAGGTCAAGAAATTTTTCTCTTGCCCTTTGGCTGAATAGTTTTGAATACCGTACTCGTAAGCTTCCCTACACATCTTTTCGTACTCTGTATTTGGCATCGCCACAATTTGTTTTACTCTATCAACTAACTGTTCGATATTTTCGGATTCTGCAAGTAAGCCGGTCTTTTCATCGATTATTTGTTCGCCAAGTGCTCCAACATTAAACGCTACTGCCGGCCTAGAATGCTTTGCTGAGTCCAAAATCACACCGGATTGTGTTGCCGACTTGTAGGGAAGCACAATGCATCGTGCAGAGTAGAAGTACTCATGCATATCATTGTAAGGAATAACTCGGTTTTCTAGTTTTACATTAGAAAGTTCAGCAATTTTATTGATCGTTTCAGTATCGCTATCATCTGCTTTGCCGGCCACAACATAGTTCAACTCTGGGGTTCTTTTGATCAGTTCATATAGATTATCGATTCCCTTATATCTGTTCATTCGCCCAAAAAACAGAATTGTATTTCCTTGGGGTGGGCAGTATTGGGGGAATGTATACCAAAGATCTGTCCTATACATTTTAGTCTTATATTTCGGGTACATTTTCTGAGCATTTTCAAGTCCATTTTTGCTTCTCATTACAACTCGGTCAGCCAATACGACCTGACTATAATTAAATATTTTCTTAATAGTCACATGAGAATCACCCTGATGAATAATAACGTCATTTAAAGAACAAGCTAAAGTGACATTATTATGCTTGCAATAGAACATAATGGGATAATTCCAAACATGGAAAGATTCAATATAAATAATATCCGGATGAATCTTACGAACGATTTTCATCATTCGATGCCACTCTTCTATGTTAAATGTTTCTTTTGATAATCCGGGGTTTTCCGGTGCGCTTACGAAATAATTGTGTTCTTCATGTGGTGCAGGATAATCATCATTTTTTCTGGTCATTGTCCAGACATCATACCGATCCTTTAATTGATGGTACATAATCATAGTTCTTCATCACTTAGATAACCGGTCTTTCCATCCTCCACAATTTCCCTCAGACCATCCGTAGGAGTGCTTACAATTGGAACGCCAAGAGCCATCGCTTCCAATGCGCACATCGGCAGACCTTCCCAACGAGATGTCATTATCAGGATTTTTGCATTTTTCATTATCTTATACGGATTACTACTATATCCCAACATATCAATGCAGCTTTCCGCATGAAGCTCCTGCCGTTTCTCTTTTGTCTCGGTTTCCAAATCTCCTGCACCTACAATAGCTGCTTTCATTCCCTGGCATTTTTGTCCAACACCCGCAAGCACCTCAACAAGTCTCTGGGGTTTTTTTTGGGGGGTCAATCTGCCCACATATACTATATCGTAATCATATTCTTTCTCATCTTGCGCAGCCTTTCTGTAGACCTCATCGGCATCAATCACATTGTAGAGAACGCTGCTTTTCCCCTCGAACTTCTCATGGAATGCGTATCCTTCATATGCTGATTTCGACACCCAAAAAATATGCTTTGCTTTTTGGGCAGCATACCGGTAAAGCAACGCTTTCGCAGAGATTCCTCGAGAGTCAAAATTATTATTATGTACATGGGAAATCAGCGGAATCTTCCCGCAAAGCAGCGCAGCAAAGAAAGATGCTTTCATGTCATGAGCATGAATAATATCTGGTTTTTCTTCACGGATAATGCGATTAACTTCTGACAAGGACCATTCTTTCATCGGCACAAACCGAATATTACGTTCTTTTAGTGCCTCACGAATTTTCCCATCCGGACTGCAGTAAAACATGCCATACTCTGCATTGTTCTTAAAGCATGCAATAATTTGGCACGCTACGTTTTCCGCTCCCGAAAAACTTGTTCCTGTTAAAAGATGCATAATTTTCTTACTCATCTTACCTATCCTCTACACTCTTATACAACTTCTTAAGACTTTGAATGGCATGCTCCAGATCGAAGTTCACCACATTATTGCTATTTCTTGTAATCTCGCGCAGTCTTTCGCCTTTATCTACTATGCTTCTCATCTTACCAGCCAGCTCATCTGCATCCTTCGGGTCAAACAGATAATCACTGTCACCCAACAAGTCAGTACACCCACGGATCTTTGAAGCAATACAGGGCAAACCTGACGCCATTGCCTCCATCAGTGCTCCGGGTAGGCCCTCCCTAAAAGACGTAAACACAAAGCAATCACATGCAAGAAGCACTTCTGGAATGTTGCTCTGAAATCCAAGCAGTTTTACTTGTTTTCCAACGCCAAGCTGTTCGGCCAGTTCTATCAGGTACTTTCGATTTTCGCCCTCACCACAAATTAGATAATAAAAATTGGGATCATTGGCCTTTGCGAGGGCACGAATCGCCACTTCCTGATTTTTGTTGTCATTAAGTTCTCCCACAGATACAAAAACAAATGCACTCGGGTCTATGTTCCAGGTCTTTCTCAGAGACAAACGAATCTCCTCGCCTTTTTCTGTTTCGCGTTGCTCCTTATCAAACCTTGACAGATCAACTCCAACACCAGGAACTTTTTCTACTCGACCATTTTTCCTTAACCGAAATTTTTTTGCCTGAACATAATCTGCATCATTTATTGTGATAAGCATATCCGTAAAGTGCGCCATATATCTTTCTATCGGATAATAGCAAATCCAATTTTTTATGGGGGCACCTGTCCAAAAATGAAACCCATGCGCCTCATAAATCACATACGGAATTTTAGCCTTATTTGCACAGATTCTTCCCAACACACCACCAATCGGAGTATTGCAATGAACCACATCGTATTTTTCACGCTTCATCAGATTGAGCAACTGTTTTTTAGCAAGCGTATAGTTCTTCTTTGCTAACGGATTTCTGTCGCAGTCTATGTGTTCTGCTTTAATTCCGTATGTTCTGCAGTCTTCTTCATATAACTGTTTGTCTGCGTGATCCATATTGCTGACAATCGTAAAATCAATATTCAATTGTCTTGCTGCAATAATCGCCGAACGCATAAACCCGTTTATTCTCCGTCCTGACTGACTCGTTACATATAACAGCTTCATTTTCCGTCTCCATTATTCAGAACAGTTCCATAAAACGATTCATAGCGCCACCTGTTGCATATTTTTTTCTACCATATTGGTAAGCATTGCTACTCATCGTATCATATTCTTCTGCACTCAGTTTCATAGCTTCCTTTAGCTTATCCGCAAACTTCTTATTATCGCCCGCCTCAACAAGATAACCGCTCTTTCCATCATCCACCTGCTCCGGAATAGCACCCACAGCAAAAGCAATGACAGGGCGACTATACTTATAAGCATCGATAATGATGCCGGACTGAGAAGCCGAATTATACGGGACGATTGCCCAATCGCAGTTAATGAAAGCCTCCCTCATTTCTTTATCCGTGACATAATCATTGTTCAACTTCACATTCTTCTCTTTTGCAAGCTGCTCAACAACTTCCTGCATCTGAGGATCAACTCGACCAATAACATCAAACTGAATGTCCGGACACAGGCGAACAATCTCTAACAGGTTATCCGCACCCTTGTAGGGATTGATTCTTCCAAAGAAAAGTGCGCGGCCACTATGTACTGGAAGCGTATATGCCGGATATCTGCGCCACAGCTCTAAATATTTCACACGGTCCGCGCTGATTCCATATCGGTCGATCATATCTTGAATATAGGTTCTGTTGCGCAAGACAATCGTATCTGCGAACTTGACCACAGCCTTGTTCATCAGATCGACCATCTTGACCTGGCTGTCGCCTTCGTGCGGAATGACCTCATGAATCACCTGATAGGTTTTCGCCTTACCAGACATCATCATGATGGGCAGGTTCCATGTGTGCAGGCTCTCAAAATAAATGGCGTCGAAATGTTCCCTGCGGATACGATGGATAATAGAAAAGAGCAGAGGGAGGTTGAAAGTCTTCTTGGTCACACCGGGGCGTTCCGGGCACTCGACCATCCAAGTGTGATCCGACTGCTGCAGTTCTACCTTCGGAGTCTTAATGCAAAGCAGGTAGGCGTCCCAGTCACTCCGCTTTCTCATTTCTTCATACATTCCAAACAGCGTGTCCTGATGATCCGCATTGTCTGAGAATGTCACTAGAAGTACTTTTTTCATTTTTTCTCCCTTTTATAACAAATCAACTCAGTGAACTGGTGCATTTGTCAAGCAATTTTTAGCGATAGTTTTGAAATAGTCTTCGGCTCTTAAAACATTCCATCCATATCGCTAATGTAATCAAGCTGTGGATAAAGCTTCCAGTTCTCATTACTCCCCAGCAGCTGACGGATTACATCGTCAGCTGCCTTTTTCAAGAAAGCCAATGCTGCCGCAATTTTGCTGCGCAGTCTTTCAAGCACACCGATTTCTTGTTCGGCATCCCGCTTCAGTGCGGTCAGGCTCCTAAGCCGCTTCTCGACTTTCTGCAAGTCGCTTTCTACGATGCCTCTCGGCGTTGCCTTTTTTCTCGCATAGGATTCCCTCCGTTTGGCCGCCTTGGCATCGGCTGCTTTTCGTCTTGCTGCAATCAGATCTTTTACCGACAGCAGCTCTTCCTTCCTCACTCCGTAGTATTCATCGCAAGGGTAAACGCCTGTGATAGAATAGAAGTAGAACTCTGCCGGTGTGAGGCCCGCCAAAGTATACTGATAATGCTCGTTGTTATAGGCATCCATGTAGCCTTCAACTAAGCGGATAGCTGTTTTCTTATCAGGGCACAACGCAAGGACATCCATGATGCGGCTCTTCATACGCCCAAAGAAAGATTCCATCGGCGCATTGTCCTGCGAGTTGCCCCGTCTGGAGACCGACCGGATAAAACCATCATTGGTAAGGAGCTGCTTAAAGCTGGTTTCTAAATATTGGGAGCCTTGATCAGAGTGGAGAAAAACTCCGGGATTTTTGAATTCCGCACTATGCGTTTCCATCATTCTGTCGTAAGCAGTTTTGACGAGCTCTACGGTCATCCGATCATCAACAGAAAAGCCTAATACTTCTCTTGTGAACGGATCGTAAAACACGCATAAGTACAGCAGTGCTCTTGCTCTCCCGTAGTAGATATAAGTAATATCCGTAAGGACGACTTTTCGCGGCCCGATGTAAAAGTTCCGCATCAGCTTGTTGTCCGGAGATGCCATCGGATGATTGTAGGTCACCTGATTTTTATAGGCATCTTTCTTGGGCAGCGTCGGCTGGATTCGCATCAGGTTCATGATCCGCTTTACTCTCCGCAGGCCAGCACTAATGCTATGGTCACGCTTCAAGTAAACCTGCATCTGCCGTTTTCCGGGGTTGTACCCCAGCTTGTGGCAGATCTGCCGGATTGCTTCCATGATGCAATGCTCCTCATCGTCTTCTGCAGTTTTTGCAGCAGCACGCTCATCGCGGCGGCTTCGCCAGGTATAATAGCTGTCGCTATTTACGCCAAACATCGCCAAAGACTGCTGAATGGTGTACTTAGGGTTGCTTGCAATGAATCGGTCTACCAGCTCAAACTGATCAACATTCTCGATGCGGGTCTTAAGGCTGTATGCCTCATTTCCAATCTTCACCGGAACATATCTCAGCATTTCCAGCATCTCTTCCAAGTAAAGAAGGCGCGCCGTCATGTTGGCATTCTGCTCATACACAGACATCCCAGCAAGTTGCTCCCAATCAACACACTTGCTGCCGTCATATTTTGCAGGTTCGACAGTATAGAGTTTGCCGCACTTCGCTGCAGCTACCGCCCTTTGGCCCGCACAATTTGCCCGACCAGTGCCAAGCACCCTTGTGTTAAAGCCAAGCGCGTTGTACGCCTCTACATATGTCATCCCGTCCTCGTCGATTTTCTGATACATCGCAGCGTGAAAATCATCGCTGTAAATGATCTGTTTTCCCTTGACACCCACGAAGTATGGATTTTCTCCCAAAATACTAGCCAGATTCATTTCCACCGTAC
>Ga0129310_1001259_pt1 | contig 22900 bp, 23 predicted proteins | sample Go1ome_2_FD_94433 | JGI IMG/M metagenome (GOLD analysis project Ga0129310, IMG submission 94433) | Western lowland gorrila individual fecal microbial communities from Wisconsin, USA - Go1022A metagenome | ecosystem: Host-associated > Mammals > Digestive system > Large intestine > Fecal | place...
TATTCGTGGCAAGCTGCTCATAAGGCCCCTCGGAGGCTTCCGCAGTACCATTCTGAAGCGCGCCGTACAGCTCGCCTAAAGGCATTGTGATTGCAGTTGCCCCAAGGGTATCCGGTCCCCATATAGATACCCATGAGGACATCTCGGACACCCTCATCTTAAGGCCGTTCAGGTCATCCGGGGTGCGGACAGGCTTGTTGGAGGACATCACCCGCGGGGTCCTGTACCCGATTCCCAGCATCCTGAGGTTATCTTCAATAAAGTCCTCTTTCATCCCATCCCCGATTTCACTGTCCACCACTGCCTTTATATGGTCCGTATCTTTAAACAGGAACGGAGCTGATAAAAAGCTGTATCTTGGTGCATACGCATCCAGCCCCTGCACACCGGCGCACGTCATTTCCAGTTCATCACCGGCCACTGCAATGTAGGAATCCGTTTCACTCCCCAGGGCACTGTTTGTGAATAAATTAATGACCAGTCTTCCATCGGAGGCCTCCTTCACATCATCGCTGAACTTTTGCGCAGCCACTGCCATGGGGGACTTTACATCATAGGTCATGCTCAGTGAAAACTCATAGGTTTCATCACTTGAAGCAGCTGCCGCGGATGTGTCTGCTGCCGCGGATGTGTCTGCCGCTGTCTTATCCGCCCCAGCGGCAGCTGCAGGATTGGAATTAGAAGAACCACATCCTGCCAGGGATAATACCATCATACCAGCCATTGCCAACGCTACTCTCTTCATCATTTTCTTCCTCCTATAATGTGATTTTATATTTTCTTAATGTATCCTCATTCAGTTCAATGCCCAGGCCAGGCTTATCTGAAACCTTGACAACGCCGTTTTCCATCTTTAACGGTTCCATGCCAAGCTCATCCCTCAGCGGGTTCTTATCAAGTGTATATTCCATATATTTACAATTATGTACGCCCATCCCAAGATGGATATTGGCAATCAGGGAAACAATCCCGGCGGAAAAATGAGGGATGATGGTTTTATTCCACGTACTGGCCAGTATGGCTGTTTTCCTGCATTCCGTCAGGCCGCCAGACCAGATTGCATCCACCTGTACGATATCCACTGCATTGTTTGTTATGAAATCCCTCATGCCATATCTGGTAAGCTGTGTTTCATACCCTGCAATGGGAACATCCACCGCATCCGCAAGCCTTTTGCTGTCCTCCATGAATTCAGGTGAAAGAGGTTCCTCAAAGAAGAAAAGATCCTCCTTTTCACAAAACCTTGCCATTTTAAGCGCATCGTTAAAGTCATATGCATTATTTGCATCAACCGCAAGCCTGAAATCATCCCCGGCCGCTTCCCTGACCGCATGTATCCTTTCCTGGTCCTCTGCCATGGACGCCCCGCCAATCTTCATCTTCATGACGCCAAACCCCATCTGCCTGTAGGACAATGCTTCATGCGCAAGATCCTCCACGGTCTTGCCTTCCATATAATATCCAGCGCTGGCATAGGGAATCAGTGAAGGATTCGCCCCGCCAAGAAGTTTGTAAACAGGAAGGCCTGTTTTCTTTCCTAAGATATCCCACAATGCAATATCGATTGCGCTTAATCCGGCAATCAGGATACCCCTGCGCCCATACCGGAAGGTCTGCTGGTACATGAGATTCCACAGTTCCTCAATCATCATTGGATCCTTCCCAATAATGAGCGGCGCCAGTGTTTCTTCCACAAGGACTGCTGTTGACTTAAGGGAACTTAATGCGAACCCTTCCCCAATTCCGGTAATCCCCTCATCTGTATGTACCTTAACCAGAAAGACATCCCGGGTAGGAATATTAGCCAGTCCATCCCGGGGAGCTGCTTCGGGTTTATAACAAAGCATGATTGGTTCTACCGCTGTGATAATCATAAAATACCTCCTCTGATTCCTTTCTCCTTAACCTATGATTAGAATAACATTTGCATTTATTTTTGTCAACAAAAATGTATACATTTTTGTTGACAAAATATGAACTGTTTTCAATGTGCTGTCCCATAAGTGCAGTTGTATCCCTCCCCCATCATCCCGCCCTGCAATATAGGGTTATTGGGCGGAGGATTTAGCGGAGTTGGATGGTCCAGAAACCTCTTGACAAATAAAAAGTATAGGAACATACTGAATATAATTACTGCACAGCAATGCCATTCAACGCATGGGAAATCCACGTTGTGGAGGACGGTTCCCTATAAGGCCATGGACCAAAAATTAAATGAAACGTAAATCAGGAGGTGTCCATGCGATTCATTCCAATCATAAGCCTAAGTATTCTCATACTTCTTTTAACCGCCTGTTCCGCGGATACGGGTTCATCTGTAAACGCATCCGCAAACCTGTCCCAAGACCAGCCCCATCAGGATATACCGGCATTGCCTCTGACAGACAGCGGTTTATCCTTGCTTGTTAGGGACTATACATATACCCCCAAGCCCCAGGCGGATCCTGGGGTGTGTTTGAAAATTGCTTTCCGTCAGCTGTGCGTCCCACTTTGTGGGAGATTTGGTCCCGATGAGGGAGGCGTAGCGGGCTACGTTGACCGAATTGGGACCAAATATACCGCGAAGTGGGGCGCGCAGATGGCGGGAATGAATTTTCAAACACACCCTACGCCAGCTGAAAACTCTTTCGGGTTTCCAATTGAATTAGTCAGTGATTTAAAGGAAAGGATGTATCAGGAAGACGCCGATAGCTGCATAAGATATTTAAATCATCTGAATGACAGGGATTACCGTATTACCCATGACGAATTTTTCTCATTGCTTGATATGACGGATGAAACAACAAAATATATGTTCAATACTGACAGATCCGGATATGTATTCTATGGCTGTGATACGGACGGTGACGGAATTGATGAGTTGATTGCGTTTGAAAAGGACGGACGTGGGACCAGTTCCTATATTTATATGCTGACCAAGGGCGAGGAGGGCTATACTTACCTTAACAGCAATTATCTTGATGACGTCCGCCTTTTTTCGTTATTTCAGTATGAAAATGCATTTTATTATGCTGCAAGCTGTTATGATGATTCTGCCGGGACAGTCAATCTTCAGATGTTCATGCTGAACCGCAATTTCTTCAAGCTATCCAATATCGTAGACAGCATATGTTTTAACCGGACATTTGATATATCGGAACCAGACCTCCTTTACCGCAATGAAAATCATCCGGATATACGCCTTGTCCAGGACTATCTTGGAGACATTCTATATGACGTTGTCTATGCAAACAGAGCAAAAGAAACGTTTCATGGGGATGAATGGGCATACCTGAATGAGGAGCGGCCATTCCCGAATGAGGATACGGACAGTTGGGATTATGATACGGAAGACCAGGCCATAGACTGGAGCCGTATGTATAGGATGGATATGAACAATGATGGGAACGACGAGATATTCACTAAATCCCCTCCAGGTTACCAGCAGCCGTTTGCACATAGGGTCAATTGGTATGACGGGGATTTCCGGCCATGCCCGGCATCGGTGGAGGAATGGGAGGATGAGGACTATCGGTCCGTTGATATGTGGTTTAAAAACATCAATGGGAAAATAGTCACATTTACTTTGTACCAGGAAATTCAATCCGGCTTGCAGTATCTTATTGATGCCAGAATACAGGAACGTGATGAACACACCATCCTAATGGATTATATGGTTGTATTGGAACCCACGGATATCCGGGTTACGGAGTTCGGCATTGGTACGGATGTTTCCATCTATAAACCTTTGATATACCAGGATCCGGATCTGGACAAGGCATTTCCTTATAATCTGCAGGATATGGCTGAAGTATTTTTACTAAAAGTACAGGGACCTTCTGTTACCATTGAAAATAATTGTGATATACCTGATGATTTCACAGAAATCCTGGAAGGTTTACTGACAGATGGCTCCCTGGACGATTTAAACAGTGAGCTGGGAATGGAACTGTATCGGATGAATGAGAATACTTTTCACAGCAGATATGGAGCATACACCGGATATGCCGAAAGCACACTTGAAGGCGGTACACAGTCTGTGTATCAGATAACCCTTTGCAGTACTGATTACTTTCTTTTATTGCAGTATAATGCTGTGGGAAAAGTTGGGGATTTACATATCTATCAAAAGGCTGCCGGCCGTCTGACCTATGTAAGCACCTATCAGCCTACGCATCTGTGGGCAAAGGTGATTGAATATTCCGGCAAATTATATATTGCCGAACGGCCGTCGCCGTGGTATGAATACCCGCGCTATCTTGACCGTACACGTATCCATCAGCTGATACCGGAAGGCGGACAGGATATCCTTATCGATGCGGTCCCTGAAACCTATCAGTGGCAGAAAATATATGATAATCAGGCTTATTACGGACCCGCTGTTACCGGATACCTGGAAGGGATAAAAACAGAATTGATGGACCTGCCATACCTGGCCAAGGAGGATGCAATCTATTTGGGTGATGAAACTCCTGAGGTTGACCAGGATAAGCTCCTAAGGCTAGGTTCCGTTACATCCCCTTATGATACTTTTTATAAAATTGACTTCAATAATGATCAGAAGGATGAGTATATCTTAAAAAGTAAGTCTTACAACAGTATTTACACCGGCATATATCAATTCACCCTTAAGGGGATTGCAGGATTGGGATACGATGAGAAGGCGGGCGGGACTTTGGGCCGGCCGGTCCAGCTCTGGTTTAAGGAAATAGAAGGAAAGGTTTTTACATTCCGGCTGTATTATGATGTGGAATCATACTACTATATATTAAATATATCCTTGATAGAAGGGACTGGCATTACACAGGTCCAGACTTATATGATCGTACCCAAAGTCGATTATATTGCTTCTTATGGCTGTGACTGAGAGTCCGGCAGGGAAAACCGTTTGGATCGGCAACCAGGACAAAGGAGGATGGAATGGATTTAAATTATCAGGAAATTGCGGACAGGGCCGCTGCACATGCCTTAAAGAGCGGCATCGTACTTGATTATTCGGAAAAAAGCATTGCGGAAGTGGAATCAATCTTAGGGGAGTATTATAACCATCTTGCAGAATACGACGGCAAGGAAGGTGCGGATACATTGTGGAATATTGCTGTCCACTATGGTATTTACCTGGGTGAGACCATGTTGCGCCTTCAGTTAGGTGAAAAGGGCTTTGCGTGGTACATGGACAACGGAATGCCGGTCCTGAAGAACCGGACAAGCGCTCAGATATCCCCCATTACAAAGGCCCACAAACGGATGTTAAATGGGCCTGAGGACAATGTAAAAAGCTTCTTCGATGTGGCAATCCTGTTCGCAGATGGTAAATTCCCCACCAAACACGTTGTCCACCGCGCCATCAATGTCCAGCTTCCCTCGGGTCAGGTCATAGAAAATGTGCCATACCGGGATATCACTCCTTACATCATGATGATTGAAGAGGGCAGGGAGGATTTCCTGATATTGGAGTCCCAGGATGGATTTTTCCAGTTTTACGGGATAGACAACCAGTTTGTCGCAGAGGTGCGTGTCAATCTGCCAAACGGCGATTTCCAAACTTATTCCATCATTGATAAGGAAAAAGAACAGCAGATGGAACGGATCCGCCTTTCCACCCCCTATGGGCAGTTTACGCCTACGGAGCGGGCGGTGGTGTCCTTAGGACTGGTACAAACAGTAGTTAAGGCATACTATGAACATATAAATGCAGAAGACTTCCTTAAATCCATCCCATGTGTTGACACCACAGAGGAAACGAAACGATGTATGGGGCTGATAAAATAAGATAACGGTTCATTTGCATGGCAGTCAGACAATTTTTTAGGATGCTGCGTCAACAAGGGCAGTTTATGCCAGAATCCGCAGCATCCTTTTTGTAGAAGTGTATCAGCTAACCGTCACCTTAAATCGGCAATCATCCGCCCCGCCTAATACAGTATGTATTATTTCAACTTGTATATCCTTGTCCGGCATCAAATCCTGTAAAATATATAGAACGCTGTTCCTTGAGCATTCACAATGGGACACATCCGTTACCTTGCCGGATAAAACCTCATCACAAACACATTTAGGATATCCTATTTCATAGATATGTCCAGGTTCGATTACTCTTGCAATGAGCATTTCTGTGTTGCCATATTTTTTATACTGCTCATCTAAGCTGCATCCACATTCTTCAAATTGCGCACGCTGAATGGGCAAAACCGTGTCCTTTACACAATCAATTGCTTTTTTCTTATAGTCCAATATTAATTTCTCCTTTACAAGTACAGATTTACTAAAAATAGGATACACGAAACATTACAAACTATCAATAGGTAAATATCAATCTACAGTTTTTGCTATTATTTCCATTTTCTTCCAGTATGTCCATTTTTTCAGTTTCTGTATGTACACAGCTTATCCATACATTTTCTCCATGCATGAAGAATCCCCAACACGTGAATTTAGCTGTTATCCCTCATCACCCTGCAAGGATTCCCATATGCAACGGTGTTATCCGGTATATCCTTTGTGACAACGCTGCCTGCCCCAATCACGACATTATTGCCGATTGTCACCCCAGGCATGATGATGGCTCCTCCGCCTATCCAGACATTGTCTCCAATTATGACCGGAGCTGTCTGGGTTTTGCAAAATTCAAACGTCCCATCTTCTTTTGGGCTTCCAAACCGTTCCATGGCATTGGTTGGGTGAAAAGCAGTATATATTTGAACATTTGGAGCAATTAAGGCATTATTCCCAATCATGATTTTGTTATCATCTAAAAAAGTGCAGTTCATATTTACTTCGCAATGATTGCCAAAATAAATGTTATTCCCATAATCCACATAAAAGGGCGCCGTAATCCACAGGTTCTTTCCCCTTCCGCCTAACAGTTCATTCAGGATGCGCTCTTTTTCTTCTGTGTCCGCAGAATCAGTCTGGTTATAATCCCTGACCAGATCCTTTGCCTTGTGCCATTGTGATAAAAGTTCAGTATCCCCACAGTCATAAAGCTGTCCGGCTAACATTTTTTCTCTTTCAGTCATGATTCCCTCCACGTATACAGCCAAATCCATTTTTTATTTATTATACCATACCCGCGATGGCTAAAACAAAAACATTACAAAACGCTGCGCTGCCTGTCCATTTATCCGTACATAGAAAGTATCTTTCCTGCCTTTTCTTTTAATATATCCCTGGCCTTGGCGGGCTCGATTATTTCCACATACTCCCCAAAGGAAAGCAGGTAAAGGAATGTCCAATCACTGAGCCGGTATCTGAATGTCACTTCCAGCGTACCGTCATCCAACCTCTTAATATACTTCTCTTGAAATTCGTCGTAGACTTTATAGGCTATCTTTTCAGAAAAATGCAATTTGAATACAGGTATATCGTTTTCTTCTTTACAGGCAGGCGTAATGGAAAAGTCCTCCGGCAGTTCACGGTCAAACAACGCATCTGTTATTTGAAGATTCCTTATGCGGGACATCTTATAGGTACGGATAGCATTTTTGTGCCTTGAATAAGCAACAAGATACCAGGCGTGCGATTTAAAAACCAATTTTAACGGCTCGGCCAGTTGATTGGTTACCGTCAGTTCAGAATTAAAATAAGTAAATGCAATCACATACTTATTGATGATTGCGCGCTCTAAAACAGTGATATTGTCCCGTTCCTTTTCAGGGCTGCCCCAATAGGAAAAATCAATCTCCAGCCACTGCGGCTGCAAATCATGGCTGAACAGCCCGGCAACTTTGTTTAAGGCCTTATCCGCATCCGGATAATTTGAGGATTTCAGGATCTGCAATGCCTGAACCATATTTCTCTGCTCCGCTTGCGTGAAATAGGACTTATCCAATGAAAAACCTTCCAGTAAGGAAATTCCCCCTCCATCATCCGGCAGGCGGTTGGGCTGGTGTTCCGCTAAACAGCGGCTCTCCTAAATATTTGTCATGCGGAACTATCAGACATTTTTCAATGGGTTTCCAGTAGCTGTTGTAAAGATTCTTTTGCGCCGCCCCATAGTTTTCTTTCGTATCAAATTCCCAATAGAGCATATACTTAACGCTTTTTACAATACGGGTAAGTTTAAGCGGCGCAAGCCCCTCTTTAATTTGTTCCATATCTATATGATACCCTCTTTTGATAAGACGAAGGAAAAGCATTCCCTCCTGTTCTTCCAGAAAACTTTTCGCTTCAAGCATCAGCGCTTCAAATTCCTCCGTCTTTTGCGGTTTGACCTGGTAAATACATAGTTCGGTAAATGGCATATCAGATTTCTCCTTTGTTTTATTCCCAGCTTACAGCAAATAGTTATTTTCCCGATCCGCAATCTGCAGGGCAACCAATTTACAGGCTGCATATCCTCCCATAACCAAGGGTTCCCTATCACAAAGCGCTTCTGCCTCCTCCCGGCTGTCTGCTTTCAGGATATACATACCTGCCATGCCCGGATATCCTTTAAACACGCCGCAGATTTCCAGCTTTCCCTCATCATCCAGCCTTCTTATATTCTCCACATGCTCTGTAACAACCTTCTTTGTCATCTTATTATAGGTCTTGCTCTTTTCAAGCATGACCATGTACATCAGCTTTTCCATCTTTTATCCTCCTCCGGGATTTGATTTTTACAGCATGGTTCATTGTTCCTCTCCATTATATCATTAGGAATGCGACATGAGCATGTCATATTTTTTGGAAAATATTTTCAGGTCCTCAAAATCCCCTTGCCTGATTTCCGGGAGGCAGGAATATCCATTCCTTATGGTACGAATCCATACCTTCGCATTACCGCCAATGGAATTCGGGCGCCTGTGCGCAATGTCTGCTTTCCGGACAGGCAAAACTTATGTCGGAAGGGGACAGCCTATGGTATAATGGGCCTGTCAAATGAGCGTTAAGTGCAGGAGGTTTTATGAAAAAAACATTTATGATATGCGTGCTGATTGCCGGTGTGCTGGCGTCCACCGGATGTTCCGGGAGCCGTGTGAAGGCGCCCAAGGAGGTGTTTGCGCCGGAGGAGGCATTTGCGGAGATTCCCCACACGGTGTCCGGAAAGCTAATCCAGACCTGAGGATATGACCCCTCTGAGGGCACCTGGGATGTGGAGCCTGTTGAGGGCCAGGAAATGACGGCCAGGTCAGCTAAAGGCATCTATCTGAAGGAGCAGCAGCTTGTGGACGGGGAAATGCAGACTGTACGTGAAGGCTTTTTCCCGGAGGATGAGGCGGATTTGTTACTGAAGCAGTATGGAAGCGGGGAGCCATGGCAGCTTGATAGTCCCAGATGGAACATGTACGGGGGCCATCATGCTGATCCATGGTTGGAATAAAAACACGGTCTAAGAATACCTTTCCCCATTTCCTGCATCCGTTTGCAAATGACGCTGTCAGTTCACACCATGACCGGCCAAACTGCTAAAAAGGATAACATAAAAACGGGTTCATTGTAAATCCTTTCATTATATGTTATACTACAAAAACCGCAGCTGTCCGGCAGAGATGCAATCCAAGCTTCAGCCGGAAGACTATTTTGAATCGTATTGAACCAATCGGGATTTAAGAGAGGAAAGATAATGGTAAAGGAAAAAGTATCATTCAAAGAGTTTCAATCGGCAGTTGCGCCAGAACACCAGGCGTTTGTCGATAAACTTAATAACAAGCTGATAGAACTAGGCTGTAACCTTGTAATCAAGGAAGCAAAGAGCGGTTACACTGCTTCATACCAACTGGAGAAAAAGACTGTGATGAATTGGGTGTTTCGCAAATCAGGCATTTTAGCGCGTATTTACGGTGACAATGCCGGTAAATATGAGGATGTGATTGCTTCCCTTCCTGCTGATATGCAGAAAAAAATGACTGCTTCCCGTGACTGTAAGAGGCTTATTGACCCTAATGCCTGCAGTGATACCTGTGTTAAAGGTTTTGTTTATGACCTGGATGGCGGAACATATAAAAAATGCCGGAATGACGGAATGTTTTTCCTGCTGACCAATGAAACAGCGGAGCATATAGCTGAACTGATCTGTGCCGAAGTTACTGTGCGTCAATCGGCTTCACAGCCACAGGACAGCTAAGTCTTATCAATTTCAGTTTATGGGCTGCTTTGGCAGCAGCAAGCACAGGACGGCCGGCCGCTGCTGTCGAAAGCCATTTCAAGGATTCAGCCTAAAATCCCTTGTGTCCCGCTCCGTCCCATTTACAATCAGGGCAATGGAATGGATTCCCGGATAATGCTTCCTTACACCCACATCTGCAAAGGAGTGTTTCTTCTTATAGGCCTTTCTCTCATTTTTCCCCAATGAAATTTCAGATATCTTAAATAGTTTCCGGTTTCTCTTTCCACTGGCTTTTACATAATCAATCCCGTATTCCAGCCTTATTTTCGATGCTTCTTCTGCAAGGATTTCAAATGAGAATGTCACATCCTCCCCAATCGAAATAGCTGTTTCCCCCAGTCTGAAATCCTGAACCTCCACTGAAGGCGCGCACTCATAGCCAAAGAGGGCCAGTACCTCACTGCTGCCTTTTTTAAGCAGGGTCCTGCACCCGTGCTTTACAATCCAGTCCGTATATGCATTCTTCCCATACCAGTCCTTTGCAAGTTCCATAACAAGGTCCGGATGGGTTTTTGAAATATCATTCAGATTATTGGCCACGCTTTTACGCACATGCAGGGAGGAATCGGCCTTCAGCTGCCTTAATATGGGCAGGATTGGAGCAGGGTCCTTTTTAAAACCGGTTAATGCCTGCCCCCACGGCAGCGCCGGGCGGCAGCCTTCGCTTGCAAGTCTTCGGATACATTCATTTTCGTCCTTTGACCAGGCGTACATCTGCTTCATCATACGCTCCTCATGGTTTATGATAAACCATCTTACCGCAAACTCCGATGACGCGTACTGCGTATATCTTGCCAAAGCCGCCATGGAAATATCCCAATTGGCTTCATCCCGCCCGTAAAGTTCAACAAAACCAGGAAAGAAGCCTGCGTAATTATCAAGCCATGAGCCATAGTTCATGACAATCTGATCCATAATACCAACAGCCGTTTCAAAATCCGCGGGCAGGTATTTCCCCAGATTTTCACTGATCCTTGTAATCCGGTCCTTTAACTCCCGCGCCTCCCACGTTTCATCGATTGTTGCCTGCAAAAAACCATCTGTTTGGAAATCACTGTAAACTGACTTAATATCCAAGGCCAGTTTGCGGAGCGATTCGTAATTGTATCTGTCTTTTATTGCGTTTCCCATATATGGTTCCTCGATTCTTTTGACAATCTCCCACAACTTTTTTAGTATAACATTACTTCACATATTTTTCAGCAAAAATAGCAAAGGCTGTTAAGGCTGGAAAGAAGGCAGAATTCTGAAGCGGACATACAGGGTTATACACAATAACAGAAAATAATGGGACGAAATGAGCTGTTTGACATTTTTATGAGTGGATAGTAAAATGAGAAAAACCAGTTATGGGTTTGTCCGCCTTAGGGTGTGTTTGAAAATTGCTTTCCGTCAGCTGTACTGGAATGAATTATAAAGCACCCCCTAGGCAGAGACGGCGGACGGGAGGAGGTGCACATAGTGAGTGACATAATGGAATTTGCCAGCAGGGAAGAATTCAGACAATGGCTTTCTGACCATTGCCTGTCCAATGCCGGTATCTGGCTTCTATTTGGAAAAGCGGGCGGGCCGAAAACAATAAAGGCAGGCGAAGCGCTTGAAGAAGCCCTCTGCTTTGGCTGGATTGACGGACAGATGAAAAGCATTGATGACAAAACTTACAAGAAATATTTTTCTTCACGCAGGGAAAATAGTAAGTGGTCGGAGAAAAACAAGGCATTGGTTAAAAGCCTTGAAGAACAAGGACTTATGACCGATTGGGGCAGGAAGAAAATAGAGGACGCCAAAAAGAACGGACAATGGGATACCCCCAAATCCCCGGCGGTGACAGAGGAACAGATAGCCCTTTTATCTGGTTTACTAAAAGTGTACGGGCCCGCTTATGATAATTTTCAGGCGATGTCTTTATCAGTCAAGAAAACCTACACGCGGGCATATTTTGACGCAAAGACAGAGGCCGGGCGGGAAAGGCGGATTGCATGGATGGTAGATAGGCTCAATAGGAATCTAAAACCGATGTAAATCTTATGAGCGAGAGCTATATTAAAAATCATTTTCATGACATAAAAAGAAATGCGAATGCTATAGAACACCGTTTAGATGATACGTATTGTACTTTGGAACGTGTGTTGGAAGAGAATGCACAAGTCTTAGAACTTGCTCAAAAAAACAGGGCAAACTATATATTGATTGATGATGAGTACAAAATAAACATTGATTTATAACCGCTGAGGTAAGGTTTAATGAAAAAGGGGAATATCATTTTTCTAAATGGCGTATCAAGTTCTGGAAAGGCTACTTTCCGTTGACTGGAAAAAGCAAACCCGAATATACCGCGAAGAGGGCCGCGCAGATGGCGGAATGGATTTTCAAACAGGTCTTAGGCGGATAAGCCGCTGCAAACCGGATTTTTGAGAGGGAAACATGAATACACCAACACTTGAAACAGAACGGTTTATATTAAGGAAATTTTCTGAAAACGATTTGGAAGCCTTGTTTAAAATTTATAGTGATAAAGAAGTCAATCGGTTTTTGCCATGGTATCCCCTGAAAACCATGGACGAAGCAAAGCAGTTTTAGAAAGGCAATTTGCAGTTAAGTACGCTCAGAAATGTGCATATAACTACGCAATCTGTATAAAAGAAGACAATTATCCGATTGGATATGTCAACGTTACTACAAATCATAGTCATGACTTGGGCTATGGACTTCGCAAAGAATTTTGGTATAAAGGAATTGCTGCAGAAGCAGGCCGGGCGGTTGTTGGACAATACAGCAAAAGACTTGGAATGGAACGGGCAAACGCTGCCTGCTGGTTTTGTCAATCATGTATACATGGCTTCATTGAATGGTAAATTTGCTGCGGTTATGCCAAGCACAGATTATCTGCCTTGATCCGGACGGATGGCGGGGCAGGGCACAGAAAACATCCCCATGAAAGAACCGGGCTTGGCAGTCAGGAATTGGCTGCCCTCCCGGTTCTTTTTAAGTTGGATTCCGTTCCGCAAACAAAAGTTATCACTTCTTAATACTTCTTAAATTATATCTATCAAACTTCCATCTTCTGCATCCTTCTTATGATTTCACTTACTCTTTTATCAAAATCCCTTTCCGTATACTTTGATAATCTGCATTGGTCAAGGATTTCCCCATCACTCAGGAACAGCACCCGCTCGGTCCTGGCTGCTATATTCGGGTCATGTGTAACCAGAAGGATTGCAATGCCATCCTGGTTGATTTTTGTAAAAAGCTCCATTATCTCTTTTGCCGCCTTTGTATTCAGGGCCCCGGTGGGCTCGTCGCCAAACACGATTCCCGGTTCACCCATTAAGGCGCGGCAGATACCGGCCCGCTGAAGCTGGCCGCCTGAAGCCTGGGTAATATCCCTCTCCTCCAAATCCTCAATCCCCATCTGCCTCATCAGGAGCCTGGCTTTTGCAGTCAGCTGCTTCACGTTCCTTTTGCGGTCCCGGGTCTGGGGTAAAATAATATTGTCTAAAATATTGAGGTTTTTCAACAGGGTTGGCTGTTGGAAAACAAAACCCATCCTGTTCCTGCGAAGATCAGACAGCGCATCGTCTGACAAACCGGACAGTCTGCGCCCCTCAAAGGCCACCTCCCCGCTGTCAATACCGTCCATTCCGCTGAGGGCATAAAGCAGTGTGGATTTTCCCGAACCCGAGGGCCCCATGATGGATACAAACTCGCCGCTGCCGATTGTAACGGATACCTCATTTAAGACCCTGTGTTTTTCTTCTCCCACACCAAAGGTTTTTATGATTTTCTTACCGGATAATAACTGTTTCATGGCTTACTCCTTTATGGATTGGCATAATTTCACATGGCCTGCATCAGCGGTTCCCCATATGGTTGCCAGCAGACCGGAACAGACCAAAATCAGCGGGGAATATAAATAAGTGGACAGCGGATCAATGGCAAAACGGAATGCCGCTGCCCCAAACCAGGACGCTGCTGCAGCGGACAGCTTTTCTCCCAGGGTCCCCGCCAGTACCGTTCCCAGTAATATCCCTGCGGACAGTACCAGAAACGCGCGCCATGCATACTGCCGTTTAATGTCTGAGCCGGTAAATCCAATGGCCCGCAGCACAGCAATGGAATACCGGTCTTTTGCCGTCAGCATTTTCATGAACAATAATGTTACCAGTAACACAATGACCGCTGAGACAAGGCCTGCAATCCGCGACGCTGCCTGCACCGACTGCAGGGTCCCTCCAAAGGTCTGCTCCATGTATTGGTCAATCCCTGAAACTTTTGCATAGGAAAAGCGGGCCGCATACTCCGTAATTTTGTCAGATAACCTGCTTTTGTCTGCCAGATCCGCACAGACCAGGCTCCAAACCGGTGCCGTGGAGGTATCTGTAAAAACCGCTTTGGCGGTCTTACCTCCATTGGTGATGTCAGAATAAATCCCGCAGACCGTCAGCTGTTTTTCCCCGTCAAACGTCAGTAAGGTAATCTGATTGCCCACATGCTTCTCCATTTCATCCGCGCACATGGCCGAAATAGCAATTTCATTTTCCTTAACAGGCAGGCGGCCCTGTGTATATTGAAGCGGAAATACGGCATGATTGCCCAGCTCCACCTTAAGGTTCCCGGTTCCCCCACTGTCCAGCCTGACCTGGAAAATCTTGGAGACAAACATGGCATAGTCAGTAATATCCGGGTCATTTTCCATATAGCGGCCAATATCCCCTGTCTTTTCGGGGATTTGCCCGGTCTGCTGGATGTCCATGCGCAGGTCGCATTTTCCCACCCCGATGTTTGTGACAAAATCATCCCCGGAAATGGTATGGAACAGATTCTGCGGTACAATCATAATGAAACTTGCCAGGATGATTACCGCTGTCATCGTAAGATAGAGCCCCTTTCTTGCCAGGACATCCTTCAGCCCAAGCATGAAATTGGAGGAAAAGACGCTGTTCCCAGACAGCCTGACCGTCCTTAAGTTGTGTGGTGGGTCGGCCTGTGCGCCAAACCGGATTGCCTGCGCCGCAGAAATGGTCCGAAACCGCCTCAGGCTTCCATTTACATAAAGCAGAACCAGCAGGAATACAATCGATGCGCCCGCGCCGCCAAACAGCAGGGCCGTGACATGATTCCCGCTGCCGCCTAAATTCAGGCGGATGCTTTCCAGTAATACGTCCTGAAACAAAAGGGAAAGGAGGAATCCAAAAACACTTCCAATGGCTGCCACGACCGCATAGACCCCCAGGTAGATCCCCCTGATATCCGATACCCGCATCCCGACTGCCTTCATGACTCCGATTTCACGGTAATCGTCCTCAATTTTGGCTAAAAGCGTAAAACGGACGCATAACAGTGAAACAACGATTACAAGGAGCCCAATCAAGATAAGGATTGCAATCATGATGCCCTCTGAAATCCCGCTAATCATCTGAAACAACGGCCATGTAAGCGCAGGCCCGTTGGCCGGAAGTCCGGCCGCGCTGTAAGCAGTCTCAAAAGCGCTCAGTCCTGACAGGTCATGCAGGCGGAATTCAATCAAATATTCCACATTGCCAAAGGTTACAAGCTGGGAATAATCCTCTTCGCTTATCACAAACCGTTTGGAAGAAGCCAGGGTGGAATTCATTTGTGAATCACGGATAAAGCCTGCCACGTAAAAAGGCCTGCCGCATATAAAAGCCGGGTCACCCACGTCTGCAGTCCCATCCTTAAAATAACAGACAGGCACATATAATTCACCGCTCTGCGGTTTTACCGGCCGCCCTTCCAAATCAAGGAGGAAATCAAACTGTCTGCTTTGGGTGCAAAAACCATTGTCCTGGACGCTGTCCGTAAGCCTGTTCCCATCTAAGATAATATGGGTATTTTCCACATTCAAAAAGGGAACCACCTGGAAATCCGCCACATTACCGTTATGGTCCGCAAAGTCCTCCAGCCTGGTCATGTCAATGTCCCCTGTATGCATCTGCATAAAATGGGGCGTCCTTGCATCCGTCATGAGCCGGCCAACCGCACCACACAGGTTTACGGTGAGGATGGCGGCAAGTGACAGCAGCATAGCGGCCACGGAAATAAAAAGGATTGTGATAAGCGGCACTGCTTTGCCTCTTACAAGGTTTTTCCATATCATTTTACGGTTCATATAATCCTCCGTTTTCCAGGCTGCGGATGGATTTCATGCAAAGCAGGATGCCTGAGGTGACGCAAAGCAGCAGCCCGGCAAGGATGATTAAAAGTCCGATGCCCCGGCCCGGCCCTGTGCCAAGGATTTTTCCAACGCTTTCTGAAAGCGGGCCCCCGTCCAGAAGCAGAGGCGTGAACACGTAATCCGCCAACAGTCCGGAAACCGCATAGGCCGCCACGTATCCAAGCTGCGAAATCAGCCCAATCATGCCCCAGGCGCGTCCCTGTAAGCGGTTTTCAATATTGGTGCGCAGCAGGTAATCCAGGCTGGCATTGGCAAACGGCAGCATGGCGAAAAAAAGGAAGCCGGCCGCGCCCATGAACACAACATTTTCCCGCAGCCCGAATAAGGCCATGAAGATCCCGGCCCCAAAAAGGGACAGGGAGAGAAGCCCGGCGTATCCATTTTGGATGCTGATCCCGCCAAGGACCGCGCTGGACACCAGCATTCCCAATGTGATAACCGTCATCAGCGTCCCAAGGGTGACGCTGTCTGAAAAGCTTAAGACCATCGGTGAGGCAAGGGTCTGTATGACCCCCAGACAAAAGGTAATAAGCGCGCCCATGACAACCAGGGTGAGTATCCCCTTTTTGCCGGTCAGGGCGTCCCAGCCTGTTTTCAGCTCTGCAGAAAACGAGGACCCTTTTTCCGCTTTCCTGCCCTTAAGACCTTTTTTCACTGCCAGGGTTGTGGAAACCGTTACAAAAAAGGTGCAGATATCAAGGAGAAGCAGCAGCCGGATATCGGAGATGGTGAGAAGGAAACCGGCCAGAACAGGCGAAACCAGATATTTGGCAGAGCCGGCAATCTGTACCAGGCCGCTGGCTTTGCTGTACTGTTCCGGATCCAGCAGGTCTGTGATGGTGGCTTTATAAGCGGGTTCCAGGAGGGACGCGAACACGGAGCTGATGGTTACTCCCACGCAGATTTGCCAAAGCCGCGCCTCACCCTGCATCAGGCTCACCAGGATGAACAGCAGGCCCACCGCGGAAAGGCTGTCTCCCAGAACCATCAAAAGCCTGCGGTCATGCCGGTCAGCTAACACCCCTGCCACGGGGCCTAACAGAAGCGAAGGCAGGAACGCAAGCAATGTGACCAGCGCCATCTGGGACGCTTTCCCGGTCTGCTGAAAGATATAAACGCCCAGGCCAAAGGACGTGAGGCCGCTTCCAATGGCTGAAATAAAACCGCCGGACCAGAGCAGCATGAATGCCCCAAAGGATTTACCTGTATTATTTTTCATTCACCCTGCCTTCCTGTAAATGCTTGTTCAAATGCTGCGAGTTCACCTTTCCCTACCCCAAGAAGCCTTTCCAGGTGATAGATGAAGGCCTGGATTTTTTCCTGACGTTGGGCCTGTGTCAGCCCCAACACATTGTCATCCAGCATGACATCCAAATAACACAATGCCATCTCCATGCATTCCAGAGGATGTGAGGTTTCAAAAATCCCCTGTTGGACCCCTTCCGCTACCATATCGGCCAGGATTGGCGGGACACCCATGAAAACAATCTTTTTGGTTTTTTCATGCATCTGTGTATTCTGCGGCTTGTGCAGCTGTTCCATCATCTTCTGCCCCTGGGTCTGCGAACGGTCCACATGAAGCGCCAGGATGGTCCGGATGATCCTCTCCTTTACAGGAATGCTTTTATCCTCTGCTATTTTCTTAGCGCCTAAAAAAATGGCATCGGTTTGACGTTTAATCAGCGCATCCATAATATCTTCTTTTGACTTGAAGTGATGATAAAGGGTACCCTTTGCAATCCCCACGGCATTCATAATGTCTGTGACGCTTGTATTGTCGTATCCTTTTTCCGAAAATAAAATCCCGGCTGCATCTAATATCTCGTTCTTGCGGACATCTGCTTCCTTTACAATCCTCATGGTAAGCCTCCTTTCTCAGACCGACCGTCGGTCTATTAATAAGGATACCATATCTTTTCTTGTCCGTCAAGTTTATTAAAGCTCAAAGTTTACAATCCGTTCGGCACGAATTTTCCCCCTCCTGATTCAATTCCTTCAATACCCGTTTTATCAAAATGGCCGTATTGCCATTTTTTCTGGCGCTTCCATTGATACCGATTCCTTTTATTCCATACCTCCATATGGAGTTGTCTTAATACCAATCATGTTTTTCTCCCCTGTCAAGGGCATTGATTCTTGCCATTTCGTCAGCGTCCAGTTCAAAATGAAACAATTCTGTATTTTCCTGGATATGTTCCGGATTGCTTGAACCCGGGATGACCACGATTCCTTTTTGCAGGTTCCAGCGGAGGATTACCTGTGCCGAAGTCTTTCCATGTGCCGCGGCAATCTCAGTAATCACAGGGTCGCCAAGCAGCTCTGCCGTATGTCCTCTGCCTCCCAGGGGATACCCCCCTGCACTACAATACCACGTTCCTGGATATATGGAATTACATCATTTTCCTGATAGTATGGGTGAATCTCATTCTGTATCAATGCAGGAGTAATGCTTATCTGCGGCAGGAATGCTTCCAGTTCATCCACATACCAGTTTGAAAGTCCGATTGAGCGGATTTTTCCATCAGCCGGACGCCACTGCCTAATGCCGCCGTAACGGAGTTCACACACGTTTCATCCTTCAGGCTGTACGTACCCAGACCATAAATCGGCATTTGATAGCCGCTGTTTAAGGTTACGGTCTTGGTTTCAAAATCAAAGGGACGCCGGAGGGCGGCAGGATTTGTTTCAGGCAGGTTAAGGCCGCGGACCCACTCCTCTATCGCACCTTTTGAGGTGCCGCCTGCAAAACGTCTGCCGGATAACCAGTCGGCCCCGGCTGCCAGAGCGTGAAGATCCGTATCACTGGAACCGATGCCGCTGCTGTGGGAAGTGCAGAATGGGACAATGGTCTTTCCTGTAAAATCATAGCTTTCCAAAAAAGTGCTGATGATTTTAGGCGCCTGCCCATGCCATATCGGGTATCCCAGAATTATTACATGATAGCGGGACATGTCTAAAGCGCTGCCGGAAATCACAGGACGGGCCAACGGATTGCTTTGCTCCCTGTCTGCACGGCCATCGGTATAATAAGCTAAATCTTCCTGTGTATACGGCTGTTCCGGTACAATCTCATAGATATCCGCCCCCAAAGCCTCCGCCGCGTATCCTGCCAGAGTCCGTGTCGTGCCCGTGGCAGAGAAATAGGCTACTAACGTCTTGCCCCCGGTAGCCTCCCCGTTTTTTTCAGAATCATCCCGCGCTTTCTCCGGCACATCGGTAAATGCGGTCACATCGGAAGATGGAGGTGCTGCGTTCATGGTTTCCACCCCTGTCTCCCTTAGCTGACTGGCAGCGGCCGCGCTCCCGCAGGCCGAAACAGGCATAACACAAATAGCGGCTAACAGAATAGATATCATCTTTTTCATATACTCGCTCCTTTCCAGATCATCATGCCAGATAAAGCTGACATTAAGCAACAATTGGAACCGTTCCATACATGCCATCACCTTTCTCAGCTTCATTATATGCCATGATACATATAATATCCAATGCCTATAGTAAATACAGTTCCATACTTATTAAGCATATATACGGCAAAAGAGGGGCTGCCTGGTTCATTGTAAGTCCAAACCCAGCTCATACTAAATACTCATATTAAATATGAATCCATACTTGACAGGCATGGTTTTGCTTATCTATAATAGAGGAAGGATAATAAGAGGAAACATAACAGGCGTGGCCGGAATGGCGATATCAGATTGGGGGTAATCGGTTGGATATACGTGTTTTAAGATATTTTATGGCCGTCACCAGGGAAGAAAGCATATCAGGGGCCGCGGAGTCCCTCCATATGACGCAGCCTACCCTGTCGAGGCAATTAATGGATCTGGAGGAGAAAATCGGCAAGAAGCTATTAATCCGCGGAAACCGCAGAATCACACTGACAGAAGATGGGATGCTTCTGCGCAAGCGGGCGGCCGAGATTCTTGACCTGGTGGACAAGACAGAGGCCGAGCTGACAGCTCCGGATGAGGTTGTGAGCGGGGATATTTACATCGGCGGAGGTGAGACCAACGCCATGCGCTTAATTGCCAGGATTGCCAAGGATTTACAAACGTCCTGTCCGGATATCTGCTACCATTTATACAGCGGTAACGCGGACGATGTGACGGAACGGCTGGATAAGGGACTCCTGGATTTTGGAATCCTGATTGAGCCGGCGGACATGAAAAAATATGATTATATCCGGCTGCCCGCCACAGACACCTGGGGGGTTTTAATGCCCAAAGACTGTGCCCTGGCTTCCCACGATTTTATCCGGCCGGAGGATATCTGGGAGTTGCCCGTCATCACTTCCCGCCAGAGCACTGTCAGCAATGAATTTTCCGGCTGGCTGAAAAAGGACTTTGGGAAGCTGAACATCGTGGCCACCTATAACCTGATTTACAATGCCTCCCTTATGGTGGAGGAAGGCCTTGGATACGCCCTGTGCCTTGACAAGCTGGTGAATACTTCAGAAAACAGCCGCCTGTGTTTCCGCCCCTTAACCCCAAAGATGGAGGCCCATCTGGATATTGTATGGAAAAAATATCAGGTGTTTTCCAGTGCGGCAGAACGGTTTTTGGGCAAGGTTCAGGAAGCATTTCATGGCAATATATCGTAAAAGCAGATTTCATTTCCAAACAGTAAAAGGGCAGGTTTTTATTCCTGCCCCTAACGCCTTAAAGCCTGTATGGACATTTGTTCCCCATCAGTACGCCATATCGGGAGGTCTTTTACATACTTTCTTTGAAAATCCCCAGGATTTCCTCCTGGGTCAGCACTTTATAGCCGCCCTCCATGATGAGGGTACTCTCCACCAACCCCGCAAGCATCTCTTCTGTCACGCCAAGTTCCCTGATATTCATGACAACACCGATTTCTTCCATCCAGTGTTCCATTGCAAGTAAGCCTTCTTCCGCCACTTCCCTGGCTGTCTTTCCGTCCGGATCCACATTCCATACATTTACCGCAAACCGTTTGAACTTTTCCAGCCCATAAGGCATGATATGGCGGTAATAGGCAAGAGAAACAGCAGACAGGGTCATACCATGGGTTGCGTCCGTGTGGGCGCCAACCGCCTGCCCCAGCATATGCACCATCCAGTCTGTTGACTTTCCCATTGCCACCAGGGTATTAAGCGCCCATGTTGCAGTCCACATGATGTTGCTTCTCGCCTCATAGTCCTCTGGATTTTTTATTGCAATCAGGGAACTGTGTATCAGGGACCGCATCAGTCCCTCCATCAGATAATCGGACGTATTGTCATCCTCCCCGGAAAAATACTGCTCGCATATGTGGTTCAGGATATCGTAAAAGCCCGCCGCCATCTGGTATCTGGGCAGGGAATAGGTAAATACCGGATTTAAAATGGAGAATTTGGGGAATACCCTGTCTCCAAAAACATGCCCGATTTTCAGCCTGCTCCCATGGTTTGTAATCACCGCTCCCCCGTTCATCTCAGAGCCCGTGCCCGCCATGGTCAGGACGCAGCCTACGGGGATGATTTTTGTATCCGGGTCCACATCCTCAAAATCCAGATAATACTTCTTCCAGGGGTCTTCCTTACAGTGGGCCGAGACTGAAACAGCCTTGGCATAATCGCAGCAGGACCCCCCTCCCACTGCCAGGATCAAATCCACATTTCCTTCTTTTGCAATCCTGCAGCCTTGGTAAAGCTTTTCTACCGTAGGATTCGGCATAACGCCGCCATCCTCAACAATATTTTTTCCATTGGCCTTTAAGATGGCAGCCACCTTGTGGTAAATCCCATTTTTCCTGATGGAGCCTCTCCCATATACCAGCTGTACATTTTTTCCATATTTTGGCAGTTCCTCATTGAGATACTTAAGCGAATCCTCTCCAAAATATAATTTTGTCGGGTTTGAAAATACAAAATTTCCTAACATATTTTATTTCCTCCTTCTTATAAGCAGCTTTTGTCAGTTTTTAAACACTTTATGGCTGCCCTGAACCCAACCGGGTCAATCTCCCAACTAAATTCCGTCATCATCAGATACGGATTGGCATGCCCTCTGCAAACCCCGGCCTCTCCTCCTGCAGACTGCTGGTCTGCGATGGTTTTTGCATTCTCCCCGGTCCGATCCGCTTCGTCCCCTGGCTACACACCTGAACAGGATGACGTTTCTGCGGTCTCAATAACGATTTCACCGGACAGGTCCGGGATCCATCCACTGCCGGATACAGCGGTTCCCAGGTCATATAATCCGCTGTAAGGACCATATGGCCCATCATACATAACCACGTCGCCCCAGGGGGAAAAATAGGCCAGTCCACCCTTCCCTCCGCCCTCTGTCAACGGCGTATCGCCTGTGTCCAGCTTATCCGGTATATTCATTGTAATACATATTTGTTTTTATATCCAATGCTTATATCGGATACTATTCCATGCTTTTCTTCTATATCTTGCAGATTGCTCCCGCCTCCTGTATCATAATTTCCCGCTTTTATTTTCACCAAGTTTACACTACTCCAGGTTAAAAATACTAAAATTTTTAATAAGTCCCAAGAAATAAAAAACACCCCAAACCCGTATGAATACTGGATTCATACGGGTTTGGGGCATTTATCTGCATTTCTGGATAATTATTTGGCGTAATCCGTAACCCTGCTCTCGCGGATTACATTTACCTTAA
>Ga0129310_1001262_pt1 | contig 22847 bp, 19 predicted proteins | sample Go1ome_2_FD_94433 | JGI IMG/M metagenome (GOLD analysis project Ga0129310, IMG submission 94433) | Western lowland gorrila individual fecal microbial communities from Wisconsin, USA - Go1022A metagenome | ecosystem: Host-associated > Mammals > Digestive system > Large intestine > Fecal | place...
AAAGTACGGCAAAAAATCGGGATGAAATCCAGAAAAATAGATTTCATCCCGGTTTATGTCTATAACGGCAGAGGCTGCCGCTCAATCATCTGTTTTTAATGATTTTGCGACAGCCCCTTTTTACATGCTATTTATAGAAATAATTCGTTCAAACAAATATTCGTAATCCGCTTTGCTACTGACTAATAATCGAATAACTCCCCCACAGTTTGCGAGAAAAGGCTTGCACTCTCCCCTTATACAAGCCAGTTTAACCTTATTGCTTTCCTTAATTAAAGCTAAGGACTTATTTGATTCGGTTAAGGAAAGTCGAACATCCATAAGACTTTGCACATGATTCTGATCAGCGATGATGACATATTCCCATCTGAAGCTAAGGATTCACTTGATTCGGTTAAGGAAAGTCGAACATCCGTAAAACTTGCATGTGATTCTGGTCAACGATGCTGACATATTCCATCTGAAGCTCTGCAAATTCTCACGGAGCGTTCATAAAGATCATTTCAGTGGCTCTTTAGAAGGTAATCCTGCTTTTCTCGGATATTTCTTCTGGGTTGCCTTCACTTTTTTTACAGGGACAAACGTTCTTTCCACATCTGAACCGGGTAAGAGCAAGGAGATAACCGATTCCATATTTCCTCCCAGTTTATTGATTGCCGATACTGCTGAATTTTTTTCTTCTTCAATCTTTCCTGATTTATATGGAATAAACAATCCGCCTGTCTTAACGAATGGCAGACAGTATTCCGAAAGTGTAGACATATTGGCAACCGCTCTGGAAACACAAAGGTCAAAGCTCTCTCTATATTCTGCATTATGTGCGAGATCTTCTGCCCTACCATGGACTGCCGTTATATTCTCTAAATGAAGCTCATTAATTACCGCATTTAAAAAGCCAACTCTCTTATTTAAAGAATCCAGTAAAACAAATTTAAGCTGCGGAAATGCAATTTTTAACGGAATTCCCGGAAAACCGGCGCCCGTCCCTACATCAATGCAGTAATACGGTGATTCTTTAATGCTTGGAATTGCTTTAACTAACAGCAAGCTATCCGCAAAATGCTTTGTGATCACGTCTGAAATTTCCGTAATTGCTGTTAAATTCATTACCTTATTCCATTCGATCAGCATCTCATAATAGCGGAAAAATTGCTCTTTTTGATTATCTGAAAGCAGGATTTTCAGTTCTTCACACTGCTTTTCCAACATATCTGCAAATTCTTTTGTCATTTTCCTTCTCCCTACCCACCGGGTTACATACTATTTACTTAACTATTTCAGTACCTTCACAATTATCAGCAAAACTCATATTTTCTTATGGTCAGCGCAGCAAGTAAGCAGATTTATCTCAGTAGGAGTTAGGTCACCGACTGAGATAAACCATAAGAACAGAAATATCAGCCGGAGAAACTCCGGAAATTCGTGAAGCCTGCCCAATGTTCAACGGCTGGTACAGATTAAGCTTCTGAACTGCTTCATTTCTTAAGCTCTTTACCACTGAATAATCAAAATCCACCGGTAATTTTTTCTTTTCCAGCTTCTTAAACTGTGCCACCTGCTGCAGCTGTCTGCGGATATACCCTTCATATTTCAGATTTATGTCAACCTGTTTGCATACATCCTCCGGCAGCTTTTCTCTTTCGTCATCCAGCTCTGCCAGATCATTATAATTCAGCTCAGGCCTTTTAATCAGCTCCGCTAAGGTTGTTCCTGATTTAAGTAATGTACTGTTATGTTGTTTAAGAAAACTCTGAACCTTTTCACCGGTTCCGATTGTCTTCTTTTCCAATCTTTCGATCTCTGTATGGATCGCTTTTTCCTTCCATAAGACATACTGATATTCTTTTTCACTCACAAGACCGATCTCATAACCGATCTCTCTTAATCGGAGATCTGCATTATCCTGCCGCAACAGAAGCCTGTATTCTGCTCTTGAGGTCATCATTCGATATGGCTCATGATTTTCCTTTGTGACAAGATCATCGATCAGAACGCCGATATAAGCCTGTGAACGATCCAAGATCACAGGTTCTTTTCCCTGAAGCTTTCTCGATGCATTAACCCCGGCAATAAATCCCTGTACCGCTGCTTCTTCATATCCGGAACTTCCATTAAACTGTCCGCCCGAAAACAGACCATCAATTGCTTTAAACTCCAAAGATGCATTTAATTGTCTGGGATTGATGCAATCATATTCAATTGCATAAGCATTTCTGACAATTTTAACATTTTCCAACCCCGGTACTGTCCTATACATAGCATACTGAACATCCTCCGGAAGGGAGCTGGACATACCTCCAAGATACATCTCATTCGTATAATTTCCCTCCGGTTCTACGAACACCTGATGGCGCTCTTTATCCGGGAATTTTACGACCTTATCTTCTATCGATGGACAATATCTGGGGCCGGTTCCCTCGATCGAGCCTGAAAAAAGCGGCGAACGATCCAGATTATTTCTGATGATCTCATGTGTTTTTTCGTTTGTATAGGTCAGCCAGCAGGACACCTGTTCCTTCTGAACCGATTCCGGATCTGTGGAAAATGAAAATGGTACTACCCTCTTGTCACCAAACTGTTCTTCCATTTTTGAGAAATCGATCGACCGCCTATCCGCCCTCGCAGGCGTTCCTGTCTTGAATCGGAACAATTCAATACCATTTTCCTTCAATGAGTCAGATAGATGGTTTGCAGCCTGCAGACCATTCGGCCCCGTCGGGTCACTGACATCTCCGTACACACATCTTGATTTTAAATACACCCCGGTTGCCAATACTACAGCCTTACAGTGATAAACAGCACCGGAAACAGCTTTTACGCCTACGATCTTTTTCTTTCCGCTATTACTGCCTGAAGCTTCTGTCAAGATATCGGATATTTCGGCCTGACGAATTGTAAGATGATCCGTATTCTCAAGAACACGGCGCATTTCTGTCGTATACTGCTGCTTATCTGCCTGTGCCCGCAGAGAATGAACCGCCGGTCCCTTGGATTCATTTAACATTTTCGACTGAATAAAGGTTTTATCAATATTTTTTCCCATCTCGCCGCCAAGAGCATCCAGCTCCCGGACAAGATGACCCTTTGAGCTTCCTCCAATATTCGGATTACATGGCATAAGGGCAATACTATCCACACTGACCGTAAACATAATGGTTTCAAATCCAAGCCGTGCAGCCGCTAACGCCGCTTCACAACCTGCATGTCCGGCTCCAACAACCGCAATATCATACGTTTCTTCAACAACAGGCATTTTCTACTCCTCTAAATTCATCTGTATTACTTATTTTCCCATACAGAATTTGCTAAATATCTCATTCACAAGGTCATCTTCTACTGCTTCTCCGATAATAAGCCCAAGCTTCTCATACGCATTCATCAGGTCAATAGAGAAGAAATCCTCCGGCATTCCATCCTCAATACTCTTTTCAACCATCTGCACGCTGTCCAAGGCTTCCTTTAACGCCTGAGCATGCCGAACATTTGTGATCAGGACCTGATCATTAAAATCAATTTTTCCCTCATAAAACAGGGCTTTAATTTCCTCCTCCAGACGATCGATTCCTGTTTCCTCTTTTGCGGAGATCGGAATGACCGCATGGTTTGACTTTTCTTTTATTTCCTCAGCCGAAACAATCGGCTCCAGATCACTCTTATTTAAAAGAACGACTGCCTTCTTATCTTTGATAAACTCCATGATGCGGAAATCATTTTCGTCCAGCCCTCTGGATGCGTCTACCACATAAATAATCAGATCTGCTTCTTTTGCTGCCTCCATTGCCCGCTCTACGCCGATTTTCTCTACAACATCATCGGTGCTTCTGATTCCTGCCGTATCGATCACATTCAGGCTGATTCCCTGAAGATAAATATGCTCCTCCAGAATATCTCTTGTGGTTCCGGCAATATCGGTAACGATCGCTCTATCCTCTCCCACCAGAACATTCATAAGCGATGATTTTCCTGCATTTGGCTTTCCGAGAATTACCGTTTTAATTCCCTCAGAGATCACACGGCCGTTTGAGGATGACTGAACAAGGCGTTTCAATTCGCCTTCCATATCTTTCATACGCGCTAGCAGCTTCTCTCCATATCCGTCCAGCGAAATATGTTCCGGGTCATCCAATGCCGATTCTATAAACGCGATCTCGTAAATAAGCTTCCCGCGCAATTCCTTTATCTTTTTTGAAACACTTCCGCGCAGTTGTCCGACAGAAGATTTCAGTGCATACTCATTCTTTGCATGGATCACATCCATAACGGCCTCTGCCTGTGTCAGATCGATCCGCCCGTTTAAAAAGGCTCTTTTCGTAAATTCACCGGGCTCCGCCAGTCTTGCTCCGGCTTTTAAAGCCGCCTCCAGAACACGGCGGGTCACAAGCATGCCTCCATGACAATCAATTTCAACCGTATCTTCTGCAGTAAAGCTTTTTGGCCCTTTCATGAGCATCAAAAGAACCTCATCGATCCATTCTCCCTGATCATATACATATCCGTAGTGGATCGTATGTGTTGCGGCATCCCTGATCTTTAATTTTCCATTTTTTGTCCGGAATATCTTATCTGCGATCTCTATTGCTGCATCTCCGCTGATCCTCACGATACCGATACCGGAATTTCCCATCGCTGTTGCAATGGCTGCAATTGTATCTGTCTGAACCATTATTTTCCCCGCCATCTCTATTTGTTTTCCTATAATAGCACAAAGGGGCTGCCATAAGCAACCCCTGTTTCAAACCATATATCAAGCAGCTATTCGCAATCCGCTTTGCTGCTTGCGCATAACCGAATAATTGCTTCGCTGCTTATTGCTTCCGCAATTGAAGCAGGTCACTTACTTGATTCGGTTAAACCGTTATTCCTGCTCTTTTGCAGCTCTAAATCTGTCACTTCTGTCCGTTCTCGGTCTTCTGTCTCTGCGTTCTTCTTTTTTGAGCGCAATGACAACATGACGGAACGGCTCCTCTCCTTCACTTCTGGTGAACACATACTTGTCATTCTGAAGTGCAGAATGGATGATCCTTCTTTCATACGGATTCATCGGCTCTAAAGAAACAGATCGTCTTGTCCTCTTAACCTTATATGCAATGTTCTTAGCCAGAGTTTCCAGAGTTTCTTTTCTTCTCTCACGGTAGTTTTCTGTGTCAAGCTTTACACGCAGATAGTCTTCTGATTCCTTATTTACAACTAAGCTTACCAGATACTGTAAAGAATCCAGCGTCTGTCCTCTCTTACCGATGAGGATCCCCATTTCCTCTCCGGAGAGATTGACCTCCAGCTCCTTTTCTTCCTCGTTTTGCTTGATCTGCATATCAACGGAAATTCCCATCGCATCAAACACGGAATTTAAAAATTCTGCCGCTTTATCTTCGATCGTTTCCACTTTCTTTGCACGGATGATAGCAGGTTTGGAACCGATCAGACCGCCGAGAATTCCAAGGCTTCCCTTTTCCACTACTTCATACTGAAGCTTATCACTGCTTACTCCCAGCTTTAAAGAAGCCTGGGTGATCGCATCATCAACAGTCTTTGCAGTTACTGTAATCATTTCCATAAAAGAACCCCCTTCTATTTGTTCTTTCCGCGCTTTTCATGTGCCTCATTGTATTTTTGTACCATGGCAGCCTTTGAAGCAAGACTTCCCGGCTTTGCATTATCATTATAAAACTTATTGGACTCCTCAACCTGCTTTGCGATCTTTTCCTTTTTGATCTCCTCGGCAGCCTTTTCCTTTTCCTCGCTCTCCTTGATGGATTTTAAGGATGCATTAGCATTCTGAGTGATCTTAGCCGGCGGAAGTCCCTGCTTTGCACGTTTTTTGTTTACCTTTTCCAGATTCTTTTTGACCATTTCATCAATGTCAACCTTATCCATATAGGAATTGACAAATAACTGCTGGATGATCTGAACCACGCTGGTTGCGATCCAGTAGATACCAAGTCCGGCCGGCATTGTAATACAGATAAATGCGGAGAACAACGGCATTGTTGTCATCATCATCTGCATAGACTGGGCAGTTGGGTTGTCCGGATCTGCCTTCGGCTGCTGACCGTTCATCAGCTTTGCAGACAGCCACTGAGTTACTGCTGCCAGGATCGGGATGCTCCACGCAAGAGATGGCATCCAACCGGGAGCTTCGGCCATATTAAGGCCTAAAAATGTGTTCATTTTTTCAATTATTGATGCATTTTCGGCAATAACAGAAGAAATTGCCGGGAATGCTCCCTCCAGCTCCTGCCACTGGGAGGTACTGAATTTATATAACAGATCCACCAGCTTGTTGGCGCTTGTAAAATCAAAGTTATCCAGAGACTTTACAGCTGCTGCTGTTGTGATATTTGTAATCCCCTTCAGCTTTTCGATATATTCCGGCTGGCTCATCAGAGGATTTACTACATTATCAAAATAGACTCTCACAGACGGAACATACGCCGGAATATTATAGATAACACGGTATAACGCAAACAGGATCGGCATCTGGATCAGAAGCGGAAGGCATCCGCCGGTCATGCTGGTTCCATATTTTTCGTATACCGCCTGAATTTCAATATTCTGACGCTGCATGGATTCATTATCGGTTTTACCCTTATACTTTTTCTGAATTGCCTGAATTTCAGGATTCATAATAGACATAAGTTTTGTTGTTTTCTGCTGTTTGATCGTTAATGGAATCATTAACATTTTCATCACGATTGTAAACAGGATAATGCACAGACCTACATTTAATACCCCAAAGGTACCCGTAAACCGGAAAAGTATGTCCATGACATAACCGAGGACTGTCGCAATCGGACCTAAAATAGACCCTGCTTTCGTTAAAATCATAACTGTAACCTCCTGGTTTCCTACGGAACTGGATCATAACCGCCTTTCGCAAACGGATGGCAACGGAGTATCCGCCTACAAGCAAGATAAGTACCTTTTATAGCACCATATTTTTCCAGGGCTTCCAGGGCGTACTGGGAACACGTAGGTGTATAAATACAGTGAGGGCCTATACAGGGAGAAATAAACTTCCTGTAAAACATAACCAGTAAAATAAGTATTCTTTTTATCAACCCACTCACTTCGATTCTTTTAAAATGTTATGAAGTCCGCATAAGTGCAGAAATGCACTTTCAATCTTATCAAATTTTTTGTCCTTCGCAGCTGCCCGAGCAACTACAACGATATTTTTTCCATCTTCCAGCATGTCTTCATTTAATCGGAAGCTCTCTCTCACCAATCTTGCGAATCTGTGTCTGTCCACACTGTTTCCAAATTTTTTGCTGGCAGAGATTCCTATTTTAACTCCCGGCTCCTCCGTATTAAGCACATACATGACTAAATACTTGTTTGCATACGATTTTCCAGATCGGTAAACTTCCTGGAATTCCTTGTTTTTCTTTAAAGAATGAAATCTTTTCATTGATATTCTCTTTACCCGCAGATACAAAAAGAGCATCCAAAAGTTTTCCTAAACTTCCGGACACTCTCTTGGATTCATTAAGCTGATAATCTTGCTCTACCTTTTGCTCGTCTGGCAGCTAATACTTTTCTGCCACCTGCACTGCTCATTCTTGCTCTGAAACCATGAACTCTTTTTCTCTGAGTATTCTTCGGCTGAAATGTCATTTTCATAAACCCCGGCACCTCCTCTTACTATAAAATTCAAGTACCTTTACATGTACCATATAAACTTAGACATGATGAAACATCGTTTCAATTATATAGAAGTTATTGTTCTTCGTCAAGAGTTTATTTTTCAAAAACGAAGAAAAAATCATAAAAGATCCCCTGACGACGATTTCTCTGTCCATCAGGGGATCCTTCTATTTCTTTAAACTGACATCGAGGCCAAAAGCCCCGATTTTGATGCCTACGGATTGTTCCGTGCGGGCCAAAAGGTCTTCCACCCACCTATGAGCAAGCTCATGTGGGTTTAGATCTTTTGACCCTTGCATCATAAACTATATTTAGTATCTTCCTATGTTATATTATATCTGTATTATATCTGTCTCCTATTTATCGGCTTTTATCTTAAAAAGTACCTTTACGATCGCTGTTGTTAAGATACCGGCAACAATTGCCTCCGGAACTCCAAAACCTACGATAATTGCAAGAATCGCATCATATACTCTCTCTACCACTTTATTAGAAGCAGCAACATAGCTCTTTCCAAAGAAGATGTAGATACCATTCATTACAAGCAAGGTATTGGTCATGGCTCCTGAGATGCCTGCCAACCATAAAGCAACTGTCTGGCCACCCTTTTTTCCACGGGCAATTTTCATGACCCATTCATACACATAGTATGCAACTACGCCGATCAATACTCTCGGTACGATCGCGATCACAACACTCCACATGTTTCCGCTGTATCCGCCGATCGTAATAAACGGGCTGAATACAAAGGATGTGACTGACGGAGTCAATGTCGCTTTGATCAGGCTGGTCATTCCGAATACGAATCCAAGGAAAGCTCCGTATCTCGGTCCTAAAAGCAGCGCACCTACAATGACCGGAATGTGGATGATCGTTGCATTCATAAAACCAAGTGGGATGTAGCCCAGAAACGGTACTACTGACATGGTAATGATGATCGCTGTAAAAATTCCGGTAAGCGACATGTCCATAACTTTCTTTTCAATTTTCATAGTTTTCCTCCTGCTACTGTTCTTTTCAATAAAAGATACAATGCAATATAGTTTCAGAGAGATTATACAAAATCCGAATGAAATGTCAACATAATTTTTCAAATTACTTTTAATTCACATATTCACAAATAATTATCCACAGTTTGGGGATAACCTGTGGATAACTTTATGGATAACTCGGGGATAAGCTGTGGATTTTAAGATTATCATTGAAAAATGAACAAGAATAAGGTAAAATGGATTTAGATTGGGGTTATGTGCTTTTGTGGATGTCTACTCTGTTTATCCACATTTATGCACATGTTTATACACATGTTTAGGAGTACAGATATGCTGGATAAAATTTTAGACAAATGGGACGAAATACTGCTGAATATAAAGGAAGAACACGATATTACGGATGTATCGTACAAGACCTGGCTGCTTCCTCTGAAGCCGTATTCTGTGGATAAAGATATCCTCACAATTCTCGTGCCGGATGACCTGTTTTTGAACTACGTCAAAAAGAAATATGAGTTTCTTTTGAAATTCACAATTGAGGAGGTTACAGGCATCTCCTGTGAGATCCGCTTCCTATTAAAAGACTCGGTGAAAGAAGAAAACTCAGAAAAAAAACTCATCCAAAACAACACAACTGCAGTCAGCCAGATCGCGATCCAAAACGCAAATCTGAATCCCAGATATACGTTTGATACTTTTGTTGTAGGAAAAAATAATAATTTAGCTCATGCTGCATCCCTCGCAGTGGCGGAATCTCCGGGCGAAATTTACAATCCTCTTTTTATTTACGGAGGTGTTGGTCTGGGAAAAACGCACCTGATGCATTCTGTTGCTCATTTTATACTAAAAAATAACCCAAATGCCAAGATCTTATACGTGACTTCAGAAAAATTTACTAATGAGCTGATCGATGCGATCCGAAATAAAAATAATTTCTCTACAACAGAATTTCGTGAAAAATATAGAAATAATGATGTTCTTCTGATCGATGATATCCAGTTCATCATCGGTAAAGAAAGCACCCAGGAGGAATTTTTCCATACCTTTAATGCCCTTTATGAGGCAAAAAAGCAGATTATTATTTCATCCGACCGGCCTCCCAGAGAAATTGAAACTCTTGAAGACCGACTCCGTTCGCGTTTTGAATGGGGCCTGACGGTAGATATCCAGCAGCCTGACTATGAGACCCGAATGGCGATTTTACGGAAAAAAGAGGAATTGGAAGGCTACAATATTGATAATGAAGTCATCAAATATATTGCCTCCAACGTTAAATCCAATATCCGTGAGCTGGAAGGCGCACTGACAAAGATCGTTGCCCTCAGCAAACTTAACAATCGCGAGATCAATATCGAATTAGCGGAAGAAGCCCTCAAAGATCTGATCTCTCCAAATGCCGCCAAAGAAATCACCCCACAGCTGATATTAAATATCGTTGCTGAACACTTTGGTATAAATTCTCTGGATCTGATCGGTCAAAAAAGGAGTAAAGAGCTGGTGTTCCCGCGCCAGATCGTTATGTATCTTTGCGGAGAAATGACAGCAGAATCTCTCCAGAATATCGGAAAAGCTTTAGGCGGACGTGACCATACAACGATCATCCACGGTACAAAAAAGATCGCCTCCGAATTAAAGACAGATGAGAACCTTCAAAATACCATTGATATATTAAAGAAAAAAATCAATCCTCAGTGATCTATGCCTGTGGATTGTCATGTGGATTGGCTGTTTAAAAATTGTGGATAACCCGGGTAAATTTTTCCTGATTTTTCCCCTGTGGATAATTCTCAGGTTGTTCCTTTTGATTCTCACAGTTACCCACATATTAATTAACAGGCCTTATCCTTTTGTATTCAGGGAATTTCATGCTTATTAACAAATTAACATCCCCTACTACGATTGCGACGAAAATCCTTTATATATATCACTATTAATTTTTTTCTCAACGGAAAGGAAGTTATCAACAACCATGAAATTAACGTTCCAAAAATCCGCTCTCCTGAACGGTATAAATATTGTATTAAAAGCAGTTCCTTCAAAAACGACCATGCCGATCTTAGAATGTATTCTAATTGATGCATCCACAGATATTATCAAGCTGACAGCCAATGACATGGAATTAGGAATCGAAACAAAAGTGGAAGGCGATATTTTAGAAAAAGGAAAAATTGCACTTGATGCGAAGCTTTTTTCTGAGATCACCAGAAAATTATCGGATGCAGACTCGATTGTTACTATAGAATCGGATGAAAAATTTAACACTACGATCCGTTGTGAAAATTCTGTATTCAAAATTCAGGGAAAAGACGGAGAAGAATTTTCCTATCTTCCCTATATTGAAAAAAATAAATATATCTGTCTCTCTCAGTTTTCTTTAAAAGAGATCATCAGACAGACGATCTTCTCCATATCTGTCAATGACAGCAATAAGATGATGACAGGTGAATTATTTGAAGTCGATGAAAATACATTGCGGGTCGTTTCTCTTGACGGACATCGTATGGCAATCCGGAAAATTGAATTAAAGGACACGTATGAAAATACGAAAGTGATCGTGCCGGGCAAAACGCTGAATGAGATCAGCAAAATCTTAACCGGCGATAACGAAAAAGATGTTCAGATATTCTTTGGTACAAACCACATTCTGTTTGAATTTGACGATACGATCGTGGTTTCCCGTCTTATTGAGGGAGAATATTTCAAGGTAGATCAGATGCTTTCCAGCGACTATTCTACAAAAATCACAGTAAATAAGAAGGAATTTTCTGACTGCATCGAGAGAGCCATTATTCTTGTCAGAGAAAATGATAAGAAACCTATCATTTTAAATATTGAGGAATCCAAAATGGGATTAAAACTAAATTCCAGCTTTGGCACCATGGATGCAGAAGTGCTGATCCATAAGACAGGACAGGATCTTATGATCGGCTTTAATCCGAAATTCCTTATTGATGCATTAAAAATTATTGATGATGAAGAAGTGACTCTTTATATGATGAATGCAAAATCACCCTGCTTCATTAAGGATGAAAATGAAAGCTATATTTATCTCATCCTCCCTGTAAACTTTAACGCAGCAGCTATCTAGGGGTATGACCATATACGGGGTATAGGTATAAAAAAGGAGAAAAATGGAAACAATTCATTTAAAGGACGAATTTATTAAACTGGGGCAGGCTTTAAAGCTTGCCGGTCTTGTAGAATCCGGTGTGGATGCCAAGTTTGTGATCCAGGATGGTAAGGTTCTGGTCAACGGAAACGTGGAATACCAGAGAGGAAAAAAAATATATCCGGGTGATGTGGTATCCTACAACGGAAAGGAATTTAAGGTAGAAAATTAGGTATACGATCTCATGTTCATTGAATCCATGGAGCTTTTAAATTACAGGAATTACGGACAGCTGCATATTGACTTCCATAAAGGAACCAATGTCCTTTACGGAGATAATGCCCAGGGAAAAACCAATATCCTGGAGGCTGTCTATGTCTGCTGTACTACAAAATCCCATAAAGGCAGCAAAGACAGGGAGATCGTAAAATTCGGGGAAGAAGAATCACATATAAAAATGATCGTAAGGCGAGACGATGTTCCTTACCGGATCGATATGCACCTGAAAAAAAACAGGACGAAGGGCATAGCTGTAAATGGAATTCCCATCAAGAAGGCCAGCGAGCTGTTCGGAATCGTAAATGTGATCTTTTTTTCACCGGAAGATTTGAATATAATAAAAAACGGACCTTCTGAGAGACGGAAATTTATTGATCTTGAGCTGTGCCAGCTGAATAAGCTATATGTATACAATCTTGTACAGTATAATAAAGTGATCGCCCAGAGAAATAAGCTTTTAAAGGATATGGATGGAACCTCATCGTTAAAAGAAACTCTGGATATATGGGATATCCAGCTTGTAAAGTTTGGAAAAGAGGTCATCAGGCTGCGTACAGAATTTATCAGGGAATTGAATGAGCTGATCCGTGGGATCCATGCTCATTTATCGGGGGAGAAGGAAGAACTTTCAATCCTGTATGAACCCAATGTGACAGAGGCCTTGTTTGAAGAAATGCTCATAAAAAACAGACAGCAGGAGCTTCGCCAGAGACTTACCCTGACAGGTCCCCACAGGGATGACTTGAATTTTATCGTCAATGGAACCGATATAAGAAAATTCGGTTCTCAGGGTCAGCAAAGGACAGCAGCCCTTTCTCTGAAGTTAGCAGAGATCGAGCTGGTTAAGAGAACAGTAAAAGATTATCCGATTCTGCTTTTGGATGATGTATTATCAGAATTGGACAGTAAAAGACAGGAACATCTGCTTTCGGGGATCAGCCATATTCAGACGCTGATCACATGTACGGGGCTGGATGATTTAGTAAACAGTAAATTTGAGATGGATAAAATATTTAAGATCGTTGAAGGAAATGTCGTAAGCGAGGAAATTATCCCATCGCCGCATGATTCATCAGACAGAAAATAAAGGAGGAACTTCATGAGCGCAGAATATGGAGCCGACCAGATACAGATTCTGGAAGGACTTGAGGCAGTAAGAAAAAGACCGGGTATGTATATTGGAAGCACTTCTTCGAGGGGCCTTCATCATCTGGTCTATGAAATTGTAGATAATTCTGTAGATGAAGCGTTGGCAGGATACTGTGATTCCATAGATGTGCAGATAAACTCCGATAATTCCATTACAGTAATAGATGATGGACGTGGAATTCCGGTAGAAATACAGAAAAAAGCAGGAATTCCGGCTGTAGAGGTCGTATTTACGATACTCCATGCAGGCGGAAAATTCGGCGGCGGGGGATATAAGGTTTCCGGCGGTCTTCATGGCGTAGGCGCATCTGTTGTAAATGCGTTGTCGGAATGGCTGGAGGTTGAGGTGTTTACCGGAGGCCATATCTATAAGCAAAGATATGAGCGAGGAAAGACCATGTATCCGTTAAAGATCGTCGGAGACTGTCCGGCGGATCAGCATGGCACCAAGGTTTCCTTCCTTCCGGATAAGGAGATCTTTGAAGAAACGGTATACGATTACGATACATTAAAGATACGTCTTCGCGAAACTGCATTCCTCACAAAGAATTTAAAGATCACCTTACGGGATGACAGAGAAGACAAGAAGGAAAAAACATTTCACTATGAGGGCGGAATCAAAGAGTTTGTCGCATATTTAAATCGCAGTAATCTGCCTCTTTATGAACCGGTTATTTATTGTGAAGGCAAGAAAGACGGGGTTCTTGTAGAGGTTGCTATGCAGCATAACGATTCCTACACAGAGAATATTTACAGTTTTGTAAATAATATCAATACTCCGGAGGGCGGAACCCATCTGACCGGCTTTAAGAATGCCATTACAAAGACGTTTAATGACTATGGCAGAAAAAACAAGCTGTTAAAGGAAAATGATCCGTCTCTTATGGGTGAGGACATCCGTGAGGGAATCACTGCGATCATCAGTGTAAAGATCGAAGAACCGCAGTTTGAGGGACAGACAAAGCAGAAGCTTGGAAACAGTGAGGCAAGAGGCGCCGTTGACAGTGTGGTAAGTGAGCAGCTGACATACTTCTTAGAGCAGAATCCGGCTGTTGCAAAGACGATCATCGAAAAATCAGTGCTGGCCCAGAGAGCCAGAGCTGCTGCAAGAAAGGCAAGAGATCTTACCAGAAGAAAGACCGTTCTGGATGGACTTGCCCTTCCGGGAAAGCTTTCAGACTGCTCAAGCAAGCGTCCGGAGGAATGTGAGATTTATATCGTTGAGGGAGATTCCGCCGGCGGTTCGGCAAAGGATGCAAGAAATAAGAGCACACAGGCGATCCTGCCTCTGCGCGGAAAGATCCTCAATGTTGAGAAGGCGAGACTTGACCGTATTTACGGAAATGCGGAGATCAAGTCCATGATCACTGCATTTGGAACAGGAATTCATGAAGATTTTGATATTTCAAAGCTTCGCTATCATAAAATTATCATCATGACCGATGCCGATGTGGATGGCGCACATATCAGTACCCTCCTTCTGACGTTTATATATCGGTTTATGCCGGAGCTGATCAAACAGGGCTATGTCTATCTGGCACAGCCGCCGCTTTACAAGGTCGAGAAGAACAAGAAGATCTGGTATGCGTACAGCGATGATGAGCTCAATAATATATTAAAAGAGATCGGCAGAGATCAGAATAACAAGATCCAGCGTTATAAAGGACTTGGTGAGATGGATGCAGAACAGCTTTGGGAAACTACAATGGATCCGGAGCGCAGAGTTCTCCTTCGCGTAACGATGAATGAGGAGATGGCATCGGAGATCGATCTTACCTTTACAACATTGATGGGAGATCAGGTGGAACCGAGGCGTGAATTTATCGAGTTAAACGCAAAATACGGAACGCTGGATATCTAACAAGGTAACTTTGAAGCGGAGGAAAAGAATGGAACCCAATATCTTTGATAAAATTCATGATATAGACCTGAAAAAGACGATGGAAAAGTCTTATATTGATTATGCCATGAGCGTAATTGCTGCAAGGGCTCTGCCGGATGTGCGAGACGGACTCAAGCCGGTTCAGAGAAGGGTCCTGTATTCCATGGCAGAGTTGAATAACGGTCCGGATAAGCCCCACAGAAAGAGCGCCCGTATCGTCGGCGATACAATGGGTAAATATCATCCTCATGGTGACAGCTCTATTTACGGAGCATTAGTTAATATGGCTCAGAAGTGGTCGATGCGCTATATGCTGGTAGACGGACACGGAAACTTTGGTTCCGTGGATGGTGATGGTGCAGCGGCTATGCGATATACAGAGGCAAGACTCAGCAAAATTTCTGTTGAGATGCTGGCGGATATCTATAAAGATACAGTAGATTTTGTACCGAACTTTGATGAAACGGAAAAGGAGCCGGTCGTTCTTCCCTCACGTTTTCCAAATCTTCTGGTAAACGGAGGAACCGGAATTGCAGTAGGAATGGCAACAAATATTCCGCCTCACAATCTTCGGGAAGTGATCGCGGCAGTTGTAAAGATCATTGATAATCATGTAATGGAAAACCGTGAAACTTCTCTGGATGAGATCCTTAATATCATTAAGGGCCCGGATTTTCCGACGGCCGCTACGATACTGGGAACACAGGGAATCGAAGAAGCATACCGGACAGGACGAGGAAAGATCAAGGTTCGTGCAGTAACCAATATTGAAACACTGCCAAACGGAAAAAGCCAGATCATCGTGACAGAGCTCCCGTATCTGGTCAACAAGGCTCGTCTGATCGAAAAAATCGCCGAGTTGGTAAAAACAAAGAAGATCGACGGTATAACGGCAATTACGGATGAATCCAACAGAGAAGGTCTGCGGATCAACATTGAGCTGAGAAAAGACGTTAATGCCAATGTGCTCCTGAATCAGCTTTTAAAGCATACACAGCTTCAGGATTCCTTCGGCGTTATCATGCTGGCATTGGTAAATAACGAGCCGAAGATCCTGAATCTCTTACAGATGCTGGAATATTATCTGGATCACCAGAAGGAAGTAGTTACACGCCGGACAAAATATGATCTGAATAAGGCTGAGGAAAGAGCTCATATTTTAGAGGGATTATTAAAGGCCTTAGATCACATAGACGAAGTGATCAGGATCATCCGCGGATCTGCCAATATTGTGGAAGCAAAGAGTCTTCTGATGGAGCGCTTTGACTTATCTGATGCGCAGGCTCAGGCAATCGTAGATATGCGTCTGCGTGCTCTTACCGGTCTGGAAAGAGAAAAGCTGGAGAACGAATATAAGGAGCTTCAGGCAAAAATCGCAGAGTTAAAGGCGATCCTTGCAGATGAAAATAAGCTTCTGGAGGTTATCAAGAAGGAAATCCTTGTAATCTCGGAAAAATACGGAGATGACAGACGGACGAAGATAGGATTTGACGATGATGTTTCGGTAGAGGATCTGATCCCGGATGATGATGCCGTGATCGCCATGACAAATCTGGGTTATATAAAACGTATGTCAGTAGATAATTTCAGAAGTCAGAACCGTGGCGGTAAAGGCATAAAAGGAATGCAGACCATCGAGGAGGACTTTATTGAAGACCTCTTAATGACGACAAATCATCACTATATCATGTTCTTTACCAATATGGGAAGATGCTATCGTCTGAAGGCTTATGAGATCCCTGAGGCGGGAAGAACGGCAAGAGGAACCGCAATCGTAAATCTTCTTCAGCTGCAGCCGGAGGAGAAGGTTACAGCCGCGATCCCGATGAAAGAGATCGATTCGGAGAAATATCTCATGATGGCGACAAAGGGTGGAATGATCAAAAAGACCCGAATGAATGAATATACCAACATGAGAAAAACCGGTCTGCAGGCAATTCTTCTGAAAGAGGGGGATGAGCTGATCGAAGTCAAGGTGACAGATGATACAGAGGATATCTTCCTTGCAACTAAATTTGGCTTTTCTATCCGGTTTAATGAGATGGATGTCCGTATTACAGGACGTGTTTCTTACGGTGTGATCGGAATGAGGCTGAAAGAGGGAGACGAGGTAGTCGGTATGCAGACCTCCAGTCAGGGAGAATATATGCTGGTGGCGTCTGAAAAGGGATACGGAAAACGGACAAGAATTTCGGAGTTTAAGAGACAGCTGCGTGGAGGAAAAGGACTTCTCTGCTACAATGTAACAGAAAAGACCGGAAATCTGATCGGCATGAAGCTGGTGGATGATGACCGTGACATTATGCTTATCACAAATGAAGGAATTTTGATCCGTATGGGTGTTTCTGATATTTCTGTTATCGGCAGAAATACTTCCGGAGTGAAGCTGATGAGCATTGATACGGAGTCGAATGTGCGGGTTGCTACCATCGCAAAGGTGAGAGAAAGCAGTCATTCTGATGATGCTGATGTTTCAGAAGATGAAAATATAACCGAATAACTGTTCTGCGGCTTATTGCTTTCTGCAATTGAAGCAGGGGACTTTCTTGATTTGGTTAAAAATGTTTTTGGGGAGGTATTTGCAATGTTTTCTAAAGAAGATGCATTAAAGGCAATCGACAGGGAAAAGGAATTTGTGTGCTGTGCCAGTGATAAGATCTGGGACAACCCGGAAACTGCTTTTCAGGAGTTCAAGTCAACAGAAATTCTTTGTGAGCTTCTGGAAAAAGAGGGGTTTGCGGTAGAAAAGAATCTGGCAGGAATCAAAACGGCATTTTCCGGAAGCTTTGGCCACGGAAGACCGGTCATCGGTCTTCTCGGAGAATTTGACGCTCTCTCCGGTTTGAGTCAGGAGTCGGAAAATACAAATAAGGTTCCTGTAGAGGAAGGAGCTCCGGGACACGGATGCGGTCATAATCTTCTGGGAGCTGGAGCTCTGGCAGCGGCAATTGCGGTAAAGGAGTATCTGGAAAAGAATCAGAAAGAGGGAACGGTGATTTATTTTGGATGCCCGGGAGAGGAAGGAGGCTCCGGAAAGAGCTTTATGGCCCGGGACGGCGTATTTGATAAGCTGGACTGTGCGATCACATGGCATCCGAGTGACAGTAATCAGGTATCGGTAGGAAGCTCTCTTGCAAACTATCAGGTTATATATCGTTATTACGGAACCGCAGCACATGCGGCAGCATGTCCGGAAATGGGAAGAAGTGCTCTGGATGCAGTGGAGCTTATGAATACGGGAGTTCAGTATTTAAGAGAGCACATGATCCAAGAAGCGCGGATCCATTATGCAATTACCAATACAGGAGGTTATTCTCCGAATGTGGTACAGCCGTATGCAGAGGTGCTGTATCTGATCCGTGCGCCCAAAAATGCACAGGTAAAGGAACTGTTTGAGCGTGTCAATGACATTGCAAAGGGAGCTGCCCTGATGACCGGTACAAGAATGGAGATGCAGTTTGTAAAGGCATGCTCCAATCTGGTAGATAACACCGTTCTGGAAGAAATCCTTCAGAAAAATCTGGAAAGCATCGAGCGGGAGCCTTACACAGCAGAAGAAATAGATTTTGCTAAAAGAATCTCGGAGACGTATGGAGGAAATAAGTTAGACATCCAGGAGCTTTTAAAACGATATGAGAAATCCAAAAAGAAGTCGGTAGAGGCGATCTTTACCGCACATAAGGATGATGTTCTCAGTGATTTTATCGTTCCGCTCATGGATGTGGAAACCGGCATGGCAGGTTCTACGGATGTGGGAGATGTGAGCTGGGTATGTCCTACAGCACAGATCAATACGGTAACAGATGCAGCGGGAACACCGGGACACTCATGGCAGGAGGTAGCTCAGGGAAAAAGTTCGATTGCCCATAAAGGAATGCTGTTTGCCGGAAAGGTTATGGCAGGTGCTGTGATCGATTTGTTTGAAAATCAGGAGCTGATCGAGGAAGCTAAGGAGGAATTGATAAAGAGGGTAGGCAGTGAAGGATATATTCCGCCGATTCCGAAGGATATCAGACCGATGGCGATCAATCCGAAAAAGTAAGGACAAATCAAGTCGAACGTCCGTGAGACTTGGCACGTGATTCTGGTCAGCAAAGCTGACATATTCCATACAGAATCACTGTGCATCCTCGCGGAGCGTTTATCGACTGAGATAATTCAAATTGTGGAAAACCGCAGAAATTTTCTTGATTATTGTGGAAAAGCCTGCGGTTTTTTCTTGCTTAATTTGAGAATAGATACTAGAATGAATAGGGGAAAACTATCTGTTTTAGGGAGGAAAAAATGAAGGGAAAAGAGTATGTCAAAGAGGGGTTTTTAATTATACTGGGAAGCTTTATTGCGGCTTGTGCAATTTATTTTTTCCTGGTACCGAGCCATGTGGCAATAGGAAGTGTCGGTGGTCTGGCGATCGTGCTTGAAAAATTTATTCCACTTCGTCTTTCTGTTATCACATTTATTCTGAATGCCCTGCTCCTTATCATCGGCTTTTTGTTTGTAGGTAAGGAGTTTGGCTTTAAGACAGTATGCACATCGTTGCTGATACCGGTCATGATGGGCGGCCTTGAGATCGTATGTCCGGATAATTCAGCCATTATGGGGGATCCGTTCCTTGACCTGATCTTCTATATTTTTATTGTCAGCATCGGTCAGGCTGTGTTATTTTACTGCAATGCTTCTTCCGGTGGACTTGATATTGTCGGCAAGATCATCAATAAATATCTGCATGTTGAATTAGGGCAGGCCATAGCAGCATCAGGCATGTTTGTGTCCATGTTATCCATGTTGGTTTATGATAAAAAGAGTGTACTGCTTAGCTTCTTTGGAACGTATCTGAGCGGAATCGTTCTGGATCACTTTATATTTGGATTTAATATTAAAAAACGTGTCTGCATTATTTCCAAAAAGGAGGAGGAGATCGCAGACTATATTCTTCATCAGCTGCACAGCGGAGCTACATTTTATGAGGCAACAGGAGCTTATGATAATAAAGCGCGCCGGGAGATCATTACGATCGTAAATAAGAGTGAATATTCCAAACTGATGAATTTTATGAATAAGACAGATAAGGATGCGTTTATCACTGTGTATACAGTCAGTGAAATGTTATACCGTCCGAAAATATGATGGGGAAAGGATGATAGAGATCATGAGAGAAATTTCTGTAAATGAAATATCAAAGAATATTAAAGAAATGTGCATTCAGGCAAACCACTTCCTTTCTGAGGATATGAGATGTGCATTCAGAGAGGCAGAGCAGAAAGAAAAATCTCCGTTAGGCAGACAGATATTAGATCAGCTGGAAGAAAATCTTAAGATCGCCGGGGAGGATATGATACCGATCTGTCAGGATACAGGAATGGCCGTAGTATTTTTAAAGGTCGGACAGGAGGTTCATTTTGTTGATGGAAATATTACGGATGCAGTAAATGAGGGAGTCCGTCAGGGATATGTGGAAGGATATCTGAGAAAATCTGTTGTAAAGGATCCGATCGAACGGGTAAATACAGGAGATAATACGCCGGCCGTGATCCACTACGAGCTTACAGCCGGAGATCAGGTGGAGATCACAGTAGCTCCGAAGGGCTTTGGAAGTGAGAATATGAGCCGCGTATTTATGTTGAAACCGGCTGACGGGATCGAAGGAGTAAAGGAAGCAATCCTTTCAGCAGTAAAGGATGCAGGTCCGAATGCGTGTCCTCCAATGGTGGTAGGCGTAGGAATCGGCGGAACGTTTGAAAAGTGCGCGTTGATGGCAAAGCATGCATTGACCCGGGATGGATCAGAGGAATCACCGGTTGCTTATGTCAGGGAGCTGGAAAAGGAAATGCTGGAAAAGATCAATTGTCTTGGAATAGGTCCCGGTGGACTTGGCGGAACGATGACTGCTTTTAAAGTAAATATTGAAACATATCCGACACATATAGCCGGTCTCCCGGTAGCCGTTAATATCTGTTGTCATGTGAACAGGCATATTCATCGCGTCATCTAGCGGAGGAGGAAAAAAATGGAAAAACATATACAGGTACCGATCAGCAGAGAAGATGCTCGAAATCTGAAGTCAGGAGATTATGTTTATCTTACAGGAACGATCTATACTGCTCGTGATGCAGCACATAAAAGAATGCAGGAGGCACTGGATTCAGGGGCAGAGCTTCCGATCAATCCGGATCGAAATGTGATCTATTATATGGGACCATCTCCGGCAAGAGAAGGACGTCCGATCGGTTCAGCAGGCCCCACCACCGCCAGCCGTATGGATAAATATGCTCCTCGGCTTTTAGACCTCGGACTGGGTGCGATGATCGGAAAAGGAAAAAGAAATCAAAACGTAATCGACGCCATCGTCAGAAACGGATCTGTGTATTTCGCGGCAGTCGGGGGAGCAGGAGCACTTCTTTCTAAATGTATTTTAAAATCAGATGTGATCGCTTATGAAGATCTGGGAGCAGAAGCAATCAGAAAACTGGAAGTAAAAGATTTTCCGGTGATCGTTGTGATCGATTCAGAAGGAAATAATTTATACGAAACAGCAGTTAAAGAATACGCAGTAAACATAGAAAAATAACAAACATAAATTCAGGCCTCAGACGGATCAGGAATATCCGTCTGAGGAAAGGGATAGAATAAGGACAAGTGCATGAGAAGAATAGCATATATGGTGGTAAAGAATCTTTTCAGGATCCCGGAATGGTTTTATAAGCTATACAAATTCGGAAAAGAAAATGATACGCATACTGAGCAGGAACGGTATGATTTTTTGAGAAATGTCGTAAAACAGGTCAATAAAAGCGGGAATGTGACGATCGAAGCATCCGGTATTTCCAATCTCCCGGAGGAGAATGGCTTTATTCTGTTCCCAAATCATCAGGGATTGTTTGATGTTCTGGCAATTATCGAGGCAGATCCGCATCCGTTTGGAGTAGTTGTTAAGAAGGAGGCTGCGAATATTATTCTGGTCAAACAGGTAGTAAAGCTTCTTCGCGGACTTGCGATGGATCGGCAGGATACCAGATCTGCGTTGAAGCTGATCAATCAAATGACAGAAGAAGTAAAGCAAGGAAGAAATTATGTGATCTTTCCGGAAGGAACGAGGAGCAGAAAGGGAAATGAGATTCTGGAGTTCAAAGCAGGAACCTTTAAAAGTGCGGTTAATGCGAAATGCCCGATCGTTCCGGTTGCCCTGATCGACAGCTTTAAACCATTTGACACTCCCTCGATAAAACAGGAAACCGTTCAGGTTCATTTTCTTGAGCCGATTCCGTACTCACAATATATGGGATTAAAAACAACAGAAATAGCACATATTGTTCACAATAGGATCCAAGCTAAAATTGATAATCAGCTAAAGTAAATGGATTGAAAAAAATATGTAAAAATCAGTTGACAAATGCGTGGTTCCTTTGTATAATAATCCATGCATCTGGCAATTGCGCCGGAATTTAATAAATAATTATTAGCTACGGTAATAAGGAGAAATACTCAAGAGGCCGAAGAGGCGCCCCTGCTAAGGGTGTAGGTCGGGAAACCGGCGCGAGGGTTCAAATCCCTCTTTCTCCGCTCATCTGATTTGAAATCAAAAAAAGAAATTCAAAAAAGATGAAAAAAGTTGTTGACAAACAGAAACACTTATGATAAGATATCAGAGTTGCTTCTGAAAAACAACAACGAAGCACAAAGAACATTGAAAACTGAACAGTATGTAAAACCCTGAAAATTCTTATAAAAATGGTCTTTGGTTAGACCATGAATGAGAACATTCAGAACAAAACCTAAACAAAACAGTAGAACG
>Ga0129310_1001266_pt1 | contig 22787 bp, 23 predicted proteins | sample Go1ome_2_FD_94433 | JGI IMG/M metagenome (GOLD analysis project Ga0129310, IMG submission 94433) | Western lowland gorrila individual fecal microbial communities from Wisconsin, USA - Go1022A metagenome | ecosystem: Host-associated > Mammals > Digestive system > Large intestine > Fecal | place...
AGATTGGCACAGTAATAATCCAGATAACTTTCCAGATCCATCTGTTCCAGAATCTTCTGATAGATTGCGGGACTGGCGGCCTTTCCTTCGGTTACCAGCCGGTAAAGTTCTCCGTATTCCGGAGCGGTCTGGGAGGGATAACGGTTCTCCACCATCTGAATTTCTTCCGGAGTCACGCCGCAGCGTCTTGCAAAAGTCTCCGCCGTATTTTCACCGGACAGCAGATACATTCCCCAGAATTCCCCGTCCACGAATACCATGCAGGCCTTCCGTTCTCCCAGTGTAAAATCCGTAGTCTCCCTTAACAGCTGTTCCTCCAGGATCTGCCTGCTCTTGGCCGCGTAGTCCGTACCGCCCCCATACAGTAAGAGTGTGCCGTCCCGAAAAAGCTTCTGCAGTTCACAGGTACGCCCCGGCACCGGATCCGCCGCCGTCAGCAGAAAGCTTTTCTGCCCGTAATCCAGATTTCCGTCCTTCCGTAAGCTTATGTTCACTTCCCCTTCATAGGTCAGGTATCTGTCCGCTTCGAAATATTCCATGTGGGCACGCATCTCTCCGCCCCGGTAATAATTGGCGGAATCAAAGCGCAGATCGTCCGCAGCCAACGCATTTTCATAATCCACTCCCGTGACGTAACTGCCCTCAAAATAATCAAACAGTTCCCCCGGATCCACCGTCAGGGACAGCACCGGCAGATCCCGGTACATGCTTTTGTCCTCCATGGCCACAAAATAACTGGCACAGGCAATTTTACTTTTCACTCCCCCGGCATCCACCGCCACCGCCTGTAGTACCACCGCTTTATCCACGTCGGAAAGCGGGGCATACTCCTGATAAACCGACACCGTGGAGATGGCGGAATAGATATTGGGACTTCCGCAGACATTCGTCACCTCCACCGGTTCCTCATAGAGGATCCCGTTCTCCGCATCCGGCACCGTGCCGTCCAGCGTATAATAGATGCGGCTTCCCGCCGGTGCCGTGATCTCCACTGTGATGTCCTCCGGGTAAAATCCTCCCGGCAGGGAAAATACCGGTTCCCCCTCTGATTCCTTCTGTGGCACACGGCTCCGCACCGTGAGTTCCCCGGTGGTTTTCCGCCACTCCTGCTGCCCGCTGTCCTGCATCTGTTCGGTCAGCTGCTGCCTGTCCGTCTCCTGCTTCTGCTGTAACCAGATCAGAAACGCAGAAAAACCGATGCAGCAAAGCAGCGCCAGCGTGATTCCCACCCTTTCTCCTGTTCTTTTCTCCGTATCCATTTCTTCCCTCACTTAGTCTCTGCAATAAATATCTCTGGTATATACCTTTTCCCGAACATCCTCCAGTTCCCTGTGATACCGGTTAGCCACGATCACATCCGACCGGGACTTGAAATCTTCCAGATTCCGCAACACATGGCTGCCGAAAAAATCATCTTCCGAAAGCTGCGGTTCATACAATAAGATCTGGACCCCTTTGGCCCGGATCCGCTTCATGACACCCTGGATACTGGACTGGCGGAAATTGTCGGAGCCGGCTTTCATGGTCAGCCGGTAGATGCCGATGACAACCTTCCGTCCCGGCACACCGCCTCTGCCCTGACTCCCCTGATAAAATCCGGCCTTTTCCAGAATGCTGTCCGCAATATGATCCTTACGGGTACTGTTGGCAGCCACAATGGCCTGGATCAGGTTCTGGGGAATGCTCTCATAATTGGCTAAAAGCTGCTTTGTATCCTTCGGCAGACAGTAGCCCCCGTACCCAAAGGAGGGATTGTTATACTGCATTCCGATCCTTGGATCCAGACAGACCCCTTCGATGATATTGCGGCTGCTCAGATTCCGCATCTCCGCGTAGGTATCCAGCTCGTTAAAATAGCTGACCCGGAGTGCCAGATAAGTATTGGCGAACAGTTTCACGGCTTCCGCCTCCGTGGAATTCATGATCCGGACGGGAATCTCCTTTTTTCTGGCTCCCTCCTGCAGCAGTCCGGCAAACCGTGCGGCATGTTCCTTCATTTCCTCTGTGTTTCCCGTAATTCCCACGATGATCCGGGAGGGATACAGGTTGTCATACAGTGCATGTCCCTCCCGTAAAAATTCCGGAGAAAACAGGATCCGGTCCGTGTGATATTTTTCCGTCAGCGCTGCCGTATATCCCACCGGCACTGTGCTCTTGATCACGATTACCGCCGCAGGGTTCACCCTCCGTACTGTCTCCACCACCGTTTCCACCGAACGGGTATCAAAAAAATGGATCCCCGGATCATAATTGGTGGGCGTGGAGACAATGACCAGCTCCGCCTCCCGGTAAGCTGCTTCCGCCTCCAGTGTTGCCTGCAGATGCAGCACGCCGCTCTCCAGAGCTTCGCTGATCTCCGGATCCCGGATGGGAGATTTCCCCTTCCGTAACAGTTCCACCTTCTCCGGCACCACATCCACCGCCATCACTTCATGATTCTGGGCTAACAGAACTGCCAGAGACAATCCCACATACCCCGTTCCCGCTACTGCAATCTTCATATAAATTCCCACACCTTTCAACAATCTGCAAACCCTGCTCCTGGTCCGCAGGGACACTCTTCTCTGCTGACCGGCCGTCTGCCGGTACCGCTTTGTCCCGATGTATTTCCGACAGAAATCTTTTTCCCAGTGCCAGAAGCTGCCGGAATTCCTTCCGTCTCCCGTAGCACACCAGGAAAATGACATTGGACGTAAGCAGACAGACTACGGCCCGCTCTGCCAGTCCCCGGATTCCTTCCGCAGGTATCTGACTGCATATCCAAAAGTTCAGACAGCAGTTTACCAAAGTAACGCTTCCATAGAAGACCACGGTTCCCAGATAGGCCAGGCAGTCCTCTCCGTCAAATAATGTAGTAAACAGATTATGTAACAGCCAGGGCATTCCCACGACAGCGGTGGCCGCCACCGTAGACAGAATCACTCCATACAGCCCCATAGATTTCACCAATGCCAGATTCAATGCCAGATTCCCTCCCGCCGTCGCGAGCGTCCGGAAGCGGTCCCTGTGCCAGATCCCGGCGGCATCCTTGTAGGCATTGAACAGTTGGTTGAATTCGTAGATAAAATAATACACACACAGACAGATCACGATCTGTCCGGGCAGTATCCCCGTCTCCCCGATCCACAGCTTCATAAAAGGCTGGAACAGGCACAGCAGGCAGCAGGTGCAAAGCCCTGCGATCCAGGCAATGAGCAGCGTAAATTTCCGGAAGTCCTCATAATTTTTCTCCCGGCTCTCTGTCAGAAGACTGTTCCCGATGCCGGCGGTACAGGAGGTAAACAGCACGCCCACCATGCCGATGACGGAACTGACGATATAATAATAATTCTGGTAGGCCGCCAGCACCGTCAGTCCCAAATACGCCGAGATGACCAGCGAATCCGCGGAATTCACAATGACCGCTCCCAGCCGGGAGGTGAACAGATCCTTGATCTTCCCCCGGATCCGGCATCTGGTCTGCTCTTCCACCTGCCCCCTCGGAACATACTCCGGATAATATTTCTCCGCCACCAGAGCCGTACACAGATTGGTCAGGATCTGTGCACCCAGCGCCGCCAGAAGATACCAGTAGTAATTCCGAAAGGCAATTAACAGCCCCGCCTGTAGGAGATATTGCAGGGTTCTCACCGCCAGATCCGCCTTGCTGGCCAGATCACTGCGCTGATGGGCCGCCAGCAGACTGTTCTTATACGCAAACAGCCAGTAGCTGATGACACAGCCCCCCAGATGCAGCAGATACAGCATCTGCAGATTCACCCCCGCCGGGACACTGTCCGTCCTCACCAGTACCGTCAGGAACGGAAGCAGCAGCAATCCCATTCCAAGGATTGCCAGACCGATACAACGGTAGTATTTCCGATATAATCCCAGAAGCGCACAGATCTCTTCCGCCCGGTTTGCGGCAATCGGCGCATACATACTGTAGACCATGGCGCTCCCCACTCCCAGTTCTGCCAGATTCAGGATCTGTAATACCGATGTAAACAGGCTGTTCAGCCCCAGATATTCCATTCCCAGATGCCGGATCAGGAGCGTCCGCATGACAAAGGGGAGCAGGATCTGGTAACCCTTAAGCAGACCTCCGAAGATCACATTTCTGACGGCATTCCCGGTTCTTCTCATTTTTCTCTCCATCCCTCTCAAACAATCTCACGATTCTTTGTCCCGATCCACAGATCATAAGGAAAACTCTGTAACAGTCCCTCCCGCAGTTCTTCCAGCTTCGGCAGTTCCATGGGTTCCATTTCCCTGGCCTCCGCCAGAGATGCCGCCGACCGTACCTCATATCTGCCGGTGGCAAAATACCAGTCGTAATATTTCAGCATCTCTTCCTCCATGCCCTGTCGCAAAAATACCGCAGGAACCCCGTAGCTTTCCGCCAGAATGATCCCGTGTAACGAAGATGAGTATACCACCTCGGCTTCCAGAATTTTGTCGAGGAAGGTCCGGTAATCTCCGGTTCGTATGGAAAGTCTGTCATCTCCTGTCGTTTTCCGCTTCATATAGTGATCGATCACTACATATTTTGTCTTTTTCTCCGGTCTCCTGCCGGGATAGATCATAGGCAGCAGGATTGCCGGATCTCCGTAGACCCGGGGACAGGTATAACCGTTCTCCCGAAGCACCTGCGCGGTAACGGGACCTCTGACCGCCCGGATATCCAGCTTCCGATAATCCCTTTGCAGAGTCACCCGTCCCACATGGGCAAAGGAATTGACACCGCTGCCCCAGATCACCGCATCGAAGGCTCCCAGCCCCAGCACGGAACCTATGGTCATCAGATGCCCCGGCCTTACAGCCTCTCTGGACAGATCCAGCCCCAGGCGGTGTAACATCCATTCTGTTACCACCGGTGCCAGCAGATCCCCCAGATTCTCACTGAAATTCCAATACTCCAGATTTACCTTCGTCCTGTCCGCTTTTCTTCCGTCCAATGTTTTTCGATTGCGCAGCACGCCGATCTGTTTCGTCAGTTCCAATCCTCTCTCCTTCCCCGTCCTACCTCATGCGGTACAGATTGTCCAATACCCGGAATTTTCTTCGCAGAAGCAATTCTCTGAGCAGTCTCTTCTTCCCGGTGGTTTTGCAGCCCCGCAGCGCACTTTGCAGTGGCAGGGAGCCTCCGATCCGCTTCAGTTCCGCGTATTTTCCGGATGCATCATATCCGGAGCTGCGGTAGATCTTATGCAGGAACATCAGGCTTTTCCCCACAAAATAAGAATTGATCTCCTCATAAAGTTCCTGTCTGGCATGAAGGGTACGGAAACACTTCCAGGCACAATCCCTGAAATAAAGCAATGCTTCATAATAATTTTCATGAAAACGGTGCACCAGATTATCCGCCTCCTTGTAATGATAGCAATACAGCGATCCCGGAATGACGCAGATCCCCCTGCATTTTTCCAGTATCTGCATGGAAAACGCCATGTCCTCGCAGATGGCATATTCCTCTCCGAAACGGATCTCATTCTCCAGAAGCAGTTCCCGGCGGATCAGCTTATTCCAGGGCGGATTAAAAAGCTCCCGTTTGAAATCCGCCAAAAATCCTTCCTCCAGATACGTCTCTCCTCCACCGCAGAAAGCTTTTTCCGGAAGGTTATCCACATGCCTTCCGTTCTGTTCCACATAATAGGTAAAACCGCACACCACAAGTTCCGCCTTCGTCTCCAGAGCCTTCCCATACAGGGTCGCCAGGGTCTCCGGGAACAGGGTATCGTCACTGTCCGTAAACATCAGATACTCCCCCTCTGCCTTTCGGATCCCCAGATTTCTGGCGCTGCTGACACCGCCGTTTTCCTTGTGGCAGACCCGCACTCTTGGATCCCGTTGCGCCAACCTGTCACACAAAGCCGGAGAACCATCCCTGCTGCCGTCATCAATGAGCAGCAGTTCCCAATCGGAAAAGCTCTGCCCCAAAATGCTGTCCACACAGCGCTGCAATTCTTTTTCCGCGTTATACACCGGCACTACGATACTAATTTTTGTCTCTCTCATTTTTCTCCATCACACTGCATATTCTCTGTGCCACCGTATCCCAGGAATACTCTCTCAGATACCATTCCCTCCGCCCCGCCACTTCCTTCCGGTACTTCGGATCCCGCAGCACCTCCCACAGATTCTCCGCCAGTCTCCCCGCATCTTCTCCGGAAAACAGTCTGCCGGTGCATCCGTCCTCTATGAATTCGGGCATGGCGAACTTGTCCCTGCCGATACAGGGAAGCCCGTAGACAAGTGCCTCCGCAAATACCAGACCATAAGCCTCAAAATAAGATGGCATGCAGAACACATCACACAGGTTATAATATTCCGTCAGCTGCCCCGCCTTAAGGTCTCCCAACAGATGAATCGCCTGCCAGTCCGCTTCCTCCGGCGTGATCTCCCGCTCCCGCAGGGCAGCCCGGATGTCCTCTTCCTTTGCCCCCGCCAGATACAGTTCCGCCTCGGGCAGATATTTTCTCCGCAGGATCCCGAAGGCCTGTACCACCAGAGGGCCGCCCTTCCGCACGAAATTCCTTCCCACGAACAGGATCCGCCGCCCTTGTCTTTCTCCCGGGCGGATCCCTGCGGCATCCACGTTGATACCGCCTCCCACCGCATGGATCCGCTCCCCGGGCAGTCCGCACTCCCGGATCAGAAAATCCCGAAGCCATCTGCTCATGGTGAATACCGCCTCGCTGTTCCGGTAATGACGAAGCTGGGCTGCTGCCCTGCGCTCCAGTACCTTTGCCGGAACCTGTTGAAACTCGCAGTACCGGTAGGCCGTCGGATCCTCCTTTTGCAGCCACCGGATGGCAGCCACGGAGAGATCCTGGTAGAGATAGGATGAAAAACGCGCTCCCGAAGGCCAGTCGCCGAACTGGAATGTGATCATTTTCCGGGAAGTCCCCTGTCTGCGTTTCCAGGCAGCATAGCTTCCAGCCAGCCGCAGTCTGTCACTCACGGGTGGTGGTGGTATCAGTCCCTTTTTCTTACGCAGTCTCCGGATCACCTTGCGGTACAAGGGATCCGAAAGCTCGAAATCCCGCACCTGCACACAAGACTCCATGGCCCTGCGCAGGGACCAGGCCGTACCGGACCAGGTTCTCTTCTTATCTTTGTACCACAGGCACACATACAGTATTTCCATCCTGTCTATCTCTTCCTTTCCGCATACAGTGCAATCTGCTCGCACCCCGCTGTAACGTCATAGCATACGGCCCATCCTGCTCCCGGCACCGCCACATCAATATCAAAGGGAAAATCTTCAAAAGTCATATCTGCCGTTCTGTCCTCATAGGGCGGACAGGCCTTAATGGGAAGCGTTATGGTCTGGCTGGGCGTGACGATCATCAGCGTCCGCTCCTCTGCCGTATCGTTGGTGACACTGAAATGGATCAGTCCCTGCGCATCTTTGAACCGGCTTCCCACATACAGAGTCTCCGTGGCATGGATATTCTCCATGGTGACCCCTTCCGTCACATTACGATGATAGAAGGTTCCGTAGCGGGCCGCGTCCCCTACCGCAATATTGCACAGCATCACGTCCTCCAGAGAGAACTGCTCCTTCACCAGCGTATAAATGGTATAGCCTCCCCCGTTCAGGATACAGTTGGTAAAATAAATCCCCTTTGCACCGCTTTTTTCCGGGGCGATCATGAGACAGGCGTTTACATAGCTGCCTCCTCCCGGGATCGCCGGTACTTCGAATCTGCAGTTATCAAAAGAAATATTTTCTGCTGTAAGCTCCGGATACCCGAAAATCTGTACTCCGTCGGAATGCACCGTCTCCCTGCTGTCCGGATGAGCCAGATCCGCGATATAACAATCTCTCAGTGTCACATTCCGGTAGGGATTCAGTGCATCCCCGCTGCTGCCTCCCAGACGGCACCCGGTAAACATGGCATTGCTTCCCTGAAAATTCCGCAGCGTGCAGTCTTCGAAGACATACGAGATCCGGGCGTCCTCCCGTCCGGTGGTCACCGCATCAAATTTACAGTTTTCAAAGGCTACCGTAGTCTCTTCCCGGATCTGTCCCTCATTCACCATGAGCAGGGGATACCCGGAGAAATCCATATCCCGTATCTCGATTTCTTTTCCTGCCTGCCGGTTGCTGTAGACCAGATCCAACACCAGTTGTCCTCCTGCACCGATCCGGTAGAGGAGCCCTCCGTAGGTACCCTCCTCCACAATTTCCGTCAGTTCTGTATCTTCGTCAATGCCTGTGTTGAATCTGTCCGGAATCTCCCGTTCTGCCGCCTGTGCCCGGATTCCCACACTTATACACAGCACTATTCCCAGAAGTAACATCATTCTTCGCATATTTACTTTCCTTTTTTACATCTTTCTTTACCTTATGTATCTGTGCTCCTCTTTGTGTGGCAGATCCGACATATTTTCCCATCTTTCCCGCAAAATCACCTGAAACAACGCAACCGGAAGGTAGGCATATTTGATGGTCTGTAACGTATCCATCCACCACAGGTTCAGGAAATATCCGCCCACCGCCAGAGCCGTGCAAAATGCCATCCTGTCCCTGCGGCGGATCCCTGTTTTCACCATCTCCCCTACGGCCTGCAGGATCAGCAGACTGTATACCACCAGTCCCGGATACCCATAGCGGATATAATTCGCCACATAAAAATTGTCAATGGAATGGATCGTGGCTCCGCCGGGAATGTACCAGGAAAAATGATATCCCGATCCCTGTCCCAGCCAGGGATTCAGCCAGTCCACCATAAAAATATCCAGTAAGGCATCCCGGTAGGAGGCACTGTTGGCAAGAGAAGTACTGTCCACGCCGTAGCGTACCGCATAGGAAGTCCCCAATATCTCATCCACCACCGTACTCAACTGCAGCAAAAGATAATGCCCCGGCGGCGAACTGGGGAATAAAAAGGCCAGTGCCAGAACCAGAAGCCCCGCCGGCACTATGGTAAACAGCAGCTTCTTTCGCTGCTCTCCGGGTGCCAGTATCGTCAACAGCAAAAGTTCCAGCCCCATGACCGCCAGCGTGGAACGGGATCCCGTCAGGAATACATTGACCACCACCAGCAGCAGAAGCGGCAGATGCCGAAACAATGTAAAACAGTGCTTCTCCTCGTCCATACACAGAAGCGGCAGTCCGGAGATCAGGATCAGACCATAGGCCAGCGAATGATTGGCGGGGCCCATGATCCGGTAGGATCCCGAACGGATCATACCTCCGGTATAAAGCCCCTGAATCGTCTCCAGATATGCAAAAGGGGTCTTACGAAAAACCGCTTCCACGATCCCCAGCACACACAGAAACAGAAGCATCCGCCGGAAAAGTACCAGAAACCCATCGCTTCCCAGATACTCCCGAAGCACATAGATCACCAGAAACGCGGCCAACAGTTCGATCAGCGGATAGAGAAACGTACCGATGTGGAACCGCAGTACGGCAGTATAGAAACAGATTCCCAGATACCCCGCCATCAGCGGCCACAGCTTACAGTTCCTCACGCCCTCCCAGAATACCTTCTTCCGGGATTCCTTGCTCAGAATAAAAACACTCAGGAGAATGATCAGAAGCCGCTGTGCCGTCAGGTCAAATCCCGGCAGCCGGATGCCGAAATATTGAGGTAACATATAATAAGTAATGAGGAAGCAGAACGCCAGACACCGCCCCAGCCCCCGTTCTCCGGAGTTTTCAAAGTAGCGGTTGCCGCTCTGCCAGTTTCTCCGGAATTCCCCCATGGGTTCCACCAGATATCTGCTCATATGCTTCCCCCTCTGACTGCCATGGCAAATTCCACCGGCAGGGATTTTTTACTGTGATAGCAGTCCCGGTATTTCCAGATCAACGGTATGATATTCCAGAGCCTGCGCTGTTCCATCAGTTCGATTCTGAGGGACGTGGCCCGGATATTGCGCCTGAGCAGTTCCTTCGCCTCCCCGGACGTTCCCTTATCTTCGGCAAAACGCAGGGTCATCTCATGGCTTTTCTGCAGTTCCCGGAAAAAAATGATCCGCTTGTCCAGATCCCGCATCTTGCGCTTGGACACATTACCGGAATGCATGCGGCGCCTTAAGGTAACACTGTGGAGAATATAACAGCCGTCCAGACACAGCGCCAGCTTCCAGGCATATTCATCATGAGCCCAGCCGGGATACCAATAGGCTTTTGTCTCTTCCAGAAACTCCCGGCGCAGGCACATGGTACAGCCCTCACTTCCGATGAAAACATGTGCCGGACTCCATTCCACATGCTCCAGACTTCCGTCCCCCCGAAAGCTCTTTAATACTCTGCGGCTGACCGCCGGGGCATCGGAATCCACTGTAAAGGGAACGAATTCCGAACCCAGCACCAGTATCCCTTTGTGATTTTCCATCTGTCTTATCATAAGTTCCACCCGGTCCGGCTCCCAGATATCGTCCTGATCACAGAAAAAGACATAGTCCCCGTCCGTCTCTTCCACCGCTGTCCTGAAATTCTCCCCATAGCCCAGCCGCTTCGCATTCTGTGTGATCCGCCATGCCGGGGCCAGTCCGTAAGTCTCCAGATATTCCCTGACGATCTCCACCGTCTGATCCTCTGAACCGTCATCCCGCAGGATCACCTGATCCACCGGAAGGCTCTGTCCCCGGATGGAATCCAGTTGTTCCGTTATAAATCTGGCCCCGTTACAGGTTGCCATTGCTACCGATATTCGCATGTTTTTCCCCTTCCCTTCCCCATCTTCTGCCACGGCAGTTTTCCCGGTCTGCATCTGGCAAAGGACTCCCCGCAGATCCCACACAGTACAGGCGTTGCTATCCGCAGATAATGTCCTCTGATCCCATTGCCGAGATACGGATTTTTCCGGTATTCCGGAAAATTCTCCCGCAGGAATGCGAAGGTCTCCTCCCGCAGGGTTCTCCGAAGCTTCCGGTCTCTGATTCTGGAAATCCTGCCCATGGAACTGCATAACAGGATCCGGGCGCAGTAATATTCCAGTTCCTTCCCGTAGGTCTCCATAAGCTCTTTTTCCCGATAAAACCGGCAGGCATCCTGCAGGACCGGGAAAATATTTCCCACCCGCCCGCTCTTGCTGTCATTCATGGTGGAATCCCCTCTGTCCCGGTGATAGACGTAGACCCCCAGCATTTTCGCCTGTTTTTTCACATAGGGTCGGAGTTTCAGATAAAAGGAGGTATCTTCATAGATATAGCCTTCCGGGAAAAAGATACTGTTGTCCGTAAGCAGCTGTCTGCGGATCAGCTTGTTCCAAGGGGCCGCAGATCCGTAGGCTCTCTTTTCCCTGCCATCCTCTCCCAGATAATGAAAATCACATTCCACCAGATCCGCATTTTCCGATCTGGCTCTGGTATACATGGCTGCGTACATCCGCCTGTCCACATAATCATCCGAATCCACGAAGCCCACATATTCTCCTGTGGCAGCCGCCAGTCCCACGTTTCTGGCCCTTCCCTGTCCGCCGTTTTCCAGGGTGATGACCCGGACCCGCCTGGGATCCATTGCTTGGTATTTTTCCAGAATCTGTGGGGAAGCATCTGTGGAACCGTCATCCACGAAGATCAGTTCCAGATCCGGCAGTGTCTGTTCTGTCAGGGAACGGATGCATTCCTCCAGATATTTTTCCGTGTTGTATACCGGAACGATCACGCTGACTGCCGGCATAGGATCTCCTCCATGCTATGTAGCAGGAATTCCGGGAAATACAGACTGATCTCCCCGTGTTCCCTGTAATGCGCCACATCTTCACTGTAATGGTAGCCTTTCTTTGCCAGATCCCTGCGCAGATAACGGATGTGTTCCTCATAGGTATGTTCCCTGTCGGAATAGTGCAGATAGATTCTCTGGGTGTGGACATAAGTGTTTTCCATGACTTTTTTCGGAAGATACCCGTTCAGGAACTCCACTCTTTCCCTGCAGACCTGTCCGACAATGTGTTTCAGAGCTTCCAGATTACCGGTATCCAACAGGCTCTGTCCCAGAAAATACTGGGGGCCTCCCACGATCATATAGCTTCCCGGATAATCCAGGCCGAAATTCAGTGCCGTATAGCCACCTTTACTGGAGCCGCAGAAGATCAGCCGTCTGGCTCCGGTCTGCTCCCGCACCCTGTCGATCAGTTCCTTTACGACGACTGCCTCCTGAAACTTCATATTGCTGCCCAGATAAAAAGAACCTCTGTGATCCGCCGCAAAATCATCCAGCAGAAACAGTTTGTTGCAGGAGATATCTTTTAATGTCCGGACATAGTTATATCTGGCCCGGATCCCTTTTCGGGTGCAGGAACCAAACACGATGACCAGCGTTTCGGAATCGGTCCGATCCAACAGATATTTCAATGTCACGCCCCGGGAGCGGTATTTTTTCTGATCCCGCAGAAGCCGCAGTTTCGTCAGCAGATATTCTCCCAGTTTTTTTCCCTTTTTACGAAATTTTTGAATGTTTTCCATGGTGTTCCCCTTCTTCCGCAATTAAAAAATTCTCAATATCCGTCAGGATCCTCCGGGTATTGGAACAATACCCGGCAAAATTCCTGCTGCCGGTATCCCGGATACAGTCTCCCAGCTGTTCACTGTCATAGCAGGCACAGATCAGATTCATGCCGTCGAACTCCCGAAGCAGCTGTACCTGATGGTCATCCACATGCTCGCCGTATCTGGCGAGTCTTGGCACCGCAATGACTTTTTTCCCCTGTTTTACTGCCCCGATGATCACTCCCGTACCGCCGTGGGTAATGACCATCCGGCATTCCCGCAGCTTCCCGGCGAAGCTTTCCCGGTCAAGGAATCTGCAGTACTCATAATGCTTTGGCTGGTAATCACTCTCTCCGATCTGGGCAAATACCTCCTCTTTAATATCCCCTGCTTCGATCAGAAGGTCTATCTTTTGTAACAATCGATTGAACTGAAATTTCTGAGATCCGGTCGTTACAAATATCATCCTAATAAATTCCTCCCAGGCAGACCGCCTCCGGATAGATTTCCTTCATCTGCGCCCACTGGACATAGAAACGATCCGCCCAGTGATACAGCAGTTTTCCCGTCAGTGTGGCCGAAGTCACCTTGGCGAAGGATTCGATATAGATCAGTTTTCTGCCGGAAAGTTTGGCTTCCACACACAAAGGGATCATGGCCAATACTCCCGTACACACCACCACATCCGGCTGTTCCCGGTGCAGCAGCCGCAGTGACCGTACACTGTTCCTCAACAGATACAAGGGACACCACCATTGTTTCCGGTTTACCTGATGCAGATAATAGCATTTTACCGGTGTCTTCACCTCATACCCCGTTTTCTCCGTCACCACGAAGCTTTCGTATTTTTCCATCAGCGGCCGTAACATCATCAGCTGTTCGAAGTGGCCGCCGGACGATGCGGCAAAACATATTTTCATGCGGTTTCCCCTTTCTGCTGTTTCTCTTCCTTCCAATATTGCTGCAATCTGTAGTTGTAATCCCTGGATTTCGGCGGCAGGCCGTTGAACAGGATGCCGCAGATATCCGCATCCACCTGCTCCAGCAGAGTCACCGCCACCTTCTCCCGGCTCATATGACTGACCCCGGCACGTACCACCAGCACATAAGCGGTGACCTCATGGGACAGAAGCAAAGCATCCGTCACGATCCCCACCGGCGGCAGATCGATAATGATACAGTCGTACCGTGTCCGCAGATCCGCCAGCAGTTCTTTCATCCGTTCCCCACCCAGCAGTTCCGACGGATTGGGTGGATTCTCACCGCCCACCAGCACATCCAGATGCTTCCGGTATTCCAGGATCTGCGGTGTCTCCCGCAGACCCGCCAGATATTGGCTGAGCCCCACTCTTCCCCGGAGTTTCAGAAGAGATGCCACCGACATATTCCGCATGTCCCCGTCAATAAGCAGTACTTTCTTCCCCAGTTGTGCATAGCTGATGGCGATATTCACACTGTTTAAGGTCTTCCCTTCATCTTTATCCGCACTGGTGACCGCGTAGACCGGACAGCGTTCTCCCTTTCCCGTGAACAGCAGATTGGCCCGGATGGTATTATAGGATTCCTTCACGTCAAAGGGGCTGTTATCTCCCAGTACCAGAACAGGCTTGCTCTTCCGGTCCGGTGCCTGGATCTGGGGAATGTCTCCCAGCACGGGAATCCGGAAAGCCAGCTTCAGTTCATACCGCCTGCGGATCGTAGTATCCATCAGTCCCGCCAGCAGGAACAGAACAAGTGATGCCCCGAAGCACCCGGCGAATCCCACCAGCGCATATTTGACCAGACTGGTGGCGCTGTAGGGAGACTGCGGCAGCGTGGCATAATCGATCACTTCGATCCCGCCGGATTTCACGATCCGGCCGATCTCCTTCGGTGCCACCCTGCCGATGGCATTAGCCAGTTCCATGGCACGATAAGGATTGCTGTCATAAGCATAGACATAGAAGACAGCGGTATTCTCCACCACACTGGTGCCGATCAAACGTGAAAGCGTCTCCGTTCCGTAATCCAGTCCCGCCTCTTCCAGCACCTTTTCCAGAATGGTGTTGCTCTTCAGGATCAGCATGTAACTCTGCACCAGATTCTTGGCCTGTGTAAATTCGGAATTCGAGATATTGACCGAAGAATCGTACACATAGTCCGGATCACTGTATACATAGAAGGATACCTCCGCCCGGTACAGGGTGCTGTTGGTCAGATACGCATAAGAGCCTCCGGCCATCCCGCCCAGCACTCCCAGGATCAGAATGTAGGCAATTCTTTTCCGAAGGATCCACAGGATCTTCTCCAGATGAAAATTATTCAAAATCGTTTCCAACATCGTTCTCTCCCTTTCGACAAATTCTGCTTTTCCCCAAAATGAAAATATCCACCAGGGAATTCCCTGATGGATATCTTGCTCCGGACATTGGCCTGTCCGTTTTCTTCTTATGTAAACCGTATAAATGATCTGTTTCCTGCCTGCAGCCCTGCCGGTGCCCCTGCGTTCTGCAATGCGCTTCTGTATATAAAGACGGTGCCAGAAAGCGGAATGGCTCAGTATTTCTTTTCTTTTTTTCTAATAGCAGGTATGGTATAATGAGCGTAGGCATGAGAGGGGCCAGACACGGATATTACACAATTTGACTGCTTGCAGGCAATATTGTGTAATGTTCGGGGATGGTAGGGCGACGCCCATCTCACCACCAGCGCAATCAAAGGAGTGAACATATATGATACAGAAAAAGAAATTCGTAAAAACCTTCCGCAACACCAAAACTGTGCAGCTGATCCTTCTGTTGCTGTTGGAGACTGCCTACGTTCTCATCCTGACCCTGCATCCGTCGCTGGGAACCAGACTTTTCGAAGACCGGACCCTTTTTATCTTATGCACTCTCTCCTGGATTCTTGCCTTGTTCAATCTGGTATGGTTATTATATGATTTCTATAAATTACGCACCTTCGCCGAGGAAAGCCACGCGCTGAACCGTGCGGCTTTTCTGGATCATCTGACCGGCATTCCCAACCGCCACGGCCTCGATGTGGTCTTTGAGACCTACGACTCTCCGGAATCCCTGGCCCATGTTGCCTGCTATATGGTGACCATCACCAATCTGAAAGAAGTGAACCAGACCATGGGACATGTGGTGGGTGACCAGATGTTAAAAGACTTTTCCGGCATTCTGGAAAGTGTCGGCGACGCTTTCGGTGTAGTAGGACGTAACGGCGGCAACGAATTCTTAATGATCGTCAATCACGGCTCCCATGACACCATGGAGTATTTCATCGAAAGCCTGAATCAACAGTTAAAAGAATACAACGAAGAGCACAGCAATGCTCCCATTCAGATCCAATATGCCTATATTCTGAACGAAGAAGCACACGCCGAGTATTTTTCCACCTTACTCACAGAGACCTATAACAAACTGCACTCTTAAGGAACCCGTTAACACAACAGTGAGACAAACGCATGAAAGACTTAAACATTCCTTACATTGCCGGTCTTGTGATCCGTGCCCAGCATAGCGACTCGGATGCCTTCGCGGAATTGTATGCCCTCACCTATAACAAGGTATACAACTACACCAGGCATTATCTGCGGGATGCATTTTTAGCCCAGGATGCCATGCAGGAGGTCTACATACTGGCTTTGAAAAACATCGGAAAACTGAATGATCCCACGGTTTTTATCGCCTGGCTGAACCGGATCTGCTTTCATGTCTGCTACGATATGACACAGAAAAACAGACCGCAGAATGACTGTCAGGTCTTAAGTCAGGAGATTCTGGATATTATCCAGGATCCCCACCTGGATGCGAACCCGGAACTGCACTACCAGCAGAAGGATAAGTATTCCCGTCTGACGGAGGCTCTGGAACAGCTTCCCTTCAACGAGAAACAGGTGCTGATCATGCGTTACTACAACGACATGAAGCTGGAAGAGATTGCTGCCGCCATGGAGATCAGCCGCAGCAGTGTCAAACGCTACATTGCCTCCGGGCAGGAGCATTTGAAAGAAAGGATGAAAGGATAACAGATTATGTTTTTTCATAAAAAGAACCGCTATGAACTGGACATGACGACTGCAAATAATGCTTTGCAGAATATCCTGTCCTCCTGTAACCAGCCGGTCAATACAATTCCCTTCGACAAGCTGGTGCTTCGCAAAAAAGTCAATGCCGCTTCCTATAATCGCCTGATCGCTGCCACTGCGCTGCTCTTTGTACTGACCTTTCTGTCACCGCTGGCCATCGTTCCTCTCTCCGAACTGAGTGAAACGCTGTTTGTCCCCGCACCGGCAGAGCTTACACTGGATTATGTGGAAAACAATATTTTAAGCCTGCAATTTAGCGGTGATAACATTCTCTACAAGGAAGCCTTTATGGAGACGCTGTCCGGAGAGATCATTGAACCGCTCTCCGTGGATGTCTCCCAGGGTGTGATCAGTTTCCCGTTTCTTTCCGAAGAGGCCAATATTTACGTTCCCGTGAAAGGCGGTGAGACCATTCACCTTCTCTTTACCCCCGATGAAGTAACGGGTATGGAACAATAACAACAGGATGTAACGATTTCTATGCGGATACCAGAATCCCCTGCGCGGCTGCGCATCTTATTAATTACATATTGTATGGCCATGGGTCTGGGTGCCTGCGGTACTGTCCCGGACAGTCTGCCCGTGGATGCATCGGTCACAGAAACTGCTTCCGGGGAACAGCCTGCCGCTTCTCAGACAGAGGTAACGGATGCCTCTCTCTCTGACACCGCTTCCCCGGAAACGGAAGTTTCCTCTCCCGCAGAACCTCTGCGGGATGCCACACCTGTCTGTCTTGTGCCACAGGCCGACGGAACTGCGACCGCCTCCAACGATGTGGCGGTCATTGACTATTCCCACATGTCTGACGGCTATGTCTGTGCCAATTACACCGGCACCTGCCCCAAGGTTAAGCTGCGGATCACCGGTCCCGATACCGTGGTCTATACCTATGATCTGCACGGAGGCGGCTATGAGACTTTTCCCCTGTCTTCCGGCGACGGCTATTATGATGTGACGATTTATGAAAATATTTCCGGTACGAATTATGCCACCTGCCTGTATGCTGATCTGGATGTACAGATCACGGATGAATTCAGTCCTTTTCTCTATCCGAACCAATACGTGAATTTCACGGCGGACAGTAAGGTGGTTGCCAGGGGGCAGGAACTGGCCGAAGGCGCTTCCTCCGATCTGGAAGTGATCACCCGGATCTATGACTATATCATCGGTAATATTACCTACGACTACGACAAGGCTTCCGATCCTCCCACCGGCTACACTTCCGATGTGGATGCCATTCTTGCCTCCGGCACCGGTATCTGTCTGGACTATGCCGCGGTCATGGCCAGTATGCTCCGCAGCCAGCGGATCCCGACCCGTCTGGAAGTCGGTTATGCCCAGGATGCCTACCACGCCTGGATCAGTGTCTACACCGTCGACACCGGCTGGCTGAACGGCATTATTGAATTTGACGGCAGCGTCTGGACGCTGGTGGATCCGACCTTCGGTGCCAATACGGATGACAAGACACTGAAAAAATTCATCGGTGACGGCAGCAACTATATCTTACAGAAAATGTATTAGTAATGTCCGATCTTTGATCTCCGGTAAATGGGGTTACCGTAACAGTTACGAAATGAAAGGGAATAAAACGACATGAAAACTACTGAGAAAAAACTACTTTCCAATGAAGAGATCGCTTCTTTCTGCAGCCAGGCGGCCATGCTGTTTCAGGCGGGAATTCCACCTGTGGAGGGAATGTCGATCCTGCAAAGTGATGCCCAGTCTCCCGAGGGGAAGGCGATCTTCGATGAGATCCTTGCAGTATGCCGGCAGGGAGAAAGTTTTCATAAAGCATTGGAGGCTACGGAGGTTTTTCCTGATTACTGCCTGCACATGATCGCTCTGGGTGAGGAATCCGGCAATCTCGATGTCTGCATGAACTCTCTGGCAGATTATTACGAAAAAGAGGATGCCATTGCAAACAGTATCCGGGATGCCGTAGCTTATCCTTTTATCATGATCGCCATGATGGCTGCCGTCATCGTGGTGCTGGTCAGCCGTGTCATGCCGATCTTCGAGCAGGTCTATGTGGAACTTGGCAGTGAGATGACCGGCTTTGCAGCGTCCCTTTTACGCCTTGGTAACCATCTGAACCGTTATTCCTTCGTCTTCGTCAGTATCCTTTGTATTCTGTTGCTTTTATATCTTTTCGCCACCAGAACCCAGACCGGCAGGCACACCACCGCCCGTTTTCTGAACTGGTTTCCGCTTACCCGACGTTTTTACGAAAGTGTGGCCTGCGAACGTTTTGCCAGCGGTATGGCTCTGACCTTAAGCAGCGGCATGGACACCTACGCCAGTCTCGATATGGTGGCCGCTCTGGTAGGCAATGAAAAGATGAAACAGAAGATCCTGTGTTGTAAGGAAGCCATTAATGCCGGATCCAATTTTGCAGAAGCACTGACCGGTGCCGGTATTTTCAATCATCTGTATTCCCAGATGGTATCTGTGGGATTCCGCAGCGGTAATGTGGATGTCGTACTGAAAAAAATTGCGGACCGCTACGAGGAAGATACGAATCGTAAATTACAGTCCATTATTGCAATCCTGGAACCGACTCTCGTTATTATTCTGTCTGTGATTGTCGGTTTGATTCTGTTATCTGTCATTCTGCCCCTTATGGGCATTATGACCAGCATCGGATAGGAGTGATCATATGAACCGATTTGAACAGAAAAAAATATCTCCGGGACGCAGATTGATCTCATTGCTTCCCGTTCTGGCGTTTCTTTTATTGTTTTTACTATTCCTCCGGGGAATCGGTTCTGTCAACGAATCAACCCTGAGTAAGCAGCAGGAAAGTCTGGAGACAGCATTAGAACGAAGTATTTCCCAATGCTATGCGGTAGAAGGCTGTTATCCACCCTCATTAGAATATCTTGAGCAGCATTACGGTCTGTTATATGATGAGAAAAATTTTCTGATTGACTATGAATATTATGGAAGCAACCTTCTTCCGGAAGTAACTATACTTCGCAGGACCGGTGCACACTAAAGGAGTCTATAGATACATGAAACAGGAAAAACATTTTATTGTGGATATCTTGTTCGTTCTGGCATTATTCGGTGTATTTGCCGTTTCTGCACTGACACTGGTAACCATCGGCGCAGATGTCTATCAGCATACTGTCACAGATATGAGTATCAATTATGAAAGCCGGACCGCCGTATCTTATATCACAGAAAAGGTACGTCAGAACGACACAGCAGACAAAATCTTTCTGACAACACTGGAGGACGTTCCCGCTCTTTGCATCCTTTCCCGGATTGACGAAGATACTTATTGCACTTACCTTTACCTCTATGAGGGACATTTAAAAGAACTTTTCATGAAACAGGGAGCTTCTCTCGGGGGACAGATTCTGCCAGCCGGAACAGACATTTTACAACTGAAAACCCTGTCAATGGATTATGTGGCCGGCAATCTGCTGCGTATCTGTCTGCAGCCGCCTTCCGGAGAGCAACATACCTTTTATATTAAGCTGCATTGTGAGAATGCCACAGAATAGAACCAGAAAGGATTTCAAACCCATATGAAACACTCCAGATCCAGTTTGTTCTTAATGGAAATGATTATAGCAATCCTCTTTTTTTCCCTTGCCAGTGCTGTATGTATCCAGTTGTTTGCCCAATCGCACCTTCTGGGTAAACAGACTGTGAATCAGAATCATGCCGTCACCTGGACCCAGAATCTGGCTGATTCCTACCTGGCTATGGATGGAGATCTGGATGCTGTTCAGGAATTATTTGTTCCGTCCGAAGAAATCTCTGACAATACACTTCGTTTGTCCTTCGATAATAACTGGAATCTATGCTCTCCGGATACTTCTGCCTGCTTTCTGGCAGAGCTTACCCATACCCCTTCGGATGCATCCGGTATCATGAAAGCAGAAATCAGAGTATACGAAGCTGCTGCACCACAATCTCCCATTTATACACTGTCACTCCTTCATCACACAGCACAAAGGAGGGGATCTAATGAGTAATTCTTCAAAGAAAAAACAATTTGGTATGAATATCGGCTCTGCTTCTATTCTTCTGGTGTTCGTGATTTTGTGTCTGGTGTCCTTCGCAGTTCTTTCTATTGTCAGTGCTAATGCGGACAATAAACTCAGCGCCCGCGTTCTGGAACGTACCAGCGCCTATTACGCTGCCTGCAACCAGGCAGAGCAATCTCTGGCCGGTATGGATAACACGCTGCGACGTATCTACGCATCCTCTGACAGTGAAGATGCTTACTTTGCTTCTGTCGGCCACGGGAAATCCTATGTGATTCCGATTTCCGATCTGCAATCCCTGCAGGTGACCATTGATATTCTATATCCCCAGACAGATGATGATTCCTTTTACCGCATCACGGCGTGGCAGATACTGAATACCGAAGAACTAAACTGATTTTCTTTTTATGCGTGATTCAGTTCTTCTACTGTTTCTGATAATTTGCGAATGTCCTCATTCAGCTGTCGCAGATTGTCCAGATTGGTCTGATTCAATTCCAGGGTATTCTGTGCATTGGCAGTAACCTCTTCTGTCGATGCACTGATGGAACTTACGGAATCTACCAGTGCTTTCTTGGATATCTGGATCTCTCCGATAGACTGCACGATTCTCTGGTAATCTGAGTCCATTGCCTCTGAAGTCTCTGTAATTCTGTCAAACAATTTTCCGGTATCCTCTACCAACGTATTTTGTCTGGTAAATACCTCCGACAGCTGATTCATATCCCCGGTTACTTTTTGGGATCCCTCATTGATCCCCTGAATTTCTTTGCGTATCCTCTCCAGTGACTCATTGGTCTGTTCGGAAAGATCTCTGATTTCTCCTGCCACCACTGCGAATCCCCGTCCTGCTTCCCCTGCTCGGGCTGCTTCTATGCTTGCATTTAAGGACAGAAGATTGGTCTGTCTGGAAATATTATCTATCAGTCCCACAATCTGATTGACATTATGGATTTTTTCCATGAGATCGTTCATTGCACCGGTAGTTGATGCAGATGTCTCCGCTGTCAGCTTTGCGGAAGTTCCCAGCTGCTTCACATTCTCTGTTCCACTTTGGATTGCATCCAGCGTATCACCCAGGCTGCTATGAAATCCGTCAATAATCTCCTGAATCGAATCAATGTCACCACTCATGGTATCGATATAGCGTATTTCTTCCTGTATAGCTTCTGCCGTGGAATTTGTTCCCTCACATACCTGTTCCATCGCTTCTGTGGAAGATACCGAAGCATTGCGGAGAGCATCTGTTTTTGCGAGAATATTTTCAGAACTCTCCGCTGTATTTTCCGCTACCTTACGGATTTGTTCCAGTACTGCCTTACGTTTCTCCTGTGCTGCTTCTATTTCATTCATTCTTCTAAGTGTCATGCCGGCATCTATATAGCTGATCAGACTTCCATACAGTGCAATCAGAACTACCGCTGCCAGCTGGATCTCAATATCAATCATCGGAACCGACTCCAGTGTTCCTGTTGCTTTGGCATATCCCAGATATACAATATTACATGCCACAAAGCCAATGCTATAACATGTGGTATACTTCCATTTATGAAACAACGGAAATATCATCAGCATCGGTATCATGTACACGTAGGTCATGGTAGTGTTCCCCGTAAACAGAACGAAAACATACACCACAAAATAGCTGATGGGTAACAGATACTTTACCGCTTCTGATTCCGGATTTTTCGTCTGAATCACCGCATTTATGACTGCCGGAATCACCAATAATAACAAAAAGACAGCTGTGTATGTTCCGGTCCGGTTGCCCTTTATAAACTCTGCCAGATAGGCTACGCCAAGTACCAATACCAGGAAGCCATGGGCAATCAATACACACCTGTTTACTGTTCTTTTTTCTGTTAGTTTTCCCTGTCCATCAATGATCATTTTTCCACCCCTTGTATCTTAATATTTCAGATATAATTATCGCTTCTCATATGATATGTGTCAAGTTTTTCCTCATCTTTATAATAAACAGAAGAGACTTCCCGCACAACTGGGAAGTCTCTCCTGTTTATTACTTATTTACTGGTTATCAGTGTCTGCTCCCACTTCCACAGTCTCTGCTTCTGCGGTTACATCCTCGTTCAGTTCTGCATCCTCTGCGTCCAGATCACTTCCGTCGCTCAGATTCAGTTCTGCATCGTCACCATACATGTCGCCACTGAAATCAATGGTTTCCACGGCATCGGTGCTCAGTCTGGTGTTACGATATCTCTTCATACCGGTTCCTACAGGAATCAGCTTACCGATGATAACGTTCTCCTTCAGACCGATCA
>Ga0129310_1001267_pt1 | contig 22773 bp, 19 predicted proteins | sample Go1ome_2_FD_94433 | JGI IMG/M metagenome (GOLD analysis project Ga0129310, IMG submission 94433) | Western lowland gorrila individual fecal microbial communities from Wisconsin, USA - Go1022A metagenome | ecosystem: Host-associated > Mammals > Digestive system > Large intestine > Fecal | place...
AACACTGACAGGCTTTGAAGTGGGGAAAAATGTTGCCGATGCAGCGGTTACAACAACAAATCCCAATGTAACAATTTCCGATGTTAAATTTATTATTGAAAACGGAAAAGACAATCCGGAAGCGACAGGAACATTTGAAGCAGGCATATACTACAGATTAGCGTTCAATGTAATGCCCGCAGAGGGATATAAGCTTTTTCTTACAAATGCAAAAGATAAGGTTACAATAAACGGAACTCCTGCTAATTATGTAACATCTCTGGCCGAAAGTACGGGCGAAGCGTATATCAGCAGTAAATTAATGAAATTAGATGCAGCTGCAATCATTCCCGCCGCACCTACCGGATTAGTCGGTGTTGAGCCTTTTGAAAAGGGCGGAAATGACGGTAAGATAACAGGCACAACAGTCAATATGGAATATTCAACAGACCCGACATTTGCAACTGTAACCGATTGTGGCAATGGTGAAACAACAGGCCTTATAGCCGGAACATACTATGTTCGTGTTAAAGCCGATCCGGAAGGAAACTATGGTGCCGGAGCAGCCGCTGTGGTTGTTGTAAATGAAGGCGTTGAAAGAGTAACGGTAACATTTGATTCAAACGGTGGTTCAAAAGTGGACAGCCGTAGAATTGAAAAGGGTACAGCTGTTATTCAGCCTAAAAATCCCAAGAGAAGCGGATATAGCTTCAAGGGCTGGTATTCTGATGAGGAATTAAGGATAAAATATGATTTCTCACAGCCTGTAAATGAGGACATTACTCTTTACGCACGTTGGAGCAGATCCGGCAGGGGCTCATCAAGCTTAAGCAGTTCCGCAACAAACTACAGAGTAATTATTGAAGATACAGATAACGGTATTGTTGAGTCCGATAAGGAAACCGCTTCAAAGAACTCAATAGTAACGATTACGGTTAAACCTGATAAATATTACGAAATCAGGGGAGTAAAGGTTGTTGACAATAACGGCAACGAGATCAAGCTGAAGGATAAGGGTGACGGAACATATACATTCACAATGCCCGCATCCAAAGTATATGTAAACGCATCATTCAAAGAAATTGAAAAAGGCAGCGTAATCAGAATGACAATAGGCGATATAGAAATGTCCGCTAATGACAGAGTATTCTATAACGACGTTGCCCCTGTAATCGTAGATAACAGGACTATGGTTCCCATCAGAGTCATAACCGAATTATTAGGCGGAACGGCTGATTGGAACGAAGAAACAAAAGAGGTTACGCTTACGATCGACGGAAAAGAAATAAAGATGACGGTCGGCGTTGTTCTCGAAAAATACGGCGTTGCACCTGTAATAATAAATGACAGAACCTATGTACCGATCCGCTTTGTGGCTGATGAGCTTGGAGCGGAAACAGACTGGGACGAAGCGACAAACACAGTTACAATTTATACAGCTAACAAGTAATTTAATATAATTTTCAGTCCGTATTTTATTAATGCGGACTGTTTTTTTAGTTGAGCTTATATTGATTTGCTGAAAAATATGTAATAAGTAAGGGTAAATATATACTGAAAAAGCAGTGTTGCATTTATATTTTATTTATGCTATTATTAGTGGAAATTTACGCTAATAGGTATAAAAACGTAATTAGTGTCGATTTTGCGGTTAGAACAGGATATGAAAAAACTGAATTTTAAACGGTGTAAAATTAATCTTTGAAATTTTGATAATCGGAAAGGAAAATATGAAAATGAAACCTAAATTTGATGGTTATGCAGCAAAATATGATGCCTGGTTTATGGAAAACGATAAACTGTTCCAAAGTGAGCTTGCCCTGTTTCAAAAAGTGCTTGGAGATATTGACGGTAAGCGTGTACTTTCCGTTGGCTGTGGAAGCGGCTTGTTTGAGAGCATAATAGACTGCAAAAATATCGAAGGAATCGAGCCTTCACAGGATATGGGCGGAATTGCTAAAAAACGAGGTATTAATGTTATTGCGTTCGGTGCGATTGAAGACGCAGAATTGGAGGAAAACGCATATGATGTTATCTATCTGAACGGAAGTTCAAGCTACATGGAGGATCTTGTGCGTGCATTTGATGTCTGCAAAAAGGCACTCAAACCGAACGGCAAGTTTATTTCTCTCGATGTTCCTAAGGAAAGTGCATTTGGTTTTATGTATCTTCTTGCAAAGAATGTCGGTACATTTGATCATCCTTATCTTAAAGGCGTTATGCCTAAGCTTCCGTATCCGCTTGAATTATGCTGTGCAGGCGTCTGGCATTCAACTGAGGAGAAAATAGACGCTTTGAAAACACTTGGATTCCATGATTTTGAATTTTATCAGACACTTTTAAGAAACCCGATGTATACAAATGAGGTTGCGGAGGATGTTGTTCCGGGATACCAAAGCGGAGGCTATGTTGCAATTATTGCCCATAAATAAGTAATTAAAAGCATATAAAACAATTAATTGTTTTGTTGTTAAACAGATTTTATGTATTAATATTACTATATTTTTGGATTTAAAACGATTTTACATATTTTATATTGATTTCATATAATTAAAACAGTTATTGTTTTATATGTATAGGGCTGATATTCTGTAACATAATAACAGAGATATATCAAACAGCAGTTAGCATACAAGGCTGACTGCTGTTTATTTTTATTATATACAGGGAATTTTTGACAATTAATACTTATAAATAGGAAAACGGAAAAAAATGTAGTTTTGGAAAAGTATTAATAATAAATCCCGAAAATCATTTGTTAAAATGATTTTCAATAAAGTTTAGGTAAACCCTTTTTAAAGGGTTTCAGGGTATGGGACAGAGTCCCATGGTTTTAAAAGGAGTATTTTCAAAACTTCCAATGAATTTTAACCGGTATCGTTCTTGTTCCTTCGATACGTCTGCCGACGGAAACATAATCAATCAGTATTTCTACCATTTCCCTTGTAAGATGTTCGAAATTTATGTATTTTTCGATTATCGGGCGGTTATCGCTAACGGCAATACGCTCGTCTAAAGACTGTATTTTCTGCTCCGTATCGTCAATCAAAAGCTCGCACTGTGTCTTTTTGTCCGAAAAATGCTTATATAAATCGAAATATTCCTCTTGAGAAATGTTGCTGAGAGCCTTATCCATGTATAGCTCACGCAATGCCTTGTTATAATTTTCAATTTGATTTTGGTAGGTCGGCATGCTTTTCTCAAGGCGGATTTTCTGCTCCTTTAGGTCAGTACAGAAATTCAACCGCTGTTCAAGCTCGGCTTGGTCAAGATATGCCTCGGAAATTTCGTGCAGTTCCGATAATACCGTTTTTTCCAGAAGCTCAACGGAGATAAATGCTCCGACACAGTATTCCTTGGAAATGTGGTGGTTCGGACATTGCAGATAGTATTTTCCATGCGACTTCAAGGAACGCAGAGTATATCCGCATTCGGCACATCGTGCCTTTCCGGCGAATAAACCGATAGTGCCGGCACTAAACGGCTTGGCTTTTTCCGATAGCATACACTGAACGGTGTCCCATAGCTCTCTGTCGATTATCGGTTCATGGGTGTTCTCGACACGATACCATTGCTCCTTTGGCCGTGGCTTGTTTTTCTTCGTTTTGTAGGATACACTTCCGTATTTTCCCTGCACCATGTTTCCTATGTAAATTTCGTTTGTCAGCATATTTGAAATGGCGAAATATTTCCATAAGGTGCTGTTCTTAGGCCTTGGCTGTCGGTAATGTATTCCATGCAGACGTTTGTATTCCGTAGGATTGGGAATACCTCTTTCGTTTAGCGTACGGGCAATGGCGGTTTTTCCGTAGCCTTGCGAAAACAGCGTAAACACTTCACGGACGACTTCCGCCGCCTCCTCATCAATTATCAAATGTCCCTTACGCTCGGGATCCTTTTTGTAGCCATACAATGCAAAAGAGCCTATATGAAAACCGCTTTTCCGTCGGTGAGTAAGAACACTGCGTATATTTTTCGACATATCGGCAAGATACCGTTCGTCCATAATGCCGTTTATCTGCCTTACAAGAAGATTGTCCTCGTTTGCGGAGTCGGCGTTATCAATCAGGCTTAAAAAACGGATTCCCCATTGCGGAAACAGATTGTTGATGTAACGCTCCACAACCTCAAGCTCTCGGCTGAAACGGGACTGTGTTTTACAGAGAATAATGTCGAATTTGTGCTTTTCGGCGTCCTTAAGCATACAGCTGAAGGCAGGCCGGTTGCGGTCTGCACCGCTGTAATCGTCGTCAATGTATATGTCGTAAATTTCCCAGCCATGGGAAAGGGCGTATTGTGTCAAAAGTTCACGCTGGTTCTGAATGCTGTTGCTGTTGTCATCGGCAGACAGCTTGTTTTTGTCCTCCTCGGACAATCGGCAGTAAATTGCGGCCTTTTCCGTTGCTATTCCTCCCGAATTTTATTTGTTTGCAGGCTTGATTTTTCAAGACGGCTGATTAGCTTTATCCATATTTCCGTTACCGCTTTGCTGTCGGTGTGCTCTGTTCCATCCTTAAATATGCTTCGGCATTGGGCGTTGTTCATAGACATTGCTCCCTTCGATATAAATGTATTCATTTATGGTATAAAATATTTCCCTTAAATGTGTTTGCTTGTATTTGTTGACATTAATTGCTATACTGATAATGTTTGATGTAACCGAAGGGCAGGGAGTATGGCAATGGAACGACTGGAAGAACTGAAAATAGGAAAGGTATACCTTGTGTATGATTCCGAAAAGCATCGTATGGCGGTGGAAAAACACTTGCAGGGAAGATGTGCGATTTATGAGAGGTTGAAGGCTTTGCCGCATCCGTATCTGCCAAAGCTTTATGAGGTTAAGTATACGGAGGACGAAACCGTAGTATTTGAGGAATATATCAACGGTTTGTCGATAGGTAAAATTTCTGCAACCGAAAAACAGATAAAAAAATGGTTGCTTGAGCTTTGCGATGTTTTGAAATTTTTGCATAAAAACAATATTATCCACAGGGATATTAAGCCATCAAATATACTTCTTGGCAGTGACGGGCATATACGTCTTATAGATTTTGATGCGGCAAGAGAGGAAAAAGAAGCGGCGGAAAGTGATACACGGCTGCTTGGCACAAGAGGCTATGCACCGCCTGAGCAATATGGCTTTGCACAGACAGATGAGCGTGCGGATATATATGCCCTTGGCATAACCTTCCGTAAGCTGCTCGGAGAAAAAGCAAAAAAGCTGAGATGGAAGCGTATATTGAAAAAATGTACGAAAATAGAGCCGAAAAAGCGATACCGTCATGTATTGCAGATAGAATGGGCAATCCGGCTCGGGCAGTTTCGCCGAAGGGTGCTGTATCCGGCGGTTATTGTCTGTTTTTCGGCATTTTCGGCATTTATGCTTTGGGGATATACAACTGATACGGATATGAAGGAAGCGATGAACATAGTTTTAAGCTCCCGGCGAGATTTGATTTTTGATACTGTCGATATAGACGCGATGAAAAGCTCGGACGTTAGACTACCGGCATCTAAAGGAAATGCTGTGAAAATCTATACGACTTTAAAGGAAAAATATCCATTGAAAAGCTTTATTTCCACCGGATATTGCAGGCATGGAAGCTTGCTTTTTGGTGCATTTTCGACAGAATATAAAGTTGAAACAGGCGAGTTAAATTATCTTTCCTTTGAAGGTCTTTACTATATTGATGAGTGCGGAAATGTCGGGGTACTTACTCCGGATAAATGTGAGCCCTATGCACCTGCGGTTTTATATTTGTATGAGCTTGATATTTTTGATACACCGATTTTTTAATATTTGGCTTTAACTAAAAAGGTACCGGTTTAAGAATGACCGGTACCTTTATTTATTCCAATACTTCAATTTCATGATCATAAAGTATTTCGTTTGCATCAATGATAGACATTTTCTGGTTTATGGCAAACAGCAGAAGCGCATCACGCACATCACGGGGATATAGCTCACGAAAGCCGGCCTGTTTTAAAAGGCTCTGGGTTTCGTCGGCATTTAATTCAAGCCCGAAGGCCAGAGCAATAACCTTGTCACGGGAAGGATATTTCTTTCCTCGGAAAATCTGATAAACATAAGATTTGTTAAGATTTGACTTTTTTACTACATTTGCAATGCTGACGTTCTTTTTTATAAGTAAATTGTTTAGGCACTCCGTAAGAGTGTTTAACTGCATATCCTGTTTATTTCGTTCTATGTAATCCAAAATATTTTTTGTGTTTTTTATTTCATTTAACAGCTCATCTGTATTTTTCATAAATACTCCACCTCCGCAAATAAGTATAGCACAGCTGCGGTATATAGTGGTGTACTGAGAGTGTACTCTTTCAGACAAAAAATTTTTTATAATAACGGTAATCGGTTAAGAAAATGATACCAATAAGATTTACAGTATGTCAATTATTTTTCATTAAAAACAGCTTTAAAACATCTTCTGCCAATGCAAGTTCTCTTGGAGAACAATGCTGAAGCAAGTCTATGATTGCTGATGAATCACCGGGTTCATATCCTGTGCCGAAAATGATGTATTCCATCGGAAGGTGCATTGAATGGGAAAGCTTAATAAGCGTATCAATGGACATCTGTGATGTGCCAATTTCAAGCTGGCCGTAATAGCCGGAGCCTATATCTGCAAGCTCGGACATTTTTTCTCTTGTAAGCCCAAGTTCCTGACGGCGTTGACGTAAGCGTTGTCCGATTTCAATTAATTGCTGTTTTTCCATGGCGCACCTCCCCAGTTTTTGTTAAGTATTAATATTGTAAAATATATGAATTAACGATAAAATATGTTATAAGATAATAAAAATAATTATCTTATAACATAAATAGTATCTTAGTTTAGCAACTTTAATGATATTGACTGTAAAGATAAGAAAATATCTTGATGAATATAATTTAGGAAGGAAGTTACCGATTATGGTAAACACATCTTTGATTACAAAGGGAGATGCACTTGTTTTACAAAACAGTCACGGTGAACCTTGCGATTATTTAGTTTCAGCCGCATGCGGAGCAATTGCAGGTTTAATTGATATTTTTTTAGTTGGGACTCCTAATGAAAGTATCATAGGAAAATGGACTGATGCTAAAACGAATCAAATGGTTATTAAATTTGCAAGGACAAATGGTTGGAAACCTCGGGTTGGTAATGAAAATAATGTGAATAGTGCAATAGGTTATCTTGAACGAAATTTTAAAGTGAATTACGACCAAAAAAGTTCGACAGATGTTGATAATCTCTTTAAAATGAACACAAAAAATCATCATATTAAATCATTAGGGCATTCACCTGATATTATTGGTTTATTTTTTTCATTGTTAAATCAATTTACGGGCACATCTTCATTTATCAGTGATGGAAAACTTATCACAATAAATACAAACGAATTCGAATTGCATGGTAATAATCTTATTTCTAAATTCTATTGTGGTGTAGCAAATTGGTTTGGGCATATTTTATCAGATGTTGCGGGTAGTTCTGGAGCTGTAAATCGTGGCTCGGGAGTTGCGATACCGTTTTATGAGGTATTTCAGTTTTGTAAATTTGGAAAATTTCAAATTAATAAAGATCGTCAGGATTTTGCTACACTTGCTATCCGAGTATTTCAAGAAGGATATGATGCAAGATTTGGAGCCGCCATGTCAATTCCGGTTATTTTGTGTGACTTGTCAATTCGTTTAATTTGGGCAATAAAACATTATTTTAAATTAAATCGCCCTTTGCATGAATGTATACCAAGCTCAAAAAATATGGATTTAAGAGAAATGCTTCTATTCGGACATGGTACGTTATGTTTGTTTGATGGTGCCGATGCTGTTATTCATTCAGGCGGAAATTGTATGTTGTTTTTTACAAGAATGAACTTAATTGCATGGGTTCGCTTTACAAGTTTAGTTTTAAAAGAAATTTGCATAAGAACCGGAATTGCACGTCCTTTGCAGAAACAATTAGATGCATATAAAATGCTTTTAAACTACATACAGGCATATTACGCAAAGCTTGAAGAAATTGATATTGATAGATTCAGAAAAGAAACAAGGGAATATAATGAATGGACGTTATGCATTGAACAAGCTGAGAATGACTATGAGCTTAATATTATTTTGAAAAAAACAATGATTGATATGGGAATTGAACTTCCTTGGGATGGAGAGTTTGATGCTTTCATGTGTAATAAAAATGCACATCTGGTGTTTCAATGATGTTTCCTTGTGATAAATGCGGTGAATGCTGCCGAAATTTAAACTTATCTAAAGTATACAGCGGATTAGACAGAGGTGATGGAGTATGCAGGTATCTTGATGGAAATTTATGCAGTATTTATCAAAACAGACCGGTTTTATGCCGAATCGATGAAAGCTATGAAATCTTTTTCAAAGATTTTATGACAAAAGAAGAATTTTACAATGTAAATATGCGAGTGTGCGATGAACTAAAGAAAAACATTAGGAGGAATTGAGTATGCCATTACCATTTATTTTAGGTGCAGCTGCAGCAATAGCCGGAGTAACAGGAGTAGGAAATGCTATTCACGGTGGAGTAAAAATGAAAAGAGCCAATGATACTATGAAACTGGCAAATGAAAGACATAAAAATAATATAGCTAAATTTGAAAAAGAAAATAAAATTACAACAGAGAAAATGGATGATTTGGGAAAAACCGAATTGGAAATTTTGGATAGCTTCAAAAAATTTTCGGATATATTTGAAAGGATTCAGAATAAACCTGAATTTAAACCCTATAACAAGGAGAATGTGGAAATACCGGTATATAACGGTGAAAAGCTTAAACAGGTTGCAGTCGGAGCAGGTGTTCTGCTTGGTGGTTTAGGTGGAGCTGCAGTAGGTACAGCCGGAGGATTTGCAGCAGCCGGAGCAACAACTGCCGCTGTTATGACATTAGGAACGGCTTCCACAGGAACAGCAATAGCTTCATTAAGCGGTGCAGCCGCTGTAAATGCCACGTTGGCAGCCCTTGGCGGTGGATCACTTGCTGCTGGCGGTGGCGGTATGGCACTCGGAACCGCAATTCTGGGTGCTGCTACTTTGGGTGCAGGTCTATTGGTTGGAGGCATAATATTTAATTTGACAGGAAATAAGCTTTCCGATAAAGCAGAGGAAGCATTTGTTCAAATGCAAAAGGCTGAAATTGAAATAGATAAGATTTGCAACTTTTTTGAAAAGTTAAACATAGCGGCTGATTCTTATAAAAGCGCATTGAACAGAGTAAATCGTATTTATAAACGATATATTGAAAAGCTTGGTGACTTGGTAATTTTAAGCAAAAAAACTGACTGGAATGACTTTAGTTCTGTTGAAAAAGAAATGACTGAAAATACGGTTCTTTTGGTTGGACTGTTATACGATATGTGTAAGGTTAATCTTGTTTGCAAAACAGAAAGTAAAACCGAAACAAATGTTGTAAATGAAAAAGAAGTTTACGGTATGATAGACAATGCGAATGGTTTCTTGGAAGAAAAGGGTTTAGCACCATTGTGTATATAAAATGGTATTGGGATTGCTTTTTGCTGTCCTTACACCATCGCAGCAGAGCAAAAAGCACGCTCAACATATGAATATCTGATTGATTTATGCGAGGATCCCGATGTTCTTGATCCGCTCAGATTTTTACGGGAAAGGGAAATCGTGCATTTCCAGAGATTCGGCGAATGCCTTGGGATTGTTACCGACTATATGAACGAAACAAGAACATTTGAGGTCAAAAAGCCGGGCTTTATGAATAAAAATAACTGCAACTGCAACAGATAGCTAATAGCTAAAAAGGCTCTGTGCCGAATATTCGGTACAGGGCCTTTCTCTGTCTAATATTAAATTAAGCTGCCGCTTTTTCTGTTTCAAAATATCTCTTGTACCATACAAGGAACATATATATTGCCCAGATTTTACGGCTGTTGTCGTTTTTGCCGTTTCTGTGGTCGTCAAGCAGCTTGACGATTTCGTCTACATTGAAGAATTCCGCCGCCGCCGGTGATGTAAAGGCGTCCTTTACGGTGTTGTAATACTTGTCCTCTTTTAACCATATTCTGATGGGAACAGGGAAGCCGAGCTTTTTCTTTTCGGCAACCATGTCCGGAAGGTATCTGTGTGCAGCCTGACGCATTGCAAATTTGGTGTTTTCCTTTGTAACCTTATATTTGAGAGGCACTTTTCTTGCAACCTCAAATACATCTCTGTCAAGGAAAGGAACTCGAACCTCAAGCGAATGAGCCATGCTCATCTTGTCTGCCTTGAGAAGAATATCGCCTATAAGCCAGAAATGAATGTCGATGTACTGCATTTTTGTTGTATCGTCAAGATTCTTAACCTTGGCATAGTATGGCTTTGTAAGCTCTGTGTGATTGTATTTACCCGTAGGATTTTTAAGCAGCTTTTCTCTTTCCTTCTCGTTGAAAAGAAAGGCGTTTCCGATAAATCTTTCCTCTACGTCCTTGCTGCCTCTTATAAGGTAGTTTTTGCCCTTGATTTTGAAGGGGATAGCAGCCGCACAGGCACCTAAAGCCTTTCTTAAGCCCTTCGGAAGTCTTGTAATCGGTCTTAATGAAAACGGCTCTCTGTATATGTTGTAGCCGCCGAAGAATTCGTCTGCACCTTCTCCCGAAAGAGAAACCTTAACGTGCTTTGCCGCAGTCTGGCTTACAAAATAAAGTGCTATTGCGGAAGGATCGGCAAGGGGCTCGTCCATGTGATACTGAACGGTAGGAATGATGTCCCAGTATTCATCTGTCGAAATAAGCTTGCTGTAATTGTCAATCTTTATTTTTTCCGATAATGACTTGGCATAGTCAATTTCGTTGTACTTGGCATAGTCAAAGCCGACTGTGAAGGTCTTGTCGCCCTTAAAGCATGCGGCAACATAGCTTGAGTCAACGCCGCTTGAAAGAAATGAGCCGACTTCAACATCGCTTATTTTGTGGCGTTTGATTGATGCCTGCATTGCATCGTCGATTTTGTCCGTAAGTTCCTCGAGAGTTACGTTTTCGTCCGGCTCAAATACCGGCTCCCAGTAGCGTCTTATTGTAAGCTCGCCGTTTTCGAATGTAAGACAGTGCGAAGGCATAAGCTTGTAAATACCCTTAAAGAAGGTTTCCGGAAGTACCGAATACTGGAATGTAAGATAGTTTTCGAGTGCAAGAGGATTTATTTCCTTTTTATAGGGCGTATATTCGAGAATACTTTTGATTTCCGATGCAAAAACAAGCTGTCCGTCAACAAGGGCATAATAAAAGGGCTTGATTCCGAAGAAATCTCTTGCCGCAAAGAGCTTTTTCTTCTTTCCGTCCCATATTACAAAGGCGAACATTCCTCTTAAGCGGTCAAGCATTGCTTCGCCGTACTCTTCGTAGCTGTGGATAAGTGTTTCCGTATCGGAATTGTTTCTGAATACATGTCCCTTTTCGATAAGGTCCTTCTTCAATTCCTGGTAATTATATATTTCGCCGTTAAATACAATAACTATATCGTTTGTTTCGTTGTACATGGGCTGAGTACCCGAATCAAGGTCGATTATACTGAGCCTTCTGAAACCGAGAGAAACATCTGAATCAATATGAGTTCCGGCACTGTCCGGACCTCTGTGGATAATGGTATCCATCATATTTTTAAGGATTTCATCGCCGCCTACAAGGTGACCTGTAAATCCGACAAAACCACACATAACACAACCTCCCGTGCTGTCAATAAATATATTACACTCTATCACAATTCGACTTTTAAATCAAGTTACACAACTATTTTGTTCAAACATCTTGACTAAATACTAAAAAAACAATAATATATTTATGTTTAATTTATGTTTATTAATATGTATGTTCTCGTGGCTCAGTTGGATAGAGCGATCGCCTCCTAAGGTTGCGTTACAACAGCCACCTCAAAAAAACTAAATAAGGGATTGCAGTTCGACTTTGGTCGGGCTATAATCATATATCAGACACGTCCATATAGCTCAGCTGGATAGAGCACACGCCTCCTAAGCGGCAGATGGTTCGATTCCTTCGAGCCTTGAAAATTGCATAAAACTTATAAATGTCTCAGTAGCTCAGCTGGATAGAGCACACGCCTCCTAAGCGTGGGGTCGGAGGTTCAAATCCTCTCTGGGACGCCAGAAAGCACCGCTGCAAGCCTTTTTTCGGGGTTTGCAGCGTTTTTTTGTTCCTCCTTCTCCCGGTAATTTGCTTCTGTTACCGGGAGATTTTTATGCGCCGCATGATGTATATTTGCTAATTGGACTCGAACGCTTTTCAGAAATTTGCTAAGAAAATTCTGCGTTTTGCTAATTCGATTTTTCGGATCACTTTGCCGGGGCTTGCGCTGCTATCAGGGCTGCGAGCGCACTTGCCAGCTCCGGCGACTTCTGAAGCTGCTCCACAAGGCTTTCAAGGTCCAGGGTCGCAGGCTCCGATTTTGCCGGTTCCTCCGGCGGACGGACATTGCGAAGATCAGGCTTGGCATAGAAGGCTGTCTCGAATTTCTGAGCATTGACCTTTCTATCCTCGTCCAGAATGTGAGCATAGATACTGGTTATCATGTCGATCTCAGCATGGCCTGTATCGCCCTGGGTGGCTTTCAGATCGCCGTGGTTCAGTTTCAGTTTGTAAGTGGTACTGGAATGACGGAGAGAATGAAAGACCACCTTCGGCAACCCTGCGTCCTCACGGAGCTTTGCAAACTCTTTGAGGATGATCCGATCCTCGCAGGGCCGTCCATTGGGAAGTGCCACCACCAGATCGAAGTCCTGATACTCGTCGCCAAGGAAGCCTTTCAGCTCGTCCTGGGACTTCTTCCATTCCTGCAGAATGTAGGCAAGCGTTTTCGGCAACCACACCTTACGGATACTGGAATCGGTTTTCGGCTTTTTCAGGATAATTCTTGTGCTGGTGTTCGGCATGAGCGGAGTGAAGATGTAATAGATATCCTTCTCACCCAGCGTTTCAATCGCCCGTTTGGATGCCCGTGTCAGTTCCTTGTCGATGTAGACATAGGCGTTATCCGCCGCAATATCTTCATCGGAAATATGGACGTTCTCCCAGGTCAGCCCCAGGATTTCACCCATACGCAGAGAGCAGGCAAAGGAAAGGTTCATTGCTACATAGAGCTTGCTGTCCGTGCATTTGTCCAAGGCAAGACGGATCATGTCCGCTGTCCAGATATACCGTTTTGCGTACTCCGTTTTCGGAAGGATCACATTGTCAAAGGGATTTCTTGCAATGATTTCCCATCGTACTGCCTGCTTGAACGCACACCGCAGGAGCTTGATGATCTTTTCAATGGTCTTGTCGCTGACATAGGTGGTAACGGCCTTTCGGGTCTTGGTAGACACCGACTTGGTTTTCTGCAAGGTCTGGATATAACCGTCAACCGCACGGGGAGTAATCGCCTGTACCTCCATATCACCGATGATCGGATTGATATAGTTCGCAATCAGCGCCGTTTGGCTGTCATACATAGACACGCCCCATTTCTTTTCTCCGTAAAGAGATACGAAGTCATAAAGGAACTCGGTGATCGTCTGATTGCTTGGCGGGAGAAAAGTTCCCGTGTGCTGCTGATTTTCGATTTCCGCCTTGCGCTTTAAGGCCTCTTTGTGGGTATGCCAGGTTTCCCACTTCTGTTTGGTTTCTCCGTTTTCGTCCACATAGTTGTAAACAACGGAATAGTTTTTCTTTCGTTTGATTATAGATGCCATATCGTTCTTCCTTTCTTGGATCACAGGTCGAGGGAGTCAAGCCACTCGTCAAATGACCGCTTGGAAATGCGTATGGCGTTACCAATTCGCACGATTTTGAAGTGCCCTTCTTTTACAAGGATATATGCGGAAGTTCTTCCGATGCCCAGAATTTGAGCAATATCGTCAACCGTATATGTCCTTCTTTCAGGGGTTTCTTTCTTCGTGCCGTTCCATGTTTGAGACATGAGAACCCCCTTTCAGTTATGAAAAGGAACAGCACGAATATGTGTGGGTAATATAACTTCCACCATTATTTTACCGTGCTGCTCCGTGTTTGTCTGCTGCTAATTGAAAAGTTTACGATCTATCCATAAACTTTCAAAAAAGAAAAGTAGGCTTACGGACGGCTGCTGGCACAGCTCCACGGGAGTCTAACCCCGGCCCATGCTGATGGGTGCGGCGCGCAATGCTTTGAGGGCGTTCAACGCGCGAGTATCTTTGACCTGCCCTGTACGTCCCCGCCCGCAGGCTGCCACGCCCGCTTTGCGGCCTGGTGTGGATCGCTCGCTCCCAGGAGGGAGGTCATGGCGCACCGGCCGTATGGCTCGGTACAGGACAGAATGTATCCGTCTGCCTTATGCTGCACCGATGGCCTCCCATCGGGCTTTCTTTGTCAAGGTTCGGGGCACCGTGCGGAAAGGGGAACACGCAGCGCCCCATTCCCGGATCAGTTCAGGTCAAAATCCAGGATGGCGATAATCAGCTTCGTTTCCAGCCTGCGGCGCAATTCTTCATCCACATAGGAATAAGGGCAGCCATGGACGTCATAGCTTGTCCTGGTGGAAAGCACTGCTATGTAGCCGGAATAGTGGCGGATCACCGTGTTTACCGCGTCCGGCTCTCCCCGGACAGCGGCGGCGATGATAGGGTAAGGAAGCAGGGCCGCCCATGTGCTTGCAGATTTAACCATCTACATCACCTCCCATCAGCTCCTTTAGCAGCCGATAGGCTTTCTGCCTGCGGGCGTTGACCGTCCGGCGTGCCATGTTCATACGCTTGGCGATCTCGCGGTCTGCCATGTCCAGGAAGAAGTACATCAGGAGGATGTCCCTTCCATCCTGGGGCAGCGCGTTCAGCGCCTCGGCCAGCCGGTCATCTTCGATCAGGATCACATCTCCCCCGACAGGGAAGGAAGTGTATTCCCAGGGATACCGGTCATAGGACGCAAGCTGCTCCATCGAATCCTCCGGCAGCTCGCTGAAAGCGACTTCGCGCGACTGCCTGCGGCTGATCTCTCGATAACCGTTGTAGGCCTCGCACTTCAACACTTTCTTGCAGAAGCTGTCAAAGGCGTGCTGCTTGTGTTCGTAGTGGCGGTCAGGTGTCATTGTCTCACCTCCCTTCTTGCCGGGAGGCAGGTCATTACTTCCCCTTTCGCCCACTACTCGTCTGCCGAAGGCACCTTTTGGCTGGTTCCCCTGGAAAAATTTCAAAAAAACATTTTTGCTGCTCATGGTATGTGCTCCTTTCGTTTCGTTCGGGTTGACAGGACCGGATCAAAACGGAAGGGGCGGGGAGCGGCACCGGGGTAACAAAAAAGCGCCCGGACAGCACAAAGCTATTCGAGCGTAAAAAGTACGATATTCAGTTAAAAAGCGACGATTTTCGCATCCATCGTCAGACTGTACCCACTGGACAGCCTGGATTTTTTTGACGGTTGCGAAAATACAGTCAGAATTTGTCGGCGGTCAGATCGTATCATGGCAGCTCCCTCCTGTAAGCCGCCGTATCTGCCAGCGCCAGCGCGTCATCCCTTTTGAGGGCAAAAAGAGCGGCGGCCTTGAAATGTCCTTCAAAACCGCCGATGGGGAATCAAACCTTAAAATAGGCGCACGAAATCATCTGCCCCGGTCAAACGGTTTTTTTCTTTCCCCGGACGGGGCAGATAACTTATTATGCAGAGCGGAGCCGATGTGCGCTAATCGGTTCCTTGTACTTTCTCCTTCAGCTTTCGGAAAGATGTATCACTGATGGCGTGTTCAATCCGGCAGGCGTCTTGTTCCGCTGTTTCCTGATCGACGCCAGCAGCGATAAACTGCTCCGTAAAAAACAAATGGCGTTCATAGATTTTCTCGGCAACCTCCCGGCCTATGGCGGTCAAATGGAGGAATCCATCTTCATCCACGGTCAGAAAACCGCCATTCTTCAAAACGCCTACCGCATGGCTGATACTCGGTTTACTGAATCCCATGTGCCGGGCAAGATCAATGGAGCGGACCATGCCCTGCTTCTTTTGGAGTATCAGCACAGCCTCCAGATAGTCCTCCCCGGACGCATGAATCTTCATATAGCACCTCTTTTCTGCTTATTGTTGAATCCTCCAGCCCTCAGCCTGTTCCCGAATCCTGATAAAGTCCTGATAAGTTCCCCTCTGTTTCAATAGTTCCTTATGGGTTCCTTTCTGTACGACGGTTCCGCCATCAATGACAAGAATCTGATCCGCATTTTCAATCGTCGCCAGTCTATGGGCAATCGTTATGATCGTTTTCCCATGTGTCAGCGCGGAAATAGCCTCTTGAATCAAATGCTCGTTCTCCGGGTCAATGCTGGCCGTGGCCTCGTCCAGAATCACAATCGGCGCGTCTTTCAGCATGGCTCTGGCAATCGAAATTCGCTGCTTTTCACCGCCGGAAAGAGAAGAGCCGCCCTCACCGATTACGGTATCATATCCATCTGGCAAGGCCATGATAAAATCGTGGCAGCGGGCTTTTTTCGCGGCGGCGATCATCTGTTCCTCCGAAGCATCCGGGCTACCGAATTTAATATTGTTGCGGATCGTATCCCGGAACAGATATACATTCTGGAATACCATACTGATATTTTTTAGTAAGCTGTCACAGGTAAATTCACGAATGTCTGTTCCTCCAAAAGTGATTTTTCCGGCGTCAACATCATAAAAGCGAGCAATCAGGCTGCACAGGGTAGATTTGCCGCTCCCGGAAGGACCTACAATCGCTGTTGTTGTATTCTGTGGGATTGTGAAATTCACATCATGCAACACAGTCCGTTTATCGTAACCAAAGGATACATCCTGGAAAGTAATGTCATACGAGGCCGGTGTAATATCTTTTCCGTCCTGGTCGATATACTCCGCATTTTCCAAAGATTCCAGCTTATTCATAGCAGAATCTATAAGGCCCAGCATGTGCGCCGCGTCGTTGATGTTTTCCACACTTCCAAAGATTACGAAAGAAAACAGAACGAACATCAGAAAATAAGCAAGGCTCATTTGTCCGTTAAGTGTCTGCCATGCACAGATAAACACAATCCCCATAGATGCCAGTTTTAAGGAGAACAGGTGCAGGCAGTTAAATGGCGTATAGCCCTTTTCTACTTTGATATGAATATTTTTCAAATCTTTATTTGCCTTGCGAAAACTCTCGATAGAAGCCCATTCCTGTCCAAACGACTTAACGATGGACAGCCCGCGGATATATTCAATCGCAGAGCCAGACATATCCTCCATGGCCTGGTGCGTAATAGCAGCGGTCTTTTCACTGTGCCTGCTGATACCATGTAAAGCTAATGCGGAAAAGGCAACACCGACAACAGAAACCACTGCCGCGGCTGGACTCAGGAAAAGGAAGCACAGGAGAATTGCAATAAACTTTGCATATCCGTTGATGATGATGTCAACCATCTTCATTCCCTGTAATTCGAGTGTGGATAGCTCTGTAGTAACACCTGTCAGAATATCGCCCACGCTGTTTTTAGAAAAATATCCCAGAGGAACCCTTTTTAGCACATCGCCCAAATGGATTCGCTGTCCTGCGGCCACTTCATAACCAATGCTTTCCTGCAACACCGCCCGCAGATAAGAGAGTAGAAAGTTAAGCGCAATCGAGCCAACAATAATCCAAAGTGTCTGCCAGATCAGGGCGGATTCTATTGTGCTGCCTGTCCAATAAGCCGCGATTGTTTTATCAAGAGCATAAGCAGCAGCCATTGTAGGGATCGCCGTAGACAGGCTGCTGAAAAAGGAAAAAACAGAGCCAAGGAAGAGGCGTCCCTTATATTTCCCCGCCCATTGAATGATCCGTTTCATAGACTTAAACATGAGCGGCCACCTCCTTCTTTTCACTCACAGACCAATTCTTCGCCCCGATGTGCGCTTTCCACATATCCGCATAAAGCGGACACCGCTTCAACAATTCTTCCTGCTTTCCGCAATCCACAATCCGGCCTTTTTTCAACACGACAATCTGATCTGCGTTCTGAATGGTGGAAAGGCGGTGGGCGATCACAAGAAGGGTTTTACCCTTTGATAATGCCATGATAGATTTCTGGATTTTATCTTCATTCTGTGGGTCAGTAAATGCTGTCGCTTCATCCAAAATAACAATCGGGGCATTTTTGAGGATCGCCCTCGCAATCGCAATCCGCTGTTTTTCGCCGCCAGACAGCCTCTTTCCGGCATCACCGGCAGGGGTATCATATCCTTTGTCCAAACGCACAATAAATTCATCACAGCAGGCCGCTTTCGCCGCCGCATATACTTCTTCATCTGTGGCGTTTGGATTCCCAAGACGGATGTTCTCTTTCAGGGAGCAATTAAACAGGAAGTTATCCTGCGTCACAAAACTAACCAGTTCGGAAAGCTGACGTATAGACAACTCTTTGACATTTTTCCCTCCAATGGTAATGCTGCCGCCTGTCACGTCCCAAAATCTTGCAATCAGACGGGCAATCGTCGATTTACCGCCGCCAGATGGTCCTACAAGTGCCGTAAAACTTTCCTCTGGCAATTCCAGGTTCACATCATGCAACACTTCATTTTGCTCGGAACCGTCATAGGAAAAGGTTACATGCTTCAACGCAATATCATTGTGAGGAATAGATACGATTTTCCCTGAATCCGGCAGTACAGGCAGGTTCAAAAGTTCATTTGCCGCCTCTACTGCATATTCCATAGACTTTGCTTCGTTAATGAAAGTGGTTGCTTTCATCAACGGTCCAACAATGCTGAGGGAAAGGATAATCCCCATTGCAAGCTCCGCAGGGGAGATACTTCCATTCTGCACCAGCAAAAGGCCGACAGGAAGAACCCCCAGGAGCGTTGTGGGCATAATCGCCATCATCAGGTTCATCGATTTCCATGTACTCTTAAACCATGCCAAGGTAAACTCTTTGAACGACTGGACAGCATTAACAAATTTTTCATAGGAGCTTGTGCTTTGGTTAAAGGCCTTTACAACCTCGATACCTTCCACATACTCGATAATAATACTGTTGACGTGGTTATTTGCCTCCATATAAGCGGCGTACTGGCTGTTATAGTTCCTCATAAGGAAAAACATAGGAATCATGGCCAGCACCGGAGAAATCAGGACCGCCAATCCCATGCGCCAGTCGATAACCAGCATCCAGATAAAAATTGCAACAGGGAGTAGGAGGTTAGAAGTCAATTCCGGGATCATGTGTGCCAAAGGCGGCTCTAAATCCTCCACCTTATCCATGATGATATTTTTCAGATAGCCGATTCGCCGCCCCATCACTTCGCCGAGAGGCGCTTTCATCAGCCGGTCCGCAATTTTAAGCCGGATTCCTTCCAAAATGGTATAGGCTGAAATATGCGCCAGGATCGTAGAGATTCCATGGCAGGCAACCCGCAGCAGGTAGCCCGCTGCTCCAACCAGACACCAAATCAGAATGCCATTCAGGGTCACATTCTGATTGATAAATGCCAGCAGGATTTCATATACAGCCCCAAAAGGAATAAACCCTCCTGCAACGCTCAGAATGGCGCAGAATACCGAAAGAGCCATTTTCCCCTTGCATGGTGCGGCGAAGGAAAACAGAATTTTCACCCAATTATCTTTTTGCTGCTTCATTACAATCACCTTCCTTCTTTTTAGTCAGCAAAGAAAAAAGGATGGGTAGTCTTTGCTAACCATCCTCATTGTAGCAGTATTCAATTCTTCTTTCCTCTCCAAAACGGCATTTATGCACCATTTAGAAAAAAGATTTTCGGTATTCCATCGGCGTCTGCCCTATCACCTGCCGGAAAGCTGTTGCAAATTTACTGGGGCTTTCATATCCCACAGCTCCGGCAATTTCCGCAATTCCTTTTTTGGAATCCTGCCGGAGCATTGTGGTAGCAACGTTCATCCGATAACGGCGAAGATAGGAATACATGGAATCTCCGTATATTTCCTTAAAGCAGGTTTTCATCCCCGTCAATGAAATCTGGAATCGTTCAGCTAATTCATCCATCGTGTAATGCTCCTGCAAATTTGCCGTAATAAGATCATGGATCGCTTTGATTTTTTCTACCTGCCCTTTATAGAAATAAGGGCGATCTTCTTTGGAATCAGAAAACTGCAAAGCGTCCAGATATAAAAGCAGCTCCAGGGCTTTTACTTTATAGTAGTCACCTTTGATCTGCTGCGGGACAAAGTAAAGCTCTGAAAAAATATGTTCAATTCCTGGCTCATTATGAATCACAAACGGTTTCTTGTCATTGCAATACTTTTTTTGAAGCTCGTACAAATCAACAGAAAATCCGCCAAAAAAGTCTTTCAGCGCCGGCACAGCAATGTCCAGATCAAATCCCAGGGTCATCCCATGATAGTGGCAGAGTGGAAAGCAGAACCGTCCCGAATGGGAAAGCCGGTCATCCACACGCATCTCATTCTCTTGCAAATAGCTATACGCATGATTGCCAATCTCGCTTTCGATCCGTCCCTCCCTGCAATGGTCTATATAGAGAAGCGAACTGTCCGTACTACTCTGAAAGTAGGAGGTACATTCTTTCAGGTGCATATCGCTATACATCACAAAAGCGCCATCAAAAATTTTGTGGGCTGTCATGGTTCCCTCGCCGCTCTCGTCAAAAAGCTGCAGGACAACGCAATCCTCAGTTTCAATGACATTTTTAACATTTGAGCCGCAGTTTATTTTACCATCAAACAGTTTGATTTCCGCCGCCTCCTTCCATCATAAAGAAATTAAATAACCGTTCCCGTCCTTCCGTATCCTGGAGGAAATAGTTTTCTTCCAATCTGCCGTTTTCCAGATGGATCACATAATTGCAGCACCTGAGTATAAATTCAGGATCATGGGTCACAATCACAATGGTTTTTCCTGAATCGGCAAGTCCTTTGACCGAATCGGCCACCTGCCTCATGTGAAAGAGATCAAGGCCGCTGGTAGGTTCGTCAAATAGTATAACCGGACGTTCAGAGGCAATCGCAGAAGCAATCGCCACACGTTGTTTTTGCCCTCCCGAAAGCCCCATCGGATGGCAGGCTTTGTACGGGAGCAAATCCATTTCTGTCAAGATAGCCTCTGCCTTTGCCACATTTTCAGGCGATTCATCGGAATCTTTCCCCGGCATACTTAACAGGACTTCCTCTAAAACGCTCTCCGTAAAAAGCTGATGATTTACATCCTGCATGACCATATAGCATAGCTTCAGCCGCTGTTTGCTTGAATAGGAAGTACCTTCTTTTTCGAGGATACCTTTACATCTTTTTTCCAATCCGCATAAGCAACGGGATAGTGTCGTTTTTCCGGCTCCATTGTGCCCGATGACCGCCGTTACATTTCCGGCAGGAAGCTCTATATTTTCCAGAGAAAGCGTTTCCGGCTGTTTCTTGTATGCGAAATGGAAGTGGTTCAGTTTCCATATCCCCTGCCCTGAATGTAGACTGGCAGGCTCAATGTCTGCAAACTCACCCAGGCCAAGAGGCCGTAATCCCATTTTAGCTTTTTCCGCCGCCGGAATCAACTGAAATTCCGGCAAAGTATAATCCCCTTGTATTTCCCCGTCGCTTAAATATATGATCCTGTCTGCCAGATCATAAAGATAGTAGAGCCGGTGCTCCGCAATAATAATTGTTTTGCCCTGTGACTTCAATATTTTTAACAGTTTCCGAAAATCAGCGATGGAATAGGCGTCAAGATTGGAAGATGGCTCGTCCAAAACAAATATATCCGGTTCCACAGCGGCGGCAGATCCACAGGCGATTTTTTGCTTTTCCCCACCGGAAAGGGAGAAAACACTTCTGTCCAGTAGATTTGTAAGGTTCAACTGCTCTGAGACCAGTTTTACCCGCTTTCGGATTTCTGCTTCTTCCAATCCATGGTTTTCACATCCAAAGGCAATTTCGCTGGTCGTATCCACATTAAAAAATTGAGAACGTGGATTCTGAAAAACAGAACCCACTTTTTTTGATATATCAAACAGGGAAAGCCCGCTCATATCTTCTCCATCAAGCATGACAGTGCCTTCCAGCTTTCCATCGTAATAATGAGGAATCAGTCCGTTAAACAGCCGTGTCAGTGTGGTTTTACCGCAGCCCGATGTTCCGCAGAGCAGTACAAAATCCCCGTCGTTAATAGACAGGTCAATATTTCTTAATGTTCCGTGTCCTTCCCTGTCTCCAATGTCAGTTTCATTTGGAGGGTAGGAAAAAGAAACTTTTTTACATTCGATCATAGATCTACCTCCCTGTAATCATTGTGACAATAGGAATTGCAAAAGCCACCACACATAGCAGCAGGAAAAAAACATCCTGCACATGAAAGCCGATCTCGCAGATGTTTGTCCTCTTGACCGGACCGCCCAATCCTCTTGTCAGGGCTGCCGCATTTAATTCTTCCCCGATCTTGACGGAACACATGATGACAGGGACAAGCCTGTATTCCAGCATTGCACTGGCTTTGCCCCCGCCAAAACGGATTCCTCTCATTTTCATAGCGTCACCTATGGCATTATATTCTTCTACAACCGTAGGGAAAAATCGGAATATCACGGACATAGGAATGATGATCTGCTCCGGTAAATGCAGCTTCTTCATGGAGGCAACAAACTCGCTGACCGTCGTTGTCCTGACCGTGATGTATCCCATCATAATCCCTGGCACAAACCGCATAAAGAAACCGCAGATTGCAACAACAAGAAAGTTAGGAAGGCCGGACAGGTGGGGGAGCGCCCATAGTTGCAATATATAGCTGCCGCCATATAAAACAAAATAGATAACCGATCCCTTCCACGATTTTTCCGTGAGCAGTAGGATCAATGGAACAGCAGCC
>Ga0129310_1001269_pt1 | contig 22759 bp, 20 predicted proteins | sample Go1ome_2_FD_94433 | JGI IMG/M metagenome (GOLD analysis project Ga0129310, IMG submission 94433) | Western lowland gorrila individual fecal microbial communities from Wisconsin, USA - Go1022A metagenome | ecosystem: Host-associated > Mammals > Digestive system > Large intestine > Fecal | place...
ACGGTACGTTACCTCTACCTCGTACTTATCCGGCGTTCCGGTCTCGTTGTCGTCCACGCTGTAGTACACGTTGACTTCCACTCCGTCCGCCGTTACACTCTTGCTCTCCGCCTTCGTGTATGCATACTTCTCGATGTTCCTCTTATAAGTCTCACCGTTTATTGTGGTTCCGTAATCCACGTTGTTCAGCTCATCCGGCTCCTGGCCTTCAATGGCCTCTCCCGTGTCCTCATCTATGTGGTTTACCTTCACCTGGTACTTGTTGATTTCGAACGTTCCTTTTAATGTAACATCATGAGTAGGCATCATAAACTTACCATTGGATAATGCTACATCATCAGTATCCCAACCACTAAAGGTATATCCTGGAACACTTATTGGAGGTTCAAGTGTTACTGTTTCCTTATACTTATAACTTCCACCAGTAGGAATATTAACGCCTTCAGGCTGCGGCCCATCAATTACATATTTTACATCGTAGCTACTTCTCACATAGAACAACTTCATAGTCAGTATATTTTGAATATCCGTTGTTCCACTTGCGATTGTTCCCGCAATACTCGTATCTAGAGTAAAACCTTCCGGCACAGGATCCAAAGCTTGAGCTGAAACTGGTATACCCGATTCAACACTTGTGGTCGTTGTGATATCATGTAAGCCAAACCGATTAGTTTCACCAACATAACTCACTCTTTCAAACCAATGTTGTGTATGATATATAGCTTTCTTCTCCCGGTATAAGAATACCGCTTCAGGCTTATCTTTTGTCACACTAACTACCGGAGCAGATACCAATGTGTATCCTTCAAAAGATTTAAAGTTAACCGCTAATTCATGATCACTTGTTTCATCTTGTAAAGAACTGCTTCCCGGCACTGCATCTTGTGTTCCCTCCAACAAATAGTTTACAGTATAAGTCCATTTTTCTACTGGAGTGTATTCAAAGACAATTTCTTGATTACGCTCTGTTATTTTAACAGTCAATACTGTAGCCTTAGGATAATAATTATCAATCGATTTTGCTACTTCACTAACAGTAGAACCTAATTCAGCATTTCGTTTTTCTTCAAGTGCTATATCGCTTCCATCTACTGATGAGACATACTTCACTATATAATCTACAGTGTCAGAGCTTTCCCATCTTGCATATAAAATTGTATCTTTTACAATCTTAGATTCAGCAATATATTTTTTCGTCATCTGAGGATCTGTATACCATCCAAGGAAAACATCCCCATCTTTCACTGGAACAGGAAGTTCTTTTATTACATCACCTTTAGTAACAGAAATGGAATCAATAAAATCCCCACCATTTGTTTCAAATGATAATTCATACTGAGGCGCTACCCATTTAGCATAGACTGAAATACCATCAGCTGGCATTGTAGTATTTTCCCAATCTACTTCCACTGAAAATCCAGGATCTAAATACCAACCTGCAAATTCATAATCCTTATCAACCCCTGCTGGTCTTTCCGGGTCATGTGTTGGCATACCTTTTATTAATGGGGCTTCAAATTTTACCGCTTTAGTGCTCATATCTGCACAATTGAAGAAATTAATATTAAACTCTTTACGAGTATACTTTAGCCATAGATCTTGATAACCACCAGACTGCTTCCAATCCCAATACTTAAATCCTTCAATCGGCATTTGATCTTCCTCACCTAATGTAGAAGTAGCTGAAGTTCTAGGAAGGGTCTGAAATTCAACAAATCTACCATCTAAATCTTCAATATAGTAGATAATATGATATCCAGAAACTGACTTAGGGCCATAAAGTACCAAATTCTTCGCTGGCATACTAGACATCAATGTATACCATGGGCCATTACTATAATCCTTTTTCTCACTCCACTTTCCATCTGAATTCGCAGCAATCCATTTTTCCGAAACATTTTCACCATAACGTGCCGTTATTCTTAAAGATATATCTTCTTGCCAGGTCCTGCCAACTTTCTTATTAAATTTAATGGTATATTGCTCTCTATCATAATATACATTTTTCACTGCTAATCCATCAGCAGTAATCTTTATATCATCAGAAAGCTGTTTATCACTGAGCTTAAATCCCTCGTAATTCTTGCTCCTAGCCGATATTTCCCTTCCCACCGAACCATAACCGCTTTCCACTTCATGAACAGCATATTGACCGACAGTAAGTGTTTCCTGCCAATATACCACTTTGTAAGCGGCATATGTTGCTCCTTTCCACTTTGCCGTAACTACAGTATCCTGCGCCGGCATTGTTGTTGGTATCGTTCCCCAACCAAGGAATTCATACCCTAACCTGGTAGGTTCTTCTATGGGTTTGTCGACTGCTGCGCCATATACAACTTCCGTGGGAGCGATATAACTTCCACCCTCTCCCGTATCCCAAGTCAAAGTATATAGATTACGTTCATAATGTACTTCGACAACAGTTTCACCATCCGACCCAATCGCAACCTGGGCAATGGGCTTCGGCGTAAAGCCTTCATACTCTTTCGCAACAGCCTGGGTATTTAACCCAACCTCTCCTGCCAGAGTTTCAGTATCTACCGGTACAGTTGGCTGGCTTCCATCCGGGTTCAACAGATAGTGTTTAACCTGATAGTTGGCCTCTCCACCTTTATAAGTAACGGTAACTGTTTGATCTTCGCTATATACATCCTTAAAGCTAACCTCAGTTTGATCCGCTATAAAACCTGCTATCTCTGGCGATGTAATATCATAATTACATTTAACACCCGCCTGGACTTCTGCCACCCATGGCTGGGCTGCCGCGGTTCCATCGGAATATATATAGTTTACTGTAAGTCGAATTAAATCAGCCGTCTTAGAATACTGGGCATATATATTGGAATCCGCTAAAATGTTCTGAGGACTGGGATTCCAGCCGACAAAAACATACCCTTCAACTTCCGGTGCAGCAGGCAATATTGCGTCATGCCCTTCTTCCACATATTGTGGTCCTGAAATCAGTACATCGTTCTGACCATCTTCCGCATACCAGAAATTAACTTCATAATAATATCTTTCCTCAGTCTCAATCTCCGCGTATATAGAAAAATGATTTGTAACAAATACAGCCTCATCGTCACCAGCATCTATGTTTGTTACTGTTTCCGCCGTATATGGATTAGGCTCAGCCGTATCCAGACTTAGAGTGCTTATTCCACTGTTTTCGTCGTCCATATGATATACAACTGACTCGCTGCTGTCTATCTCAGTTCCCTTAAACGTAACCTTAACGCTGCCATTAGGCTGTATCTCATTTCCATCAGTATCGAAAAGTTTAACGTCCGCCGCGAATATATCTACCGCTGCCAAATTCTGTCTGTTCAGCTTTTCATTAGCAGCTTGCTTCATCAACTCAAGCTCGCTGTCATCACTAATCGCTGTCGCCTCGATATAACTTCCCTGTGGTACCACACCAGGATTTGCTGTCAATGTTACATTAACATTTTCAGCACCATCTACGGTAGCTGAAAGCTCAATCTGTCCCTTCAAGACCTTAAGTTCTTTTAATCTGGTAACATAGGCTTTCGCCGTACTGCAATACCCCATACCAACTATATCATTTGTTTCAGCCTTACTAACATTTTCTTCCGGTTTCACTTCCTCAGGCTTAGTCACCTCAGATGGAGTACCCGTCTGAACCGGCTCTGTTACCGCAGGTGTCTCAACTGCCGTCGTGGTCTCATCAACCTCTTCCGGAGCTGTTGTGGTTTCTTCAGCAGGTGTACTTTCACCGGGATTTACATCTTCGCCGCCTGCCTCTGTTGTTGCATCCGGAACTGCAGCAGACGTTTCTTCGGTAGCATCGGTTGATTCCGCAGAATCTGTAACCTCTGTGGGTTCTGTAGCCTCTGTAGCCTTCTCAGTTGTTTCAGGCTCTTTTTCTTCTGTTTCTACTTCAGCCTCAGTTGTTTCCTTGGGTTCCTCAACATGTTCTTCTGCTGCATCTGCCTTTGGCTGTTCCGGTACTGCGCCTTCCTCGTTATCAGCTACAATGGGTGCATAATGACGAGTAATGGAAGCAACTGGTTCTCCGGTTGTGTTCTCAGGCTCAGCCACCTCAGCTTCAGGGGTTTCCGGTTCCTGAGCTTTTTCCTCAGTGGTTTCCGGTGCTTCTGTCGTTTCAGGCTCAGTCTGCTCAGCTTCTGTTGCAGAATCTGTTTCGCTTTCTGAAGGAGCCTCTGAACTGCTCTCCTCTGCTGCGGTCGGAGTCTCTTCCGGCGCTACAGTGGTTCCTTCCTCTGGCGCTACAGTGGTTCCTTCTTCCGGTGCTGCTGTAGTTCCTTCTTCTGGTGCAGCCGTTTCAGATTCTGTGGGAGCTGTAGACTCCTCCATTGCCGGTCCATTGTCTTCCGCTGGAGCGGTGGTTTCCGTTGGCTTGGAGATATAATTGATTTCTTCTTCACCAAAAGCATCCTCAAAACTTTTAACTCTGATAGCTTTTGTTGACTTCAGCTTTCCACCCTCATCATCGTAAATCGTGGTAGAAAAGCTAACCGTATCTTCCCCGTTATTCACATATAAGAAGATAATCTCCTCATCGCCGGTCACCATATACATGTCATCGGCATCTTCCGGCAAACGTACGAATACTCTCAGTTCCGCATCCATACTGCCGCCGTCCGGGTCAGGGAATACTTCTAATACTTTCCCCTCTCCGTAGAACAAACTCTCAAATTTAGCAATGTCTCCATTGGTAAAGTCGAGATCGCCCGGTGATATTACATTGCCGTTTTCGATTGCTTCTTCGATCGCTGTCACCAATTGGGAACCAGTCATTTCGAATGTGACAGACTCTGACGACGATGTAGCCGCATAAGCTGCGTTCAGGTCCGCACCTACATTGGTGCATACCATGGCTGCCGCTAACGCGAAGGCCACCAGACGTTTCCGCATGTTATAAACTGATTTCTTTAACATGCCAGACCTTTTTCGTCCTTCCATACTTACACTCCTCTCATACTTTTTCTTTCTACATGATTCCAGATAAATCCAACTGTCTGAAACTAGTATAGCAAATCGCAGTTACAATCTGGTTACAATTTAAGAAAGTTTAAAATTTTTCTTAAATTAATTATGTAATTATAGATTCCCTCGCTATAATCATAGCAAAGAGGGCGTTATACAAAGCGTTATTTACCCCTGTTTTTTCGTTACTTTTTATTTATATCATTGAAATTCTATCTGTTTTTTACAACTTTTCCATCCACTTATATCCATACTTTTCCAATTACAAAACGTTGAAGGCAACCTCAATCAATGAGAAAAAACCTCATTTCTAATTGTAATATCACCAATGTTATGGTAAAATGGTTTTAGATACAAACGACACATATTTTTGAGTTTTTTTCTCACAAATTGAGGTGCTATCATGCTAATCCAGTTCAGTTTTAAAAATTTCAAAGTATTCAAGGAGGAAGTTTTGTTGGATTTCCTACCTGCCTCCATTAATGAACATAAAAACACGCTTCTGAAGGACCCGGCTGACGGAGAATGCATCCTTCCCCTTATCGGAATCTATGGTCCCAACAGCGGAGGCAAGTCCACGGTCCTCAACGCTTTATCCTGTCTCTCATCCCTGGTCACAGCATCTGTAACCGTACCAACCAGAATTAAAGATGTCCATTGTCTGTTTTCATCAGACTGCAAAGACATCCCCACCCAGTTTGACGTGTTATTCCGCAGCCAGGGATTTCTGTTCCGCTATCAGCTCCAGTTCTTAAAGGGAAACATTGCTGAGGAGAATCTGTTCTATGGAAGTCTGGGCGGAAGTGATACGGGTATTCTTTTTAATAGGAAGGAATCCGTCATCCATCCCGGGCGTGAACTCATCTCCTTCCCCCTTAAGGCCGTACCTCCATCAGTAACTTTGCTGTCATGGCTCAATGCCTATACGGACTCCATGCACGCCAAAGCCGCCTATTCCTGGTTCAGCAGAATACAGGGCAGCAGTCCCAGAGAACTGCCTTCCGATGCCGATACACGCCGGAGGCTGTGCGGTATTCTGCAGGATTTGGGACTTGATATAGCAGATTACAGCATCATACCGGACTCTGACCACAAATCTCCTGCTGCATTCCTGGTTCACAGTCCTTATGAAGGCTGTACCTATGAACTTCCATGGGAAGAGGAATCCATGGGCACTAAAAAACTGCTCTCACTGCTGCCCTCAATTCTGACCAGCCTGGATGACGGCAGCCTGATGATGGCAGATGACCTGGACTGTATTCTGCATCCTCACGCGCTCCGTTACCTGATTGCCCTCTATGCCAATCGTGAGAGAAATCCTCATAATGCGCAGTTGCTATTCACCGCCCACAATACTGCCATTCTTCAGCCAGCACAGATGCGCAGGGATGAAATCTGGCTTTGCTGCCGCCAGGAGGGGCAGGATACGGAATTATACCCTCTGTCCAGTTACAAAAAAGAAAACGGCCTCATCCCGCGTAATGATGAAGCCTACGGCAAGCAGTATCTGGAAGGTCGTTACGGGGCCATGCCCAATATACATGCCTAGCGGATTGATTATATCGTCCCAATGTACGGATACCATATGCCTTTTGTATCATAAAGAAAGCCGCCGCAGATTCATTTCTGCGACGGCATATTTAATACAAGCTTATCTCTTCTATTGTAATCTTTCTCTGCAAACATTCTATAATAGGCTTCTCTTATAAACTTCTCCTCATTCCTTTATATCAGGCTCTCCGGCATCACCTGGTAATTAAGCTTCACCTTCCTGCCCCCATCCCAGAGATGCAGGTTCCTGTCAATCCGCTCATAAATCCGCAGGCAATACTCATTGGACGTGCCGTTTAGCATAACCAGATATTGGCTGGGATTATAACAGGTAAATAAATCCCCTTTCCTGAGGGACTTTCCGATGGCATCGTGGAGCTTCTCTGACGCGGTTTTTAAAAGCTCTCCGCCTGTATCCAGAGGCTTCCCCTTAGAATCCAGCAAAGTACAGCACAGCAGTACACTGGAAAAATCCACCCGCTCCGCCATACGGGCCAAAAGCCGGTAACAGTCGATAAAGGCCGGGTACGCACAGTAATAAGGCCCGTTAATCCTGTCCCTCTCATGAAGACTGTCTCTTATATCCTTAAGCGTATCGGATGTATAACGAATCTGTCCGCTCATGATACGGAACCGTTCCAGCATCTTCTCGGAAGGAGGCAGTCCCTGTTCCTCAAAATACTGTGAAACAGCTGTATCGTATACCTGCATGGCCTCCTTGAACCGCTTCATGGCAATGAGACAGTCAATTTTCATAATCTGGCATTCCTCATATGGATACAACTCGCAGGCATAATTACATATCTCCAGAAGTCCGTTGTATTCCCGGTTTTTCTTCATGAGACTGCTGGCAACCCGCAGACAGCTGAAATAAAGCTCCTGATAGCGGACTCCCACCACTGATACCCATTTCTCACCTGCAAGCTGGGCCAGAAATTCCCCCTGATACAGACTGCAGGCCCGTTTCAAGAGTGCCTCGTCATGGTTGCGCAGGGCCACCTTTGCCGTATTCTCAAAATCCCTGGCATCAATGTACACCGGCAGTTCCCCGCCATCCCATCTGTAGATTCCTCCGTCTGTGCGGATATATTCCCGTGGCGGCAGCTCACTACCCTCCAAAAGTTTGCGGAGCCGGAATACCGTAGCCCGTAAACTCCCCGAAGGATTGGAGCATTCACCATTTCCGTAAAGCATATCCAGAAGCTCCTCCCTGTGTACGCCCTCCTCACCCGAATAAAGCAATATAAGAACCAGCTGCAGTACCTTTCCCGAAGGCCCTCCGGGAATCTGCAGGGGCTTTCTGTTATATTCCAGCATGATGCTTCCCATCATAAAAACGGTCAGGCCTTCCCTGTCTCTGGCCGGATAATATGTACCTTCCTCCTTCATTTGTATCCCCCTTGTGGCAAAGCGTTATTTAATATATAACACATTTTACTACAGATTCTTTTATTTTTCCATTATTTATCCTTCATAAACCAAAAATAGTAAGGAACCTCCACCAAAAGCATGACACTCCAGCCTATGGCACAGGCATATGCAACCCCCAAAAGTCCGATTCCGGGTGTCAGCAGGTATACAAATACCACTCGCAGGCTAGTCTGGACAAAGGTTCCCAACAGTGTGACGCTCATGTTTCCCATTCCCCTGAAAAATCCCTGAATCCCATTGGTAAATGCTGGAAACACATAAAATAACGCCATCAGTCCCAGATAACTGCTGCCCAATGCTACAATTCCTTCATTTCCCGCCGTTACAAACAGCCCCATAAGCGGCCTTCTGAATAATGTGATGGTTATGCAGATAAACACCCAGTAACATGCTTCCAGCATAAGGCCTCTCCTGAATCCCTTCCTGATGCGTTCCTTCCTGCCCGCCCCTCTGTTCTGCGCCACAAATGTGGTAATTCCATGTGAAATGCTCTGCTCAGGGGTAAAGGCATAGTCATCAATACGATTGACCGCGTTGAAGGCCGCAATCATATCCACGCCCAGCGGATTGACAGCACCCTGAATCAACAGCTTTCCGATGGGCTGGCAGGATTGCTGCAAGGCTGTAATACTGCCGTAACGCAGTGTCTGCCTGAGAAGCTGCCTGTCCATGGTGAACTCTCCCCGTCTCAACTGCAGCATAGGAATTTTTCTGTATACATATATTATGCAGAGAACAGCTGAGGCCGCCTCCGCCACTACCGTGGTAACAGCAGAGCATACAATGCCAAATCCCAGTCCCCCAATAAAAATCAGATCCAAAACCGCGTTTAATATAGAAGAAAAAGCTAAAAACTTAAGTGGTGTTTTGGAATCACCCACACTTTTAAGGGCAGCCGATACCGCGTTATAAAAGTAAGTAAACGGCGCTCCAAGAAAAATAACAGACAGGTAAGAAGCCGCCTTGCCCAGTATCTCATCCGGCACTCCCAGTGCTCCCAGCAGAGATTTTGAGAAAAATCCTCCAAGTATGGCTATTATCACCGAAAAATAGCAGCCGAATATAACTGTTGTAGACATTTCCCGTTTCAGCTTTTCTTTCTGTCCTGCTCCATAGAACTCACTCATCAGCACAGACGCGCCCATACAGATACCCGATATGCCGAGTATGACAATATTCATCACCGGACTGGCCGTACCTTCCGCTGCCAGCGCTTCCTTTCCTATGAATCTGCCGGCGATGATGGAATCCACTGCATTGTAGGTGAGCTGGAACATATTTCCCAGAATCAGGGGAATGGAATAGTCCACCAGATGTTTTGTAATGCTGCCTTCTGTCATGTTAACTGCCGCCATATGGTACTCCTTCTGACACTCATTTTATGTAAATACACTTACCGCCCAAAAGGCCCGGCAAGACCTTCTGAATCTTTTCAACCTTCTGCCGGGCCTGAATCTATAAAGAATGGAGCGATAATGATATTCTGTTAATAACTGCGCAGCTTATCTTCATCATCTTCCGTGGTCTTATCAATGGAGCGAATCTCCACATCATATCCAAAATGATCGTCTACCTTCACATAAACCTTATCCCCCATCTTGCGGCCTCTTATGGCCTTGCCCAGGGGCGAATCAATACTGATTAATCCCTGAAGGGAATTACCTCTGACAGTAGTTACAAGTTTATAACGTTCCGTCTCATCATCATCAGGAATATAGACCTCCACTGTATCTCCCAGGCCCACTTCGCCTTCCCTGGAATTATCGGATATAATTCTGGCGGTTTTTATCATTTTCTCCAGATAGCGAATCCTGCTCTCATTCCTGTTCTTATCCTGCTTGGCTGCCTTATATTCAAAATTCTCACTTAAATCCCCATGGGCCCTGGCTTCCTTCACTGCCTCCAGGGCTTCCCTGCGTACCACTAATTTGCGGTATTCTATTTCTTCCTGCATTTTCTTTATGTCATTGGCTGTCAGATTATCATACATCCTATTGTTCTAAGTCCTTTCTTTTCCGGTACCGCCGGAATCATTTTTAAAAATTCTCTCTCCGCCATGCTGTTAAGCCTTGCCTTGGGGACTACGGATATTTCCGGAGCTGTCCGCCGGCGCTTAAGTCATACACATTTCCGGGAGCCAGGTTTCCATAATCCACATGGGCAATATATGGATTGGCCTTATTATAATAAGCGGCAAAAATGCGCTCCACATCCTGGTTTGCCGTGGTCTTAAAACACCGGTCCACCATCGTCTGGGGCATCAGCCCTGTCACGGACAAGTCCACCTTATACCAATTGCCTCCTGCTTCCACGTAAACAAACATGTGGTCCTTATCATTATCATCCGGCGCACAGAAGCAGTTAAGGCCCATGGACCTGGCAAGCATCTGGTATGCCACGGAAATGCCTTCGCAGACAGCCTTATGATTCACCAGGCAGCCGTAGGCTGTGAAGGACAGGTCTCCGGAAGTGTCCTCCCCGTTCACAAACCGGTTATACAATCCTGTATCATAGGTGCAGCCCGAGGCAATGTAAAGAGCCGCATGCTTTGCCCGTTCCAGTTCACTGACATCTCTCCACCGGTAGCTGTTCAGATAATCACGGATCACCAGGGCCAGTGCATTGCGCCGCTGTTTATAGATATCGCTTCCCACATTTTCCTGATACAGGGCCACCTGGCCCAGCACCAGAAGGCTGTCGCCGTCCACAGCCATTTCCCCTGTTCCTATCTGGTCGCTTTCCCCGTACAATGCCTTGCACAAATCATCGGAAAGCCCAAAATAATTGTACAGCCCATAATTATAATCCTGGCGCAGGCGCCTTTCCATCACAGGTTCACCCTTTGCATTCCATCCCATGATAACGTCCACATATTGAAGCCCGGCCTGGTCCAGGTAGTCCTTCAGAGGGTAATTGGCATCATAGGATGCTTCCCATCCTCCAACTGTCCACGCTCCGTCCGGTCCCACCTGGTACCCGTCCGGCGTGACTGTGTCCGTCAGCATCCTGCCGTTTGCGTCAAAATAATACCATTTTCCATCCGTACTCTGCATCCATCCCCTGGCATAGGAACCGTCGTCTTTCTGGTATCTCCATGATCCGTCCGCCTGGGACCAGGCTCCCGCATACACAGGAGTGGTTAATAAAAAGGCTGCGGCGGATGCCGCTGCCAGCAGCCGTATCATTGACCGGCCTATATTTGAGTGCTTTATGCCCGGTTGTTTCATACCGGGTTCCATCATACCAGATTTCTTCATACCGGGTTTCTTCATACCAGGTTTCTCCATACCCGGTTTCTCCATACCCGGTTTCTCCGCTCCCTTCATGTCTGCCTGCCTCCTGCCGAATCGTCTTACCATAATCTGTCTCCTGCTTTTATAAATTATTTATTTTCCCTTTAGTTTCTTTATTGATTCTTTAGCGTGTGCTCAAACTTTGGCCACATTTTCCCTGTATAGTAATACTTGTAAGGCGATAGACCTTTTACTATACAGGAAAACACTTTTTCATACCTATGACCGGCAGCTCCCCTTCTGCCGGTCCCCTCCAAATGAAAGATAAGTTTACCGATTCAGGTAAACTTATTTTTTTATGCGCATATGCTATAAAGAAATCATTTTTACAGGAGACCATTATGGCCAACCAATCCGTCACTCCTGCTGACATCTTTGCTGATTTGCTGCGCTTTCGGGCCCCTGCCGCCATTGCCTGGGTCAGAGGCGGGGATGCCGCGCCTAACTTAAGCGGCCTGGTAAAATTCTACCAGACTCCTTACAGTGGTGTGCTGGTGGAAGCCGAAATCTTCAATCTGCCCAACAAACAGGAACCCGGCTCCACAGACTTTTATGCCATGCACATCCACCAGAACGGTGATTGCTCTGATGACTTCACCAAAACAGGGGACCACTACAATCCGTCCGGCGAACCTCATCCGGACCACGCAGGCGACCTGCTTCCCCTTCTTGGAAACGAAGGTTATGCCTGGCTTTCCTTCTATGACAAGCGCTTCTCCACAGATGACATTATCGGCAGGTCCATCGTCATTCACAGTCATGCCGACGACTTTACATCCCAGCCCTCCGGAAACTCCGGGACCAAAATCGGATGTGGTGTCATTGAAAAAGCGGATTATCTAAAAGTATAGCACAATGGCAGGAAAATATCATCCCCGCAGTTTTCACAAAAACATCCGGGATAAACATTCAGGAAATACGGCAGAACAAATTAAAAGCAGAAAGTACCGGATACCGCCATTAATACGTGCGGAATCCGGCACCCTCCAGGATATCCAGGTCCCGGAATACAGCAGCTGCCGCTGTCTCGTACTCTTCCAGTCTCTGGGATTTCTTTATTCTCTTAATATATTTTCCATTGTCAGAAAAGATTTGAATCATACAAGCCCACAATTCCTTCATTTTAAACAGGACGTTTCTGTCTCCGGACATGATTTGGCGGTAGCCCTCGTATATCATCTGGTGGAATCGCTTTAAGGTTTCTTTGTCAGTTCCCGGACCACCGGAATTCCTCCCTGCCGCAATCCTGTCCAGCAGTCCGGGATTGGATATGATCCCGCGGCCCAGCATTACTCTATCCAATTCCGGATAATCTCCGCATAATGTCTCATAGTCAGATATAGTAAATATATCCCCATTATAGCACACCGGTGACCGGCTGCCGTCAAACCCGCCGCGAAATGCCGGCATATTTGGGGTATTCTTATAATAATCCGTGCGGACTCTGGGATGAAGGATTAATTCCTTCAGCGGATACCGGTTATAAATTTCTAAAAGTCCCGTGAATTCATCCGGCGATATCAGCCCCAGCCTGGTTTTCACAGACACCTCCATGCCCATCTCATCCATCTTCCCGCACACCTCGTCCAGAAACCGGTCCAGGCTGTCCGGCCGCCCCAGGAAACCGGCCCCCTTGTGTTTGGATACCACGGTGCCTGATGGACAGCCCAGATTCAGGTTTATCTCAGAATATCCGTACTCCTGTAATTCCTTTGCTGTCCGTATAAAATCCCCTGCCTGATTTGTGAGTATCTGCGGGACAACGTACATACCTTGGTTGTGTTCCGGCAGGATGTCGTTTAACTCCCTGAAGCTTAGTTTGCTGTTGGCCTTTGGAGACAGGAATGGGGTGAAGTACTTGTCCATGGCATGATAGCAGGCATGGTATGCATTGCGGTATATATAGCCGGTAAGGCCTTCCATGGGCGCTAAATAATATTTCATAGACGGATTATCCCTCTCATTCATTTTTATTGCTGTTCTCTGTTTTGTAAATCATTTTCCGTAGAACCTGTTAAATCCATTTTAACTCCATACCTTCCCTGCAAAATATGATTTGGAGACCAAACAAATATTGATATCTTTCTGAGTGTAAAAATTGCATTATCTTTTCTCTATCATTCTGAATAGCCTCTTCACTTGACCACCAACCTTTACATTCAATAATCAAAATATTATTTTCATTATTTCCCCGTTTATGTAAAATCAAATCCGGATAACAGCCATTAGGCCAGCCTGGCAGCCGCTTAATCATATCAATATCCCGATTATATTCCGCATCTAAATCATATTTTTTTAGAAAGCTGTTTGATTCTATATATTTATTTAAGTATGTACCAAATCTAAAACAAATACTGCGTTCATGGGCATGGACATCTAAGTATGTCTTATCACTAATCAGACTGCTATCCACTAAATATAACTCATTTCCAGCTTTTTTTAGGCACTTGATAATTTCTTCTTTCAACTTTTCCTTAAAATCTATTTTATATATTTCTCTGTGGTCCTCACCGTATTCACACATAATTTCCTCATTTCTAACGGCAGGTATCGTTAGCCGCTGTATCTGCAAACAGCTGGACAGAGATAAATAGCCATCAACCAGCCTAAGTTACTCCTCTTCAAAAACAGAACCCCCAGGAAGCTGCAACTCCCTGAGGGTTCGTCTGTGCATCATTGGAACACATTCGCTTTTCTCTGCTGTGATTATATTACGCCATATAATTAAAAATGTCAATATGCTGTTGACTCTTTCCAGCAGGAAGGAGGTACTCACATGGACAACATAATAGCTTTCCTTATCTCAGTCTTGGCAGGTATCGTTGGCCACTTTATCTGCAAATAGCTAGACCGGAATAAATAGCAACAGCTAGCCTAGGTTATCCCAACCACCAAGTATTTCCTATATCTTCAAAAAGCCTTATTCCGTAAGCGTTATATTAGAATTTCCCAGCTTTAGAGGCTTCCTCAATAGAAACGGTGAAGGGCGGGTTTTCAAGGGGTTGAGGGGTGGTTGTGCGCTATGGGTGTGCTACTGTGCACTACTGATTAACACTCAAAACATTAGCTATCATTAAAATATACATCTATACTGTTTTCTTAATTTTATATTCTGGTATGCTCTCTTTAGCCTTAATTGCCTTATTTAAATAAGAATCACAATCATATTTGAAATTTTCCCATTTTACAACCGGAATATACCCTACATTTATATTTTCTTTAATTATATTAAACAAAGGTAAAGAATCAAAATATGTATAGCTATTGTATTTATCTGGTAATACAACTGCTAATACTGCATTGCTATGACTTGTATAATCATTTCTAGTAGTTTCTCTTACCGAATATGCTATTTCCCATGGTATCCATTGTGATTTTTCCCATAATCGTGGTTCTTTCATATTAGGAGAAATAAGAACAATGGTTATTGAACTATCATATATTTTGTCCTTTAATTTTCTCCAAATATAATCATCTGACTTATCAGATAAATCTTCTTGATCATGCTCCCCTTTGTATATATGATCAGTTCTATCAGTAAACTTTCTTTCTAGCCAAGTAACATAATCTCGAACTTTTGGTGAATAATCTGATATGTTAGGAACTGAATACACATTTCCATCAGCATACTTATAAGATACAAAAATTTTTCTTCCCATTTTCTTCACTCCTTAATATAATATTATAATTGTTACAATTATACCTATCTCAATTAGTCCATATAAAGGTAATATCGTTTTTGAAAATAATGCACTGAAAAAACAATATTTCCCACATTGATATTTTTGTATTGGCATTTCAAAATCCCTGATAGATACCCTACTCTCCTCATTTGTCAATTCTGCCACATCATTATATACACCCCTAAATTTACGTTCTTGCTGTAAATAATAAGCATCTAAAAACCAAAACACAAATGTAGGCAAAATGGCTATACAAATATATACTATATTTTTGCTACTTGCATAAAGTGCTAATAAGGCAGATACAATAGTAATCATCCATCCTTTAATTTGAAAGGAATTTTGATTCATTCTTGTTATAACTGATTGAATTAACTCTAAATGCTTAATTTTTATTTCTGACAATTATAATTCCTCCTAATTATGATTTAGTGGTTCACTACCATTGAGCCATGCTGATAATATAATGTATTCACTAGTTCCTTGATTATAAACCCAAAAATCATATTTATTCTGACCTAAAATTTGATCATACTCAATATAGGGATATAAACCTAAATATTCTTGTCCACGAAATGAGGTTCCTTCCATAATAGGTAATATACAACATCTACTAGCTTTCTTACCATCAAAATATCCTAGTTCCCAAGGGCACCATTTTGAATTAGTGGCATTACTAGTAGCCACATAAGCTAAGCCTCTTGATAAATTCATCCTATCTCTTAAAACTGCGGCTGTTTCTTTAGTGACATTACTACGGTCAAGTTGTGCATCTTCTATCCAATCAACATATACAGAATATTTAGCATCATTAAATAATTGAATTAAAGTAAAAACTAATCTCTTATCTAATGAACTATGTGATAAAAAAACATCATATCTCTTAACTGTTTTTTGAATAGTTGAATCATAACGTTTAGCTAAATCTACATTTTCATTTAATATTTGTTGATGTTTATTAGTTGTATACTCAAATATACCTCTCTTTTCTGCTTGCATCTCCAAGTAGCGTTTACTTAACAACATATAATTATCCCCCTACTTTTTCTCTATATACGTTATAAAAAGATTTTATTTTACTTAATATATATTATAACATGATAATGAGGAAAACTCTACCATTATTTGTGAACAGATGTTCTTTTGTTGATATAATAACGTGATGTTAACATCACGTTCTAAGACATTCAATAAGAAATAATCTTCTGACAATCTTGTTTTTAAACAATTTTACCCGTATCTCTCATTGTAAATGTAGCATTAAAGTCACAATCCAGCAACTCTGCTATCTTCCGTAATTCCTTTTCCGAAAAATTATCATCTCTCAATTTATTGCTCAAATTATTACCGCTATATCCAAGCATTTCCGCTAAGTCCTTTATCTTCATGTTTCTTTCTATCAGAAGAATACGAATTTTAGAAGCCATAGCCATACAATCACCTCGTTTTACTTTTACAAAGATTATACATGAATAAATGTGAAAAATCAAAGTATCATGTGTTTTTTAATTTATTTCTTACAATAAGGCATTGACTTTTCACACTGTACCATGTATAATCACAATTATAAATGTGATATTAAATATATTCTTGTGCTTCAAGCGAGGTGATGTCTAATTATTAAATTTTTATAAAGTCCTACTATATTATACAAAGGCGGTGATACCTATATTTGAAATTGAAAAAAATCTTTCTCACTACATAACACGGGAATATGAGAAACTAGAATCAAAAGACAAGCAACGGAATTTTATTGAAAATTTCCGCTTTCTTATGATGTCAAATGACACAGACTTTCAGAATTTTTATTCTAAGAAAAGTTTGAATGACCGGGAATTTTATTCCATTGTAGATTCTCTCTATCAACTAAATAATCTTTGCATGTTAGCGGAATTTGTAACTTGTAATAAACCATTGCTAATATATGAAGTCCAAAAAATGGGGAATTGGCAAGGTCATGTTGATTTTACTGAACCTTGCAGGTTGGGGCATGATACCATGCTTGCCAGAATATTCACTATTTTGCAGCACTTCAATATAAGCACAAATATATCATATGAAACACGTGATAATTCAACCAGAAATCTGAAAGTCCAAGAAGCTTCTGGCTATCAGACCTCTATACCCAAAATTTCCTTACAAGGAAAATGGGTAGAGGATTTCGGTTTTCCTATCGGCTCCCATATCTCTGTTGAATGTTTTCAAAATAAGCTGGTCATTCTTAACAATGAAAATCCCAAATAAATAATGTCTGTCAAAAATCACCGAAGCAGAAATATGTTATACTGCTCCGGTGGTTTTTATTAATTGTCTTTCTCTCTAGCGTTCTAAATCTCTTTCAATTTTGAACAGCTTTCCTTTTAAATCCTGTTGTTTTTCGTATAACTCATTTCGCTTTTTGCATATTTCCTGATTCGCTTTTAATGCTTCCCGAATCCCACCATATACCTCTGGCTGTACTTTTTTGTAATCAGCAGTTACCTTGCGGATTTCATTATTGTTCTCTTTCAGGCTATTGCTTGTAATAACCCAATGAATCAAATTATCTGCTTCCTTATCTTCTGAAAGATTGACATATTGTAATATTTTTGCACATAAGCGAACCATAATTTTCTTTTCCATTTCTGTCACAATGAAGCACCTACCTTTCCATTCCGTTCCTGCTTTTAAGCTTGTTATCAGGGATTTCTGCCACTTTTTGAAGTTCAAGGATAGAAATAACCTTTTCCTCTCCCAAAACCATTTTAAGCCGCTTTAAATCACTGTTTTCTACCTTTAACAACCCATTTTCCTGCTCCACAGATTCCAAACGGTTTTCCAGACGCTTTATCTGTTGTCGTATCTGATCCAGCCGCTTTCCTGCTGATTCTAATTTACGGTTTAAATCTAAATTATTTATCATTACTGTTTGCAATACTTCTTTTAATCTGGTAACAAGCGGCTCCGCTTTCTTATCTTTATATGCTTTCGCACTCATTAGAGTTGTCGGCTCTGGTAACTGCCACTCTTTGTCATTTTGAATTGTCTGAATATTCTTTTCTACTTTCACCCGATTGGAAACCATTTTAGTCAACTCTTTTTCAGCCTGTATTACTTCCGCCTTTTTCGCTTTAACCTGTTTTTCTGTAATGATAATCTTATGTGACACTTCCTCAATTTGTTTATCTAATTGCAAGACTTCCTTTTGACGCTCTTGTTTCTCAAAATTAAGTACACTTAAATGCTTCCGGTGTGTTCCCAATTTCAACCACTGGATTCCATGCCGTTCCATGACAGAAGATAGCTGTTGCTTCTCTGATTCTATCCATAGATTCCATTCTGTTTCCTGCCTGTTGCTTCCCTCAAAGCCTTGCATTTTTAATGCTTGTTTTAAGGAAACTCTGGTATCCAATCCCCGTTTGCTCCCTGTTGTATATGGAACAAAATCTATATGTAAGTGTGGTGTTTCTTCGTCAAGATGTAGGTGAGCTGAGAACACATATAAATTAGGATTTCTCTTTTGAAAATCCTGCATAAATTCATCTAATATCTGTTTTGCAAGCTCTCCATGTTCCCCTCTTACATTCATATCATCTTTGTTTCCAATCTGGAATACTGCTTCATAAAAAAGCTTTTCTTGTTTACCTGTTCTAATTTTATCGTAGTAATTTTCAATCATACGGTCTTTACGTGTCTGCTTCGCATTATATCGGTTGACTGCTTCATCAAACAAAGTGTGATATACCTGTTTTAAACTTTCATTACAATACTCAATATTATTTTTTGTCCGTTCAGCGTCAACATTTTCTGCTGTAAATGCTCTCCTGTTATGGGTGAGTGAACCTTTCCCCATCATGCCGCTGATTGTTCGTTCCATGAATCTCCTCCTTTCAGTCGGGCAATATGGGCGGCGTTTAAGCCGCCATAGCTTTGTTACTTTCGTCGAAAGTAACGCAAAAGCACTTTTGACAGGTTCCCTATCAAAAATGCAGACCTGCAAGCAGGTTTTGCGCCCTGCCGGGAGCTGTTCGGCTAACGCCGCCCCCGGCTTCACAGCCGTTTTTTCTGTCCGCCCTGTCATAGCAAGCTCTACATAATCAAGGTAGCAAGATTCCCTATTCCTATAGATATGGCAATCTTGCCATCTTCTTTTTTACAATGTCCAATACCACTGATTCCCTATTTTTATGGAATCAACATTTAATTCCTTTTTAGCATTCCATAATGTCTTTTTTCGGATTCCACGTTCTTTTGCTTCTTCCTCAATATCCTTGCAAGCCATTTGTCCATCTGCCAAAATTTCCTTTAGGAACTCCTTTGCACTTTTTGATTTCTGACCTCTACAATCACCAGAAAGTAAATCATCTACATTAATGTCATATTCACCTGTCCATTCAAATCCGGTCTGTTTATCTAATCGAAAAGCTATGGGTTTTGCTTCTGGTGCCAGCGAACTTTTCACCTGACAAACTACCCTGATTTCCGGGTCATCTTTTATCCTGCCAACGATTAAAACGCTTCTAGCCGCCGCCTGAAAATCAATAGAGCCAAGACCACGATAAGACGATTTTCCACCGCTGGCTTTATTCATATGACCGATTAGCACAATCGCACAGCGATACTTTTCAGCTAATGTAGAAATACGCTTCATTACGGGTCTTATTTCATTTGCCCTGTGCATATCAACATCAGCACCTAAATAACCTTGTATCGGGTCTAGCACCACCAATCTGGCACCTGTTTCAATGAGCGCTTCTTCCAGCCGGGAATCCATCATAGTCAGTGCTTTTTCTTTATCATCAATCACCAATACTTTTGAACAATCTGCTCCTGCCGCATTTAAACGTGGCTTAATCGTATCGCCCAGACCGTCCTCTGCTGTCTGGTATAAAACATTCATAGGTAGTTTGTCTAATTCTGTTTTTTCTTCACTTTCAGCAACCGACACTGGTTCATCAAAAGGACGTACCGCTTCCCCACGGGTCAGCTTTGCAATTATCTGTAGAGCAAGCGTTGTTTTACCCTCGCCGGGGTCTCCTTGAATAATCGTAACCTTTCCAAAAGGAATCAGCGGATAGAGAAGCCATTCAACTTCTTCCTCTTCTACATCAGCCATACTTATAATCTTTAATTCTGTTTTCTTCTTTTCTTCCATATTGGCACCCCTTTTCAAATTATCAGTTGATTTTTGGAGAAGCCGCCTGTATACTTATAGTGTGAGATATGGTATTGGCGGCTTGCCCGTTCACCATTAAAAACTCTTGCCCGCTAAGCAAGGGTTTTTTCATTATTTTTGGTTTCTTCCTCCGGCTTAAAATATCCGGTTTCTTCCCATACTTTCCGGTCTGGACAGTAGTAATTGTACTCTGATGAATTTTCCAGCTTAACAGCATAACCAAATGTAAATATCCCTTTTTGCAATCCATATCGTATGTATTGAGCGTCTTTTCCGATTGCTTTTGCGATTTCTGCTATTGGCACATTTCGACCTTTAAACTCTGGTAATTCTACATAGTACCGGATTCCCTCCATCTAATCCCTCCCTACTGATTCAAAATTTCTTCCATGCTCATTCCAAGAGCTTCCGCTAATTTGTACGCTACCACCGGAGAACAGCTTTTTCCTGCCTTGATACAAGAAATCGTCTGTCTGGACACCCCACTTTTTTCTGCTAACATACGGATATTCATTTCCTGTTCTCCCATTTTAATCTGCATTGTTGTTTCGTTTAATCGCATTGTTTTCCTCCTTTAATCTTAAAATATGCACTTTAAGTACATATTTCATTATACGCATATATTTTTCATATGTCAAGTCATTTTTATAATTATATGCACTTGTAATTCGTATTTTTATATGATATGATAAGGGTGGAGGTGAACAAATGATAGACAATCAAAATAATATCGGACAGAGAATCAGGACAGCCAGAAAACAAAAAGGTATCAATCAGACAGAATTAGCGAACCTTTTAGGAAAGTCGCTCCGTACCATACAAAAATATGAAAGCGGAGAAATTGAGGTTTCCATTGCCATGATTAACGAGTTGGCAAAGGTGCTTGATACCACATCTACATTTCTAATCGGCTACGAGCATGACGAAAAGAATATCCATAGTCTTTCAGATATTATGGACTTTCTTTTCAAGCTGGACAGAGTAAATGGCTTGAATTTTAATATTGATGTAAAGCGTCCTCCCCATTATGACGAATGGGAGTGTTCTATTACATTCAATGGTAAAGACAAGTCAGCAGATTTCAATGCGGATATGTGTCTGTTTCTGGAAGAATTTGCAGAGTACCGGGAAGAATTTCAGAATAACCGTATCAGCGCCAAACGGTACAAGGAATTACAGGACAAAGACCTTGCCTATTATTCCTCTACCACGCTGGAAGAAAAACCAGAAGAATAATTTTAACAAATGTTCCTTGAAAACAGAATACGAAAAGAAAGGATGATTGTATGGCAAAAACATTACAAAGAGCAAACGGAACAGGAAGCGTCTATAAACTTTCAGGCAAACGCCGCAATCCGTGGCGGGCAGTTATTACGAATGGTTGGGCATACAGTGAGGAAAAAGGAAAGTTGGTACAAAACCGGGTGACAATCGGCTATTATCACACCAGAGATGAAGCGATACAAGCCATTGCAAACTATAATTCCAGCCCTTATGATATTCAAACCAACTCCGTCACCTTTGAAGATGTATACGAGTTGTGGAGTAAAGATTACTTTCCTACACTATCCACTATGTCAAGTGTCCGCACTGTCCAAGCCGCCTATAAATACTGTACTCCCCTCTATAAAATGCGAATGAAAGATATTCGGGTGGAGCATTTAGAGGGAACCATACGTGACGCAACTGTAGGCAATGCCACAAAAGGCAGAATCAAATCGCTGTTCAATATGATGTACCGCTACGCAATGAAACATGAGATTGTCCAAAAAGATTACGCACAGCTTTGTAACGCTGTCAAACGGGAAGCACCAGAAAAAGAAGTGATTCCCTTTACACCAGAAGAAATCAACCTGCTTTGGGAAAACATAAACGAGGTTCCTTTTGTAGATATGATTTTAGTAGGGATTTACAGCGGTTGGCGTCCGCAGGAATTGGCTACCTTAAAGACAGCAGATATTGACCTTGAAGCCAATACCATGAAAGGCGGCATGAAAACAGACGCAGGAAAAAACCGTGTTGTACCAATTCACCCTGTTATCCTACCTCTCATTGAAAAACGCTTCTCACCAGAAAATGAATTTCTGTTCAATGACGATAACGGACAACAGGGAACCTACATGACCTATGACAAATACCGGGGCAGGTTCGTAAAAGCCATGAAACGCTTGAAGCTGACCCACCGACCACATGAAACCAGACATACTTTCATCACAAAAGCCAAAGAATGTCATGTAGACGAATACATACTAAAACTCATTGTCGGTCACGCCATAACAGATATTACAGAAAAAACCTATACCCACAGAACTATGGAACAGCTTCAAAGAGAGATATGCAAGATAACAAAATAAGAGATGTTTCACACGGCAATCACCATGAAAAACATCTCTTATACATTAACATTTTATTTCTAATCTTTTGTGCGCTACGCTTGTGTGCTACGTGTGCGCTACTTGTGTTCTACACACTCAAATTCAGCACTTTTCAGCACAACTCACAACTTCTCAAACCCTTATAAAATAAGGATTCCTTAGAATTTCCCTTCCTTCGCTGCTTCCTCAATAGAAACAGGAAACCTTGATTTTTAGCCATTCTTTTATCAAAAGTATAGGAATATTCAAGAAGTAAACGACATTTCTACACCTTTTTATACACCGTTTCACCCTGTAGTACAT
>Ga0129310_1001270_pt1 | contig 22757 bp, 40 predicted proteins | sample Go1ome_2_FD_94433 | JGI IMG/M metagenome (GOLD analysis project Ga0129310, IMG submission 94433) | Western lowland gorrila individual fecal microbial communities from Wisconsin, USA - Go1022A metagenome | ecosystem: Host-associated > Mammals > Digestive system > Large intestine > Fecal | place...
AGGGGCAGCACGCAGCGAGCCTGTTCGGGACGCATACCGAGTGCGATCATATCCTTATAAAGGATTTCCGCAGATTCGCAGGAATCAAGCCAAGTGCTGCCAGGCGTATATTCTGCGCTTTCACATTTCTTGTCTGCATCGGTCAGCTCGATATAAAACGGCCGAATAAAGCTCAGCTCCCCGCCAAACTTCTCCTTTGAGTAGTTGCAGTACCGGGTGCTCTCCTGTGCAAAGGATGCAATGCGGTGCCGCACCAGCTCATTCGCCACGCCACGATCGCAGGTAAACAGCACGCTCAGCTGAGAATGCTCCAGCATAGCCTCATGCTCCTGCTTCACCAGAAAGCGCACCAGCTTCTTCGCCGACTCACCATCCGGCGTGATCTTGTCCTCGCTCTTGTAACAGACCCGGGCCACGCGCTCAATCTGCTGCAACTCTTTGATGCCGCCTTCAGAGATTTCAGTGAGGATTTCGTACTTAGGTTCAATGATTTTCATGATTTAATCTCCTTTTCAGTTCTTTGAGTTGCCGAAAACTTTTTGCATCGCCCCTAGCAACAACCAGGTTGATTTCTAAGTCTTTAACCGGAATAATAAACCCGAGATGGGCCATTTGCTTGTGGTCGCAGGTGTTTACTTTCGGACACTTCTGGCATTTAGGAGCAAGTATGGTAATCGCTCCAAAATCTTCGCTCATAAGAAGTCCTCCATAATATCTTGCAGAATCATGTCAATCACTTCGTTCAGAAAAGCAACCAGACGATACGGCCATGGTTCTTTTTTCTGATGTTGCATAGCGAAGGAAGAATACCAGTCTTCATTTCGCTTTGAAAGTTCAGATTGGGGATAATTGTTTACAAGGCACCATGCACGCGCTTCATTTAATGTACAATCGCCGTTATTAAAGTGCCAGGCAACATCATCAATCGTTCTACAATGCTCCAAAGTGATCCAGTCATGACGTTCATAATCCCAAGTTCTAAGCGGATAATTCGTATTCTTTACCGTAGCATACGGAATATCATCTGCATACAGAGTTACAACGTCCTCATCTCGCTCAATTCCAAGATATCCGAATCGCCGTATAGCTTCTACAGCTTCCTTGTAAGATACTCTTCCGTCATCCATCCGTGTCACCTCACACAATGCTCCACATGAATCGCATGAGCAACCTGGTGAGCGATATCGCAAGTGCAATACCGCACCCCACCAGAACCAGACATGCCAGCTGTCCAGCGTAAAAGCACATCTTCTTGAAAAAATCGTCCATATTAGATTTCCTGCCTTTCATATCCGATAAAGTCAGCCACACCAATATCACCGTTATCACAGTTGTGCTGTGCGTACAATTTCGGAACCAGTGCCATTCGTTCAGATATGTACTTCGGCGTTCCGTTTGCACGCCTTATAAATTCGTTCATGTCCTTGCCTGCAGCAGCTCTCCCATGTGTCGTCACCGGGCAGAACTCCTTACCGCATTTCCTGCACCGGTAAATCTGGTTATACAGTTCGTTCATCCCACGTGCCTCCCTTGCAGCATCTGCTCTGCGCTCTGCCAAATATCAGTCATTTTCATCAACCCTTTCAAACCCCATAAAATCTCCAAAGCCGATGTTTCCATGCTCGCAATGGTGAACCGGTTCAAATCTTTTCAGTTCAGGTACATGATTCAGAGCATCTGCCAACCCCACATAACAGAGTCCGTCGTTGAATTTCTGTTCGCATAAACTACATTTATAGGCTGAAAAATAAAATGCGCTCATGCAACAGCCCTCCTCGCAGCATCCAAACGGCACTCTGCAGCCTGCAACTCAAAGATAGCTGTAGAAATACAATCCGGGTCGCAGTTATCGAAATGGTTTTTAGCGACATTCCATGCAGAAATGGCATCCATCAGAGGATTGGATTTGCACTCAACAGTACTGGGTTTCGCACAAAATATCTTTTTGATACGGGCAACAAGTTTTTGCAGCATAGTTATTCCTTTCCTTTATAAAAAATAAAGAGCCGCAGATTTCTCCACGGCTCAATACTACTAGATTACCAACCGATAGTCTTCCACGTCCATTTATAGACGGCAATCACACACGCCACCCAAAATGCAACCGGCATAAGAAATATCTTTATAATATTCCTTACAGTAGTTGCAAGTTTTACGGTTGCCATGTAATCACTTTCGTCTAATACCTGTTTCTGAAAACGTTCCATTGCTAATCACCTCCATAAAGGAGCCTGTTATTTTCGCGTCTTCATGCTCTCTGCAATTTTGCGTTGAAGACCAAGCAGATATTCCGCCATATCATTGAAGCCAAACGAACGCAAAAATCCAGCAATAGCATTCAGAGAGTTCAAATCCTCTTCAGTAAATATCATTTGACTTTCACCTTCGCTTCTTTGAAGTTGATAGGTTTCTTAGTACCCTCCCGCGCACACTCCGTCAGGCACTCGTTGCAGGGCTCGTCCGTCTCCAGCACCTTGAAGTTCTTGCATTTCGGGCAGTAGGTCGCATAGTCCACTTCTCGCATCCAGTCATTCATCAGTTTTACCTTTAATCCTTTCATGCACAATATCTTTTATTGAAATAATCACCGCACGGTTGCAATAGGGGCATCTCAACTCAACTTTTTCATTGGGAACGCCCACTCTCCACGCTACGCCATCACAAATTTGACCATTCTCTTTAATAATCGTGGCCTCGCAATTTGGACAAAGAAGTTGATGGCTCTTTTTCTTATCCTCCGCCTTCACCATCGTAAAATGTGCAGTCTTTTCACGACAGCGAGGGCACATTGCTATTTTAATATCACTTTCATAAAGGTACGGTACATTATCCCATGCTTGCTTGTAAAACTTATGTACGTCACCGCACTTCAGGCATCTGGTGTGTACAGCAAGCTTGTCCAATGACTCTTGATCTTGATCAGGCTTTGCACTAAACCTATCATCCAACTCCGGGTGTGTCGTCCGCTGGTTCAGTGCCCAGAGCAGGTTCCAGCAGGCAGCACGCAGGTGGTTCTCATCGTCCATACCAACCATATACTTTGCCAGATGCCGAGAAGCACTGTCCAGCAGCGAATGCAGCGGGATACCCTTGTCCACATTGTGCTCGCCATACTTCAGCGCACCTTCTTCGCAGTGCTTGCTGACCTCCATAATGCCATACCAGGGCAGAAGATCCATCCGGCCCTTCCCTGCGTGCATATCGCGCTTTGCACCGGTTTCAAATTCGGTGCGGTCTCCACTATCTTTGATCATTTTGCTTTCCTCCATGTGTAATAAACAGCATAAAGCTGGTTGCGCTCTTTAAGTCTATTGACAATTTGTTTGTTGATTTCAATATGTGCTCTCGGAGCAAACAGTTGTTCTGGAGCATTGATGCAACAGTATCTCTCGCTAAAAGGAATATGTTTTTCGCTTCGCTCAACCAAGAAACGACCTGTAAAAGCGCCGTCATTCCTGATGCAGAGATATTTCCAAATAGCAGACAATGGACTGCTGTCGTAAGGAACAAACGTTGCATCTTTCTCTCCAAAGTGTGTTACGCGGTGACAATTAACTTCAATAACTTTAACAAGTTTCTTTCTGGTTTTCTTTGAAATATTTCCCATTAGCAGAACCTCCTGATACGTCCCTGCATAACCTTGTTGGGAATATCCAGCCACCGGATTTTGCATTTGTCCTTGTAGTCAGGGCGCAGCTTCTGCGGAATTATCTTCAATGGCTGTCTCTTGATTTCTTCAATTAAATCCATGAAACAAACTGTTACTTTTTCGCAGAATTCTGCAATCGCATTTAAGACATCTGCTATTTTCTCACAGGTCGTCGCAGTAAGCCTTAAAGAATCATAAATATCATGCTCCATAGAATTTCCTTTCGTTGAACTGTTTCTTTTGCATCAGCGCTCTGGAAATGGCCACATCGATACCACTCCGGCTCTTCAGGTGGTAGAACCAAAGATCCTTGTATGGGGTATTCAATCGGTCAATGCGCCCAGAAGCCTGCTCCATGACCTTGTAGGAGTAGTTCTGGGAGTAAAATATAATGGTGTCTGTTTTGATACAGTTCCAACCTTCTGCTCCTGCATTGTATTGAACCAAATATACCCACTGGTTCCCTTCCGGTATCGGTTGATGTTTGTGTCCATTCCACTGTGCTACTTCTACGCCTGCATCATAGGGCAGATTCAGGAGAATATCCAACTCATAGTCGAAGTTATAGAAGATGATAACTCTCGGGTGTGTCATGCAAATATCAAGCACTTCCTGTTGTCGAGATTCATCCGCATTGACCACCCTCCGCAGGTTCGAGCAAAATTCACTTGCCGTTTCAATAGGGCGCCCTTCCCATGGATTCCACCGACTCATGCAAATATCTTTGTACTTGCGCTGGTCGAACCCGACGTAGATGTTCTCATGATGTGGTATCGTCTTCCGCTCAAAGTCCATATCGACCAGAATCCGTTCCCGTAAGCGTATCAGCCTACCAGTGTTCAAATATCTATCGATTTTGGGATACTTTGAGAATCGACTATAAACCACGTGCTCATTATTGAACTGTGTCCGGTTTTTATAGAACCCGTTTGCAATGAACACCGGGATGTAATCTGTCCAACAGTCTCCAGGCGTAGCACTCAGAAGAATCCAGTCGTTTTCCTTCGTAATGCGTAAGAAATCTTTCACCCACGAACCATTGCCCACAACACGCTGCTCATCGAATATGAAGAACGCGCGTTTGACACCAACGTACTTGCCGATGTTGTTCCAAGAATCAATCACGACCTTGTGGTTGTAAAGGTCAAGGCTCTCATCAGTAGACATGAAAAAAGGAGCGAGTTCTTCATCCCACTCCCCTGTGTCACGTTTCCGTGCTGTTGTGATAATATAAAGGTCTTCGGGCTCAACCATCGGAACATACTCTTCTGTATTGAGCTTTCCGTCGAACATCTGGTAATAGAATGCCAACCCTGTTCTGCTTTTTCCGCTTCCCACCCCACCGCACAGAATACAACCCAGCCTCATTTTCTGGACTGCTTCGAGCTGGTAGTCGTAAAGCTGAACTCCCGCCATCAGAGCAATCACCTCATTTCTTCGTGAACATGAATGGCTTCAGGATAGCAATGGTTCTCGTAAGCCAACAGTGCAATTGTGGCTTCCTCTTCATCTGCGCCCTCGCCAAATATTGTATATGCGAATATCTCTTTACCATTATAAGTAAAGACTTTCCAACGTCGTTTTTCTTTCATCTTGGTACTCCTTTGTTTTTATGTGTGTATTTCGGACACTTGCAGGCCATACAGGATTCGAACCTGTCACGCTCGCCCTAGCGAATGACCCATATAAAAGGAGCCGCAGATTTCTCCACGGCTCCCGAAATTATTGCGATTACTGCTTCGGCTTCATACGCACAAAATATCTTTTGCCGTCCTCGTCCTCGATCAGACAATAGCAGCGGCGAAACATCCTAGCGTATTTTTCAATCATCTCATCCGAAAGAGAGCCAAAGTCATTTTCGGTCAGGCCAACAATCAGGAATGTGCCAACCACATAGTCGTACATCTGAGCGTCAGCGTTATAGAGCGGCCGGTTGAACTCCAAGCCCATGAGTTTGCCCTCATCGTTGCAAATAAGGGCAACCTTGTCATCCCACGGGTAGGTTGCTTGAATCATGCCTCCAACCTCTTTCTGCAGAGATTCCAGCGAGCCATCAATTTCGATGACCTCCGGTCGGCACATCGGTTTGATACGCAATACTTTCATAGTTCTTCTCCTTTATTATAAAATATAAGTCTGAGCTGCTGCCTCTGAGAACGCCATTTGCGACGTGGGCACTCACCGGCTGGTCCATTCAACGGAAGACTAACTCCTGCACTCAGAAATATCATTTAATAAATTTCGAGGTTTGCGAGACGCGCATCACGACGCTTCTGCTCGATGATGTCAGGAGCAACGTAGCTGACATTCACCAGATAGGACGGGATGTTGTAGTTCTTTGCAGCGAGATTCTCGATGATGCAGCCACGATAGCTCTTGTCCTCATCGTAAATGCCGATGAAGCGGTCTGCTTCCGACAGTTTCTTGATGCTCTCGCCGAGATACCAAAGAGCCATGTTGGTGTTCTCAGGAGGATCATCCTCGAAATAAGTCGGGATAACCTCCAGTTCTTCGCCAAAGACAGCCTCTGCAATCTTGTGCATCTGCTCCATGGATGCTTTGATAGCGTATTCCGTGCGGTTGCGCATAGGAACACTGATAAACAGTTTCTTCGTGTGCACCTCCTTAGAACGGCATATCGTTCGGATCGTTGGGCTCAGCCATCTCGCGCTGCTCATACTTAGCAGCATACGGGTCAGCATCTGCATCCTGCTCCACGTAGAGAATATCCGCGTACAGCGTGTATTGGCCGGGGTTGTTCCGGTTCTCATACAGGTTGGCCTGCAGATTCACGTTCTTCACACGGATGTAGTCCAGCTGACCGATGTTCTCAGCATTGCAGGCAACCTTGCGGCCGGTGGTAGTGATCCAGAAAACCTGCGGAGGCCACTTGGAGTCCATGTTGACCGTCACCGGGACATAGAAGGTCGGTACGAACGGCTCATCGTAGGTGTAGTTGGGGTTCGGCTTGGTCTGCTTGACGTTCAACCCCATTTCGATGAGCAGCTGAGCCTGCTCCTCCGTAGGAATGACCACGTTCACACGCCGCCGGGACGAGCCGTAGCGGTCGCGATTCGGGTCGCCAGAGAAATTGGTGTCGAAAATGAATCTTGTATTGTCGATGTTTACCTTTGCTTTCATGATAGAAACTCCTTTACTTTTTCTCGTTCTTGTCTGCTGCAGAATAACCGCGGTGTATCGCCATGCGTGCTTCGGCCAGCAGGCCCGTGATACCGTCCTTAGTCTGTGCTGCCATCTTATTCAGTTCTTTCAGCACCTGCGTAGAAGTAATTGCAACTTCGTGCATCCCGTCCGGCTTGCACCACTGCTTAAAGACCTTATGGAACCGGTTATCATTGCCTGCCATCTTCTTGACAATGGCCATAGCAAGTCCCTTTTCCATGTCGAAAGTATCTTCCGGGCCGCACTTTACCACGGTCTTGGTATTGTCAGACCAGAAGACAATCGTTGCGGGGTCGTTGAACACGACCTTACGGATGTACGGCCCCATGAAGCCAAAGCAGATGTTATCCTGCTTCTGAATCTTCTTCGTGGAGATACCAGCGTAATCTGTCACAGGGCCGCGAAGTACAGCCCTTCCGATTACGCAATCGTCCACATACATCTTTGTTTCACCATCACAGGTATAAGGAAATTCAAACATTTATCTCACCTCACGTCATAATTTCTCGCAGCCTCGTCCTGAATATCACCCCAGGGCAAATCCGGCTTCTGCCAAGGTGGCATTCCACCATCGTCCGATACGAACCATTCCAGGTCGCCGTACTGAGCAATAGTGTCCGCCGCCTCATCAACCATCTTGTCGAAATAAGAGCGGTCAATGCTATCCTCTAAATGGAGGTTGTAGACCATCTCACTTTCCAGCCAGCGGTAGTCTTTGGCACCAGTGACCGAATTATATTTTGTCTCACCGTCGTCTCGGACGCCCGCTTCTCGCATCAGCAGCGCTCCGCCGCATCCGGGTTTGATGGGGCAGAATTGGCCAACGCGCCCCACGAAAATATAATTGTGCTCGTCTTCAGGCAGAGCCTCGTTTTTATCGAGGTAGATTGCGCCCTTAGAAACCGACTTGGTTTCACAAAGGTCATCGAACACAATATCTTCGTGGGAGAAAAGCGTCTTGAAAACATACGGCACCTGAAACTGAGCGCCAGTTGCAGTCCAATGGCCGCCCTTCTTCTCGTTCTTTTCAGGAATATAGCCGTACTGTGCCTTTGCTGTATCTGCATCGAGATACTTTGCGATATAAACGGCGTTGTTCACAAGACACATTTTCTCGTATGTAGCCTCGTGCTCGAAGGTGTAACCGTACTTCTCCGCAAACTTCATGCAGAAATCAATGATTTCCTTGGTGGCGTTCGGGATTTTGATGGAGTCCGTCTTAATGTGCGCCACCGTGAAACCACGCTGCTGCACCTCATCCTGCAGAGTGCGCATAAATAAAGCCCCTCGAAGCGCCACAATGTTGTTGGCGTTCTTGGGGTTGCGGAAGGGGTTATCGAAGGTTGCGCTTGTCAGCCCGTACACCGAGTTGATGGCGATTTTTAGAGCCTGTGCCAACGCTTTTGCCTGTGCGGGGTCATCCAGATACTTGGACAACTTACCGCCAAAGAGCTTCTTGGCCTTATCATACTCACCATGTTTTACATAGATACGTACATCCATCAGGTCATTGAAATTCTTGGTGTACTCGCCGAAATAGTTCAAAGCAACGGCCGAGTGCGGGTGCAGAGAAGCAACGTCCAGCAGGGCGATGTTGTAGTACATACCGGGCTCGGCATAGACATAACCGCCAAGGCCCAAATCGGTACCACGGAACATGTTGTGCATCCGACCATCTTCACCTCTGACCCACTCATAACCCGGGAAGGCATTGATGATGTTCTTGTCGGTCAGAATATCAGGCTCGACTTCTACCACCGAATCGGACTTACCCGTAGCCAAATCAGTATAGACCAGCTGAGGGTGCTTTTCCTTTCCGAAAATAATGCGCGTGGTCAGGCTGTTGGTAGTGTCGTTAACGGTCATCCTAGCAACATCTGCCAGAATCTCACGTGCAATGAAGTCAGCCTTACGGTCTTTGGAATTGAACACTGCTTCGGTGGCGATAACGTCATTGTCACAGTATTCCGCAACCTGTTCCCACTTCTCTTCTGGTACCGGCTGGTTCCAAGGTAAGCCAAGCTCCTGATGATGGATGCCCAGCTCAATCTCGAACTTTTTCAGGCTCTGTTTCTTTGAGGAGAAGTCATAAATATCCGTGTAGGACAGGTTATAGGCTTCACCAAAGAAGCCTGCATGGTCGTTGATAATACGGTTTGACAGCGCGTACAGCTGCTCCGTATTCCAGCCGAGCATACAGGCCCAAAGCATGTGGTTGTCGTACTTGCGGTTATTGAAGCCAATCAGCCGATACTGCGTCAGCTTCTCAATATCCGTAGGGCTAGGGTTGATCAACCGATTTACCGGCTTGTCCTCACCGGCAAACTTCCAGTTGACCAGAAAGAGGTTCGGAAACACCTCGCAGTCGAAAAATACGATGGGTGCTTTCTCACCGTCATCAACCTGTGATTCAACATCCTCCTTCGATTTGAAGTGCATCTTCGCCGTGATTTTCAGACAAGCATCGGCCTGGTTCGTGCTGTTTACGGCAAAGGCCAGAATTGCATTGCGCATATCATCCACATTATAGGGAATCCCACTCTCGTAGGCTTCATCCATAATATGAGCGATAAAGTCAATGCTGGGTTTCGTATAGGGACTGATTTCTTTTGCGAGGGCTTTCTTAATGAGTACCCGCAGGTGCTTCTCATTTTGAATCTGCTTCACATCGACCATTGCTTTTTCTCCCTTCAATGGTAAGCCGCTGCTGATTTTGGCAACCGGAATATCATTGCACTTGGTCAGCATTCTTCTCAGCGAAGAATTCCCGGTGAACACCTTGACCTCAATATGCTCATCGTATACACGGCTCAGTTTACTTGCGTCCCCTGTGTAAATATAGTGCAAGTGGATTCCTGCACCAGATTTACTCAGTTCTGCGTAGGTAGCAGGCCACTTGGACGCCGCCTCCAGATTTCGCTCAAAGCATTTCTTGCCATCGTCGCCCGGAATATCAAAGTCAATGACGATGTGGGTTTCAGGGACTTTGACATAGTGGAGCTTAGAAGTAAGAATATCTTTGAGCAACGTTTTGACATTCTCCCACTTTTGTGTAGGAGTGCCATTTTCGTTCGCGTACTGCGCAGGACAATCCTTACAAATATCATCAAAGAGAGAATGCTGCGGTTTCAGGTCAATCCATGACTTAAATGGTTCCTCCTTTGAAGCTGCTTCAGCAGGTGCAGGGTCGGCAAATTCTTTGAACTTGTCTGCCTTGAATCCACTATAGTAGCTTCGCACTCGTTCGCCATTCACATCTTCAGCGCGTTCCTTGTAGTCCGCAAAGTAGTTCATCAACTCTTCACGGAACGCACGCATCGAATACGGGTAGACAACCTTTGCTCGCTGGTTGTACTCGTCATACATCGCCCATGCTCGCTTCAGGGAAATTCCGTCTTCTTTCTTAAAAATATAATACCGGTCGAGCATGAAGTTATAGAAGTCGTTGGAAGCGCCAAGCATCCTCGTTGGAATATAATCATCGTAGAGATGCTTGTTTGCCTCATAGACCTCTTTGCAGTGCCATGCGATACCGCCAAGCTCAAAGTCGGTCTTGGCGTAGAGTTCCGAATATCTTTTCTGGGGAACCTTCTCGCCAGTAGGCACCACATCGATCAATCGGCGAATCAAACCGGACTTCGCATCAGTAATCTTGACGGGTTTGTTTGTGGCAAGGATCAGGAAGCTCTTAAACTGGTTGGCGTAAGCACTACGGAACTTCTCATTGACCATCATAGTTTCATGAGATACCAGCGAGTTCAGACGAGTGTTGTCCTCAATTTTGGACAAGTTGCCTTCATGCTGAATCGCAATCAAAGGGTTTGCTTTGAATGCTTCCAACGAGAAAGCATTGGATGCTGAACCTAGCGCCTGGGAATCGAACGCTGCATAATATCCAGTAAAGAGTTTCTGGATGATGTTCAGCACCGTAGACTTACCACTACCGGGCGGACCATAGAGAACCATGAACTTCTGGATAGTCTTGGAATCACCATTGACAATAGAACCGATACACCACTCGATTTTCTCTCGCTCCTCTGGAGAATAGAGTGTCTGCATTAGCTCGTCATAGGCATCAATACTCCCCGGTTCCAGCACATATGGAAGTCTCTTGGATGCATAGCTTTCCTTTTTGACCGGCGTGTTCGCAAATATCAGCTGTTCATCCAACGTGTGGTAGTTATCCCGCATCTGACGCTGACAATACTTGTGCCAGTTGTCGATCATGCCAGATTCAGCGTCCCACATATGGAGCACCCGGTAGTTGTCCAGATGCTCCTTGTGCTCATTTGCGTAAATATCCAGCTCATGGTCAATCAGTTGGAGCGCATCCTGCTCATCAATGCTCCACAAACCTCGCTCTTCCAGCCAGATGGCGTAGAAATCAGAACCCCGAATCATCAGGTCCTTCGACTTTTTGATGATGAATTTGGGATAGATTTCGATTACACCGCGTTTTCCTGTGCGCGTTGCAATCATCAGGAAATCAATCATTGGTAACTGACTTCCTCCTTTCTACGAGGTCTGTATCAGACATCTTTTTTCGTGACACTCGCCTTGCCATCGCAGCAAATGTCCTTTTCAAACTGCATCTCTGCGAGTTCTGCTTCGGCGGCATCGGCACGTTCCTTTTCGGCCTTGCGCTTCTTCTCGCTCTCGTCCAGCATCTTGCAGGCAGTCCAGAACAGACCGATGGTGCCTACCAGCAGCAGGTTCTTGCCGAAAAGCTTACCCTTCTGGCGGCGAATCACCTTCTGGGCGGCATCCAGTGCCAGCTGGGTCTGTGCGAGTTCGTAGTAAATGTTATTCATAGTCACTTTTCCTCCAATAATTAAGGTCTGCCAAAATCAGCCGACCAATGTGTTCGGTATTCCTACACGCTGTAATTCGCATCAAAACGACGGAATCATGGAGAACTTGCTCAATTATACCTTCCATCGGGATGCAGATTTTCGATACATATACCATCAGATACTGTTCTCGTTGAGATACGCCATCAGCTGGTACCAAATGTCCAGCTGTCGCATATCCACGTTCGGGCTTATCAAAGTAAAGAGCCCACCAGCTCCATTTGACTGATAGGCTCTCTGATTGAAACGATCGATGATAAATCGAGCGCGACCTTTGTTGAACCGAGCATCATCCATAGCAGCCAGTCCAAGACTGACAACCATATTCCAGAACCATTGTCCAACTCGGTTTCCTGCTTCAGAATCTGCCATGATATGCTCTTCGATGCGGATGGAAAGCCCCACCATCATCTCCAACATACTGCATGGCATTCCGCTTGTTGCGCTGTTCAACGCTGCATACGGAATACTTTTTTCCTGAGCGAATCGGTAGCGCAGGTCTCGCCCATCTTCAGCACGACTCGCATCCATCTCGCAGGATGGAATAAAGTCTTGCTGAAATAAAAACGCAAGCAGCTTGTGGAAAGAAAGGTTTCTGGGCTCCCACCTTCCACAAACCGTTTCACGCAGCCAGCCAAAATACTGACTGGTCATGTCGTTAAATATCATTCATACTCCTCTCCGGAGTTAGGATACAAGTCCGCATACTTATTACGTACCTTCAGAACTTCGTAGTCCTTCCGGTAGTTGTGATTGCGGACATGGACAAGATCCGGCTCTTCTGCTCCAAAATTATCCAGAGCCTTAGAGCCAATCACCTTTTCGATGTCCTCTACCCTGCTCCCATCACTGTCATAAGTCAGGATGCCGTCTGCATAGTAGGTCAGGAAGCTGGTTTCATAATCATCCTCGTTACCGAACTCGTCACTCGAAATGATTTCGATAGCCTCCATCGGCTCATGGGTCGGCTTCTCAGAATCTTCCTCCTGACGATACGGGCCGCTCACGAGATCATACGCCTTTTCGTTCGCCTGCTGCTCGATGGTCGTATCCAGTTCCTGCTCACGCTGCTTAAAATGGTTCCGAGCGTCCTCGACCAGTACATCTGCCCGCTTCTTGTAAGCATCACGCATCAGGAAGTGCATCGTGGTCACACCAGCAGCAAATCCGCCTACAAATATCAAGGCATCACGCATCAGTTTTTTCATCTACTTCTTCTCCTTTAATCGTCATCATAGTGAAGGCCAGTCCTCCAAAGAAGAGCGATACGCTCATGAGGACCCCTCCAACCAGATGCCGCTTTCGTTTCGTGTCGGTCAAATAATCGAGGAATAAAAACACCGATTCTAAACCGTCCATAAATATCCTTTCACTCAGAAAGGACCGCCAGACCGGATACGAAACATACTCCGGCCATGGCTGCAAATACATAGGAAAGAGTCTTTACGTATCTGGTCATAGCTTGTCCCTCCAAAATATCAGTTAGATTTTATCGATGATGATGCCGTCACAGTTGAAGTGCAGAATGACGGAACGCTCCTCGCCACGGAGGAAGCTCTTCAGTGCCTCATCGCTCGATTCAAAGCTCGTGAGGCCGAAATCCACATGGTTGTGCAGCGAAGTGTCGTTCGGATTGTATACCCAGCCGACGACCTGACCAGTAGGAGTGCGCAGAGACTGACCGCCGTGCGTACCAATCATGGTGAGCACTTCATTCAGGAACAGGTGCCCCTGAGAACGCAGCTTTTTGTTCGCTGCAGACTCCATGAGGAGCAGATAGTTCCGGTTCAGGTCGGCATCCCGCTCCCACGTATCCACAGTTTCATCGAAAATCAGAGTGCACGGATCATCTGCCTGCTCGGCAATGTCCTTATACTCTTTGATGACTTCCTCCACGCCGTTCTCATTGACCTTCTTGGTTTCAACCTCCACAGCCTTAACGTTCTGCTCCAGTTCATGCTGTACTCGCTCACCAAAGCGGTTAGCAACGCGGTTCTTGTAGCCGTTGAAAGACTGCTCCAGCGCGATGTAAGCGGCCGTCAGCGTTGCGTTCCGCTTCGTCATGATATGATGGCTACCGAACATGCAGCCGAGAGATGCTGCGCCCAGACCAATCGCAGGTGCATACACCTTTGCGAGCTTCATGCCGGTCTTAATGTAAGTCGTGGTGATATCCTTCGTCAGGTCTTCCTTAGTGCAAGTCTCACCTTCGGGCAGCTGGATTTCCCCAGCATCCACCTTATCCTTAGTCTCGTGGATTTTCTCCACGTTAGCCTTATGCTCAGCCAAAATATACTGCGCCTTCAGGGTTGCTTTGCAGGCCAGAACGGTTGCGGTCACACCGCCGATAGCAGCGCCAACCACCATGATGGTCGGACTTGCCTTCTTCAGCTTGAACGCAGTCTTAGACAACATCTGCGTTGCCTTGGTCATGATTTCTTTCTTTTTCATAAAATATCAGTCCTTTCAATTAGTTCAGAGGAACGGGTTTCGGAAATACGATGGTGTAGCCGCCCGGAACGCCCTTGATGGATGCGGGTCCGAGGTCATACCACCCATACTTGCAGTCCTGATAATCACGAGCATCACGGGTAATTCCCACAACATCGTAAAAATCAGCAATCGTGACCTGTCCATATTCGTGGAGTGCATGACCCATCTCGTTCAGAACATCATTCGCATCGGCATAGCTATCGAAAGTGATGTTCTGCCAGTCCAGCCGGTTCGGGCGATAGTTGTTCTGCGGAGGACGGCTCTGATTTGCATTTGCATAGTAGCTGCTGTAGCTGTTACGCTGCTGGGAATATCCGTTCGTATTGGTGCGGGAACGGTCAACACCAAACAGTGCGATATTGACCGCAGAGCACACCATGTTCTTGATGCCGGGCAGAATATAATCCGTCCACAGCTTTTCACGAATCGTCTGCAGGTCTTCTGCCAGAAAGTTATGTGCCAGCTTCTGGATCTCGCTCTCCTGCTTGATGGTCACCTTACCGGTCGTGACCTTCTTCAGCTGTTTCTTAGGCGGCTCGCCAGTGGAGTTGATGCTGCTGGAGGGCATTTCGATTTTAGCCATTGGCCATACCCTCCTCTGCGTACTGGAGGATGGTTTCGCCGATTTCCCTGGCCGTTTCGGGCTTCCAAGTGGTGCCGAACGTCTTGCCAGTCAGTTTGTCCGTGATGGAAATGAGAACCTTTTTCACACCCTTGCCAGTGATAACAGGGTCAACATGGAGCCGATACTCCTTCAGGACGGTCTTGTAGCCCTTCTCGACCAGCATCTTGATGTAGACCTTATCGCCTGCAACACCAACAGCCACACCCGCAGCAAAGATGCCACCGATTACTGCAGCTTTCTTCCAGTTGAACTTTTTGTCGTTTTTCTTTTCCATGGTTATTCTCCTTTATAAAAATAAAAGGAGCCGCAGATTTCTCCACGGCTCCATCACGGTTGTCCAACAGATTATTCTTCGTCGGTTTCCACCACTTCGGTCACTTCTGCTTCGATGGGCTCGTCCTTTGCCTTCTTGCTGTCAATCCAGTTCTTCGCCTTGTAGCACAGCGGAACGAGTACGTGCTTGCAGAGCAGCTCAGCGCCCTTGTAAGCTGCGGCACCAGCCAGCATAAATACTGCCGTCTTGCCAAAGCTACCAGATGCGCTCGACATCTCTGCATGGTTCTCGTCCACACTGGGCACCAGGTTATCGACCTCCGGCGTTGCATCCGTCAGGTTCTCAGTCATAGCGTCCATGTTGTTCATCATTTCGTTTTCCATAGTGATTCTCCTTTAATTAAAATATAAATGTTGGAGTATACCTCCATAACAGTCGGTGAAAATTTCGCGAATCAGTACCCAAGCCACTTCGGAGGCGTGCTGTAGTCCAGAACCATGCAAGGCATGCCGTCCTCGTCCAGCTTGGAACTATAGAATGTTTCAATGGTCAGCGTGGAATCCGTATCCCAGCCCAGAAGGTCGCCGTTCTTGGTGTGCTCCAGCCCCAAATAATCGAACAGGTCATTCTGGGTCACACGAAAATCGCTCAGGAGCTGCTTGTTCAGGCCGTTCATCGCCCGATCCAGTGCGTTTACGGTCGTTTTGAAATATCTTCCAGAGAAGCTTTCATAGCACTCGACCAGTTGGTCATAAGATGCGTCGCGTGCAGCAGGTACAATAACCGGCGTCTCTTCCGGCTGCTTTGCCATTTTATCGAGGGTAATGGCCTGCCGAAGCTCTTTCTCCTTATCCTCGCCGATGGTTTCTACGACCTTCTCCTGATACTGCTTCAGGGCGCTTTCGCTTAGAGAATATGCGGCTGCCAGAGCTGCATTGCGCCGGTCGTTCTCGTTCATGGCACCAATCATGCAGCCAGCAGATGCCACCATGGAAATTGCCGTAGGAATATAAGCCGGGGCAGCAGTCTTCACGATGGTTTTCACATCCAGCTTCTCCGTACCGAGTTCCTGCTTCTTCTCATCGAGCAGGATCATCGCCTTGGGGGTTGCTTTGACGGCGAAGACTACGCTCGTGACCATGCCTGCAATGCTACCGCAGACCAGAATTTTGGGAAGGTTCTTTTTAATACCCTTTCCCACTTTCTTGCCAAATGTTTTCAGGTTCATTTTTCATACCTCCGTAAAATATAAAAGAAAGAGCCGCAGATTTCTCCGCAGCTCTTCGCTTCTTAGTAGAGCCTATCCTCCGCACAATGGCGGTTTTTGTATGCTCCTCTCCTTCTTACCGGAGCAGGGTCATCCGTCAACCAGCTGTAGAACCGAATCGGCTGCAGGAGCAAGTACCAGATCAGCGCATCAAGTGCGCCAAGCATCGCTCGCCCCAGCACCTTTAAGGCACCCAGCATCTCAGAATCCACCTGCTTGAAGTATTCATGATCGAACATAATTTTTACCTCCAATTCTTTTAGGATTTCTCCATAATAGCGTTGGAAATTTTCGCGATTAGAGGTTCTTTTCCGACAACTGTTTGCGCACCTCTTCCTGAACCATATCCCGCAGGTCGTCCTCGGTCTTTTGGTCCTCGATCAGGTCATGACCAAAGCCCATGATTGCGCTTGCTGCCAGCATCGCCATGGATGCAACTTTCCACCAGTTAATGTTCTTCATAAATATCATGCTCCTTCTTAAAACGGTGTATCCTTGCTCGGATCATAGTTCAAATAGTCGTCGATGGGTTCCTGATAAGCCTCTACATAGTAGACTTCCAGACCATCATCTGTTTTTTGTTTGAGATAGCTAAAGTCAATCCAGAAATATTCCCAATCAGCTGCGAGATAATCTGCACACCATCCCTTCAAATCACCTTCCGGGATATAATCCAGCCCAAGGTAATTGTAGAGGTCATTCATCGAGGCATATCCATTCAGGGCAAAGTCACGATTCAGGCTGTAGAATGCCTCCAGCAGGACAGCCTCGGTGGCATGAAAATATCTTTTTGAGATAGGTTCATAGCAGAGCAGCTTATCTTCAACCATGTCCGGGGTAGGCTTTTTGAGTACCGATTGAGCATCCTTATAGATTTCTTTCTCATGCTCGGCACCAATATGTTGTGCAACCTCCCTGCGGTACTCCTGATATGCCTTTCCAAGTGCCATGTAGCCAGCGGTCAGGCTTGCAATCTGCTTTTTGTTCAGTGCATTGGAGCCGAGGATACATGCAATAGTCCCTGCGCCAAGTGCAACGGCAGGCAGATAAAGTTTCCAGCAGTCCTTCACTTTCTGTTCGGTTGTGTAGGCAGACGGCCCGTAGTTCTCGCAGTCGATCGCAATCGTATTTTTCTCGATTAGCTTCTGCGCCTTTGTGCTTGCTTTACCCGTTTCAATGGCTGTCAGTACCACACCCACAGAAGCGCCAATTGCCAAGATTGTTCCGCCATTCTTTTTCAAGAATCGGGATGCGGATTTCATGAGGTTCATAGACTTCTCCTTTCAAATATAAAAAGACAAAGAGCCGCAGATTTCTCCACGGCTCCGTGCCTGCCATCAACGATTTCTCATCTTTTCACCAAGGCTGGCGAAATAGTCTGTAAAGATTTCAAATACTTTCTGATCACGCTTGCAATATTTGCTGTTAATTTTCGCATTGATTGCGTCTGCGGCCGCATTATTCCCATCCAGAACCATGTCGTTCCAAATATGGGCTACAGCATACGAACCGGTAAAACACATAATTTGATCGATTGCACATAATACTGCTGCGCATACCAGAATCACTTTTACCATCTTTTTCATAATTTCATACCTCCAAAATGTAATTATGAGATTTCATATCTCCATAAGATGGCATGAATTATTCGCGTCAGCAGATTCCTGCCTTCTTCAAAATATCCATGAGGTCGGCCTTCGGCATCTCGGCATCCAGTTCCAAATGAACCTTTACCTTCTGCTCCTTATCAGACCATTTGGCCTGAATATCATCGAGATTGACCGTAATACCGTACTTCTGCTTGGCAATCGCCTTGTTGATAGCCGAAGAAATGATTCTGCGCATAAAGCTTGACCGGATAAGCATTAAGTCCTCCATGATGTTCTTCTCCTTTTCAGATTAAACTCCTATCAAATACCGTCTCCCAGCGTTCTTTTTTCAGCGGTTTCATGCGTAAAGCCCACATAATTTGTCGGACTGTGACGGTGGGATAGCAGCCATTCGCATCTTTTTTCTTTGCATGGTGGTCAAAATATTCCTTGAATCCAGCGTGCAGATAAATTTTATCGTTCAGCCATGGGTCAATAGCACTCCATGTGGTGGATTTCGTTTTCTCATTGAAACGCTGTTGGATGACACAAAGACCCTTTCCATGGTCCAAATATAATGTACTGATGCGATAGACCGGGTGATTGCACCGGTACGTTTGGCCATAGTAGCTCGTCCAATTTTCAGGTGGTAGATTATGGTATCTCATAAAAGAAAGAGAAGCCGCAGATTTCTCCGCAGCCTCTCCTGTCCCTCCTTTATACAGACTTCTTTCCGTAATCCTTGTAGATCATCTTGCCGTCCCGATAGCGGTCGTCGAACACCTGCACACCGCCTGCCGAACAGATCGCCCAGAACCGGTCGTGGTGAATCATCAGAAATGCCCCCAAAGCGGTCGATGCAATAGTAGCTACAACCTTCGCTACTTCGGTCTTCCAAGCCTTCTCCGCCTTGTCTGCCTCGATTCTGAGTTCATTTGTCTTCATCTGGAGCTCATCCTCTCGTGCATTCTTGTCGGCCAGGTTTGTTTTCTCCTTAACGCGAATTTCGTAGAACTTTGCAGCACACTCGTAGGCAGCCTTGTACTCGTTGCTTCCCGGTGCCAGATCCTTAATTCGTTCAAGCTCGTGCTTAATCGTTTCGTCCATCAGCTTTTCGTTCTGGACTGCATTCAGCTCTTCCATTTTGATTATCTCCTTTTTAAGTCAATATTTGGAGTTTTCTCCATTAAACAGTATGTTTTTCTCGCGACTTCAGTTTACTCACCTTGTTCACTCTGAGAATAACATACTGTTTGTCGGCAAAGTCCACGGATTCCCCACCCAAATTCAGAAACAAACTTGGGTTCTCGTTCTCATCTGCCTGAGCAACGATAAGGGAGCCAATCGTTTCGGCCTCGTAGTCAATCTTCCACCGGACAGCAGAGCCAACCACGAAGCCAATGGTCGCACAGATAAGCCCCAGACCAATGATGATGTACATTTTCAAATCTCCTTTGTAATAGAATAATGGATAAACCGGTCGTGTGCGTGATGAAAATAAAAGGAGTCGTAGATTTCTCCACGGCTCCCTTACGCCTTAAATGTCGTTTCTGATCAAGAACAGGTCGTTACGATTGCAAGCAGGTCTCACAATCCCTTTTGCCCGAATCAACGCGATTGCATTGGCATAAGCCGCGCGTGCACTTTGAGCATTTTTGTACTCGCCTGTATCAATGTACATGACTTTCTGGTTGCTCTCGATGAATACGCGGATCTTGTCCATTGCGTTCACATAGCCTCGATCATAGGTAGTCTTTACTCGTTTGCTCATAATAAATTCTCCTTTTAATTTTCAGAAGACATCCTTCCGTAAGAGAAGCCGAAAAGTTCGCGATAGCTAACCTAGAATAAAAAAGAAAGAGAACGGGAATCGAACCCGCAACCTCTGCATTCCAGCAGCGCTCTACCAATTGAGCTATCTCCTTCCATAAAGGAAGATGAAAATTTCGCGAACAAAAAAGCAGAGGGCGTGTTTTTTAATTTACTTGTTGCCCTTTGTCTTGTCAGAATCCAAATATTCTCTTGCCTTTTGCAGCTTGATGTATGCCACATATGCTTCCATGGTTGTTGCCACCAAGCAAATTGCAGCACTGCCAGCTTTCATAAAAGGTACAGTTCCTAAAAGTTTCTTTCCAATGACGTATCTAGCTTTCATAGTATCATCCTCCAATATGCCCTCTACTTCCATAAAGGAAAACGAAAATTTCACGAACGGGCAAAAAAGAAAAGAGCCTGCGATTTCTCACAAGCTCTTGTATGGGTAAATATCAATCTTTCATCGCCGCTTCAAACTCTTCCACGGTCATCTCTACACGTGGCGCAGCATCTTCAACTTTCAGAAGGCCATCTCGTACCAGCCCAGCCAGAATATCAATCTCGACCTTGTGCTTGGCGATTTTCTCTTGGGCTTTCTTTTGCTCACGCTCAATCCAGTCTTTTTCAACAGGACACCATGAGCGACACTCAGGATATCTTTCGTTTCCGCACTTGTTGCACATCATACGGTGACGCCCCAAATCCGGGATTTCTTCTTGATATTCTTTAATATAGGTCGTCCACTTTCCGTTTTTCTTCACAGGAACGATCATATGTGATGTCACTTGCATGTATTTCGCCTCCCTTTGTTTCATTATAGCATGACCGAAACAAAAGCAAAAGACCATGTTTCAGATCTTTTGCCCTTCCAGAGTTGGAATTAGGAAATCAACGTCTGGTAACGTGTGTTCAGACGCTCCATGGTATCTGCATCAACGTCCACATAGATGAGGAACTCCATTCGGTTCTTGGTGTTAATCACGCTTTCGATAACCAACTTTTTGTATCCTTCATCATGTAACATTCTCATGCCGATGCCGAGCTGTCTGTCGCTCTTTGCCAAAAGGCATTCCATAGCGTTCACCTCCTTCCATAAAAGAGGCAGAACTTTTCGCGTCACTGTCGTTCTTTGCTCAGGAGCCAAAAGAAATAATGGTAAAACTTGTAGTACGTTTTCCTGCAGCATGGACACCCATTAGCTCTCAGTGCATCATAGCACATCTCTTCCGTCACGCCTCTCAATACATATGGAGCAATGGCAGGTTCCAGCTTCGCAACGCAACGGTCAACGATGTCAATGTGCATTGAATAATAGGCTCGTATAATAGCCTGCCGCTCTGTTAAGCTTTCCGGGAGGGTTCCTCTTACAATTCCAGAAACCTCATGGTTGTTTGATTCCCACCCATTGACTTGCTCCAAAGCCTTTTTCCAGTCCGGGTACTGCAAGCAAAAGTTTTTCAACTCGTAGTAGCGATACTTGGCTATGTAGAATGGGCTTTTCTTGGAGAGTTCTGGTTTTTCATTCTTCAATTTTTTCATGGACAGGGATTTCCTTTCTAATTTTGTTCAGAAAGGATAATACTGTCCAAAATGGTCGTGTGCGTGCCCCTTTTAATATTCTTGATGATGAATTATGCCAAGGCGAAGTAAATCATTTAACCTAGAATAGAATTTGAGGGGTGAAAATCAGATAATTTTGCTAAGAGGACTATGCCTTCGGTACATTTCAGCTAAATCTTCTTGGTTTACATCCAAGTAGGCTTGTTCTGTAACTGTAACGCTGCTGTGTCCTAATAGTCTGCTGAGCGTGTAAATATCTCCACCACTCATAAGGAAACGCTTTGCAAAATTGTTACGGAACACATGCGGGTGAATGTCTTTCAGCCCGATGCGCTGTGCATACTTACGGACGTTCTTCTCAAAATTGCTTACTTCAAGAAACTTGCCTTTATTGGTGCAAAACAAAAAATCACTGTCGCGATAACGGTCTTTGTACTTTATCCAGCGCTGAAGCTGTGTTGCCATCTTGTCCGAGAAAAACACATGACGACCTTTCTTCCCCTTTGTATTCTCTGCCGGAAGGTAAATATAACGCTTTGGAAGGTTTACGTCTGTCACCTGAATCATCAAACACTCGTTGATACGCATTCCCGTATCGAGTAATAGCTGAATGATAATGTAATCCCGGTATTCGCTGAAGTTGGCCGTATTCATGTTTCGCAGCAGCTTGCGAAAATCCTCGTCCGACACAAATTCAAGCGGACGGCGTTCCACCTTGATGTAGTCCCTGCGCTTGACAGGAGAACGTAAAATCAGACCTTCTTCTACACACCAGTTAAAGAAAGCACTCATGTTCCGAAGATAGTTGTTGATGGTCACATCCGACACTTTCTTCCCGAAATCTATTCGCCGTTCCTGATAGTTCCCACTATTCGGGTTGCTAGTGACCGTGTACTTCCCACGTTCCTTTATCTGTTTCACATAATCTTGAATGACCACATGGGTGATTTTTTCGGTCTGTGTAACACCCTGTTCATCCAGCCATAGCATAAGAAGCCGCAGGGTTTGCTCATAACTTCCAATCGTCTTTTTAGCCAATCCTTTGTTCTCGCAGTGCTCAATGAACATCTCAACATCTCTTGCAAACATAAAAGAAAACCTCCTGTACAAATCGGGCACTACACCCAATAAATACAGGAGATTTATTGCCTTGAATTTAAGCTATTTATCGGCCTGATTCCATACGGCCACACCTATTTTCACTATGTTTATCGGCATAGCAATCCAGTTTTGGAAAGTCACGGAATCGTAAGTTGCGAGCCATCGTCATTCTTTTACCCCACCCTCTGCCGTTTATCCAGCCGCATTTTGTCAGCAATCATCGCAATAAACTCCGAATTGGTGGGCTTGCCCCGCAGGTTATGGATGGTATAGCCGAAGTAGCTGTTGAGGGTGTCCACGTCTCCCCTATCCCATGCAACCTCGATGGCGTGGCGGATGGCGCGCTCCACG
>Ga0129310_1001274_pt1 | contig 22711 bp, 21 predicted proteins | sample Go1ome_2_FD_94433 | JGI IMG/M metagenome (GOLD analysis project Ga0129310, IMG submission 94433) | Western lowland gorrila individual fecal microbial communities from Wisconsin, USA - Go1022A metagenome | ecosystem: Host-associated > Mammals > Digestive system > Large intestine > Fecal | place...
AGCGGTCGTAATCGCGGCGGAAGTCGCTGCGTCCCGCCCCGGCAGTACTCGGCTTATGATAATCCTCGAGGCCGAAGCGGCAGTCGTCTATCAGCCGCGCCCAGTCCATCTTTGCTTGTGTCTGCTTATCCATTGAAAAGAACTTGCCTAATTCAAAAAAAATCAAGCGCCTACTATAGCGCTATAATCGACAAATTTAGTCATAATCCCGCACATATACAACTTCCATGGCCGTCCGCACCTATTTTGAGGCGACATAAAGCATATAACAAGGTTTTACAAATCGTTTTTCAGGATTCATTTTGCCGAATTTTGTAGGTCAGGAGCGGATTTACGAAAAAAATTGCTAACTTTGTGGAAATTTGGAGATATGGCAACCGAGTCATTAGATAAGTCACTGTCGCGCATAAGCGAGAAAATGCACGTATTGGCACAGCGCTACGACACTGTATGTCAAGAACGTACACAAGCTTTGGAGCGCATTGCCGAGCTCGAGAGAGAGCTTCGCGACAAGGAACAGCGCATCGAGCAGCTGAGCCTCCGCAACGAATACCTCAGCGTATCATCGACCCTGGCGCCCGACCGTGATGCCATCGAGAAGACCCGGAACATTATCACCGAACTCGTGCGGGAAATCGACCGCTGCATCGCCGACATCGATGGATGACGGCATATGGTGACAGCGCCCACGATTTTTGCCTCACGATGCTTGAGAACATTCAATGGGAAAGAAGGAACAAAACATAACAATAAAAATTGCCGACGTCGCGCCCATAAGCATGTCTATAGCGCCGGACAAGGAGGAACGCATACGCGAGGCCGAATACAACGTCAACCGTGTGTGGACCGAATGGCGCCGTAGATTTGAAAACAAAACCTCCAAGGAAATCTTGGCCATGGCGGCATTCCAGTTTGCCAAGCTGTATTATCAGCTCAAGCAAAGCGTCGACGATCAACAGCACCTCCTGGAGGCCTTTGAAGCCGACTTGGATCGCATGCTCGAAATCAAGTCCGAAGCCAAGTCTTAAAGGACTGATTAACAACGACGACACACGCCTTAAGCCCCCAAGCATCGCAACGCACACACCCGCACGCCGCCCGAAGAATACTCGGAGCGGCTATAGGCGTTTGTACCAGGCAAGAGTGCCGTGACAAGTATGGTGCCCGAAATAGCAACAGAAAAACAACCAACAAATACATATAACAACAAGACAACCAACCCAATAACAACAACCAAGCACATACAGATATTATATGACACCATTAGTAACAACCATAATCATCGCCATCATTGCCGCCGCCATAGGAGTGGTCGTCACAGTAGTGATACACCGCTCGTCCGCCAAGAACCGCGCACGACAAATCGTGGCCGATGCCGAGCGTCAGGCTCTCGACATCAAGAAAGATAAGGAAATAGAAGGCCGCGAGGAAGCACTCAAAATCACGGCCGAGGCCGAAAAAGCCGCCAACCAGCGCATGTCCAAGATCCAGTCCATGGAAGCCAAGCAAAAACAGCGCGAGCTGCAACTGAACCAACAGCAGGGCGAAAACGCTCGCACACGCAACGAACTTGAAGCTGCACGCCAAACACTGGACGAACAATACCAGGCCGTAGAACGCAAAGAAGCCGAGCTGGAACAGGAAAAAGCATCGGTGCGCCAAACCCTGGAACACATCTCCGGCCTATCATCCGAAGAGGCCAAGGAGAAACTCATCCAATCGCTTAAAGATGAAGCCAAAACCGCCGCTGCCGCCTACATAAACGACATCATGGACGAGGCCAAAATGACCGCCAATAAGGAAGCCAAGCGCATCATCATCCAAAGCATCCAGCGCACCGCCACCGAAACCGCCATCGAAAACTCGGTGACCGTGTTCCATATCGACTCGGACGAAATCAAAGGTCGCATCATCGGCCGCGAAGGTCGCAATATCCGCGCCCTCGAAGCCGCTACCGGCATCGAAATCATTGTAGACGATACGCCCGAAGCAATAGTACTGAGTGGCTTCGACCCCGTGCGTCGCGAAGTGGCGCGTCTGGCCCTGCACCAACTCGTGTCAGACGGACGCATACACCCCGCCCGCATCGAAGAAGTCGTAGCCAAGGTCCGCAAGCAAGTCGAAGAAGAAATCATCGAAACAGGCAAACGCACTGCCATAGATTTGGGCATACACGGCCTGCACCCCGACTTGATACGACTGGTAGGCAAGATGAAATACCGCTCCAGCTACGGCCAAAACCTGCTGCAACACTCACGTGAAACAGCCAATCTCTGCGCCGTCATGGCCTCGGAACTCGGACTCAACCCCAAAAAGGCACGTCGCGCCGGACTGCTGCATGACATAGGCAAGGTACCCGACGAGGAGCCCGAACTGCCGCACGCATTGCTGGGCATGAAACTGGCCGAGAAGTACAAAGAAAAGCCCGAAATATGCAACGCCATCGGCGCACACCACGACGAAATCGAGCAGACAACACTGCTGGCACCCATAGTACAAGTATGCGATGCAATATCCGGCGCACGCCCAGGCGCACGCCGCGAAATTGTCGAAGCATACATCAAACGACTCAAAGACCTCGAGCAACTGGCACTCTCATACCCGGGAGTCATCAAGACTTATGCCATACAAGCCGGACGCGAATTACGCGTCATTGTCGGCGCCGACAAGATTGACGATGCCGAGACAGAGAAGCTGTCAGCCGAAATAGCACGCCGCATACAGGACGAGCTCACTTATCCCGGGCAGGTCAAAATTACGGTCATACGCGAAACACGCTCGGTAAGTTTTGCCAAATAAGGTGATATGAGCAACGAAATCAACGATTTGGAAAACATAAACAACGCCCTGCACGCCCTCGTAGAGGACACAAACAGCGCCGCAGAGGATCATGCCTCGCAGAACAAGAGGCAATCCGAAGTCGGCCAAGGCCGGTGCGTATGTCCCCAAGCGGCAGACGGATCGTGTCCCAAAGCGACGGACGGATCGTGCCCCAAGGACAAATGCCGAGACTGCAGCGGATGCTCGGACACAGCAAGGCACAAGCTGCATTGTTTCAATTGGCTCGAAGACATCCCCGGCGGATACGCCGATGATGACATGGTGGAAGTGCAGTTCAAGAACACTCGCAAGGGATACTACAAGAACTCCACCGGCATCCCCCTCAAGGCCGGCGACCTGGTAGCCGTAGAGGCCCAGCCGGGACACGACATCGGGACAGTGACACTGACCGGAGCACTCGTGCGCCTGCAAATGCGCAAAAGCGGCATACGGCCCAACGCCGAGACAAAGCGCGTGTTCCGCAAGGCCAAGCCGGCGGACATTGACAAATACAACGAAGCACGTGCACGCGAGCAAGACACTATGATACGCGCACGCAAAATCGCCCAAAGCCTCCAACTGGATATGAAAATCGGCGACGTAGAGTACCAGGGCGACGGCAACAAGGCGATATTCTACTACATAGCCGACGCACGCGTCGACTTTCGCCAATTAATCAAAGTCTTGGCCGACACCTTCAAAATACGCATTGAGATGAAGCAGATAGGCGCACGCCAAGAAGCCGGACGCATTGGCGGCATAGGCCCCTGCGGTCGCCCGCTGTGCTGCTCATCGTGGATGCAAAACTTCGTCAGCGTCTCCACAAGTGCCGCACGCTTTCAGGACATCTCGCTCAATCCACAAAAACTGGCCGGACAGTGCGCCAAGCTCAAGTGCTGCCTCAACTTCGAAGTAGACACATATGTCGAAACAGTCAAGCGCATGCCGCCCAAGAATGTACGACTTGAAACGGCAGATGCCACCTGGTACCATTTCAAGACCGATGTATTCAAACGCGAAATCATATACTCATCGGACAAATCAATGGCCGCCAACCTCACAACCTTGGACGCCGAACGCGTATTCGAAATTATTGCCCTCAACAAAGAAGGCAAAAAGCCCGCAACGCTACTGCGAGATGCCGAAGCAGCCGAAGCAGCAGCCAAAGACCGCCCGAGCGTCAACGACCTCCTGGATCAGGACGAACTGACACGCTTCGACAAAAAGAAGCGCAAGAAAAAGAAGCCATCCAAGGACAAAGCGCCAAAAACGCCCAAAGACAGCAAAGATTCCAAGCCGTCCAATGGCGACGCAGCCCAAGACAAACAATCACGGCCCAATCGCCGCAACAAGAAAAAGCCGCGTAATAACGGCAAAGGTAACGACAACCAACAGACAAAAGAGCCAAAAGCAGATGCATAATAAGCATCTACATATAATATTATTGGCGATGCTCGGCGCCCTGACGGCCTCGGGGGTTATGTCTTGTTCGGGCGGCACGCCGGGCGCATGGTCTGATATAGACATCAACGGCTGGCGCTATGGCCGGACAGTGACACTGACGCCCGACAGCGCCGAAGCCACGGACCGCATCGCGCTGACAATACGGCACAGCCACAACTACGAGTACTCCAACCTGTGGCTCGAAATCAAGTACGATTCGACCGACAGCACGGCCACAGACACCGTGGACATTACCCTGGCCGACGAATGGGGCCGATGGAGAGGCCACGGCAGCGGCGTCACATACCAGAACACCGACACCGTGAGGCTGCGACATCATCTGCGTCAGGGAGGCTCGCTACACTTGCGCCACATCATGCGTCTGGACACACTCACCGAAATCGAACAGATAGGCATCACGCCGCTGCCGCCATCCAAGCACTACGAGGAATGAACGATAAGATGCAATGCGATGCACTGATATTTGACATGGACGGTACCCTATGGGATGCCGTGGACTCGTATGCACGGATATGGAACACGACCTTCGAACAGGCGGGCATCACAGATGTGCCGCGCGTAACACGTCAAGTACTGATGCGCGAAATGGGCAAGCACCTCGAAGACATCATCGAAGACATCGCCCCGGGACATGATAGCGATGGACGCTTTTTGCAACTACTCAACGCCAACGAGGCCACAATGATGCCGGGGCTACGCGGACGCCTGTTTGACGGAGTGGTAGAAACAATACCCAAACTGGCACGCCGTTTGCCGCTGTTTATGGTAAGCAATTGCGGGCCTCTCGGACTTGACAACTTTCTTGACGTCAACGGGCTGCGTCCTTACTTCAAAGACGCGCTGAGCCACGGCGGCACAGGGCTGGACAAGGCCGGCAATATCGCACTGCTTATGCATAAGTACGGCCTGACCCTCCCGGTGTACGTGGGTGATACGCAGGGAGACAGCGATGCAGCACATGCCGCCGGCGCCCGGATGGTATACTGCGCCTATGGTTTCGGGAATGTCGGGGACGCAGACGCCGTCATCCACTCCTTCGGCGAGCTGAAGGACATTGTCTGAACGCGGCGTAACGATGGCACGAGTGCCGCACCTGCATTTTTGAATTCGAACCACACAAAGAAAAGACATACAGACCTTTTTATATTATGACACTACACGCTATGAAACGGTCAAACATACTGCAACTGCTCAGCGCCGATGAACTGGCACTGAAACTATCACGCCTCAAGAAGCTTATGGCGCAAGATGGCATCGATGCCATGTTGTTGACCATCAACGCCAACCTGTACTATATGACAGGACGCGTCTACGGCGGATACATATACATACACCGTGACTCAGATGCCCCGGCCTACTTTGTAAAACGACCCGTAGGCCTCGAAGGAGACGGCGTTATATCCATACACAAGCCCGAGAACATTCTCGAGGAACTGCAACACCATTCGCTTCCAAAGCCCAAGCACTTAGCTTTGGAACAAGACACCCTGTCCTACAATGCCATACTGCGCCTGTGTCACGCCATGGGCGTCGAAGTCGGCGATGTAGCCAATGCCGATGCCCTACTACGCCACGCTCGCGCCGTCAAGACCGCCGGCGAGATAGAGCTAATAGCCGCATCCGGCAGCCGCCACGAGCATGTCTATCGCATGATTCCGCGCTTGTACCAAGACAACATGACCGACATCGAGCTGCAAGTCGAGATAGAGCGCGTCTCGCGACTCGAAGGATGCCTCGGACAGTTCCGCATCAACGGCAACGACATGGAACTGTATATGGGCAATGTCCTGGCCGGAGACAACGCTGATGCGCCATCTCCCTACGACTTTGCCATGGGAGGTGCGGGCGCCGACCCGTCGTTACCCGTAGGCGCCAACGGCACAATTCTGCGCCCCGGCATGACGGTAATGGTGGACGTCAATGGCAACTACACCGGATATATGACCGACATGACGCGTACCTTCGTATTGGGAGACATCCCCGAGGAGGCACAACGCGCCCACCAACTGTCCATAGACATCTGCAACACCCTTGCCCAAATGGGTCGTGTAGGGACAGCAGCCTCGGATATGTATGAGAAAGCCCTCGATATGGCGCGACAAGCCGGGCTTGAACACTACTTCATGGGACACCGACAGCACGCCGGATTCGTAGGACACGGCGTAGGCATCGAAATAAATGAACTGCCCGTCATAGCTCCGCGCAGCCGTGACATCCTCGAAGCCGGCAACGTCATCGCCATCGAGCCCAAATTCGTTATTCCCGGCGTAGGTGCCGTAGGCATCGAAAACACATACGTAGTATGCGAGAACGCCCCCATGCGCTGCCTCACCAACGCTCCTACACAACTTATCAGTTTCGAACAATGACAACACGGCTGACGGAAGAAAGAACTGACGACAGCAACTACGCACGGCTGCTGCGCGACCGCATATTCAAACGCGTGGGCCATGTAGCCGACGAATTGGGTATGGAAGCATACGTCGTGGGCGGATACGTGCGCGACGCATTGCTGCGCCGCGGCGATCTCAACGACATAGACTTCGTCACCGTAGGCTCGGGCATAACTCTGGCTACAGCCGTGGCCAAAAGCCTCGGACGAGGCACACACCTCGGCGTGTTCCACAGCTACGGAACAGCGCAGGTCAAGCGCGGAAAACTCGAGCTGGAATTTGTGGGCGCACGCCGCGAGAGCTACAAACGCGATTCGCGCAACCCCATAGTCGAAGACGGCACGCTGGAGGAAGACATTGCACGACGTGACTTCACCATCAATGCCATGGCCATATGCATCAACGAGGACTCTTTCGGACGGCTCATAGACAATTACAACGGACTGCAAGACCTGCAAGACCGCATAATACGCACGCCGCTGGAGCCGGAAATAACCTTCAGTGATGACCCATTGCGAATGATGCGCGCCATACGTTTTGCCACACAACTGCAATTTGACATCTGCCCCGAGACATTCGAAGCCATACGCGCCCGGGCCGAGCGTATACGCATCATCACCACCGAGCGCATCACCACCGAGCTTAACAAAATCATGGCCTCGCCGCGTCCATCCATAGGCTGGGACTTGCTGCACCACAGCGGGTTGCTGGCCATAATCCTGCCCGAATTGGAGGCCCTGGTGGGCGTACAAGTGGTCAACGGACGCGGACATAAGGACAACTTCTACCACACACTCGAAGTGCTGGACAACGTGGCTGCCGCCACCAACGACATCTGGGTGCGCTGGGCGGCACTGCTACACGACATCGCCAAGCCGCTGACTAAGCGCTACGACCCACAAGCCGGATGGACATTCCATAACCACAACTTCATAGGCGCCAAGATGGTGCCACGCATATTTGCACGGCTCAAGCTGCCTATGGGAGCCGAGATGCGTCGCGTCAAACGCCTCGTAGACTTACATATGCGTCCCATAGCGCTGGTAGAAGACGAAGTAACGGACAGCGCCGTGCGTCGGCTGATAAACTACGCCGAAGACGACCTGAACGCCTTGATGATTCTGGCGCGTGCCGACATCACGTCTAAAAACATCGAAAAGAAACAACGCTTCCTCGACAACTTCGACATTGTCGAGCGCAAATTTGCCGACATCAACGCCTTGGACGCCGAACGCGCCTTCCGCCCGGCACTCAACGGCTATGACATCATGGCTATGTTCGGCCTGACGCAAGGCCCCACCGTGGGAATGCTGATGTCCAATCTGACACGAGTGTCCCGCGACTGCGAAATCGAGCCCACACGTCAGGCCGCCATTGACTACCTCATGGATTTAGGCGCACAAAACGGCCTGAAAGGCGACCCTTCCAAGCTGCCGACACCGCCCGAGGACACTGACACGGAAAGCATTTTCACCGACATGGCACCGCAGCAATCCGAGCAAAACACAGACTGATACTCCTCACCACTACACCAAACAGACAATGTATTACCTCACCAAAAGACTCGAAATATCGGCGGCACATCGCCTTACGCTGTCCTATGACAGCAAATGCACCAATACGCACGGCCACAATTGGATAATCACCGTGCACTGCCGCGCGGCCGAGCTGAACGCTGACGGCATGGTCACCGACTTTACGCACATCAAAAACACGGTGATGGATCGCCTGGATCACGCCAATCTAAACGACGTGCTGCCCTTCAACCCCACGGCCGAAAACATAGCCCGCTGGATATGCGACAATGTACCCAACTGCTACCGCGTCGATGTCCAAGAAAGCGAAGGCAACATCGCATCATACCAGCGCGATTGACCGCACACAACGCCACACGCACATGGACAAAAAATATCGCGTTAACGAAATCTTTTACTCGCTACAAGGCGAAGGCCGTTACACCGGCACCGCCGCCGTATTCGTGCGTCTGAGCGGATGCAACATGCGCTGCGACTTCTGCGACACCGATCACGCCGTATATGACGAAATGACAGCCGAAGAAATCGCCGAAGCCGCAGCCGCATACCCGGCACGACACTTAGTACTCACCGGCGGCGAGCCAACGCTGCAGGCCGACAGCGACCTGATGCGTGCCATAAAGGCCCACGGATTTTACGTCCAGATAGAGACCAACGGCACACGACCCGTGCCGCCGGAGGTGGACTGGGTCACATGCTCGCCCAAAGGTGAAGGCCCTTGGGACATCGACCGCGTGGACGAGCTGAAAGTCGTATACACAGGCCAAGACGTTGAGACTATATATCGCCATTTCAACGTCCCATGCGCCAAGCTGCAACCATGCTCCGGACGAAACATCGCCGAGACAGTAACCTATGTCATGCAACATCCGCACTGGGGACTGTCATTGCAGACGCACAAGCTGCTGGACATACGCTGAGGATATGAACCCGTCATAAGACCGCGACACACCCATTCAAACGCCACTTTCTTACGTACAACCACACTAAGCATACATCGCGATGAAGCATATGACACTGACACTGGCCGCCGCTCTGGCAATAGCCATAGCCGCCAATGCCGCGCCCAAGAAAAAGCATACGCCGGCCTACGAAGACCTCTCGGAACAAATCTCGGACGCGCTCAACAGCTACGACATCAAGCAGGCCCAGGAACTGATGGACCGCTGGGAAGCCGCAGCCAAACGCGCACGCCGCGACCTACCAACTTCCGCCGATGAGCTGCGCGGACGCATAGTTATGATGGACAATATGTTGCAACGCGTCGAAGACATTACCATCATCGACTCGGTGACCGTGCCGCGCAGTCGTCTGGCCGAGGCCTTTCCGCTGCCTGCAAACGCCGGACGATTAGGATCGCGACAGATGCTGCCGCCCAACATCCGTACAAACGACAACACCATAGTATATACCGCCAACGACGGCCGCGAAGTCTTCTGGAACGCGCCTGACAGCACCGGTCGTTCCACGCTGTACCATGCCGGAATATTGGACGACGGAACATTGGAAAGCCCGACAAAGGTCTTTCCCTCGGCACAATACGCCACCGCTTGCCCGTTTATGCTCACCGACGGCAGCACCTTGTATTTCGCAGCACAAGACCCCGAGACCTCGATAGGCGGATACGACATATACATGACACGACGAGACGACTCCACTGGTGACTTTCTCGAGCCCGTGAACGTCGGAATGCCCTACAACTCGCCGTACGATGACATCCTTATGGCCATCGACACAGACAACGGCATAGGATGGTGGGCCACGGACCGCAACAGCCTCGACAGCGACAGCATCACCGTATACACTTATCTCACCAACGCCACACGTCGCAATCTCGACCCCGAGCGCAACGACCTGGCTGACCGCGCCTTTGTCACCGACATCGCCGTCACGCAGGATACCGCTACCGACGCCGATGCCATCCGAGAGCAAATCAACGCCCGCGCCGCAGCTCAAACATCCGACACAAAAGACACACGCACAATCGATGCGCTGCCCTACCCCTTCGCCATCGAAGGACAAGCCGTATACTACCGCCTCAGTGATTTCCGCAGCACCGAGGCACGCGAATTAATGTCGCAATACCTCCAACAATATAATCTTGATCAGGCATATCGCCGCCAGCTTGAGCACCTGCGCATACGCTACGCCAACGGCGACCACACCGTGGCCGCCGAGATACGCGCCCTCGAAAATTCCGTAGCCAAAGCCGTCCCCTCTCTCCGCCGTCAGCGCAACGCCGTCATCCGCGCCGAGCTCCACTAAACCATCTCCCCATCCGAACGTAAAGAGCGAGCGCATAGGCTCAAAAAAGACACGCAGGGAGTGCGCAATCGATTGCGCACTCCCTGCGTGCTATATCCTCATCAGTGTTCACGGATTTCGTCATATAGTGCAAGGCCCTTGTCGGTCAGTAGATACCGCTGACGCGGATGCCGTGGCGAATCGGGGAACTTCATTTGCACTAAGTCGGCGTGGATTGCCGGTGCAAGCGAATACTCGACGAAATTCTTCCGGTCTTTAAGTCCAATGATCGTCATTAACTCATTCACACTCCTTTCCTCATTGCCTATCGCTGCGACCAGCCTCCTCACACCATCCGAGACAGACATCAACAAAACGCCACTGCTTGTGGGGGTGCTTGTGGGGGTGCTTGTGGGGGTGTCTTCACAAAGGTAAGACGAAGTATCATCGACGCCCGTGTACCCAATCAACATAAAACGATTCTTCAGTTCATTGCGTTCGCCCAGAATCAAATTACGGAAAAACTTGACAAGAAATGATTTATCGGGTTCTACTCCCATAACAGCATTACGATAGTTGGCACGCACCAAGGCATTGCGGAAGTACCACGAATTATTAGCGAACAAGTCGTTATCGACCTTAAAACCAATTGAGCGTAAATACTTTATAACAAATACCGCAGTCGTCCGCGTATTGCCCTCACGGAATGGATGATTCTGCCAAAGCAAAGCGACAAAGTCAACAATATGGTTGATGGTATCGTCTATAGACAAACCCTTGTAATTAAAATCTTTCTCCTGCTGAATATCATAGCGTAACGCCATCATAATGTCCGCAGCGCGACCATAGATGATGGTATCGCCATTCAGAATCCATTCCTTTTTCGTAATATCAAACGGCCGTATTTCACCGGCATGTTTGAACACTCCATCAAACAAGTGTCTATGAATATTCAGAAATTCTAAAGCGGTGAAAGAAAACGACTTTTCGCTCAATAATTTGGCGATATTTGCCGCCACTTTATCCGCCTCCTCTTTCGTGGCATCGACACTGTCGTGTGCATTCTTATTTGTATAATACGACTTCAGACGTTTGCGTACATCTTCTATGGTAATATCGCCCTCGATATGGCGTACTGCAGCCTTTTTCAGGTAGTCTGAAACTTCCAGCCCGTCCACATCCTGCAACCCGATAGCCGTGCGCCATGCCGAGGCTTTCTCACGCTTATGTGGCTCGGCCACACGCTCGTAAGCCTCAAAATCTATATACCGCTGCTTATACCTGTCCATAACGCACGCTATTTCATTAAGGAACGACCACATCTACAATGCCAAACATTACCGCCTAGGCATCATCGTTACATGGAAATCCCTGTTACAAAGATAGCGATTATTCTATCAATCCGAAAGTAGTTTTACCTCCAATTTCTCCTTGGCAGAAAAATTTGGTAGACTTTTTATCCATGAAAAGTAGCTATATCAAAAAAATTAAACTAATTTTGCGCTAAGAACCGCTTTGGCGGCTTCTACGACATATTGACAAAAGACGAAGCGTTATGCTTATCTTGTAAAGTTGAAACCTGAGAAATTTCATTATTGATACAAGAGGTAGCATTGCGGTTTCTACGCTATAAGCGTGGGCTGCTATCACCATATTTGTATCAAGGGTTATCTCAGGACCTCAACTTTAGACATGGCATAGCAGTGCCACGCTTCTTTGTTATATCCCGGCTACTCGGCACTTGTGGCTAATAATAATCCAATCATTTATGGACGCAAAGACAAAGTCCAGATTTATAGCGCTATACTGTATGATTTTGGCAGACGGTATTATTGATGCTCGCGAAATGGAAGCATTGTATCGCATCGGGCGCGAGACTTATGGCATCCCCGCCGATGACATCAATAATGCCATACGAGAATCCGGCATATCTTTCTTGATTCCGGAAACACTCAATGAGAAGATCTCGTTACTATATCATCTTGCCGAGATAGCATTATCGGACGAAGATCTCGATGAAACGGAAAAGACGCTTCTAAGAAAATATGCACTCAGAATGGGGTTTCTGGAGAAGAACGCTAACGAAATAGTAGGCTGGCTTCTCGAGCAAGTGCGACATAAGAAAACTCTCGAACAAGTTCTCCGTGAAATCAACAACTAAAACACAATCAATCTAAACTATGTCTATAAAAGATTTATTCACGCTAAAAAAGAATGCGGAACCTCAACCGGAATTAGCCAACACCGAAGCAAAGCGCCAAGGCGAGACCTATGTGCAGTATGGCAAACGTATCTGCGGAATGGTGAATGCAAGCGAGACGGCCTTAGCAACTTCTATCCAAAAAATCTATAATCAAGAGCGCCAAGCTCAAGCCAAAGACGGAATAAGGCAAAACGAGCTAAAAGAAAAAGCAAAAGGAGAATTAGCAAAGGTTGAAATTGAGATAGAGGCAACTCAAAATAATCTTGACAACGAAGCAGCAAAACTAAACGCAGAAAAAGGGAATAAAGATGATGTTGAAACCGAGATTAAGAGGCTAAAAGCTGCAGAGGGCCAAGTTAATAAATCAGCTAAAACAAAAATGATTGCTGGCATTATCATCCTTATCCCCTTAACGCTATACTTGTTTGTTTTCTATAGTTCGACATTCTACTCTGCATTCTTTAAGGACTTTTCCGAAGCTGCGGACCTTGGAATCAAAGCCGCGATGTTTGACGCTCAAGCAGTCTCACACGCCTTTAACAGCGGCATCACAGAGTTACTATTCGTACTTAGCGCTCCAATAATCTTTATGGGTTTAGGCTATTGCCTACATGTATTCAATTCCCAAAAGAGTAAGAGCAAGTACCTTAAATCTGCTGCAATTTTATCCATAACATTCGTATTCGACTGTATCCTTGCCTTTCTGATTGCAAAGAGCATCTATGATACTGAAGCATTGAATATGCTTGGAGACCTACCACCATATACAATATCAATGGCATTCACAGAAGTCAATTTCTGGGCTGTAATCTTCTGTGGCTTCATAGTATACCTTATCTGGGGCATCGTGTTCAGTATGGCATATACCGCGTACGAAAACCTGCACTCCAATAAGGCAGAAATTGAGGCACTGGAAGTAAAGCTCAATTCAATCAAGCAAAAAATAGCTGGGATAGAAAGTGCTATCATACTAATTAAGAAAAAGCAAACAGAACTTAATGGGAAAAGAGCGGCCTTGCAACAAAACATAAACAACAATATCTATATTGACAAAAATGCCATCAGAGTAGCTCTGACCGACTTCTTTAGTGGATGGGCATCTGTAATGCCCGCACTTGGCAAAAGCGATATAGAGCAAAGAGAGTCCCGAAAAGTGTTTGATACAACCACAGCCACTCTCCTTGGAACTTCCACATCTTCTCAATCAGAAACGACAACTAACAATGAAACAAAATAATATCTTCAAGACCATCGCATTGTCGCTCATTACAATCGCGATGCTTTGGTCAACGACTTCATGCGAAACCGGAAGTGAGCATAACCCTCCGATAGCTAATCAACCTCTAAACATCACTATTTATCTTGACCTGTCTGATCGTCTCACTCGAGAGCTTCAGCCAAGCCAGAAAAAACGCGACATTGCCATCGTGAACAAATTCATACAAATCTTCAAGGATGCTTGTGTGAAGGATAAGATAATACGCGCAAAAAATCATCTCCGAGTAATTTTCTATCCCTCGCCTAATAGTAGCGAGATTGCAACCCTTGCAAGTGCTTTGGATGTAGATATGGCGAAATTAAAAGGAAAAGAAAAGAAAAAAGCACTTCAGGGAATGGACGTGCGTTTCACCAACAGCCTTAGCCAAATCTATGACGAAACATTGAAGGCTAAGAAGTGGATTGGCAGTGACATATGGGGGTTCTTTAGCAATAAAAAAGTAGACGAGTTGTGCATGCGCAATGGCTGTCGCAACATCATTGTCGTTCTTACTGACGGATATCTATTCCACACAAACAACAAAATAAAGAATGGTAATGCTTATTCATATGTATTACCGCAAACGCTGCAGAATCCAAAGTCTTCACTGATAATAAAGAGGAAAGGTCTTAACAATCTCGAAGTCCTTATGCTGGAAGTCAACCCTTACGACCCGAAAGTACATGACAAAATGCAATCTGTACTGCAAAATTGGTTTAAAGGTATGGGCGTTAAACGATTCGTTGTATCCGAAACAGATCTGCCGTCTAACACTGCCACTGTCATTGAGAATTTCATCGGACTATAGCGGAAACAGAATTAATGAGACACATTTCCAATCTGCACCAATTAAGCGGTATTTTATTACTATGCTTGTTTTTTGCATCATGCGGCAAAAGCAAAATAGAACCCAAGGAAGTACATGATGGCGATGAAGTGTACATCTGCACCGGACGATACAGCAAGAAGTATCACAGCACAGACGAATGTATCGGGCTGAAAAGCTGCAAAGCCTCCGTCATCAATATGCCGGTAGAGAATGCACGTGACCACTACAAACCTTGCCGCAAATGCGTCAAGCAGTAACCTCTGTTCCATGCGACAAATCATCGCTTTATATAATCTCGATCTAACTAACGTCTGATAGTACTGACAAATTTCGGCGAACTTTACTCTTATTCCATCAGGCAAATACAGTAAAAAATTCGATAGGAAATACAGTATCACTGCATTTTCTATCGAATTATTTACTGCGCAGAATGCATATAAATTCGGTGTAAAGCGCTATCGCGGCGATGCCTGTTTCAGCAAATCATGCCGAAAAATATACGTATGGCGTAGCCGATGTCCCGGTATGGGACAGTCGAGCGAAATCAGCGGCAGGAGCCGCAATCGCAACTGCTGCCGGGACCGCGATGGCCGGCGTGGTCGTCGCAGTCGCAGCTATCGCCGCAGCCGCAATGGTCGTCACCGCAGCCACAGTCATCGTGACCGTGGTCACAGCCGCAACCGCAACCGTGATGTACGGGATGTAGCTCTTCCTCGGTAGCGGGGCGCACAGCGAGCACTTTGCCGCAGAAACGCACATCGCGGCCGGCCAGAGGATGATTGAAATCCATGGTGACTTTGTCGCCGCTGATATTGAGCACACGGCCCATAATGCGGTATCCTTCGGAGGTCATCATAGGTACGGCGGCGCCGACCTTAACGGTTTCGCTGTCGAATTTGCCATCAACTACGAATATTTCGCGGTCGAGGTCTATAACTTTTTCTTTGTCGTAAGCACCGAAAGCCTTTTCGCTGGTGACCGTAACGTCAAAAGCTTCGCCTACTTTCAGGCCGTCAAGAGCCTTTTCGAGGGGCTCAAGGACGCCCTCGGTCACGCCGAAGATTATGCGCTCGGGGTCATCGGCATCTGTTTGATGTACTGTCACTTGTGTGCCGTCGGGAGCTATCTCGTAGAGGTCATATCCCAGTTCAACGTACATGCCGGGGGCGACTTTCGCATTGTTGTCTTGCATTGTGTGTATATTTAGTACGGTTTGTATTGCGTGTCAGAGAGCCAAAAGAGCCTCTATTTTCTCGACAAGAGTTTCGCGCGATTGCGACCCGGCAAGGCGCAGAGGCGTCTTCTTGCCGTCTTTGAAGAAGAGAATGGTCGGAAGCGACATTACGCGGTTCTCGGAAGCGAAATCGTTCTCATCGTCAAGATTGTAACTACCTATCACTACTCGGCCTTCGTATTCCTCTGCAAGTTCGTCGATAAGCGGGGACATAGCGCGGCAAGGTCCGCACCACGTAGCCCAGAAATCTACCACCACGGGCTTACCGCCGGCGATGATTTCGTGGATGTTTTCGTCTGTAAATATGGTTGCCATATTGCTTTATTAAGTAAATTTGATGTATGTATATTCGTATATATGTGTATCATGCGTGATCAACCTTGAATTCGACATTTGCGTCCTTGAGGTCGTTGAGCAGTTTGCGGTCGAGGCGTAATCGGCGCGATGATGATAACGATGCGCCGCGACCTGTCGCCGGATCATATAGATATAGGCGTAGGTTGCCCGTGTTTTCGTGCTCGCCGGGCTTGGCCAAGCGAGTGGACAATATCGCCGACAGGGCGTTCTCGGCTTCTTCGGGCGTCACCTTGATGGTGATGCCGCTGATAAGCTTGCCCTTAACCTCGGAAAGAAGCTGCATCGAGCCCACCTCAAATTCCACATCACCCCTGCTGCGGCGTGCAAAACTGCCGCGTATCAGTATCGGCGTGCCGGTCTTTCCGAAGTTGCCGAATTCGATATGTTTCTTTCCGAAAAGTCTCAGCTCGGTACTGCCGCTGTAGTCCTCTATTTTCATGACCGTATAAGGATTACCGGTCTTGGAGATACGGACATCGCCTGCCACGACAATTCCGGCAAAAGACACCTCGACACCCTCAGCAGGCACCATCTCACCAAATTCTTTTATCGAACAGCCGGTACCATAGACCACCTCCATGTAGTACGGATCCAATGGATGGGCGGACAGATACATGCCTACAAGGTCTTTTTCCTTCTCAAGGCGCAGCACATCCGGCCATTGCATTGCGGGCTTGATTTGAGGACGTGCCTGTCGCGCAAATTTCAAACCTTCATCGCCGCCGAAGTCAAAGAGCGAACCTTGGCTATCGTTGTTATTGGCTTGATACTTCTGTCCATAGCGTATGAGGATGTCAGCCATCGTGTCGCCTCGCGGATTGGCCTCGAAGAAGTCTTCGCGCTTCATATCCTGTGCAAAGCAGTCAAACGCGCCGGCCAATGCGAGATTCTCGAATGTGCGGCGGTTGAGCGTCCCGGCGGGCACACGTTCTACGAAGTCATATATGCTTTCGAAAGGTTTGTTTCCTCGAGCCTTGAGTATGCTCTCGACCACCCCCTCACCCACGCCCTTGATGGCGCTCAGGCCGAAGCGTATGTCGCCCTTGGCATTGACACCGAAGCGGCTGTATGACTCGTTGACGTCCGGCCCGAGTACTTGTATGCGCATACTCTTGCACTCGTCCATAAATCCGGAGAGCTTGGTGATATCGTTGAGATTTCGCGACAATACCGCAGCCATATACTCGCTGGGGTAATTGGCTTTAAGATACGCCGTCTGATATGCCACCCAACTATAGCACGTGGCATGACTCTTATTGAAGGCGTAAGATGCAAACGCTTCCCAGTCTTTCCATATTTTTTCGAGGACCTTGGGGTCGTGTCCACGCTCTTGACCGCCGGACATAAATTTACCCTTAAGATGGTTCATTTTGTCAATGAGCTTCTTGCCCATAGCCTTGCGCAGGGTATCGCTTTCGCCGCGTGTAAAGCCGGCCAACAGTCGCGACAGGAGCATGACCTGTTCTTGATATACGGTAACGCCATAAGTATCTTTGAGATACATCTCCATCTCGGGGATGGCGTACTCGATAGGCGACTCGCCATGTTTACGCTTGATAAAATCGGGAATGTACTGCATAGGCCCCGGACGATACAAAGCGTTCATAGCTATGAGGTCTTCGAACGTCGAAGGCTGTAATTCGCGCAGGTATTTCTGCATACCCGGCGACTCAAATTGGAACGTGCCGATGGTACGCCCCTCACAATACAACTTGTAGGTCTTGGGGTCATCTATTGGTATATTATCCAAATCGATGTCCACGCCACGCGTCTGCTTGATATTGGTCACGGCCTCCTTGAGTATCGACAACGTCTTAAGACCGAGAAAGTCCATTTTTATAAGCCCGGTTTCTTCGATGACACGACCTTCGTACTGAGTCACCAGCAACTTGCCTTCTTCCTTATCATTAGCCGTGGACACGGGCACCCAATCGGTGATGTCATCTCGGCATATGATAACGCCGCAGGCATGCACTCCCGTATTGCGAACATTGCCTTCGAGAGCACGCGCATAGCTAAGAGTCTCGCGTACCAGCGGATTTGACGAATTGACTTCAGGCTTGAATTCTGGTACATAGTCATAGCAATTGCTCAGCGTTGGCTTCAGTTCCTTGCCATTGCGCTCGGGCATGTGCTTGGGTATAAGCTTGGTCAATCGGTTGCTTTCGCTCAGCGGCAATTGCTCGACGCGCGCTACGTCCTTAATAGCCATCTTGGCAGCCATTGTGCCGTAAGTGATGATGTGCGCAACCTTTTCCTCGCCGTATTTCTGTGTTACATAACGCAATACGTCCGCACGTCCATCGTCATCGAAGTCGATATCGATATCCGGCAACGAAATACGGTCCGGATTGAGAAAACGTTCGAACAGCAAGTCATACTTTATAGGGTCTATTTGGGTGATACCCAAGCAGTATGCCACACATGACCCCGCCGCCGAACCACGTCCGGGACCGACGCTGACGCCTAATTGATTGCGGGCGGCATTGATGAAGTCCTGCACTATAAGAAAGTAGCCCGGGAAGCCCATGGTCTTCATAATGTGCAACTCGAATTTTATACGCTCTTTAAGCTCGGGGCTCAGAGGCGATCCGTAACGGCGCTCGGCACCCTCGTAGGCCAGTTTTGCCAAATAATCCGCCTCGAATTTTATGCGGTAGAGCTTTTCGTAACCGCCCAGCTTCTTAATTTTTTTCTCGGCTTCTTCTTGAGACAACACCACATTGCCGTTTTCATCGCGCGTAAACTCATCGAACAACTCTTGCTCAGTGATGCGCTGACGATACTCGGCCTCGGTGCCGAAACTTTCGGGAATAGCGAAATTCGGCATAATCGGCGGATGATCGATAGTGTAAGTCTCTACTTTTTCCAATATGGACGCCGGCGTCTCGAGGGCTTCGGGGATGTCGGCAAATAACGCCTGCATTTCGGCCGAAGTCTTGAGCCACTCCTGCTTGGTGTAATGCATGCGATCCTGGTCCGTCACAAACTTGTTGGTGGACAGGCATATCAGGCGGTCATGAGCCTCAGCATCGTCTTCATTAACAAAATGCACATCGTTGGTGGCAATAAGTTTTATGTCATACTTGCGCGCCAATGCTATAAGTTTCGGCTCGATTGCACGCTGTTTTTCGTAAGTGTCATGGGCGGCGTTGACCACAGTGGCTTTATGTCGCTGCAATTCGATGTAATAATCTTCGCCCATCAGGTTTTTCCACCACGCCACGGCAGCTTCAGCCTCTTCGTCGCGACCGTTCATCAGCAACTGCGGAATCTCGCCTCCAAGACAAGCTGAAGCAATAATCAGACCTTCACGATGTTTCTCGATTTCATGCTTGTCCGTGCGCGGATGCATGTAGAACCCCTCAGTCCACGCCTTGGACACCAGTTTTACGAGGTTGTGATAGCCCGTGGCGTTCTTAGCCAGCACAATGAGGTGTCTACCAATGTCGCGCTTATCCACATGAGTGTGAAGGTCCTCCTGCGCCACGTACATCTCACATCCGAATATAGGCTTGAACGAATGCTCCTTTGCATATGTCAAGGCGGCTTCGGCCTCGGCCACGGCCTTTTCGTCGCCGCTTTCGCGTGCGGCGGCGAGTGCAGCCTTGGCCTTGTCAAGCACCTTACCATTCTTCTTATTGACATAATTGAAGAATTCCTTGATGCCATACATATTGCCGTGGTCAGTGAGAGCGATGCCGGGCATTCCGTCATTCATGGCCTTGTCGACAAGCGCCGATACCGATGCTTGCCCGTCAAGTAAAGAATACTGGCTGTGTACATGTAAGTGTACAAATGGGGGCATATCTATAGTTGTTTGTGTCGTTGGAATTTACTTTATCTAAGCTACTCTTGTCAGGCGACCGGCGACATGTCCGCGCCGACTCGGCACATAGCCCATACAAGCATTGCGAAGGCAAAAATAAGCATATTTTTCGGCTTCTGCAACACCCCATGTCATCGCCCTAACGGCAAAGCGGTAATTATTACCGCCATACTATTTTTGCGAAGTTATCAACACCTCTCGCGCTGTGTTTTCGGCCTCACCACAGGCCGCCTCCACTTCATCGGAAACGTCAATAAAGCCTCATCCCGAAAAAAAGACATCTTCGAATAACCCCGTAAATATGATCCTTGCCACCCACATTATTTTTGCGTACCTTTGCAAAATAATAGCACATAATAATATGACTGAAGACCAACGCATAAAGATACAACAGGAGGCGGTACGTATGCTGCGCACGGTATTCGACCCGGAAATACCGGTAGACATCTATTCCTTAGGACTCATATACCGCATAGACGTGGACGATGACGCCAACCTCGAAGTGGATATGACACTGACCGCCCCCAACTGCCCGGCCGCCGACTTCCTCGTGGAAGACGCACGCCAAAAGCTCGAAAGTATCGAGGACGTCAAAAGCGTGAAAGTCAACATCGTATTCGAACCTGAATGGAATCGCGACATGATGAGCGAAGAGGCCAAACTCGAATTGGGTTTTCTTTAACTCTCAGGCTACGCACGACACATGACCACATCATACAACACTGCACCGATGCGCGACAAAACATATTTTGTCAGCGATATACACCTGGGCGCCGTATACATCGCCAATCCGCGCGAGCATGAAGCCAAGGTGGTACGCATGCTGCAGTACTTCGAAAAGGACTGTAAGACGCTGTACCTGCTTGGCGACATCCTCGACTATTGGTTTGAGTATCGAACCGTGGTGCCACGAGGATACATCCGCTTTTTCGGCCAATTGGCGCACATGTCGGACATGGGCATAAATATTGTGTGGTTCATAGGCAATCACGACATCTGGCTCTTTGACTACCTCCGCGACCAAATAGGCATGGAAGTCATCGACGGCAACGTGGTGCGCGACATCGACGGCAAAAAATTTTTCCTGGGACATGGCGATGCATTATACGGCGACAGTCGCAGTTTTCGCATACTTCGCAGCTTTTTCCGCAACCGCCTATGCCAAAAGCTGTACGCCGGCATACACCCGCGCTGGACTATTCCGTTTGCACACCGATGGTCAAGCCACAGTCGCGGCGACAATCCCATGTCACATCCCGCCGTCCCCGACCCCGAAAAAGAGCGCTTCATCATCTTTGCACGCGAATACCATGCCGAGCATCCTGACATCGATTTTTTTGTCCTCGGCCACCGGCATATTGCCCTTGACTACCCCATAGACGCGGGAGCACGCGTAGTCATTCTCGGCGACTGTTTTTCGCAGTTTTCCTACGCCATGTACGACGCTGACGGGCTTCGGCTGTTGCAATTCGAAAACGGCGAAAGTTAATATTAACAAAATTTAACTTGGCCGCATTTTGCTCTTTTGGCCAAATCCACAACCCTATCTATTTGTGATTTTGCACTTTACATAACAAGCATACAACAAGACTAAATCCTCACACCCAAAAATATGTTGTAGAACATATAAATATATTTGGTGTGCTGACCGAGCCTTTATAATTTTGTCATCGCAAAACCTAACAATCTTTTTTACCTTAGAAATTGTACCTATTGGAAACCAATAAAGACAGGGACTCCGCGAGGAGTCCCTCTTTTTTTATCAGAGCCTCGAGCGCCAACACTACCGACACTCCGAGTCCGGACAAAAAGGCGCGGACTTGACATGGCACCTACGCCAAGACAAGTCCGCCTCATAGGTACGAATTCAGCTCGTGAAGCATCAGCCGTTAGCCCGTTTGTCGAAAGCATCCTTGACCCAAGGGACAAAGCATGCAAAAACTATAAGCCATCCTAGTTCCATAGTACAAAGTATTTTAAGCAGTTTTTCAATATTATATAGGTATATACTCAATAGAAGATTAAATCGATAACTTCAACGGCGTATTATAGCATCCTCGCGGTATTTGTCTTTTGGACTTACCGGAGCGCTCGGATAGCCCACCGGAATGATGCACAACGGCACATACCGCTCGTCAAGCCTCAGGATTGTGCGTGCGGTTTGCACTCTTTCCATATCTGGATACAAACCGCACCATACCGCTCCCAGGCCACATGCATGTGCTACCAGAAGCAGATTCTCGGTGGCTGCACTGCAATCCTGCACCCAGAATTCAGGCTGTTGTTTGAGCATTCGCGTACTGTCACCGCATACGACTATTGCGACCGATGCATTGGTCAACTTACTACCCGCATTAGGGAGTGCCTCGGCGAGAGTCGCGCGAAGTGTCGTGTCGCGCACAACCACGAAGGCCCAAGGCTGGCGATTAACAGCCGTAGGAGCAGACATAGCAGCACGCAGGAGGGTGTCCACAGTCGCATCTGCGACCTCGACCGATGTATATTGACGCACACTGGCTCGAGTGGAAATGCAATGCAGCACAGA
>Ga0129310_1001275_pt1 | contig 22703 bp, 12 predicted proteins | sample Go1ome_2_FD_94433 | JGI IMG/M metagenome (GOLD analysis project Ga0129310, IMG submission 94433) | Western lowland gorrila individual fecal microbial communities from Wisconsin, USA - Go1022A metagenome | ecosystem: Host-associated > Mammals > Digestive system > Large intestine > Fecal | place...
CGACAGCCGCTACAACTCGCTCACGCGATACTTCATGATTACCTTCAGCTACAAATTCAACACCTTCGGCAAAGGCAACCAACCCAAAGACCGCAACGCCGATGACAGACGTCGCGGCCCGGGCGGCCCTCGCGGCGGCGGACACCCCGGAGGACGTCCCCCAATGTGATATCCTCCGCGCCAACCATAAGCCCCACCCTGCGCCTGAAAAGTACGATCTGTCGCACTTTTCAGGCGTAAACACATCTGACGACCTTCGGAAACATCCGCATCAACCGCCAAAAACAACGGCGGAAGACAGCGCAAATAAGGCCGGACGTAAGCCGTTAGAGTCTCAGCGGTTAAGGCTCGCGTATATGCGTGCGCTACGGCTCAGTATTAAAGTATTTTAACGGCGCATCGTAATTGCGAAAAAAATCGTACCTTTGCGCTGGATTATCCACAAGGTACAGTTTCGAAAAAACTGAAATACAACAACATAAACCACCAACAATGAGTAGAGAAAAGAAATTCGTAACATGCGACGGCAATCAAGCCGCTGCCCACGTGAGCTACATGTTCTCGGAAGTCGCTGCCATCTACCCGATCACCCCGTCTTCGACAATGGCCGAATATGTGGACGAATGGTCCGCAGCCGGCCGCCGCAATATCTTTGGCGAGACGGTACTGGTACAGGAGATGCAGAGCGAAGGCGGCGCCGCCGGCGCCGTGCACGGGTCGCTGCAAGCCGGAGCGCTGACAACGACATACACAGCCTCGCAAGGACTGCTGCTGATGATTCCCAACATGTACAAGATTGCAGGCGAGCTGCTCCCGACAGTGTTCCACGTGTCGGCACGTACTTTGGCCAGCCACGCATTGAGCATATTCGGCGATCATCAGGACGTGATGTCCGTACGCCAGACCGGATTTGCTATGCTTGCCGAAGGTTCGGTACAGGAAGTTATGGACTTGGCCGGTGTGGCACATCTGGCCGCCATCAAGAGCAGCGTACCTTTCGTCAACTTCTTTGACGGCTTCCGCACCTCGCACGAAATCCAGAAAGTGGAAGAAATGCAACAGGAAGACCTCGAACCGCTGTTGGACCGCAAGGCACTCGCCGACTTCCGCGCACGTGCCCTCACACCCGAAGCACCCGTATCACGCGGTATGGCCGAAAACGGCGACGTGTTCTTCCAGCACCGCGAAGCCTGCAACCGACACTATAACGCCGTGCCCGACATCGTCGAAGGATACATGGCCGAAATCACCAAAATCACCGGTCGCGAATACCACCTGTTCAGCTACTACGGAGCCAAGGATGCCGACCGCGTAATCATCGCAATGGGCAGCGTCACACAGGCCGCCAAAGAAGCCATAGACTACCTCACCGCCAAAGGCGAGAAAGTCGGCCTCGTAAGCGTACACCTGTTCCGCCCATTCTCAGTCAAGCACCTGCTGGCAGCCGTACCCGCCACAACAAAGCGCATAGCCGTACTCGACCGCACCAAGGAACCCGGAGCCAACGGCGAGCCTCTGCTCCTGGACGTCAAGGAAGCCTTCTACGGCCGCGAAAACGCCCCCATGATCATCGGCGGACGCTTCGGACTGGCCTCCAAGGACACCACTCCCGCACAAATCGTCGGATTATACGAAAACCTCGCACTGCCCCAGCCCAAGGACCACTTCACTATGGGCATAGTCGACGACGTAACCTTCACATCGCTGCCTCCCGTCAAGGAAATGGCACTGGGCGACCCCTCGACCTTCGAAGCCAAGTTCTACGGACTGGGCGCCGATGGTACCGTAGGTGCAAACAAGAACTCAGTAAAAATCATCGGCGACAACACCGACAAATACTGCCAAGCATACTTCGCCTACGACTCCAAGAAGTCCGGCGGCTTCACCTGCTCGCATCTGCGCTTCGGCGATAAGCCCATACGCTCGACATACCTGGTGAACACGCCCAACTTCGTGGCATGCCACGTCCAGGCATACCTGCACATGTACGACGTTACACGCGGACTGCGCGACGGCGGCACATTCCTGCTCAACACCATCTGGGAAGGAGAGCAGCTGGCCAAACACCTGCCCAATAAGGTCAAGCGCTACTTTGCACAGCACAATATCACCGTATATTACATCGATGCAACACGCATCGCGCAGGAAATAGGCCTTGGCAACCGAACCAACACCATCTTGCAAAGCGCCTTCTTCCGCATCACCGAAGTGATACCCATAGACCTGGCAGTCGAACAGATGAAGAAATTCATCGTCAAATCCTACAGCAAGAAAGGACAAGATGTCGTCGACAAGAACTATGCAGCCGTAGACCGCGGCAATGAATACCACACTCTGGCCGTAGACCCTACATGGGCACAGCTCCCCGACGACGAAATAGTCGCAGACAACGCTCCCGCTTTTGTGCACGACATCGTACGACCCATCAACGCACAAGACGGCGACCTGCTCAAAGTGAGCGACTTCGAAGCCATACCCGACGGAACATGGCAAAACTCCACCGCTCGCTACGAAAAACGCGGCGTGGCTGCCTTCGTCCCCGAATGGAATCCCGAAAATTGTATTCAATGCAACAAGTGTGCTTTTGTATGCCCCCACGCCGCCATACGTCCCTTCGTGCTCGATGCCGACGAAATGAAAGCCGCGCCCTTCGGCGAAGAACGCACACTTGCCACCATCGGCAAGACCATGGCCGGCACACGCTTCATCCAAGCCGTCGATGTCCTCGACTGCCTCGGCTGTGGCAACTGCGTAGACGTATGCCCCGGCAAGAAAGGCGTCAAGGCTCTGGAAATGAAACCACTGGAAAGCCAACTCGACATTCAGCCCGAATGGGACTACTGCGCCGAAAAGGTCAGCTGCAAAGCCGACCTGGTAGATATCAAAGCCACCGTCAAGAACAGCCAATTCGCACAACCGCTCTTTGAGTTCTCGGGCGCATGCTCGGGCTGCGGCGAAACACCATACGTAAAACTCATAAGCCAACTCTTCGGCGACCACGAAATGGTAGCCAACGCCACCGGCTGCTCATCCATATACTCGGGCTCGGTACCCTCGACGCCATACACCGTCAACGCCGCCGGACACGGTCCCGCATGGGCCAACTCACTCTTCGAAGACTTCGCCGAATTCGGCCTCGGCATGAACATCGCCACCGAGAAAATCCGTCAGCGCGTAGCCGACCTGATGCACAAAGCTCTGGAATGCACCAAGTGCTCCGATCAAATCAAAGCACTTGCTCAGCAATGGCTCGATGCACCCCACAACGCCGCTTCCACACGCGAAGTCGCTGACAAGATTGTGCCCTTGTGCCAAGCCTGCGGATGCGACACCTGCCGCGAAATTGTCGAGCTCAAAGGCTTCATCGCCGCTCGTTCGCAATGGATTATCGCCGGTGACGGCGCCGCCTACGACATAGGCTTCGGCGGCCTGGACCACGTACTCGCTTCAGGCAAGAATGTCAACGTCCTCGTACTCGACACCGAGGTATATTCCAACACCGGTGGTCAGGCCTCCAAGGCTACACCCTTAGGTGCCATTGCCAAATTTGCCGCCTCCGGCAAACGCATACGCAAGAAAGACCTCGGACTTATCGCCTCGACATACGGCTACGTATACTGCGCACAGATAGCTATGGGCGCAGACCAAGCACAGACCCTCAAGGCACTGCGCGAAGCCGAAGCATACGACGGACCTTCGCTGGTAATCGCCTACTCGCCCTGTATCAACCACGGCATCAAAGCCGGCATGGGACACAGCCAGAACGAGGAACAGCGTGCCGTCGAATGTGGATACTGGCACCTATGGCGCTACAACCCCGCACTCGAAGAGCAAGGTCAGAACCCCTTCAGCCTCGACAGCAAAGAACCCCAATGGGACAAATTCGAAGACTTCCTCAAAGGCGAGGTTCGCTACGCTTCCGTAGTCAAAGCCTACCCCAACGAAGCCGCCGAACTATTCGCTGCCGCCAAGGCCAACGCCCAATGGCGCTACAACAACTACCGCCGCCTCTCACAGCAGCAGTGGGGCGTAGATCCTCTGGTCGAAAAAATCGAAGACAACAACAAATAACCTCATAGGTTCCCGAACACAACAACAGCCCTCGCCAACCATCGACGAGGGCTGTTGTTATATCACCCGATAAAATTCCGGAAACCTAATCGCATGAATTTGCCTCCCACCACCATGATGCCATTATCCGGCAATCGATGAATTCACGGCGACTACTTTCAAAAACAATAACCACTAAAAACCTTTAAGGGCCTACTTTTTTGATCCGGCATCTCCCACAAAAAACTCCGAAATATTCTCGGAAAACATATTCGCACTCACCGAAAATTCGTAAATTTGCATCTGTGATAACACCCGAAAAGGTACATATTTTTGGTCTCCAAACGTTAACGAAATTAAAAATATCGTTACAACAGTCTCGTTGATAGACACTTCCAAAAGTTGCTCTCCGAGACCATCCTCCACTAAAACAAGGATTAAGACTATTTCCGGACGTTTTAGCAACCGTTTTCCAGAAACTCCGAGACCATCCTCCACTAAAACAAGGATTAAGACGAGCGTACTCTGGATCTTTGGGGTCGAAGAAATTTTCCTCCGAGACCATCCTCCACTAAAACAAGGATTAAGACTTGCTGTTGTTCTGGGCATGGAGCATGAAGAACACTTCTCCGAGACCATCCTCCACTAAAACAAGGATTAAGACACTGTTGACAAATGTCATTGTCTTCACAGTATGCTCCTCCGAGACCATCCTCCACTAAAACAAGGATTAAGACCTTGATATGTTCCCCCCTGTTGGTCTTTTATGACGACACTCCGAGACCATCCTCCACTAAAACAAGGATTAAGACAAAATCAGAGGATACCAATCAGACTATCAAAAAAGTGCTCCGAGACCATCCTCCACTAAAACAAGGATTAAGACATGTTGTCTTTGTTTAGATTAAGCGTTTTTATGATGGTCTCCGAGACCATCCTCCACTAAAACAAGGATTAAGACCGTTTTGGCTGTTATCATTTGATCCATCGGCCTGCTTCTCCGAGACCATCCTCCACTAAAACAAGGATTAAGACATATAATAGCCTTGACTTCTGCTATGAGATTGTTATCTCCGAAACCATCTTAAAAAATAATTGCCGGGGGCCAAGAATTTGGATCTATGTACCAAACCTTTAGCTCCAGGCAATATATTCTACTCTCCGTCTGCAGACTTATGTCCGTGCAGAGTGCACAAGTTTTTTTCAAATACTTCCAAAAACATCCGAATGTATCATCCGAATTTTCACGGGTTTTTCGGACGAATTACGAATTATTTTCGCCCAAACCGGGCATAAAAAAAAGGATTACATCCAACGCATAAGGCGTTGTGCTGTAATCCCTTTCAATCAATGTGACCCCGGAGGGGCTCGAACCCTCGACCCGCTGATTAAGAGTCAGCTGCTCTACCAACTGAGCTACGGAGTCATGCATCGAACAGGCATCTCTTTGCCCTCTTTGCGGATGCAAAGGTACAATCTTTCAGCGAACCGACCAAATATTTTTTTCAAAAAATTTTTCTCAACGGATTTTTTCGCTCGAACGGCAAAGTGCTGTCGGCAAATCGCCGGCACTGCAGACAATATGTATCATCCGTTCATATATCCTTAAAATACTTCTTGCAATCATTGCAATAGTACAGCGTCCTCTTGAATGGAACAAAAGTATTGGCAACAAGCACCGCGCCCGCAATCCAGCAGAACCACGGCAGAACACGTCCCGGGAGGAAAAAAACCCGTAGCGCACACGACCAACCCTATGGCCAAAAAATATACAGGCAGTCTTTTGCGCACCACTTCCTTGGTGATATTCTCACTTCCACATTCGCGACAATATGTCACCCCTTTCGAATTGTCCGGATTACACTTTGCCGCTATGGCCGCAGCTCTCTCTGCATCATCGTCCTCTACGTACAACGAAAACATAACCGCGCTTCCCGTCGAGTTGAACAGGTCTCCGTTGTATTCGACTATCTTGGCATCTATGCCCGATTCCTTCAAGATGGATTCAAGCTCCTGCAGCTCCGTAACATACTGACTCCTTCGTATTTCCTTCATGAGAGATTATTTTGACTATTGTTTCGCAAAAATACACTTATTTCCGACCATTCACAAGAAAAAGAGTGTAATACAACGAAACAACGCGTTTTTACACATTTATATATTATGCTATGCTGCGAACCGGCTTGCATCTCGTTTTTTTTATGTAAATTTGCACTGATAAGCGCGAGGTGTTCCGCGGTACCGACGGTCACGCCTTGGGCTTTCGCGTTATCTTCATTACACACCACCCACCCTAACACGAGACTACGAATATGCCCATGCGTAAATGGCGCATCGATGACAGCGCCGAACTGTACAACATACGCGGCTGGGGTCGCAACTATTTCGACATCAACGACAAAGGCAACGTAACCGTAACGCCGCGCCCGGGAGACTTTCCGGTAGATCTTAAAGAACTTATGGACCGTCTACAGGAACGCGACTTGGCATCGCCCATACTACTGCGCTTCCCGGATATCCTGGACAACCGCATCGAAAAGATTTCGAACTGCTTCCGCGAAGCTGCCTCTCGCTACGGATACACGGCGCAAAACTATATGATCTACCCCATTAAGGTAAATCAGATGCGCCAAGTCGTGGAAGAAATTGTGTGCTATGGCACCAAATTCAACATCGGTCTCGAAGCCGGTTCCAAGCCCGAGCTGCACGCGGTACTGGCCACCAACACCAATGCCAACGCCCTGGTAATCTGCAATGGATACAAGGACGAGAGCTATATCGAATTGGCACTGCTGGCCCAAAAAATGGGACGCCGCATATACCTGGTGGTGGAAAAGCTGAACGAGCTGCGACTTATCGCCGAAATGTCCGAACGCCTCGGTGTACGCCCCAATATCGGCATACGCATCAAACTCTCCAGCGCCGGCTCGGGCAAATGGGCCGAGAGTGGCGGCGACCAAAGCAAATTCGGGCTCAATTCATCCGAACTACTCGAAGCCCTGGGCATACTCGAAGAACGCGACATGAAAGACTGCCTCAAGCTGATACACTTCCATATAGGCAGCCAAATCACCAAAATACGACGCATCAAAAACGCCCTGCGCGAAGCCACACAGTTCTATGTCCAGCTGTCGCAAGCCGGATTCGACATAGACTTCGTGGACATAGGAGGCGGACTGGGCGTCGATTACGACGGCACCCGCTCGGCCTCCAGCGAAAGCTCGATGAACTATTCCATACAAGAGTACGCCAATGACTCGGTGAGTGCCTTGGTGGACGTGTGCGAAAAGAACCATCTCAAGCAGCCCAACATCATCACCGAGAGCGGACGCTCACTCACGGCGCACCACTCGATACTGATATTCGAAGTGCTCGAAACCACCAACCTCCCCGTATGGGACGATGACGAAACCCTGCCCGAAGACGCACACGAACTGGCCAAAGAGCTATACGACATCTGGGACAAGCTCAACGGCCCATCACTGTACGAATCATGGCACGACGCACTGCAAATACGCGAGGAGGCCCTCGACCGCTTCTCACTGGGCGTGCTGGACCTGAAAACACGCGCCCAAGTCGAAAAACTATTCTGGAGCATCGCACGCGAAGTGGGCGAGATGGCTGCAAGTATGAAACACCCGCCGGAGGAATTGCGAGGCATCGCCAAGATGCTACCCGATAAGTACTTCTGTAATTTCTCGCTATTCCAGTCGCTGCCCGACTCGTGGGCCATCGACCAGGTGTTCCCCATCATGCCCATCCAGCACCTTGACCAAAAACCCGGCAAAACCTGCACAATACAAGACATCACCTGCGACAGCGATGGCAAAATAGCCAATTTCATTACCCTGCACGACCCGTCGTGTGCCCTACCGGTACACGCCATCAAGCAAGGCGAAAAATACTACCTCGGCGTATTCCTCGTGGGCGCCTATCAGGAAATCCTGGGCGATATGCACAACCTCTTCGGCGACACCAACGCCGTACACATCAACGTCTATCCCGACCACTACGATATCGACCGCATAATCGACGGCGAAACCGTGGCCGAAGTCCTCGACTACGTGCAATTCTCGGCCAAAAAACTGGTGCGCAACGTCGAGTCCTGGGTATCTGCATCCGTCAAAAGCGGCGCCATCACCGCCGAGGAAGGCCGCAATTTCATCTCCACCTACCGCTCGGGGCTATACGGATACACATACCTCGAAAAAGACTGAATCACGCCTATTAAAGGCCGGGCAAGGCTGCTGCAAGAACAGCAAAAATTTCACCGACATCCAACGTTCAAACACCAAGAGAATACACCCGTGCGAGTATTTCTGCAATTGTCATACGATGGAAAGCCATTCAACGGATGGCAAATCCAGCCCGACCGCCCCAGCGTCCAAGAGACACTCGAGCAGGCCTTAGAGATGGTACTGCACACGCACGTAAAAGTGACCGGTGCCGGACGCACCGACACGGGCGTGCACGCACGCACCATGGTGGCACATGCGGACATCCCCGATGACTTTGCACGAGACACGGCAGCCATGCGCCGCCTGCACGGATCGCTGAGCGGAATATGCCGCCCGTCCATAGCCATACACGCCATCACCGCAGTACACGCCGATGCACACGCACGCTTCGATGCCACCGCTCGCACCTACCGGTACATGATGCACACGGTCGAGAACCCTTTTATACGCAATCTGTCGTGGCATGCGCCCGCCGACTTGGACTTTGAGGCCATGAACCAAGGCGCCGCCCTGGTGATCGGGCGAAAAGACTTCACATCATTCTCAAAACTACACACAGACACCAAGACCAACATTTGCGATGTCACAGCATGTCGCATGGTTCGGCAAGGTCCGACCGCCTGGTTTCTGGAAATACGCGCCGACCGCTTTCTGCGCAACATGGTGCGCGCCGTCACCGGCACCCTTGTAGACGTCGGACGCCACAAGCACGCCCCCGAACACGTGGCCGAAGTCATAGCCGCCATGGACCGCAGCGCCGCCGGCACATCGATGCCCGCGCACGCCCTGTACCTTTGGGACATCGAATACCCATATTATCAGACAATACAAATATGACACGACGCCGAAAGCGCGGCAAAAAAAACCGCCGCCAAATTCCGGGAATACAATGGCTGCTGTACGCACTCGTATTCGTGGGCGCTACCATCACATGGTGGCAGTCCTGCCGAACGGACAATACCGCCAAGGCAGACACTATCGGAATCGTTGACAAAAACGCACTGCTGGACGTCGCCATACCGCCATCTCAAACCGGAACAACCGTCAGATACCCCGGATTTACCGTCAACTTCAACTCAGACAAACACATACCCAATTACGTAGCATGGGAACTTACGCGCAACCACGTTGACGGTCCATACAAACGCACCAACAACTTCCGCGCCGACGAGTCCGTTGCCGGATGCGCGACACCCGAAGACTACCGCCGCAGCGGATACGATCGCGGACATATGGCTCCGGCCGCCGATATGAAATGGTCGTCCCAAGCCATGGACGCATGCTTCCTGCTCACCAACATCTGCCCTCAGTCACAGCATCTCAACACCGGGCCATGGCGCAAGCTCGAAGAAGCCACTCGCCGATGGGCGGCACGCGACAGCGCACTCATAGTCATCTGCGGCCCCATACTCACGGACAAGATTACCGAAACCATAGGCACGACCGAAGTCGCTGTACCCAAGCGCTTTTTCAAGGTCATACTCGCCCCTTATGCCTACCCTCCGCGAGGCATCGCCTTCGTCATGTCCAACCTCGTACAACCTGGCGGAATGCAGACTGCAGCCACATCCATAGACGAAGTCGAACGCATCACCGGCATGGACTTCTTTGCCGCACTACCCGATGACATCGAGGCTCAAGTGGAAGAACAAAACAATTTCAACCAATGGCAACGACGCCGCTGAACGCCGCTGCGCACCATGACGCCCCCGACACGCCAATGAACACAGACACAATATGCGCCATATCCACCGCCCCCGGAGTGGGCGGCATCGCCGTGGCCCGCGTCAGCGGACCGCAAGCCATAACCATCGTTGACAGCATTTGGCGCGGCCGACGCCTCGCACAAGTCGCCTCACACACAGCACACCTGGGCGACATCATCGACACCGACGGATCCACACTGGATCAGGCGCTGGCCACGGTCATGCGCGCACCGCGCTCGTACACGGGCGAAGACACCGTCGAAATCTCGGTACACGGATCGGCATACGTCCAACGCCGTCTTATCGAAACACTTATCGCCTCCGGCGCACGACTTGCCGAACCGGGCGAATACACGCGCCGAGCATTCGCCGCCGGCAACCTCGACCTGGCACAAGCCGAAGCCGTCGCCGACCTCATCGCCTCGCGCTCCAAAGCCGCACACGACCTCGCCGTCAAGCAAATGCGCGGCGGAATATCGCAACGTCTCGACCAATTGCGTGCCAAACTTGTAGACCTGGACGCCCTACTCGAGCTCGAACTCGACTTCTCGGAAGAAGACGTCGAATTTGCCTCACGCAAACACCTCAAAGACACAATCACACAGATAATCAACCATATACAACAACTACACGACAGCTACAACGCCGGCAACGCCATACGCGAAGGCTTCACAGTAGCCATTGCCGGAGCCACCAACGCGGGCAAATCATCACTACTCAACGCCCTCGTAGGCGACCAGCGCGCCATCGTCAGCGACATCCACGGCACCACCCGAGACATCATCGAAGACACCATCACCGTAGGCGCCTACACCTTCCGACTGCAAGACACAGCCGGCATACGCGACCGCGCTCAAGCCGATACCATAGAAGCCATCGGCATCGACCGCGCCACCGAAGCCCTGCGCAAAGCAGACATCGCCCTCGTGCTATGCCCCGCCGACAGCAATGAAGACGCACGACGCCACGCCGTCAGCCTCACCCGGCTGCGACGCCGGGCCAACCCCTCGGCTTATACCGTTCTGGTAGTCAGCAAAGACGATATCTGCGAGGCTGAAGACTGCGTAAAAGCACTACTCGACCCACTACCCGACGGCATTGACATCGTGGCCGTCAATACCGTCACCGACAACGGCATCAGCCCCATATACGAAGAGCTGGAACACTATGCCAAAGAAGTCGCCGACAGCGCCCCCGACATTATGATTTCCAATATCCGGCAGCGCCAAGCCCTGGCCGAAGCACTCGCTGCCGCCCGACGCGTCGACGAAGCGCTCACCACAGACGCCACCCTCGACATAGCCGCCTTCGCCCTGCGCGACTGCATCGAAGCCCTCGCCGCCGTCACCGGCCGCATATCCTCCCAAGAGGTCCTCAACACCATCTTCTCCCGCTTTTGCGTGGGAAAATAACCGCAAACAGCCGGCGAAGTAGCAGCTAATAGCCGTAGCATTCTACAATCAGAAACAAATCATCTTTAGAGAAAGAATTCCAAGACCAATTAAGTGCAACCGGACAATAAGACCGGAGGCACGTTTAGTGTCTGCCGGATAAGCTGGCGATATAGAATATGAGGCAAAATCATCAGAGGCGTACCGGATACTCGAAGGGCACCGAAAACAAGGGCCAAATGTTAAAAATGAGAGGAGCCGGGGGGTCGCTATATATGTTTTACAACATATTATGCTGCCATTTGCGAATTAATGTGTAATTTTGACGTCCAATTCCGCTGAGAAGTGCGATGCCCGACAGGGTTTCGTGCAATGCTTGTTTTCCCTCTTATGGCGAAAACGGGCATACAGGTGTGCGACATAGAGATGTTCTACTCAGTCATGCTCGCGGGAAAGGACAATCAGCACCCACGCCTTGTACACCTCCTATACTTGCTTATACTTGCAAAAAAAGAAGACAATGCAAAAGGGCGGACAATGCTGCCAAAGACCTGAAAAGGCATAGGCTCGGAACGTGTTCCACGGCCGCTAACTACATTTCATCATCTGACAACATAAATTTATTAAAAACCTAATAACACCTTATGAGACTTAAACTGTTCCTGATTGTGCTCCTGGCCGCAGTATTGCCGGGGTTGGCACAAAGTTCCAAAATCGTTGGTACAGTGGTCAATGCCTCCACGGGAGCGCCCATATCCGGTGCGACCGTCAGCCTAAGCAAGCAAGGCAATGCCACCACAGATGCCAACGGCAACTTCGTGCTGCGCGTCACTGCCGGCACCAGCGACCGCATGCTCGTGGCTTATGACGGCTACGAAACCTACGGCGCCGACATCACCGTGGCTTCCGCCACTACCGAAGTGGGTACCATCCGCCTCAACCCCATCAATTATGACGCCGAAATGTATGGTGACCTCAACGACATCTACGCCGACGAGTCCGCCATGGACGCCGGCGACGATGACGACAGCGGCCGCCAAAACATCGTGGCACTTACCGGAGCCAACGATGATATATTCTACAATACGGCCAGCTATAACTTCGGTCCCATGTACTTCAACTACCGCGGCATGCGCTCCGAGTATCAAACCGTATACCTCAACGGCATCGAGATGAACGACCCCATACGCGGCCGCTTCAACTTCTCATCGCTGCTGGGTCTGACCTCGCGCGCCTTCCGCAACAAGACCAGCGCCGTAGGCACAGCCGTGGCCAACTATGGTATGGGCGGCCTGGGTGGCAGTGTCAACTACAACACCATCACCGATACATACGCCCCCGGCTTCAACGGCTCGCTGGCATTTACCAACTCAAACTATATGTTCCGCGCTATGGCCACCTACTCCACCGGTCTGAGCAAGAACGGCTGGGCCTTCACAATCAGCGGCATAGGTCGCTACTCCAAAGAAGGCGTCATCGATGGAACATTCTACAACAGCGGCGGCCTGTTCCTGTCTCTGGAAAAAGTCCTGGACAAGCACAACAGCCTGACCCTTACAGCATTCGGAGGTCCGACACAGCGTGCCACCGCTTCCGCCACTTATCAGGAAGTCTACGATCTGGTAGATGACAACCTCTACAACCCCAACTGGGGCTGGCAAAACGGCGAAAAGCGCAGCGCCCGCATCATTGAGTCCTATGACCCAACGGCCATGCTCACCTGGCTCTACAAAGACGGACGCACAACCCTCAACACCACCGCCGCCGTCCGCTGGACATACTACTCGCAATCAGCTTTGCAGTACTACAAAGCCAACGACCCCAATCCCACCTACTACCGCTACCTCCCGTCCTACTATGACAACCAAGAGGAAGCCGACTACTACACCTACCTGTGGAAAAACGATCCGAGCTTCCGCCAAATCAACTGGGAGAACCTCTACACCATAAATAAGCTCAACAACATTCAAAACGAAGGCAAAGACGAAGCCGACCACAAAGGCTCGTCCTATATCATGGAAAACCGCGTAAACAAGCAGTTCAACGCCATGTTCAACACCTTCGTCAACCATCGACTCAACGACCACTTCCAGCTGCAAGCCGGTCTGTCGTTCAACTACACCAAAGCCTCCTACTACAAAACAATACGCGACCTCCTCGGCGGCGAATACTGGCTTGACATCGACCCCTTCAGCGACCGCGATATCACCATCGCCCCGCTCAACCTCCAAAACGACCTCGACAACCCCAACCGCCGCGTCTCCAAGGGCGACCGCTTCGGTTACGACTACGACTTCCACTATATCAAAGCCGAAGGCTGGTTGCAGAACACCTACACCAGCACACACTGGGATGTCAACTACGGCGCACGCATGAGCTTCACCCAATTCTTCCGCGACGGCCATATGCGCAACGGCCGTGCACCGCTCAACTCCCTGGGCAATAGCTCAACAAGCCAATTTGACAATGCAGGCGTCAAAGCCGGTGCAACCTACAAGCTTGACGGACGCAACTTCTTCACCGCACACATCAGCTACGGCACACGTGCACCTCTGGCCGACCAAGCTTTCATTGCACCGCGCGTCAAGAATACTCTCGTAAGCGGCCTGCGCAGCGAACGCGACTTCTCCGCCGACATCTCCTACGGATGGGCTTACCGCCGCTTCCGTGGCGCCCTGACCGCCTACTACGTCAACCTCGACAACGTCACCGAGCGCACAGGCTTCTACGATGACCGCTACTCCACTTACGCCATATACGCCCTCACCGGCGTCCGCAAGGTCTCCAAAGGCATCGAACTGGGCATGTCCTTCAAGATTACGCCCAGCCTCACCGCAACCTTCGCCGGCACTTACGCCAAGTACCAGTACAAAAACAATCCTCAGGGCACACGTTCATTCGAAAACGGCCTATACGCCGACACCACCCAGACCGTATACCTCAAGAACTTCTATGTAGGCTCGACACCCCAGACTGTCTGCAACCTCGGCCTCGATTGGGCCGCCCCCGGCAACTGGTTCTTCAACGTCAACGGCACATGGATGGGCGACGCTTACGTATCGCTCTCCCCGGCATACCACGAAGCCCTGCCCGAATTGTGGAAAAACATTGAGAACTGCACCCCCGAGAAACTTCAAGCCAAAATCGAAGAACTATCCACACAAGACAAGCTGAAAAACGCCTTCAGCCTCAACGTCTCCGTAGGCAAGCTCATATACATCAACCGCAAAGTTTCGCTCAATCTCAACCTCAACGTCAACAACGTTCTCAACAACCGCGACATCGTCACCAACGCATACCAGCAGGGACGTCTCGATACCAAAAACTACATACGCGACAAGTACCCCAACAAATACCAATACGCCCAAGGCGTCAAAGTATTCTTCAATGTCGGAGTACGCTTCTGATATGAATATTTTTTCGCGTAAACACCACAGTATCACGCCCCAAAACATAAAATCAAGACAATGAAAAAATCACTAATATACATCTATACAGCCCTGCTGGCACTCGCCGGCTCCGTGTCGCTGTCGTCCTGCGATGACGACTTCGAGCGCCCGCCCATGGTGGTACCCACGGCCAAGCGCCACGCCAACACCACCATTGCCGAACTTAAAACCAAGTTCTACACCGGCGAAAGCAACTATGCCACACTCGTCGAAAAACGCGACGACGGCACAGACTACATCATCAAAGGCCGCGTCATATCCTCCGACCAGGCAGGCAACTTCTTCAAACAGCTTGTTATCGAGGACGAAACCGGAGCCATTCAGGTCAACATCGACAGCTACGACCTGTACAAATCCTACCAATACGGGCAGGAAATTGTCATCGATGTCACCGGACTCTATGTCGGCGCCTACGGCAAGCTCATGCAAATAGGCTCGACCCCCAACAACAACTATCCCGGGCGCATAGCCTCCGACCTTGCTACAAAGCAGATTGAAGTCAACGGCCTGGCCGAACCCGAAAAAGTCGTAGCCGGCGAATACACCATTGCCGCGCTCAACGACCTTATTTCCAATCAAGAAGAATTCCTGGCCAAGCAATGCCGCCTCGTATCCATCAAAGATGTAACATTCAAAGATGCCGGCAAAGCAACCCTCGCCGACAAGGACAAAAACACCTCGCGCACCATCTCCGACGGCACAGGTGATATGATTGTCTACACCAGCGGATACAGCGACTTCTACGACTACTACTGTCCCGAAGGTAAAGGCACCATCGTCGGCATCCTGAGCTTCTTCAACCGCTCGTGGCAAATACGCCTCATAGGCGTCAGCGAGGACGAGAACGTCGCAGACACCATGCGCGGCCTCATCGGTTACGAACTCAGCAAGGCTCCCGGCACCGGAGGCGACACCCCCTCAGGCGACGTCGTGACATCCCTCGACGAAAACTTCGACGCCTCCACCGATATCCCCGCCGGATGGTTCCAGAAACAAGCTGCCGGCGACAAGGCTTGGTATGTACCCTCGTTCAATGGCAACAACTACGCCGCAATGACCGGCTTCAAGGGCACCGCGCCCTTCGACCAGTGGCTGCTCTCGCCCGCCATCGACATGGACAAAGTCTCCGACAAGACCCTCACCTTTGACACCCAAGTCAACGGCTACGGAGCCACCACAACCACGCTCAAAGTATACGTCGTCACCGACCCGGCCAACCTCGCTACAGCCACCGAGCTCAAAGCCACCTTCGCCACAGCTCCGGCAGCAGGAGCCGACGGCAAGACAAAATACAGCGAATGGGTAAAGAGCGGCAACGTCGATCTGGCCAAATACAAAGGCAAAGTATACATCGCCTTCCGCTACCAAGCCTCCAAGGATGCCAACTACGCCACCTGGTGCGTAGACAACGTCAAACTCAACGCTACCAAATGACAAGCGTCACGACACACCCGCATATTCAATAACACAAGCCAATACACCATACAAAACATATGAAACCACTGAAATCATATCTGGCGTGGGTAGCCGTGACACTCGCAGTTGCGGGAGCCACCACGGCTTGCCAAGACGACATCGACGATCCCATCATCGATGCCCCCGTGGCCAAAGACCAGCCCAACACATCCATACTCGAGCTCAAAACCAAGTATTGGAATGACGCCACCAACTACATAGACACCATCGGCACACGCGACGACGGCAGTCACTACGTCATCTCCGGACGCGTCGTCTCCTCCGACGAAGCCGGCAACGTCTTCAAATCTCTGGTCATCCAAGACGGCACCGCAGCACTATCGCTGTCCATCAACTCCTACAACCTCTACCTCAAATACCGCCGCGGACAAGAAATAGTCCTCGACGTCACCGGCATGTACATCGGTAAATACAACGGCCTCGTACAACTCGGCCAACCCGAATGGTACGAAAACGGCGGCGCTTGGGAAGCATCCTTCATGTCGCCCGAGTACTTCATGGCACATGCCCAGCTCAACGGCTTCCCCGACACCTCCAAGCTGGACACCCTCGTGGTCAACTCCTTCTCCGAGCTGCCCACCGACCCCGCCGGCCTCATCAAATGGCAAAGCCAACTGGTACGTTTCAACAACGTATCCTTCGCCAACGGCGGCAAAGCCACATTCTCCGAGCACAAATCCAATGTCAACCAAAGCCTCGTCGATGCCGAAGGCTCAAGCATCAACGTTCGCACCTCCGGATACTCCAATTTCTGGAATAAGACTCTTCCCGAAGGCCACGGCGATGTCGTTGCCATACTCTCGTACTACGGTACCAGCGGTTGGCAGCTCATACTCAACGACTACGAAGGCTGCATGAACTTCGGCAACCCCACCGTTCCCGAAGGATCGCAAAGCAAGCCCTGGAGCGTCGACAAAGCCATCGAAATCGAAAAAGCCGGAACAGAGAAGTCCGGATGGGTTTCGGGATACATCGTCGGCGCCGTAGGCCCCGAAGTCACCGAAGTCAAGTCCAACGACGACATCGAATGGAAGGCCAATCCTCTGCTGAGCAACACCCTCGTTATCGGACAGACTGCCGACACAAAGGACATCGCACACGCACTGGTCATCGAACTGCCTGACGGCTCCAAACTCCAGACCCTCGGCAACCTCGTTGACAACCCCGGAAACTATGGTAAGCAGATAGCCCTCCGCGGCACCCTCGCCAAAGCTATGGGCACATTCGGCATCACCGGCAACAACGGCACCACCGACGAATTCTCCATCGAAGGCCTCAACCCCGGCGGCGAAGGCATTCCCGAAGGCACAGGCGTCAAAGAATCACCCTACAACTGCGCACAAGTAATCGCCGGAGTTTCCGGCAACGCTTGGGTCAAAGGCTATATCGTAGGCTCCAGCGCCGGCAAGACCGCCGCCGAAATGACCAACGCCACCGGCGCCGCCGCCTCCACTTCCAATATCTTCATAGCTGCCAAGGCCGACGAAACAGACTACTCCAAGTGCGTACCCGTACAGCTTCCCACCGGCGAGATACGCACAGCACTCAACATCAATGCCAACCCGGGCAACCTCGGTAAGGTTGTGGCAGTCAAAGGCTCACTCGAAAAATACTTCGGACAGCCCGGTGTCAAGACCGTCACCGAATTCGACCTCGAAGGCGGTGTTACACCTCCCACACCTCCCACAACATCCGGCGACGGCTCGGAAAACAATCCTTACACCGCAGCCGAAGTCATTGCCTTCAACCCGCAGTCCTCGCAGGAAGCCACCAAGAGTGCCGTTTGGGTCACCGGTTACATCGTAGGTTGGGCTGACGTCAGCGCCGCTCCCTACGCCATCAACGCCGAAACAGCCCACTTCGATGCCTCCGCCACCATGGCCACCAATATCCTCGTGGCACCCTCGGCAGACGTCAAGGACGTCTCCAAGTGCATAGGCGTACAGCTCCCCACCGGCGAAATCCGCAGCGCACTCAATCTTCAGGCCAATCCCGGCAACCTCGGCAAGTCCCTACAAATCAAGGGCGACATCATGAAGTATTGCGGCGTCCCGGGCATCAAAAATGCCACCGCCTACAAGCTCGAAGGAGGCTCGACGCCGACCCCGACACCCACCGACCCCGTGGCCTCGATAAACGAGAACTTCGATGCTTCCTCCAGCATCCCCGCCGGATGGACTCAGAAGCAAGTGGCAGGCGACAAGGCTTGGTATGTACCCTCGTTCAATGGCAACAACTACGCCGCAATGACCGGCTTCAAGGGCAACGGTCCCTTTGACCAGTGGCTCATATCCCCGGCCATCGACATGTCCAAGGTCTCCAAGAAAGTGCTGACTTTCGACACTCAGGTCAACGGATACGGCTCGACACAATCCGCCCTCAAAGTCTTCGTACTCACCGCAGCCGACCCGACCACAGCAAAGACCACACAGCTCAACCCCACTCTGGCCACCGCTCCTGCAACCGGATATAGCGACTGGGCCAACTCGGGCGAACTGGACCTCAGCGCCTTCTCCGGCATCGTATACATCGGATTTGAATACACCTCGCCCGTGGCCGACAACTACGCCACATGGTGTGTAGACAACATCAAACTCAACGCCGAAGGCGGCAGCACCCCCGACCCGACACCGACGCCAACTCCCTCCGGCGACTTCAAGGGCGATTTCAACTCGTTCAACAACGGACAGCCACTGTCCAAGCCTTACGGGACATACACCAATAACACCGGATGGACAGCCACCAACGCCATCATCCTCGGCGGCGGCGAAACCGATGCCAACCCGATATTCACATTTATCGGCGCTGCCGGAACACTGGCTCCGACCCTCAACGGCAAGACCTCCGCACCGGGCAGCCTCGTCTCGCCCGCACTCACCGGAAGCATCAAGACGCTGACATTCAAGTACGGCTTCGCATTCAATGAAAGCAAATGCCAATTCACCGTCAACGTCAAAGACGCCGCCGGCAACGTCATCAAGAGCGAAGTCGTAACCCTCGACAAAATCGAAAAAGCGAAAGCCTACGACTTCAGCCTCGATGTCAACTACAACGGCAACTTCACCATCGAAATCATCAACAACTGCTACTCCCAGCTCGATGCCAATAAGGATCGCGTGTCCATTTGGAATCTGACCTGGACCGAGTAACAACACACGCCAAAGACCGGCCACGCCACACCGCCACACCCCGGCGGTGTGGCACGCCGGCCTTTAGCTTATTTCAAGTAATACCGGACATCAATGAAACTCACCAAGACTCTTGCCGCAGCGCTGCTGGCCCTGGCCTGCACAGCCCCGGCATACGCCCAAGACAACAATGCGGAACGCATGATTACCCAGACCGCCGGCATCGCGTTCTACAACCTTGAGAACTTCTTTGACACAATACCAAACAACCCGCTGGGCCGAGACCTCGAGTACACCCCCAACGGCAAGAACCAATGGGACAGCCGCAAGTACTGGAACAAGGTCAATAACCTTGCCCGCGCAATCTCATCGTTCACCTCCAAGCGCACCCCCAACGGCCCGGCAATCATCGGCGTCAGCGAAGTCGAGAACCGAGGCGTCCTCGAAGACCTCGTGCGCGACCCGCAACTGGCACCGTGGAACCTACAAATCGTACACCACGACTCGCCCGACAAGCGCGGCATCGATGTCAGCCTCCTATACAACCCCAAGTACTTCAAACTGGAAAACGTCACCAACCACACCCTCTCCGAAGTACCCTTTGCTACACGTGACCAAATGTGCGTCGTCGGACGACTGATGGGACAGCGCGTGGCCGTCATCGTCAACCACTGGCCTTCACGCATCGGCGGCCAGGAGAAATCCTCGCCCAACCGCGAAGCCGCCGCACGCCTATGCCGCGCAATCTCCGACTCGCTGTGGCGCGTTGACCCACAAATCGGCGTAATCATAATGGGCGACCTCAACGACGACCCAATGGACAAATCCTGCGCCGAAGTCCTTGGTGCCAAACGCGACAAAAAAGACGTCACCGAAGACCACCAATTCTTCAGCCCATTCTGGTCCATACTCGACCATGGCACCGGAACACTCGCCTACAAGAGTTCGTGGAACCTCTTCGACCAAATAATCATCTCCGGCAACCTGCTCAATACGCCCGAAAATCGCTGGCACTTCCTGCGTGCAGAGGTACTCAACCGCGACTTCCTCAAAGACACCGAAGGAGCACGCCAAAACTACCCGCTGCGCACCTTCGCCTCCGGAGTATACCTCAACGGATACTCCGACCACTTCCCCACCGAAATATTTGTGACGCGCCGCATCCCGGCGCCCAAACGCTGACGCCCGCGTCCACCCCCACGCATACCGCGCCGCAAGCACGCCCCACACAGCGTCTTGCGGCGCGGCCGCTTTTAGCCGTATCCTCCTGTCGATTAAGCAAAAACAGCAGACTCGGCAGCGGCATAATGGCGAATTATCGTAGAGATGCAATGTATTGCGCCACTATGAAAGCAAGAGCCATATTAATTTCAAAGCAGAAACAGTCCATTCTATGAGCCATTATTGTTGGAAATGCGGTCGGTGTCTCGCAAATAAAAAGTTCTCTGTGTAAGACTAAAACTTATACGCCAAGACTAAACATCAGCGGCATTCGATGGCCCAAGAAATAGACACAAAAAAAACAAAACAAACCCTCGCGCGTTCCAGAACGATGCAATAAAAGAAATGCGTCACCAAGTACATTAAAACAGGTAATAAGCACCCGAAAGAACGCTATTTTACAAGTTTTTCTTCGCTTTTGATGTTATTTCCCAATTTTATCACTATCTTTGCACCGTCAACAGATGTCTATGACGCCGCATTTGCTTCACATTATTACACAAAAGCGATTGACACCTCCGACAAAACAGCGCCCAAACAAACCCAAAACAGACTACAACCCTATGAATAAGATAATAGCCTTAATTATTGCCTGCACATTCTGCATAGCATCATCCTATGCCGTAGAACCTCGGCTGGTACAGCAGTTTGAGTTTGAAGGCCGAACCGGAGTTACAATGCCGTTAGGAGGATATCACGGCGGCAACAATGAAGCGTCTATGACCTTTGGATTAGAATTACGCTACAACACCAAAGGACTACATTGGGATTGTGGAGCCTTTTTGCAGTTTGACGCAGTAGTACGACATTTTGATATGACCGACCACCCCGGTGGATACTGGTCTCAAACCAACCGCACATTGGCATACGGCATAACAGGCGATTACAACTTCAGACAAGGATACAAGGTCAACCCGTTTGTCGGGATTGGCATAGGCGGCGGATCTATTGATCAAGTAGGTTCTTCAAACTGTCATACAGTCTCTGCCAAAAACGCCTTCGTCTTTATGCCGCGTGCCGGCGTCGAACTGTTCCATCACATACGACTGACGGCACACTGCATGATTGTGCGGCGAGGATTCCATACGGCAGCCCTCACCATAGGCGTCGTAATCGGCGGACGGCCCAAGAACAAGGAATAAGCACATTTTACTCCCATACAACAAATCGGCGGACGCTTGCGAGGCATCCGCCGATTTATTTCTGTGTCCGTCAGGGTTATGCCACCGAAACGGGTATTCCCGTGTCGGCGGTTATGCGTTTGGCTATGGCGGACAACTCGTCACGTCCGACCTTGATAAGCGAATGTTCGGGTGTCTGTCGATCGATAGAATACAGCATAATTGAGCGCGGACGGATGCGGCGGTAGGCATCACACAGAGCCTTGATTTCGAGGTCGGTGGTATTGTCTATGGCCGTGCCGTCGTGCGTTCCGCGCGTCAGCAACGTCTGCACTATTGCCTGTCCGGCGAATTGTTGGAGACATCGGATGACGCTCTCGGGCGTCGTCGCCGGTGACGTAGGGCGATTGAGGGCTCGGAAAGTAGCATCGATAGCGCTGTCCAATTTGACGATATTATTGTCCACGCGACGCAAGGCGGTGGCAACCGTGTCCAGCCCGGCGCGGGTGCTGTTGGTGAGGACACTGACCTTAGCCTGCGGATAGTAGCGGTCGCGTAGTTCGAGGGTGTCGTCTATGACTCCGGGAAATTCGGGGTGCAATGTCGGCTCACCGTTGCCGCTGAAGGTGATGACGTCCAAAGGAGCCGATTCGGCCTGCATTTTTTGCAGTTGTGCTTCAAGCATTTCGCGCACCTGCTCGCGCGTAGGCAGTCCGGTGGTTCCGGCGCCCTGTGCATTGTACCCGGCCTCGCAGTACAGGCAGTCAAAAGTGCAGACCTTACCGTCGTCCGGCATCAGGTTAACACCGAGCGATACGCCCAGTCGGCGGCTATGTATCGGCCCGAATATAGTGGAATGGAATAAAACAGTTTGCATATCGATGTATCTATTGGGCGTTGGCGGTAGTGATGCACGTCTCAGC
>Ga0129310_1001277_pt1 | contig 22687 bp, 13 predicted proteins | sample Go1ome_2_FD_94433 | JGI IMG/M metagenome (GOLD analysis project Ga0129310, IMG submission 94433) | Western lowland gorrila individual fecal microbial communities from Wisconsin, USA - Go1022A metagenome | ecosystem: Host-associated > Mammals > Digestive system > Large intestine > Fecal | place...
CTTTGCGTAATCATCGCCCATCTCATCATCGACCAGCTCGACCACATCGGACGATGTGATGATGCCCACCAGCTTGCCGGCATCGTTCAGCACCGGCAGGCTGCGCTCCGCGTAGTCCACGATACGGTCGATACAATCGCTGACCTGCTCCCGGTCTGTGACGTATGGATAGGAGCGGACGATCAGGCTTTCCAAACTTTCCTCTGCCCGGGCAATGATGAGATCTTTCAGGTCGATAGCGCCGTAGAAGTGCTCGTTTTCATCCACCACATACAGGGTGGAGATGTTGTCGTTTTCTCCGGCCTGCTTTACCAGCTCGCTCATCGCCTGCCGGATGGTCATATCATTTTTGATGGAGATGTAGTTGGTGGTCATTCTGCTGCCGATCTCATCCTCGTCATACGAGAGCAGCATCTTCACATCTTCCACCGAGTCTTTGTCCAGCTTGTTGACGATCTCGTTTTTATCGGTATCGTCAAGGTCTTCCAGCGCGTCCACCGCATCGTCCGAGTCCATGTTGGAAATGACCTTGGCTGCCTCGTGGCTGGGCAGCTCCTTCAGGTACGGCTCGGCATCGTCCAGATAGGTAAAGATCTCGGCAACGGTATCCACGCCCAGAATGGAATAGAGCGACTGGCGTTCGGCGGGGGTCAGTGCCTCCAACGCATCCGCCAGATCCTTTTCATGGTAATCAGACAGCTTTTCAGCCAGTTCTGCCTTGGGCAGACCACTGTGAATGATGCTCAGAATTTCCTGTACATAATTCTTCTGCATGGGTAGTTCCTCCTGATTCCGCGGGTTCAACAAATCAAGATCCATCGCTCCGCTTGAAATTTTGCACCTCATCATAGCACATCCGGTATGCGGCGGCAACCCTGCCAGCGTGAATTTTTTGTAAAATATCGGGCATAAAAATCCCCGCCAAAGCAAAAAAGACCAAAGCGGCAGCCCTTACGGTGCCTGCCGCTTTGGTCAAAAAAACTCTTTACTCTTGCTTCTGGATGGCAACTGCAAAGGTCATGCCCTTTTCCACCGCAAAGCACACATTCTCATGCGGTTTTGCGCCCCAGCTGTTGTCGCCGCCCACGCCGCGCTGGAACAAAGCACAGCGAACGACCGTCTTATTGTCATCCCGGGGCAGCTCGCAGAGATGGCGGGCGTTTTCCAGTTCATGCGGCGTATAAGGCAGCGCCGAGAAGGTCATGCCGTCCCCTGCAAAGCAGATGCCTATATTCAATCCGCTGCCGGTAAGCGCTGCACTGTACACGCCGGTCCGGCTGCCGCACTCCTGCAGATAGACCGGGGTGTTCTGGGCAAAATCCTGCCGGACGTTATAGCTCCACACACCCATCTTGCCGCCCGCGGTGCGGTCGGCGGTGGTTTCCCGGGGGCCAAGACCGAGGTAGGAGACGTCCGTCAGCTCCCGGCGCAGCGGGAAGAGCAGGCCGAACTCCGGTACTTCTGCTCTTTCGCCCTGCCACGTCATGGTAATGTCGCAGCGGCCTGCGCCATCGATAGCAAAATCCATGGGCAGCGTCTGCCCATTTGGCAGGGTGTAGCTTGCGCGGACCGTGACAAATTCTCCCTTGGTTTCGGCGGTCAGGTGATCGCACCGGGCATACAGACCGGCGGTTTTCCAGAAGGCAAATTCAAACGGCTCTGCGCAGCCCTCGTCGTTGTTGGTGGGCGCGCGCCAGAAATTGGGGCGCACGGCATCGTCCAGCAGTTGCACGCCGTCATAACGGATGGACACAAGTCCCTTGCCGCGGCCAAAGATGTACTCGAAGCCCTCACCCTTTACGCCGATGTTGCAGTCCATCTCCACCAGCTGCGGGGCGGGCAGGGTCAACCGGGCGGCGGTGTGGTTGTGCCACAGCTGCCCAAAGGCCGCCTCATAGCCTGCCGGGATACCGGGTGTTGCGTCCCGCTGGATGGCGGTAACGGTCATGCAGGCAAGCCCTGCTTTCGGCAGAGCGAACGGGAACAGAATGCGCACAGTTTTGCCGGGAGCGCAGTCCACCCGGAGGGCTGCTTTGCGCTCCGGCTTGCCGTCCACCGAGGACGCGAACACCAGATCGTAGGTGTTCAGGTCGGTGAAGAGATTCCGGTTTTCAATCACGGCTTCGGTATCAGTCAGGGTGATCTTCAGCGGCGCATAAGCCGCCTTGACCGCGTCCATCTTGGGAGTGTTGCGGCGGTCGGGCAGCACAAGGCCGTCCACGCAGAATTCCCGGTCGGTGGGGCGGTCGCCGAAGTCGCCGCCGTAGGCAAAGCCGGGCTTGCCGTCCGGGCTTGTCACCGCGATACCGTGGTCCATGTACTCCCAGATGAACCCGCCCTGATACAGCGGCTCTTCGTAAGCGTACTCGGTGTAGTCGGTGATGCCGCCGCAGCTGTTGCCCATGGCGTGGCTGTATTCACACATGATAAAGGGCTTTTCCGGGTGCTCCGCCAGAAACTTTTGGATGTCCGCCACCGGGGTATACATCTGGCTTTCCATATCGGATGTGGCGGGGTATTCCCGATTCCAGAAAATGCCCTCGTAGTGCACAAGGCGGCTGGGGTCGGTGCGGCGGAAGTATTCGCTCATCTCCCACAGGGTCTTGCCGCCGTAGCTCTCGTTGCCGCAGGACCAGATCAGGATGGCAGGGTGGTTTTTGTCCCGCTCCAGCATGGCTTCGGCGCGGGCAAGCACATTTTCCCGCCACTCCGGGCGGGCACCGGGCAGCGTCCATTCGTCCGAGCCGTCCGCACCCAGCTTCTGCCATGTACCGTGGCTTTCCAGATTGGTCTCCCCGATGACATACAGGCCGTATTCATCGCAGAGCTGCAAAAAATAGGGGTCGTCCGGATAGTGGCTGGTGCGCACCGCGTTGACGTTATGGGCTTTCAGGTTCTGCACATCCCACAGCATCTCTTCCCTGCTGACGGTGCGGCCTGTTTTGCAGCTCCACTCGTGGCGGTTGACGCCTTTGAACACGATGCGCTTGCCGTTCAAAAGCATCTGGCGGTCTTTCAGCTCAAATTTGCGCAGACCGACTTTCAGCCCAGTGCGCTCCACGAGAGCGCCCTCGTTCAGCAGGGCAATTTCGGCCTCGTACAGGTTCGGCTGCTCGGCGCTCCACAGGGCGGGGTGCTTCACCGTAAAGGTAAAGGATACGTCCTGCACGTCCTCTTCCACATCCTGGTCAGCTTCGCCCTTGCCGAACACCACGCCGCTGTCGTACTCGGCAGGCTCGCCCACCTCGGCAGACTGCTGCTTCCCGTCAAACACCACCGACACCGTTCCCGCACCGCTGACCTTGCAATCAAAAGTGACAGTGGCGCTGGAAAAGTCCGGGGCAAAATCCTGCTTCACAAAGACATCTTCCAGATGAATCTCCGGTTTTGTGAACAGCTCCACGGAGCGGAACAAACCGCTCATGCGCCAAAAATCCTGATCTTCCAGCCAGCTGCCGGAGGAAAAACGGTACACCTGCACGGTCAGGGTATTTTCGCCGGGGTGGACGGCGGCGGTCATATCAAATTCCGCTGGGGTAAAGGTATCCTCGGTGTAGCCGATGTAGTCTCCGTTGCACCAGACGGCGGCGGCGCTGTCGGCCCCGTTCAGGCGCAGGGAGCAGCTTGCCCAGTTTTCCGGCAGAGTGAAACTGCGCTGGTACTCCCCGATGGGGTTATAGTCCTGCGGAAGCTGGCCGGGGTGCAGCTTTTCGTGGCCGTCCCACGGGTACTGGGTGTTGACGTAATGGGGCGTACCGTAGGGCTTGCCGGGCTTTTGCAGGCTCTGCATCTGGATAAATCCCGGCACGGTCAGGGTGTCCCAGTCCGAGAAGGGAGCGGTCAGATTTTCCGCATAGCGGAAGTTCCATTCGCCGTCCAGGCTGACGGTCAGGGGCATTTCCGGGCTGGTCTGGTCGGCAAAATGGGCATGGAAGGGCAGACGGTTCTGCTGGAAAATTTCCGGGTCCGCCAGCAGCGCCGGGGTAATGGGTTCGTGTAAAGGCATAGGTGTCACCTCGCAGCATTTTCTGCTTTTATTATAGCACAGGATAGAAGAAAAACAGCCGCACAAAAACGACTGTTTTTCTGGAAAGAAGCGGCATCAGTCCGCTTCGTCAAAAATCTCGGTGTCCAGCACCGTGTGCCCTTTGGGGATGTGGTACTTCACGGCAGGCAGATGGACATTGGTGAAATACAGGCTGGTGTTGGGGTCGCAGCCGATGATGACCGCTTCTCCCCCGCCCACCACGGCGCTGCGCAGGGTGTCGCAATGGGCTTCGGCGGTGTCATTTTCCACGCTTTCGGCGTAGTCCGGTGCAAAATTGGGCACGGCAAAACCGCAGTCGTAGGCTTCGCAGTCGAAGCTGCTGTCAATTTCGTGATGGCGGCGGTGGCCGGTGGCAGTGGGGGTGATGGTGGTGGTGACCTCAATGCCGGGGAAGGGCGACCACTGCGCTGTCACCGTCCCGGCTTCAATTTTCCACGTTTTGCTCACCTTGCGCACGAACACGTTATCGTCCATGATAAAGGCCAGCATACTGTCCGGTGCGGCCTGATTGAGCACTTCCCGGCTGCGGGAAGCGCAGAAGCCGAAGCGGGTATCGTAGGCAAATTTTGCGTACTTTTCCGGGAACTGTCCGTGGCCGTGCCCCTCGTTGACACCGGCGGCATAGGCCGTTACCCGGCCTGCCCGGCGCTGCACCAGCATATTGGCGTAGGGCATGGACTTGAGCCGCTCCAATGCGGACATGGGAGCGGCTTCGGCAGACCAGAAGGGGTGGTCGTCCGGCAGAGCAAGCAGTAAAAAGCTCTTCATGCCCCAGTAGGGGCTGCCGGGGGCGTTGTACCGCTCGGCCATGTACATCTGCGGGTAGCAGTAGCCGATGGTCAGAATGCCGTCCCGGTCGAACATTTTCTGTCCCAGCCACCAGTTGAAGTTGCGGACGATAAGGCCCTTCATCACCGGCAGGGGCAGCGGCTCCAGCCCTGCCCAGATGCAGGCTGCCCAGAAGCTGTTCTGGGCAAAGCGGTAGGTCAGGCTGCGGCCAAAGGGCAGGGCCGCGCCGTTGGCGTCGAACCAGTAGACGAACTGCTGTGCAAACAGCTGGGCGCGCTGGCGGTAAAGGGCAGCGCGCCGGGGGTCAGTATCGGCAGCAAATTTAGAGTACAGCAGCCCGTAATACTGGATGGCCCACGGGATGTAGTAATCCTTCTGCACGGAGGCGCCATCGGTGGACCAGCCATCGCCGCTGTAATAGCTGTCGATCTTGGCAAGGCCGTCCTCCAGCAGCTCCGGGCTGAAAGGCATCCCCACGCTTTTTAGGGCAAGGTTTACAAGGATGCGGAAAAACTGCCAGTTACAGTCCGGGATGGTGTGGGCATTGATCTGCCCCAGCCATGCGGCAAGGTTCTTTCTTTCAGCGTCCGAAAGCGGCGTCCACAGCTTTTCCGGCGCAGTGAGAATGCCGCAGGCAATAGCCGCCATCTCTACATAGCACTGGTCGTACTCCCCGGTGGTGCCCCAGTATTCGGGGTTTTCCGGGTCGGCACCGGCGGCAAGACCCTTGCGGTAGATGGTTTCAAACTCCGGGTCGGAGCCGCCGCCCACCCAGAAGGGCACCAGCGCCCACAGCGGGCGGCTGAAGGCTTCCAGCTCGATGGCGTTTTTGTTGTAGGTCACACCCGTTTCGCCCAGATGCAGCCGGGCGCAGCCTGCGGAATAATAGGGCTTGAGCGGGTCGAGAAATTTGTGCATCAGTGCGGTAAAATCCGCTTTTTTCTGCAAGTTCATCACCAGTACATCTCCCAGTCTTTGGTCAGGCGGGTCAGCGCCTCCATGTAGAAATAATCGCCCCAGCTCGTGCATTCATCCACGCCCTCCGGGGTGCAGGTGTTGTAGGGGCTTTTTTTGCTGTAAGTGCCGTGCAGCAGCTGGCCGGAGCCGAGGGTGCCGGGCTTTACCGCGTAGTTTGCGGCGAGGCTGGCCAGCATCTGCCGTGCCAGCATGCGCCACTGGGCGGCTTCTGCCTCGTCCACATATTTTGCCGCTTCCAGCAGACCGCAGGCCACAATGGCGGCAGAGGAGGAATCCCGCGGTTCGCCGCTTTCCGGCGCAAAGAGCATATCCCAGCAGGGGATCAGATCCTCCGGCAGGCGGGAGAGGTAAAATTCCAGCGCTTTGCGGAACACCCCGAGGAACTTTTCGTCGTGGGTGTAGGTGTAGCCGATGGCGCTGCCGTACACGCCCCACGCCTGTCCCCGCGCCCAGAAGCTGTCGTCCTTATAGCCCTGACAGGTGCGCCCGCCCTTGGGGGTGCCGTCCGGGTTCATAAAGAAGGTGTGGTAGGTGCTGCCGTCCGGCCGGAAGGAGTTCGCCAGCGTGGTGGCGGTGTGGGCGGCGGCGATCTCGCGGTAGTGGTCGCTGCCGGTCACCTGCGCCGCCCAGTACAGCAGCGGCACGTTGAGCATACAGTCGATGATATAGCGGTAGTTGTCGGGGTCATCCATAGTGCCCCATGCCTGCAAAAATTTTCCGCTGGGCTGGTAGCGGGTCAGCAGCTGGTCGGCGGCGGCGATGGCGGCGTTTTTACCGGTTTCGCTGCCCACCAGCTTCCATGCCGCCACACAGGTGGGGCTGTACAAAAAGCCCATGTCGTGGTGGTCCACCTCCACCTTGCGGGCAATGCGGTCCGCAAAGCTGTCCACCTGAATCAGGGCAGCGGTCTTGAATTTCTCGTCCCCGGTAGCCTCGTAGGCCAGCCAGATCTCCCCCGGCCAGAAGCCGCAGGTCCACTGGTTATTGGCGCAGCCGGGGTAGATATTATTGACGCTGGAATGGTTCTGGCACTGGTAGGTGTACAGGGGCAGATTGGTCTCCACCTGCCTGCAGGCATCGGCCAGTGCCTGCCGTGCTTCGGCATCGGTCATGGCGTGGTTTTGGTAGGTTTTCATCGTAATTACTCCTTAAAGCTTGCTCGCCCTCTCCGTCATTGCTGCGCAATGCCACACTCCCCCTTTTGTCGCTACGCGACATCTTCCCCCGGAGCGGGGGAAGTCTTTCCTCTAAGGGAGAGGCTTTGGCAGTCCATGCAAAGTTTTCGGTTTCGCCAGAGGCTCTCCCTTTGGGAGAGCTGGCAAAGCCGACAGGCTTTGACTGAGAGGGTTACCAAAAAATGCGGGGCGCGGGTACTGCCCACGCCCCGCTTACGGGTGATTTGTTTAACCCTTGATGCCGGTGGATGCCACGCCCTGCACAAAGTACTTCTGCAGGGAGAGGAACACGATCAGCACCGGGATCAGTGCCACCACAGAGGCTGCCATGATCAGGCCGTATTCTGCGGAATACTGGGTGATGAACATACGCAGACCGATCTGGATGGTCTTGAGCTCGGTCTTGGTCAGGTAGATCAGGGGGCCGAGGAAGTCGTTCCAGGTGTTCACGAAGGTGAAGATGGTCAGGGTAGACAGGGCGGGCAGGCTGAGCGGCAGCATGATGTGCCACCAGATGCCGTACTCGCTCAGGCCGTCAATGCGGGCAGCCTCGCACAGCTCGGTGGGCACGCCCTCGTAGAACTGCTTCATCAGGAACACGCCAAAAGCGCTGAAGGCCTGCAGGCACATAATAGCCAGATGGGTGTTGTTCAGGTGCCAGGAGCTCATCATCATGAACTGGGGCACCATGTAGGCCTGCCAGGGCACTGCAATGGTGGCAATGTAGCCGAGGAAGAGCACATTCTTACCCTTGAACTGCATCTTTGCAAAGGCATAGGCCGCAAAGGAGGAGGTAAACAGCTGCAACAGGGTGACCACCACGGTGATCTTGACCGTGTTCTTTACAAAGGTGAGCAGCGGGATCTGGGTCCAGATGTCCACATAGTTCTGCCAGCGGGGATTTTTGGGGATCCACTGGATGGGGAAGCCGAACACGTCCTTATTCAGCTTAAAGGAAGAGGACAGCATCCACAAAAAGGGCAGCAGCATACAGGCCGTGATGACGATGAGGAAGAAATAGATCAGGAACTTGGAGATGAAATTACGGCGCTTCTGGGAAGCGTGGTCTTTAATAACAGCGGTTGCCATGGTTTCTTCCTCCTTTCTTAATTATCGCCCTTGGAGCCGCGGAACTGGATGATGGTAACGATCAGCACCAGTACGAACAGCACCATGGCAATGGCACTTGCGTAGCCGTATTTCGGGGTATTGACGAAAGCCACATTATAGATGTAATACACCAGCGTCATGGTAGCAGTACCGGGGCCGCCCTGCGTGATCATGTACATCTGGTCGTAGACCTTGAAGCCGGAGATGGTGAGCATGATGACCACAAAGAAGGTGGTGGGGCGCAGCTGCGGCAGGGTGATGTGCCAGAACTGCTGCCAGCGGTTTGCACCGTCCAGTTCGGCGGCCTCGTTCAGGTCCGGGTTGCAGCCCTGCAAGCCCGCCAGATAGATGACCATGTAGTAGCCCATGTTCTTCCACACACTGAACAGGATGACCGTGATCATGGCAGTGTTCTTACCGGCAGCCCAGCGGGGCAGGTTTTCCACTGCCACGCCAAAGAACTGGTTCAGGAGCATGTTGATGGGGCCCATGGAGGGGTTGAAGATCATGTTCCACACCGCTGCCACCGCAACCAGCGAGGCAACGTAAGGGAAGAACGCCACGGTGCGGAAGAAGTTGCGCAGCTTCACGTTCTGGTTCAGCAGCACGGCCATGGCCAGCGAGCAGGCCAGCGTCAGCGGTACGGTGCCGATGACATAGACGATGGTGTTTTTCAAAGCCGCCTGAAAAATTTTATCGGTAGTAAAGAGCTTTACAAAGTTCTTCAGGCCGACAAACTCAATGGCGTGGCGGCCGTCCCATGCGCAGAAAGCCAGCGCAATGGCAAACACCATGGGCACCAGCGTAAACACGCAGAAACCGATGAAGTTTGGCGCAATGAAGGAATACGCGATCAGGGAATCGCGGGTCGATTTTTTTAGCACTTTACGGGGAGTTTTATTCTGGACAGCAGCACTCGCCATAAAAGAGCCTCCTTTCCCGGAAGTATAACAGTTTTTCCAAAAAATGAGCGGGGCGGGTGCTGTGCATACCCGCCCCGCTCGGACAGGGGCTTTTTTCCGATGCTCGTTCACCGGAAAATGAATGGGGATCGAAAATGATGAAGAAGGAGAACCGCAAATGATTGCGGGAAACGCTTTATCAGCCGAGAACTGCGGGAACCTGATCGTTCATGTTCTGGATGCCCTCGTCCACGGTCTCGCTCATGGTCATAATGGCATCGTGCTCGGCGTTCAGGATGGTCTCGATATCAGATGCGTACTGGGTGTAGGGCATCTCCAGATAGACATTGCTGGTGGTCAGTGCATCCACGGAATTGCTGTCCTCGGGGAAGCCCTCGGTGGACTTGATGATCTCGCTGGTAGCATCAGAGCCGCAGGCCGGGAAGGTGCCGGTCTTGGCAATGGCCTGTGCGCCCTCCTCAGAGACACACCAGTTGATGAAGTCGGCAGCGGCCTCAGCCTTGGGAGAATCGGCGTTGATGGCCAGGCTGGTCACAGTGCCCAGCGTAGAACCGGCAGCTGCACCGGCGGGGTGCGGGTACTTGACGATGCCCCAGTTGAACTTGGTCTCGGCATCCTTCATGTAGGCTTCCAGCGTGGAGATGAACCAGCTGCCCATGTTGACCATTGCGCACTGCTGGTTCTCAAAGGCTGCAGAGTAGTGCAGAGAAGAGGTCTTGAGGTAGCCGTAGTCCATGCAGATGCCGTCCTTCTGCTGGGCAATGACCATATCGTAGGTGGGCTTCATGAAGTCGTAGGTGCCGTCGATAATGGTGTTCTTGCCGTCCAGAATGGAGAACAGAGAAGCGGCGGAGCGCCAGGTGTGGTAGTGGCAGCCATAGACCTTGGTGTCGCCGGAGCCGCTGGTCATCTTGCGGGCCAGAGCGTCGTAATCTTCCAGCGTCATGTCGTTGGAGGGGTACTCCACACCGGCCTTATCGAACAGGTCTTTATTGTAGTACACCACCCAGAAGTCGCTGCGGAAGGGCACGGCGTAGAAGTTGCCGTCATCGGTGGTCAGCTGCTCGATGGTGCCGTTGAAATCGCCGGTATCGCGGGTCAGCACCTCGTTCAGGGGCTTGAGGTAGTCCAGATTGATCAGGTTTGCGTAGCCGGGGATATCCTTGACGGTCACGACATCCAGATCGGCGCTGCCGGCCAGCTGGGTAGCCAGAACAGTCATGTAATCGCTGGAGCCCAGATCCACCATCTCGATGGTCACGTCCTTGTGGCTTGCCATGTAGCCATCGGCCATGGCCTGCCAGTAGGGGGTGGACTCCTTATCCCACACCGACCACTGCAGGGTAACAGGGCCTGCGGCTGCGGATGCAGCGGTGGAACCGGCAGTGGAGGAAGCAGCGGTGGAACTTGCAGAAGATCCGCCACAGGCGCTCAGGGCAGCAGCTGCGCCGCAGGCAGCGGCAGCGGTAAGGAACGAACGACGAGAGATCTTTTTCATAAGTGTGTCCTCCTTCAGGGCAGTGTGTTTGTTCTGTGCAGCGGTGTCCCCCGTGCCGGGGAGCCGCTCGCTTTTGTTGACACTAGGATACCGCACAAACGCAAAAACCGGAATGGAAAAATTCCGGGAAGAGTTGCAGTTTTTCTGTATCTTTTAAAAAAAGATGCACTTTCTTACACTGGAGTCTGCACTTTCTTGCTTTCTTGCACAGTTTGCATTCACGACACGAGGAAAAAGCGTATAAAGTACACAATTTTCATAAAAAAAGCCGTTGACAAACCGCGCCGGAATCAGTACTGTATAAAGGAAAGAATGCAAAACATTACCGGAAAGGAGGCTCTGCTATGAAGAGCAGCCATCGTTTCCCGCTGCGGCGGCAGATCGTGTGGGGGATGCGCTTTTTTACCTTTCTTACCTCTCTGGCCGTGGGCGCGGCGCTGTTCATTCTCTCCAACCAATATGTGCGTGCCAACTCCCTGCAGGCGGCAGAGTTCAACCTGCGGCTGGTGGCCACCTCCATCGAGACCAGTCTGGAAAGCGCCGATGCTCTTTTGAACTGGGCTTCCATCGACAGCACCGTGCGGCGGTACATCTCGCAGGAAAATATCAACGGCGCCCAGACCATTGCCGCCTACGAAGCCGTGCAGGAAAAATACTATTCCAGCACCCTGTACAGCCATATCCTCCGCTTTTTTATCACCAATGAGAACGACCGGCATCTGCAATTTGGTGCGCTGAACGCCTCGGCGGCGCTCAACCGCACCAGCGTAAAGCAGTTTCTCACCAAGGGGTACGGGATGCAGTTCGTCACCGACCCGCTGCTGCCCGGCAGTCCGGACTGCATCGCCCTCAGCCAGCCTGTCCGCTGCGGCAAGGGCACTTTGCACCGTGGCAGCGCCTACCTTGCGTTGGACACTGCCATCATCACCGACCCGGCCGCGGGTTACAGCCTGACCGACGGCAGCGCCCTGTACTGGGAGATGGGCAGCCGCCTGTGGCAGATCCAAAACGGCAGCCTGACCGAGACCGAAAACCGCCTGCGGGAGGTGGACTACACCCTGCGCACCGAAAGTAATAACGGCGTGACAGAGCAGACCGCATGGCAGGGCAAGGTGCAGCTGGACGGCCAGAAGTACTATATAGTCAAGGTGACGCTGAACGACCGCAGTGCAGCACTGGTGCAGCTTTTGCCCGCAAACACCTTTTTGCAGCACTACGGCGTGTACCTGTGGCTCATCGCCCTTGGCATAGCCATCATCTGGGGACTGAGCTTTTTGATGCAGCACTGGCTGGAGTGGGTCATCACCCGCCCGGTGGAGGCGCTGCAAAAGCGCATCGAGACCGTGGGCAGCGGCAACTTTGCCCCGGACCGCACGGTGGAGTGGAACAACGAGCTGGGCGACATCGGCCGGGGCATCAACCAGCTGGCTGAAAATGTTAACAGCCTGATGACCCGCCGGGTGGAGGACGAGCGCCGCAAGCAGGAGCTGGAATACCGGATGCTGCAAAACGAGGTGAACCCGCACTTTATCTATAACACCCTTAACAGCATCCGCTGGATGGCCACCATCCAGCACGCGCCCGGCATTGCCGAGATGGTGACCGCCTTTGCACGGCTGACCAAAAGCATCTCCAAGGGCACCCAGAAGCTGGTGCCGCTGCAGGAGGAGCTGGCTCTGCTCAACGATTACTTTACCATCCAGCAGTACCGCTACGGCGGCGACCTGGAAATTGAGGTCTCCCGGATCGAGGACGAGCGGCTTTGTCGGGACTGCATGATCCCCCGGTTCACCTTGCAGCCGCTGGTGGAAAACGCTATCTTCCACGGGCTGGAGCCCAAGGGCGGCCACGGCAGCGTGCTGCTGGATATCTCCACCGACCCGGATACCGGGGACGTATTGCTGCGCATTACCGACGACGGCGTGGGCATGCCGCCGGAGCAGGTAGCACACCTTCTGGACGAGCCCGCCGAGGGTGCCGAAAAGGCTGAAAAGTTCCGTCATGTCGGCCTGTGGAACGTGAACCGCCGCATCCGGTATTCCTTTGGCGAGGATTACGGCCTGACCATTGAAAGCGAAGAGGACGTGGGCACCGAGGTCACCATCCGGCTGCCCTATCAACAGAAAGGAGCCAGCCATGCTGCGGATACTGCTTGTGGACGATGAACCGCTGGTGCTCATTGGCCTGCAAGGGATGCTGGAATGGGAAAAGCTGAGCTATACCGTCTGCGGCACCGCCCGCAACGGCAAGCTGGCGTTGGAATTCATCGAGCGGGAAAAGCCGGATATCGTCATTGCAGACGTAAAAATGCCGGTGATGGACGGCTTGACCCTTGCCCGCACCTGCCGGGAGCGCAGTGCCCTGCCCGCCTTTATCATGCTGACCAGCTTTGAGGAATTTGATTACATCAAGCAGGCCATGGGTGCCGGGGTGGTGGATTATCTCGTCAAGCTGGATCTGACCCCAGAAAACCTGCAAACCGCCCTTGCCAAGGCCGCCGAAAAGGTAAAAAAGGAGCACGCCCTGCTGGGCGAAATGCCGGCACAGGAAACCCTAGCCGAGAGCGTGCGCAGCTATCAGGAGCGGTTCTTTGTGCGGCTGTACGCCGGGCTGTTCCCGGATGAGCAATCTTTGGAGCAGCCCTTGCAGCACATGGAACTGAACCTTGCAAGCGATGCCTACCTTGCAGCCAGCTGCGAGATCCTTGCCAACACTGCCCTTACCCCCGCCCAGCAGCTGAAGCTGAGCTTTTCCTGCGGGCGGATGCTGGAGACCACCCTGCAAAACTACCTGCACTGCTATGTGACCGGCGCGGATGCCATGCGCTGCAATGTGCTGTTCTGCCTGACCGATGCCCAGTGCCAGAACTACCGCACGGTGCTGCGCCCGCTGCTGGAACGCGCCAGCCAGATTTTATACAACTATTTCACGGTACGGCTGCTCTGGGCGGTGGGTCGCCCCACCGGCTCCCTGCTGGGGCTGGCGCGCTGCTGCCGGGAAAACGCCCATTTACACCCACTGCTCACGGTGGAGCAGCCCATCCAGTTCGTGGAGGTCAACGAGGGCGACGCCACCGCCGGGAAGATGCAGGTAGTGGCACAGGTACAGGAGTACATCCAGAGCCACCTTTCCGAGCGGCTGACACTGGCCGATGTGGCGGCGGTGTTCAATTTTTCGCCCAACTACCTCAGCCAGCTGTTCGGCAAATACGGCGACAGCGGCTTTGTGGAGTACATCACCGAGACCCGCATCGCCGCGGCGAAAGAGATGCTGGAACAGGGCGATTTGAAGGTCTATGAGATTGCGGAAAAGCTGGGCTATGAAAGTGCCTTTTATTTTTCCAAGGTGTTCAAAAAGGTCACGGGTTTAAGCCCGCGGGAATATCAGCAAAGTATTTAAAATCGGAGGCTTTTTATGATACAGGAACAGCTTGCCTTTCTGCCGGAATTTCTTTCCGGCTACCGGCCCTTTCCCCCTGCCAAAGAGCGCGCCGCATGGCAGGGGCTGCCCCTGCGGGTAAAGCAGCGCTTTTTGCAGGCGGGGGAAGCCGCGCTGCAAACGCCCATCGCTCCCCTGCCCCTCTCGCTTTGGCTGGATTTCACCCGCACCGGGCAGCGTGCCCCATGGGAGGCGGCTTATTTCTCCCGCCGGGCGCGGCTGTGCGCACTGGTGTGCGCCGAGTGCGTGGAGCACACCGGGCGCTTTCTGGACGCCATTGCCGATACCGTCTGGGCGCTCTGCGAGGAAAGCGCATGGCAGCTGCCCGCCCACAACAGCTATGTGCGGGACACTCCCCAGCTGCCCCTGCCGGACACCACCCGCCCCATCGTAGACCTGTTTGCTGCCGAAACCGGGGCCCTGCTGGCACTGACCCGGTACTTACTGCCGGACGAACTGGATGCCGCCGCGCCGGGCATCACGGCGCGGATGGAGCGGGAGCTGGACGCCCGCATCCTGACGCCCTATTTTACAAGCCACTTCTGGTGGATGGGCAACGGCGCGGAGCCGATGTGCAACTGGACAAGCTGGTGCACCCAGAATGTGCTGCTCACGGTCTTTTTGCTGCCCACCACCCAGCAGCAGCGGCAGGCTGCCGTCAAGCAGGCAGCATACAGCCTTGACTGCTTTTTGAAGGACTACGGCGCGGACGGATGCTGCAACGAGGGTGCACAGTATTACCGCCACGCCGGGCTGACCCTGTGGGGCTGTCTTGAGGTTTTATCCAACGTTGCGCCGGAGGCCTTTTCTCCACTGTTCCATGAAACAAAGATCAAAAATATCGCGGAGTACATCTGCAATGTCCATGTAGAAGGCCCCTATTACCTCAACTTTGGCGATTGCAGCCCCCTTGCCGGGCGGTGCGGTGCGCGGGAATACCGCTTTGGGCAGGCTGTGGGCAGCGATACTCTGCAAGCCCTTGCGGCGGCAGATTTCCGCGCCGATGCCGACCCCGACCATTTGCAGAACCCAGACGGCAGCACCCACATCAACCTGTGGTACCGGCTGACCTCCGCCTTTGCAGAGCAGGAACTGATGGAATACGCCGCAACGCCCCGGCACCATTCAACGGTATGGTACCCCAGTGTGGGCGTCTATGCCGCACGGCAGGGCAGCTGGGTGCTGGGGGCAAAGTTCGGCTCCAACGGCGACAGCCACAACCACAACGATACCGGCAGCATTACCGTATACAAGGACGGCAGACCGTTCCTCATTGATATCGGGGTGGAAAGCTACACCCAAAAGACCTTCAGCCCCCAGCGGTACGAGATCTGGACCATGCAGAGCGCATGGCACAATCTGCCCACCTTTGACGGCGTGCAGCAGCTGCCCGGCGCGGAATACGCCGCCCGGGAGGTGTGCACCGATAAAAACAGCATCACCGGCGAACTGGCGGGCGCGTACCCGACCATCCCGGGGCTTACCACCTACCGCCGCAGTGTATCGGTCAGTGAACAAGGCATCACCCTGCGGGACGAAACGGACTATCCCGGCACGGTAGAGCTGACCCTGCTCACCGAGCAGCAGCCTGCCCCCACCGCAGATGGCTTTGCGGTCGGCACGCTGGGCGGCATCCGCTTTGACCCGGAAAAAGTCCGGGCGGAAATCACGCCGGTGCCCATCACCGACCCCCGGCTGCGCACTGCATGGCCGGAAACCATCTATAAGATTACCCTGCATTTCCAAAAAATGCTGAACCTCGAACTGTGCAATCGCAAGTCAAGAAATTAGTGCAACATTCAAACAGCATATTTGCGATATGCAATTCAACGCTGTTGCTGTTGCATTAAAAAGTTGAATTGCTATAAGGAGAACTGCCATGGAGACCATCAAGCTGAAAATTCTGGACGAAGCGGGGCACACCCTGATGACCTGCGATGCCGACACCAATGTATCCCTTGTTTACACCAACTGCTATAAGCCCGGCGACCGGGTGGCGCTGGAAATTGACCATCCCGGCCAGTACTGCGTTATCCAGTTCGAGGACACCATGCCCGAAGCCCTTGTGTATGTGGTCAAGCGGGAGATCAATTTCCACATTCCCTTCGGCGAGCAGGCCATCACCTATTCGCCCAAGAGCTTTGTGGGCAACCGTCACGTCATCCGTGCCCGGCTGGCGCTGCCGGAAGAGATCGCCGCCCGGCGGAATCTGGCCTTCAATTGCTATGACGAACACGGCGACACCGGCTTTTACCCCCACGCCAGCGCCAACGTGGAAACGCGCGGCGAGGCAGTGTTTGCCGCCCGCAACGCCATCGACGGCATTTTTGAGAACAGCGCCCACGGCGAGTACCCCTACCAGAGCTGGGGCATCAACCGCGACCCGAACGCCGCCCTGACGCTGGATTTTGGCCGGGAAGTACTGCTGGACGAACTGCGCATCACCGAGCGGGCAGATTTCCCCCACGACAACTACTGGGTCAAGGCCACGGTGGCGTTTTCTGACGGCAGCACGCTGGACATCCCGCTGGTGAAAAGTGCCAAGCCCCAGAGCGTGACCTTTAAGCCCAAGCGGGTGCGCAGCCTTGTGTTGAAGGACCTCATTCAGGCCGACGGGACTTCCCCCTTCCCTGCCCTGACCCAGATCGAAGCCTTTGGCACTGAGGTGAAGTAAAATGAGCATCTACAATGCCCTTTATGGGCGGGACGGCCATGGGGTAGACCCGGGTGAGCCGGAGAAAAAAGGCTTTGCACGCTTTTGCCAGATGGTCGGCCGCGACCTTGGCCAGCTGCTGGGTACCAACCTGATGGTCTGCGCCCTCTGCCTGCCCGCCGCGCTGGGCGTCTCGCTGGGGGTCACCCTGTTCTCCCTGCCGCTCACGGTGGTGTGCAGCACTGCGACCGGTCTGCTGGTCGGCCCTGCCATGGTGCTGCTGGCAGACTGCGCCCTGCGCAGCTTGCAGAACGACCCCTCCCAGTGGCTGCCCCGGGCAAAGCAGACCCTTGCCGCCCATTGGAAGGCCGCCTGCGGCTTTGGCTGCAGTGGCACGCTGGTGCTGGGGCTGCTGTGTTTTGTATCGGCCTTTGTGTTTGAAGCCGCCGCGCAGCAGGGGTATTACCCCGGGCTTGCCATTCTCGTTTTTCTGGCGCTGGACTTTTTGGTGCTGGCGGTTCTGGCCACCCTGTGCGCTGCCGTGCTGCCGCTGCAACTGCCCGCCCCGGACAGCCTGCTGCGCCGGGCGGGCAGGCTGCTGGCTGCAGCCCCGGCACGCTGCGTACTGGCAGGCGTTATCCTGCTGCTGGGCATCGGCGGCATGATCTTGCTGTTCCCGGTCAGCGTGTTCTGGGCCGTGCTGTTTGGCTTTTGGCTGCCGGGGCTGGCGGCCATGCAGACCCTGTTCCCGGTTTTGCGGCAGGCGTACGGCGTGCAGGTGCGCAGCATCCCGCGCCCGGCAGCGCCGGATAAGCCCCTGACCGCGCAGGAGCAGAAAAAGCGCTCCCGCGCCAACTGGTGGTATTACAACTGGGGCATCGTAGCAGTGGCGGCGATGGTCGTTGTGGGCGTGGCGTATGTGGCGCACGGCCTGCTCACCACAGTAGACCCGGACTACACCGTGGCCGTCGTCACGGCGGAAGCCCTGCCGGACGAGGCCGTGCAGCACTTGCAGACTGCGCTGGCAGACTATGCGGAGGATGTCAACGGTGACGGGGCTGTGGTGGTGCAGGTGAACAACTACACCTGGAGCGCGAACGCCTCCCTGACCGAGCAGAACCAACAGATGGCGGGTGCCACCCAGATGAACACCGACCTTTCTAGCGGCGAGAGCAAGATCTGGATTTTGGAAGACCCCGAGGGCTTTGAAGCTGCCTATGGTGCCCTGAGTGAAAAACTGGGAGAAAATTGGAAAACACAGCTTATCCTGTGGAGCCAGCAGTCCACGCTCTCAAACCTTGATCTCGGCAGCTACAATACCGCTGCCGATGGAAGCCAAAGCGTGGACATTCAGAGCCGCTTTGCCGGATACCGCATTGCCGTGTTCGATACGTCGGATGGACTGTGGAAAGCACTGAATTCCTGAATGAAACAGCAAAACGCCGCCAGGCTGATTTTCCCGGTTGGAAAATCGCCCGGCGGCGTTTGTATTGGGTAGCTTGAGCGTTCCCGACGGGGAACGCCCTGGTATACATATTGCTATTGTCTGTGGTCTTTGGCAGGGTGCGTCCTATTCAGGGCGCACCCCTGTTTTTTGTTTTTAACAAACAAGATGGAGCAGATCGGCCAGCACGATCATAGCAGCAATTATAGCAAAAAGGAACACGGACATTCAATCTCTGGACTGTGATATGGGATCACCCGGCCAAATTGATTCTTTTCCGCAAGCTCCCGGCACTGCCTTGCATCCAGATGCACCGGGTACCGCAGGAAGAGCATCTGTCCCTTCTCCAGCATTTCTGCACTCAGGCTGCCTGCATCCGGGGTCCCGGTCATAATGCCGAGTGCCCCATGCGCTACCATTTCGCGTGCACGCTGCCCGGCTTTTCCTGTCAGCTGCGGGCCGCTGAGAAAGACAACGCCTTTTTCCCGGCTGAGGAAAGCATCCTGCTGGACCCAGTCCGCAAAATGCGGCGGCACAGGCAGCAGCCACGGCCCGCCCAGCTGGATCTGCTGTACCTGACGAAGGAAATGCGCATCGCCATAAAATTTCAGATTCGGTGCAAAGCGTTTCAGCAGCAGAAGGATCTCCGGCCCTCGGCCATATTTCGGCACCGGGAAGAACAGGAGCTGCGTCTGTTTCAGGCACTGCACGGTCTCCACACAGAGCTTTTTGACGCAAGTGTTCCAGTCTGCGTCCGTGCTGCCGTAAGCAGCATCCAGAACGGCCAGATCTGCCGTCTGGCTCCGCAGCGGGTCGCAGGGGTAGAGCGGGCTGTGCTCTGCATAGTCGCCGGAAAATAGGATGCTTTTTCCGTTCCATTCAAACCGCAGCCAAACGCTGCCCGCGCAGTGCCCGGAACATCCCCATGAGACCTGCAGGCCGGGCAGTTCCGGCACAGAGCCAGAACCTTTGCAAGGGCAGAGACTTTCCAACGTTTGGATGTGATTCAAGGAAAAGGGCAGCTGGGTCAGGGTGGGCAGCGTGGCATAGATCGGCCCCTGATACCCCTGCTGCACCAGCCACGGCAACGCCCCGGTGTGGTCAGTGTGGCTGTGGGTCAGAAAGACCGCCCTTAGCTTTTGAATTTGTGCCGCATTCAGCCGGGGCAGGTCATCCTCTGCACCTGCCAGCAGGCCGCAGTCCACCAGAAACGCTGTGTCATTCTGTTCCACATAAAAGCAGTTGCGGCCATGTTCGCCGCAGCCTCCTGCAATGAAAAGTTCCATCTCAATGTTCCTTCCGACGATCGATCACCGTGTTCAGGATCAGCAGTGCCGTGGTAGAAAACAGTACACACAGCACCGCCACCGCCATGCCAACCGAAACGCTGCCCTGCTCAAACTCCCGCACGATGAAAGTAGAGACCACCAGCGTGTTGGGCGGGGCGATCAGGCTGGCCGTCACCAGCTCCCGGAACGCGATGATAAAGGTCATCATCCAGCCGGTGGCGATGCCCTGCCGGATCAGCGGCAGTGTGATACGCCGCAGGATGTAAGCTGGGCTTCCACCGAACACCTGTCCTGCAGCCATCAGGCTGTCACTGATCTGGGTAAAGGACGAGGTGACGTATTGCACCGTATAGGGCAGAAACAGCACCACATAGGCCAGTACCATGATGCCCATGGTGTTGTACAGCGGCAGGATATTGTAAATTTGATTCCAGAATAGCATAATTCCGATGACCAGTACAATACCCGGCAGCATTTCCGGCAGCAGACCAATGGCTTCCACCACCTTGCGCAGCTTGGAGTGTGACTTTCGCACTGCCAATACCAGCAGAGTTCCCAGCACCGCACAGATGGTAGCCGAAGTGACCGCCAGAAAAACGCTGTTTTTCAGGGCACTCAATCCCTTTTCGTTCTCGGTGAACAGTTCTACATAATGTGCGATGGTAAAGTTGCCCGGTGCCAGACCGTAGCCGCGGAGATTGATGAGAGAGGTGGAAATGACCGAGAAGTACGGAACTCCAACTGCAATCAGCAGCACCAGAACGATATATGCCCACGCACCGATGGCGGCTCCTTTGCTCATGAACTGCTCTACGCGGCGGGCACCCTTGCCGCTGACCAGATTATAGCTTTTGCGCGTGGTAATGTAATTTTGCAGCATCCACATACACAGACAGATGCCCACCAGCACGGAGGAGAGAGTGGCCGAACTGCCAAAGTCGATGGGTGCTACGGTAGCGTGGCGGTGGATCTCGGTGGTAAACACCTCAAACCCGATGCGCTTGCCCAGCGTAGAAGGAGTGCCGTATTCAGACAGCGTTTTCACAAACACCAGCAGCGCACCAATGGCGTAGTTGCCGGAAAGCAGCGGTAGAAAGATCTTGCGCATCCGGGCACCGAACCCCGCCCCGAACACCGCGCCTGCCTCTTCCAGACTGGAAGGAATATTCAGCATGGCGTTTTTGAGCATAGTGAGCATGACCGGAAAAACGTGCAGGCTCATCACCAGCACCAAACCGCCCAGTGTGAAGAAGATCTTTTCGCATCCGGCAGTTGCGGGGATCAGCTGCTGCAAAAGCCCCTTTTTCTGCATAAATAAGATCCAGCCCATGGAGGCAATGTAGGGCGGTGTCATGAACGGGATCATAAAGAGGATGTCAAAGACACGGTAGCGGGCAAATTTTGTCCGGGAGAACAGATAGGCCAGCGGTGCGGCGATCAGCGTAGACAACAGCATCACCAGCACACCCAACAGCAGCGAATTGCCGATCATGTGGGCGTTTTCCGGGTTCAACAGCGTCTGCACAGCGGGAGAAAAGTCAAGGCGGCCATTCTGCATGACCGCCTTGGCAAAAATCATTCCCACAGGACAGACGATCAGAAAGATCAGCACCACTGCCAGCAGCAGCAGCGGAAGATCCGCCTTACGATTCGTCTGTTTCATGGAGCGTTACCCGTTGCTGGCACCGCAGATCTGGTTGATTTTTGCGGCATCAACGCCGGCTTCCGCCATCATCTTGTCCCAATCGGGCGTGATCTGAGGAATATCCTCCAGATTGCTGCGCTTGTCGCACTTGATGTCGGTGCGGCCGGGCAGCAGATAGGCATTTGCCACCAGCTGCTGTGCCTCATCGCTGAACAGATAATCGACAAACACCTTGGCATTATCCATGTTGGGAGCCGTTTTCAGGATCATTGCCGGGCGGGGGTTCACGATGGTGCCGCCTGCCGGGTAGTAGATGTCCAGCGGCTCACCCTTATTCTTGGAAGAATAGGCGTTGTAGTCCACGCCAGCCACAAGGATGCCCACTTCGCCGGTGGTGACGGCCTCCAGTGCAGCCTTGTTTGCGCCGGGAACTGTCATACCGTTGTCAGCCATAGCCTGAAAATCATCCCAGCCGTTCTTGACCACATAGCCTGCCACAAAGTCCTTGCAGGCACCGGACTTTTCCGGGTCGGGGATGGCCAGCTGATTCTGATACTCTGCGTTGCCAAGGTCTTTCCAGTCGGCATCCAGCGTAGAGAACACCGTGGTGTTATAAATAACGCCCACAGCGGATGCACTGTAACCAAACAGCACACTGTCATCATCCATCCAGCCGTCCACGATGAGGTCGGCGTTTTCCGGGATGTAGCTTTCCAGCTTGTCATCTGCTTTCATGGACAGACCATCCGACCAAGAAGCCAGAATCACTACATCGGCCACAGGGTTTGCTGCTTCGGCTTCCAGACGAGCGAGGATTTCGCCGGTAGTGCCCTGAAACTGCTCTACCTCGATGCCATTCTTTGCCGTAAAGCCCTCAGCCAGCTTATCGGCCAGACCAGCCGGAGAAGGCATATAGACCGTCACTTTGCCGGTGCCGGATGCTGCAGCGGGAGCGCTCTCACTTGCCACGCCGGAAGAAGCCGTGCTGGAAGCAACTGTGTTGCTTGCGGAGCCGCCGCAGGCGGTCAAGGCGGCAGCGGCAGTCAGAGTGCCCGCCACAGCCAGAAAATTACGACGGCTGATTTTATAATTACGCATAAGGATTCTCCTTTTTCATTTCCAATGATGTATCATCAAGCCGCACCTTGCGGCTGGAAGCAATTTCAGACGGCAACGATGGCGTTGCGGGGCAGATAAAGTGAGATTTTTTCGCCCACTGAGACCCGTCGGGGGCTGATATACGTCCAGTCCTGTCCATTGTGGTTCAGCTGCAGCTGGTAGCTGCTGCCAAGGAACTGCACCGCCGTGACATCGGCATCGTATTTTTCCGCCTGTTCGGTGGGGACTGTTTGTGCCTGTTCCGGACGGAACAGATGGTTTGCATCGATCCAGTTGGAGGACCCCACGAACCGTGCCACGAACTCCGTTGCCGGATGGGAATAGATTTTTTCCGGGGTATCATACTGCTCAACTTTTCCGGCGTGGCAGACCGCAATGGCATCACTCATGCTCATGGCCTCGATCTGGTCGTGGGTCACAAACACGCCGGTAATGCCCAGCTTGGTGATCAGCGTCCGCAGTTCCGAGCGCATTTCTTCCCGCAGCAGTGCGTCCAGTGCGGAAAGCGGCTCGTCAAACAGGATGCAGGCCGGTTCAATGACGATAGCGCGGGCAAATGCCACACGCTGCTGCTGACC
>Ga0129310_1001280_pt1 | contig 22623 bp, 17 predicted proteins | sample Go1ome_2_FD_94433 | JGI IMG/M metagenome (GOLD analysis project Ga0129310, IMG submission 94433) | Western lowland gorrila individual fecal microbial communities from Wisconsin, USA - Go1022A metagenome | ecosystem: Host-associated > Mammals > Digestive system > Large intestine > Fecal | place...
ATGCAGGTGGAAACCGAGCCGGAACTTCCAAAGCGTTCCCGCTATTACCACACCAGCATGGACACGCATTTTTTAAAAAAAGGCAAACCCTACAAGGATCTCAAGCCGAGCTATGTCATCTTCATCTGCATGAAAGACCCCTTTGGAAAAGGGGAAGCGATATATCAATTTCAGATGATTGATAAAAATTTACAGTTGCAATTAGCGGACGAAGCTTATACAATAATCTTAGCAATCGATTGTCCGAAGGGCAAGATTCCGAAAGAACTGGAGACTTTCTTCACTTACGTGGGGCGTGATGAGGTCGATGAGCATGACGCTTTCGTTAAGCGCATTCACGAAAAGGTCGAGGAAGTCAACCGAGACGCGGAGGTGACTGAGATTATGACACTGGAAGAAGAATTAAAGATTCGTTGGCACTATGGATATGATGAGGGCAAAGCTGCCGGACTGGAAAAAGGCGCCGCGCAGGAAAAGCGCGAGATCGCTAAGAATTTCAAGCATGCAGGGATTCCTGTTGACGTCATCGCGAAGAATACCGGTTTAACTGCCGAGGAAGTTGAAAAATTGTAGATTATATTCTTATGAAACAGCAGGCGCGGATGACCGCGCCTGCTGTTTTAGTTTCTTTCATAGCTTCAATGCGTGCTGCGCGAGCATCTCGCTGTCCTCCGGACGATGGGTGATCAAAAGCACAGTCTTGCCCTGGGTCTCCGCTTCCCACGTTCGGTCGATGATGCGCTGTTTAAGCGCTTCGTCCAGTCCGCGGAACGGCTCGTCGATGATCAAAAACTCCGACGGTGCTGCGAGAGCTCTGCCCATCGCCGCGCGATAGCGCATACCACCGGAAAGCTCCGCTGGCAGCTTGTCCAGTACGTCTGTCAGTTCCAATGCCTCCGCTAATCCGCGGATACGCCTGTCAATTTCTTCTCCGCTCAGCTGTCGTGAGGCTGGCAGAGCAGTCAGCCGCGCGTGTTTCTGCAAGGTGAACGAGTCGGCTGAGTGCGCGTTTCTTCGCAAATCAGATGCGTCGCTGCCTCCAAAACGGGAAACTCCTTTTGGACTGTCACAGATGAATCTTCGACGCGCGTTCAAAAATGCAAGCGCGATATTATCATAAACATTGAACCAAGGCAGCAGACGGTCTTCTTGAAAGAGAAAAGAAAGCCGATATGTGCCATCGATGATAATCATGCCGCTGTCCGGCCTTGTCAGGCCCGCGAGCATGCGTGCCAGCGTTGTCTTGCCGACGCCGGACGGTCCCATCAGTGCGGTGATCTGTCCCGCTTCCAGGCGCAGACTCAAATCTTGCAAAACGCGCTGACCGTCAAAGGATTTGCTGACATGTCGTACCGCGACCGCGGGCGCGATAAAATCTGTGCTGCCGGCATAAGCGGCGCGTCCCGTTTGCGCGGCATCCAGCCACCTTCGCAGCTTGCTGCCCTCATAAGCTTTCCATGTGAGCGGTTCGACCAGCCGGCAGATCAGCTTTTCAAACCCGATACTGAGCGACGCGATGACCGCGATATAGGCAAAGAGGCGCGGCGTTTCCAGATAATATTTAGCCTGCAGCATCTGATAGCCTAAGGAATAGGCAGGGATTGCCAATACCTCTGCTGCCACGACAGCCTTCCACGAAAGTCCCGCGATCAGCTTTAGCGAAGTTTGCAGCGGCATCAGCAGTGACGGCAGATACACAAGCCGCAGGCGCTGCCTGCCGTTCAGCTCGTAAATCTCCGCGACCTCCAGCAGCTCCGCAGAAACCGCGTCCAAACCGCCCAAAAGGTTCGTGTAGACCACCGGAAAGCACATCAAAAAACAGACCGGAAGCGCCACCCAGTCTGAATGGATCAGCAGGATGACATAAATAATGATTGCCATCACCGGTACGGCCTTAAAAAAGCTGACAGGTAACGCCAGCAGCTGCCGAATCCAGTCCCTCCGATACGCCACCCACGCGCAGATGCCCCCTGCCGCAAGCGAAAGGAGAAGTGCCAGCGCGCAGCGCAGCATAGTCCAAAACACGTTCAGATAAAAAGACCGTTCTCCAAACAGCGTGACCAGCGCCGCTAAGGTCTCCGCCGGTGACGGCAGGAGCAGGCTGTTTCCGATGAGCATCGCGCCTGTCTGCCAAAACGCGAGCCAAAACAGGCAGATGGCGACCCATCTGCCTGCTCTCTTCACACGATTTTCGTTTTTTCTTTTTTGACACCTATCGGTCGATTCTGTTTTTTTTCGGTCCATCGCATTCACCGCGTCTCTCTCACATGCGGCCTTCCGTCCAAAGCCAGCGGCATCGCGGCACAGCAGCCTCCAATGCTGCTGTACCGGCTGCCGGTCTCCTCATGCACAGAACGCACGTCTCGCTAGTCGTATAGATCATCACCCGGCAGCGCCCCGCCGACTGCGGCAGGATTCATCGCGAACAGGGTCTCATTGAATGTCTTGAGCATCGTCGCCCCCGCGTCTTTTTGATCGCCGCTGTACAGCACAATATGACAGTTCGGAATCGCTGCCTCCGCGATCGCTGCTTTGCCAATAAACCCTTTTTCGACAATGGCAGCCGCAGCCTCCGCAGGAGAATTATTTACAAAATCCACCGAAGTCTGATAGTCCGCGAGCAATACCGCAAGGTCATCGGCACGCTCTTTGGCAAAAGCTTTTCTTGCGACCAGTACGCCCATCGGCAGTTCCTGACCGGTCGCCTCGTTCCAAAGCGCGTTGAGGTCAAACAGCTGCGTGACGCCTTCCTTGCCGGAAGCCAGCGCGGTCGATACAAACGGCTCCGGTATCATCGCAATCGTGCCTTCCTCAGACAGCAATTTCGTATTGACATCCGCATGGCTCGCCAGCCATTCAACTTTTACATCCTTTCCCATCTCAAGCCCCGCGTTTTCCAGTACCTTTTGCAGCACATATTCCGGCGTGCCGCCCTGTCCGCTGGCAACAATGGTCTTACCTGCGAGATCTCCGATCTCCGTCACGTTGGCGTTGTTCCCAAGGATATATAAGACACCTAACGCGATCGGGCTGACTGCCACGATCTGTCCCTCGGTCTTGTTATACAATACAGCTGCCATATTGGACGGCAGCGCCGCCACATCCACCTCACCGTTGATCAGCTTCGGCGCGATATCTGTCGGTGCCTGATAAGTCGTGACCGCGTACTTGTCAGTCAGATCCATCAGCTTGACCATGCCCATGCCGGTCGGTCCGTTCAACGCGGCCACGTTGATAATCTTGCTGACAGTGCCCGTCTCGGCAGCTTCCTGCTCGTCTCCGCCCTGGTTGCCGCAGCCCGCAAGCAGCGACATTGCCAAAAGCAGCGCGAGCAAAAGCGAAAACAGCTTCTTTGCGTTCATTTTTTTTGCTTTCATGATTTTGTCCTTTCTTTTGTGTCAGAAAGCTAATTTGCTCCTTCCACCTTAGAATATACGGTTTTGGCACTGACCCCGCGCAGCGCGCCGAGCTTGCCCGAAAGCGCGCTGATGATGTCCTGCGGCGCGTCAATCGCGATACTGATGATTGAAATCTTCTTCGGCGCGTAAGGAATCCCCATCCTGCCGATGATGTACTGTCGATAAGCATGCAGCAAGGCGTTGATTTCAAGCGCGCTCTCCTGGTCCTGCACGATCATGCTGATCAGCGCGACTCTGGTTTCCATAACAGTCTCCTTTCCCCTCAGCGACTTCTTCGGGTGTCAGTCTCCTTTATCTCTATTAAGCGGCCGCGTCTTCTGTTTTTTCAAGAAAATCCGGCCTGCCCAATATGCTCTTATGCCTGCGGTTTCGCGAAGGGTTCAGATTGCTTGCCCTCTTCAGCAGTTCCGCCTCTCTCAGAGGCCTCAGGCGTGATGGTTTTGTCCGCGCCGGCGTCTCTCACATGCTCGCTTGGCTTTGCGTTCGGATAAGCCTCCGGATTTTTGATCTGCGGCATGATGTGATTCGCGTCCGTCAGGAAAATATAGATCAGCATCAGCGCGATCGCAAACAGACCGAGTGTTTCCACCCATAAGCCGCGGCTGAAAGTCACCGAGGAAATGCCCATAATGCCGCTGACGCCGTAAAGCATCAAGGTCGCCCGCCGCTGCCCGTAGCCGAGTTTCATCAGCCGATGGTGCAGATGCCCCTTGTCCGCCTCCATAATCGGCCGCTTGTTGACCAAACGGCGGAATATCGCGAAGGCCGTATCGAAGATTGGCACACCCAGTACCAGCACCGGAATGATCACCGCCACGATGGTCGCGCTTTTGACCGGCCCCAAAATTGACATGGTGGAAAGCATAAATCCCAAGAACAACGATCCGCCGTCGCCCATGAAAATTTTCGCCGGATAAAAGTTATACGGCAGGAACCCGAGCGCGCCGCCCGCCAACGCGAGCATCGCGCCGGAAGCCAGATACATCCCGTGAATATAGGCCACATAAGCGATACACAGCGAAGCGATCGCTGAAGTGCCGGCCGCCAAACCGTCCAAACCGTCGATGAGATTGACCGTATTGGTGATGCCCACAATCCACAGAATTGTTACAAGGAAGCACAGCACCGCTCCCAGCTCACTCTTGCCGTCACCAAAAAAATTGCTGATAAATTCAATGCGAATATCGTAAAGATACATGATGATCGCTATGACGGTCTGTCCTAAAAATTTCACCTTCGCAGGAAGATTTTTTAAATCATCGATCACACCCAAAAGATAAATCAGCACGCCGCCGATCATAATGCCGAGGATTCGATGGTCGAGCTGCAGCAAAAAAATTGCCGTTGAAACCATCGTACCGATGAAGATGGCCATGCCGCCGAAACGCGGCATCGCCTTGACATGCATCCGCCTGTCATCCTTCGGCACATCCATAGCCCCGATCTTCGGCGCCAGCTTGATTGCCGCCGGCGTCATCACCAGCGACAGGACAAAAGCAACCAAAAAGGTCGCCCATAAAGTTGTATACATAAATACGTATCTCCCTTTACTCTTTCTCTGTTTTTTGATTCTTCCGGTTATTCCGGCTTTACAGGCTGCGCCTGCGGCTCCGGCTTCAGATCCTTTTTCGTCTCATCCGCTTCCTTTGGCAGTTTCTCGACCGTAAGCCCGGCCTCCTCCAAAATCTCAAGCGCCAGATCGTCCGGATAGCCATCTCTGACCACGATTCGTTTGATTCCGGCGTTGACGATCATCTTCGCGCAGATACCGCATGGCTGATGCGTGATATAAATTGTACCGCCTTCGATCGCGTGTCCCATAGACGCGGCCTGAATGATCGCGTTCTGCTCCGCGTGCAGCGCCATGCAGAGTTCGTGTCTCTGTCCGGACGGCACCCCCAGCTTTTGACGCAGACAGCCGCCGCGGTCCTCGCAGTGGCGGATTCCCTTCGGCGCGCCGTTGTAGCCGGTCGCGATCGCACGCTTATCCTTCACAATGACCGCTCCGACGCTGCGCCGCATGCAGGTAGAGCGCTTGGCGGTCAGTTCTGCCATTTCCATAAAATACTCATCCCAAGTCGGTCGTTTTATCTTTTCCATGTTTTCTCCGCCTCCCTTTCCCTCTGTTCCTCGTAATAGACCTCAACCAGATACAGTCCGGCGGCCGGCGCCGTATGTCCCGCTTTTTGCCGCTCACCGCTTTCGATGATCGCCGCGAGCTCCCGCGGTTCGCGTTTTCCTAAACCGACCTCCACCAGCGTTCCTGCAAGAATGCGCACCATATTGTACAAAAATCCGTCACCGCTGACCTCAATCGCGATATCCTCTCCGCGCGGTTCCACACACAACCGGTAGATGGTTCTGACCGTCGTTTCCTTTTCCTCGCCGCCTGCCGCCTGAAAGCACTTAAAATCATGTGTTCCGACGATATAGGCCGCCGCCTCGCGCATCGACTCGATGTTCAACGGCTGCGGGACTTGATAACAATAGTTTCTGCGAAAAATATCCGGTTCCGGCAGATTGCGGATCAGATAACGGTATTTTTTGCCGCGGGAGCTGAACCTTGCGTGGAAATCCGGCGGCATTTCACGCAGAGAGGTGATGCGCACGTCGCCGATTCCCTTGAGCGGCTGCCTGCCGCCTGCCAGGATGTTATTGGCCGCGAGCATGATCCGATCCGTCGGAATCCCGAATTCCCCGCGGAAAGACGCACACTGCCCCAGGGCGTGCACACCGGCATCCGTACGGCTGGTTCCGTTAAGTTTAATTTCTTTCCCGCAGACGTGGCTCAGTACCTCCTCCAAATGTCCCTGTACGGTTCTGACGTTTGGCTGTCTTTGCCATCCGCAAAAATCGGAGCCATCATATTCGATTGTCATGAAAATATTACGTTCCATTATTTTTGCTGCCCTTGCCCGACTTTTTCATCACCTGCACACTTGCCTGCTTACGATTCCTGCCGGTCTCTTTCCCTGCCGCTTCCTATCGCGGCAATACGATCTGCTTGTTTTCCTTTGATTCTCTGTAAAGCGTAAACTTATGCCCGATTGCCTGCACGAACTCCGCGCCGAGCTTGTCCGCCATCTCGTTGGCGACATCTTTGGCCGCCAGATCACAGCCTTCCTGCAATTTTACCTTGACGAGCTCGCGGTTTTCGAGACAGTTATCGATTTCTTTTTCGACATTTTCAGTCACGCCGAATTTGCCGATATAAACCACCGGATCAAGATTGTGCGCCATGGAGCGCAAAAAACTTCTTTGTTTACTTGTAATCATACATCCGTTACTGAAAACTTATAAAAAGTTATAAACTTTTATGTTTCATTCCTACTTCAACGAGTATGTTTTCGATGGTATATAAATACCTGTCTACTCACAAGTTCTTGTACTCTCCATAGGCATAAATTCCGAACTAACGTATCCGTACATATTTGCATTAACGTCTCATTGTTAGCTTGCAAATTTTTCTCCATAAGCCTTGAGATTTATAGCTGCCTGAAAATCTCTATCTATAACATTCCCACATTCACATCTATAAATCCTGTCGGATAATTTCAAATCCTTTTTTATGTTTCCACAACGGCTGCAAAGTTTTGATGATGGGTAAAACCGATCAGCTACAATAAGCTGAATACCTCTATCATTACATTTGTATTCCAGTTGCTTACGAAATTCAAAAAATCCCTGATTTTGAACAGCTTTGGATAAATGTCTATTTTTCATCATTCCACTAACGTTTAAATCTTCGATACAAATAAATCTTGGTTTTCGATTTACGATTTCAGATGTGGTCTGGTTTAAATAGTTCTTACGGATGTTTGTTAATCTGTGATTTCGTTTTAATAAAAGCTTTTCTTTTTTGATTACATTATTTGTTTTACAGTAACTTTCTCCTTTCTTGTTTTTCTCGTAAGAACGAGAGATACTACGCTGTAATCTGCGTTTCTGTTTTTCTAATTTTTTTACTTTCTGACTCTTATTGATGTTCTTATACTTAACGGCATCAGAGCAAACAGCCAGATCTTTGATTCCCAAATCTATGCCGATTCCATCATTATTAAGCCTGTCCTTGCAGTCCGGAAATTCTACACATACGCTAATCCACCAATTTAATCCATCAAAGGATACTCTCGGATTCATATATTTAGCATCTGTGGGAATACGTCCATGTTCTGCGAGTCTTACCCAATTCAGTTTTTGTTTATTCGCTTTCTTACTAGAAGAAAACCCTTCAAATTTAACGTGGGTATTACTGAATTGTATCTTGATATTATCTTGATAGAATTTAGGCATTGATTTCTTTTTCGACTTAAACCTTGGGTATCGTTGTAAACCCTTGAAAAAGTTTTTATAGGCTAAACAAGCATCTTTCATTGCCTGCTTCGTTACATTATTTGAAATGTTTAGCAGCCACGCATATTCATCAGAATGTCTAAGCTTGGTAAATTCTTTTCTGAGTTCTGAATCTGAGAGGAATCTGCCGCCTTTTTCATAGTTTTCCTTTTCCTTAGCTAAAGCCCAATTATAAGCGAATCTTGAAGCACCTGCATACTGAAACATCTTAGTTTTCTGTACATTGTTTGGTATCAACATTACTTTTATGGCTTTTACCATCTGTTTCCTCCTGTATCAATTCTTGAACAAGTTTCTTGGCTTTATTCGCTTGTTTTCCTTGTAACTTACAACTGAATATTGTAATGATCTGTACCAAATCTTCAACGAGTTCTTGTTGCTCAGATTGTTCAGTATTGTCGATAATCTCAATCTCGCAGTTGTATAGTGAAGCTATATATTCTACTAACTCAAAACCAAATCTTAAAAGCCTGTCTTTATACAAAACAACAACCTTTTCAACTTTATTTTGAGAAATGCGTTTCATTAGTTCTTGAAGTCCCTTTTTCTTGTAGTTAATACCTGAGCCAATATCACTTATTATCTCAAACGGTTGTCCTTTTGCCATAAGATATGTTTTTACATTATCAATCTGTCTTTCTAAGTCATCTTTTTGCTTATGACTTGAAACACGACAATATCCGATTGTAATGCGATTTTTAGGCTTTATATTCATTACTTGGTTGAGCTGCTCATCAGAATAATATCTATAACCACTTGCTGTAGTATGATGAGGATGGAGTTTTCCATTAGAATCCCAATTTCGTAATGTTTGTGCAGATACGCCTATCATTTTTGAAAATTCATGTATAGAATAATATTCACTCATAATATCACCTCTTTTTGATATTATTCTATACTAATAACTTATAAAAATCAACATCAATTTATATATTTTTATAAGTTTTGTTTAACTGTTCTTTACCTCCAAAATTACAGTTCAACGGGCTTCCCTTCGCAGCGCCGCGCGGCTTTATAACTGCCACGTTCGTCAAAAGCGAAAAATCGGAAACCACATATCGCTATTGTACAACAAATCATGCAAAAATACCAGATAAAACGCGGCCGCGACCGCAATATACGGCACCATGGCCCGTTCATCCGTAAGTCTTGCTTTTTTGCGAAGCATCAGCCAGATGAAATGTCCTGCGCTCAAAAAAGTCGAAGCGATAAATATAAAAAGAATGCCGTCCACACCGGTCGCGAGTCCGAGCACCCCGAACAGCTTCACATCCGCGCCGCCGATCGCGGGCTTTTTATACATCAGCTTTGCCAGAAGCGCCATTGACGCCAGGACGCCAAAACCCAAAAGCGCGCCCCAAACCGCGTCCAGCGGACCGCCGCGATGCCGCGTGATAAAGCCCAGACTTGTCACGCCGAGCAGCAGAACGAGCTGATCCGGCACAATCATGTATTTCAGATCCGCGATCGACATTTCCAGCAGCAGCCACATCGCCGCCAGCGCCGGAAACGCGTAAGCCGGATCTCGCAGACCCAGATAAATGCCGCAGCAGATAAAAAATCCGGTAAACACGTATTTCCATGGCGTGCTTCTGACTCTCTGCCGGGTCGGATGCAGAAGTTCCTCGGACGGCTCCTCTTCATAATCCGTCAGCCACTTGCCCGGTATCCGATTAAAAAAATACACCGCGCCGTTTCCGAGCACTATGCCGAGCCCGATTGCCGCGCCGCAGATGAGCAGCGCGCGGATAACCGCGCCGTATGGTTCCAATATCTCTATCATCGATGTTTTATGATCTCCGTACTTTCTAAGTTCTAACTTAATATTACGCGCGCATATTCCCAATTCATTTATGACCATTTACGATCATTTTATCACATTTTGCGGTATATGCCAAAGACTTTCTTTCACAGGAGGCTTGGGTATATGCTGCAAGACCCTGTCTTCTTTCCCTTTGAACTTCGATTGCTTGTATTGCGGCGCAGAAAATCCGGTGTTATAATCAATTTATAAAAAGAAAACGATAAGCATAGGGAGGAAAAAGGATATGCAAACATCTCACACCATTACGGAGATCATGGAGGCGCTAGTCTCCGCGCAAAGCGATACCGGTACGCCGATGGAGCAGGCTGCCGCCAAAAAAATCATCTCCTATTTCGCTGAGGATCCGTACTTCCGCGCGCATCCCGATTGCTTCGGCATGGAAGATACCGGAGATTTCATGGGGCGTCCTGTCGTTTGGGCGCTGAAACGCGGCACAACGGATCGCACGTTGATTTTGACCGGCCATTACGATGCCGTTGAAATCGACTGCTACGGGGATCTGAAGCCTTTTGCCCTGCAGCCTCAAAAACTTCGAGAGGAGATCCTGCGCCAAAAACTCGGAACCCCTGCCATGCAGGAAGAACTGGCAAGCGGAGACTGGCTGCCCGGACGAGGCACCGCGGACATGAAGGGCGGACTCGCCGTCGGTATTTTTAAAACCCTGACATTACCGGAGGACGCGGAAACGGGACTGCTCTTTGTTGCTGTCTGCGATGAAGAAAACATTTCTGCCGGTATGCGTTCTGCCGTCGGCCTTCTTTTGCAGCTTCGCGAACGCTTTGCCTTGACCTATACCGCGGCGCTGGTGTTGGAACCGCAGCTTCCGCTGGCCGGCAGTGACTTTATGCTCTATAACGGCAGCATCGGTAAAATGCTCCCGATGATCGTGGCAAAGGGCAAGCTCGCGCACTGCGGCGAGCCGCTCAAGGGCCTGAATGCCGCGCATCTGATTGCCGAAATCACCGCGCGCATCGATCTCAATCCCGAGTTTGTCACCGAGGACTTCGGCCTTGCCTCCGCGCCGCCGATCGTGCAGATTATGAAAGATCTCAAGCAAACCTATGATGTATCGCTGCCGGAGCTGGCTGTCATGTGCGTCAACCTGCTTTTCCTCGGAGAGAACGTACTGGACGAGACCATCGCGAAGCTGCGTCGGGTCTGCGAAGAATCCGCCGCGGCTGTCATGCAAAAATATGAGCGTGCCTATCAGCACGCGGCGCGGCATGGGCTGATTACCGACGCGCAAAAACTAAAAACTGTGCCGCGTGTCTTGCTTCTGCCTGAACTGGAAGCGCTTGCGACCGCGCATCGTGCCGACTTTGCGGCATGGAAGCAGGCACAGACGGATCAGCTCGCCGCTGAGATCCAAAGCGGTGCGCTTTCCTTGCAGGACGCGAGCGTGCTCTATATCCGCCGCTTGATTGAAATCTGCGGTGATGAGGACCCGATGATCGTGCTGGCCATCGCGCCGCCATACTACCCTGCTGTCTGCAACGCTTACCTCGCGGAAGACGGCAGGCAGCTGACAGAGCAGGTCAGAGAGGTCGTGGAAGAGGATTACCAGCTGCGTCTCTCCGTCGTCCCGTACTTTACGGGGATCGGCGATGCCAGCTATCTCTCGTGTACGGATCCCGCCGCCCAAAGAAAGCTCCTCAGCAACCTGACCCTGCCGGCTGCTATCTACGATATTCCCTTCGAAGCCGCCGCAAAGCTTGGGATGCCAACCTTCTTTTTGGGCCCGCGCTGTCGTGAAATCCATCAATGGAGCGAACGCGTGTATCTGCCGGATTTGGAACATACTGTACCGGACATCATCGACCGCATCCTCGGCCTTCCATCCGCGAAAAAACAAAAATAGAACATGCTCTTTCGTTTTTTCTCTTTATTTTTATTGGAGGGAACGGATAATTCTGTTATGATTAGGACAAAAGCGCGCATCGTAAAATGCAGACTGCGCGCACAGGCCTGTCATGCACGCATACCGCTTCGCAAGGTGCTTTTGTCGTGATTTCGAAAATATCATCCGCTGATATTTCCTGCATAATAAAAAGGCAAGGAGGAACACCGCCATGCAAATCATAAAGTTTGACGCAGTCAGCTTCATGCTGAATCCCTTTGTTCTGATGTTTGTCACCATCGCGCTCGGTCTTTTGTTCGGGAAACTCAAATTCGGCAAGTTCAGCTTCGGAACGTCCGGCGCTCTCTTTGTCGGTCTCGCCGTCGGTTGGGGCGTTTACGGCTTCGCGCAAAAAATCTATGAGGCAGGCGATGAAACCGCTGCCGGCTTCAAGGCTGCCGCGCAGATCCTATCCGGTAACGGCGGCAAGGTCATCAACTCCTCCTTTTTTTCCGCCGCTCTTATCGTCTTTGTCGCTGCAGTCGGACTGCTGGCTGCCAGGGAGCTTGGCATTGTACTCAAAAAATACGGGCCAAAATTCGTGGTCCTCGGTCTTTTGATTACCCTTGTCGGCGCCGGTACCACCTATGCCTGCACCGCATTCTGCAAGGGCACGAACCAATACGCGGTAACCGGCGTCTATACCGGCGCGATGACCAGCTCTCCGGGTCTTGCCTCCGCGCTCGAAACTGCGGAGCTGCAAGCAACAGACCTCGCGGCGCGCTATGAACAGGCTTCCGAGACTGACCGGCAGGCGTTGATCCGCGTGCTTAGCCTGAACGAAAAGTACGCGAATCTGACCGAAGCAAGCACCGCCTCTCTGACGGAGGAAATGAAACAGGACTTTGTTAATCAGGCGACCGCGCAGGTTGGCATCGGTTCTGCGGTCGGCTATCCATTCGGCGTGATCATCGTCATTTTGGCTGTCAATCTCCTCAATGTGATTTTTCGCTTTGATATCGAGGAGGAAAAGAAAAAGTATCGGCAGGAGATGGATGCAGCCAAAAGTGTGCAGGGTATCCGCCAAATACCGACCTCTGACTTCAGTATCATTTCCTTCACGATTGTCTGTGCGGTCGGTTATCTGATCGGTTCGATCAAGCTCTACATGGGACCGCTCGGCTATGTCAGTCTGGAGTCCACCGGCGGCGTTTTGATCGGCGCGCTGCTTTTGGGATATATCGGCAAAATCGGCCCGCTCTCCTTCCGCATGGACGCCAAGGTGCTTGGAGTTATTCGCGAACTTGGTCTTTCCTTTTTTCTGGCGATCGTCGGTCTGAACTACGGCTACGGCGCGGTGGACGCTCTGACAGGTTCCGGCATCACACTGGCGCTGGTGAGTCTCTTTGTCGGCACAGTATCGATTATGGCCGGATTTTTTGTCGGACGCTATTTGTTCAAGCTGAACTGGATTATGCTGTCCGGCGCGATCTGCGGCGGTATGACCTCCACACCGGGCCTCGGCGCGGCGACCGACGCGGTCGGCAGCGACGATCCCGGCGCAGGCTACGGCGCAACCTACCCATTCGCGCTGTTCGGGATGGTCGTCTTTACGATCATCCTCAATAAACTGCCGCTGCTGTAAGCATGCGGATATGGAGGTGCCCCTCCCTGGCAAGAAGCTGATACATACGGCGAAGTACGAAATGGGCGCGATCCGGGCACGGCATAGCCCGCACATGACCAATGACACAGATCACATAGCATTTTCAACAAATTTTGAAATCAAGCTGCCGCAATCCCACTGGTTTTAGGCAGCAGAAAGCCCATTGGCTTTAGACAATGTGTAGTTCACCTTCCGATGACAAGACTCATACATATCGGACTCCGTTCCTGTCGTACATGCCGGAGCAGCTGAGATAATTCAACTGCCCCGGCATTTTTTTGGGGCAAAAGCGCGTATAACAAAACACAGATTTCTATGCGCCCATGACGCGCATGGAGGAGCGCCGCTTCGCAAGGTGCTTTTGTCGATATTCCGGAAATACCACAAGCGATATTTCCTACATAAAAAAACTTTTTCTTGTAACGAAACCCCTTTTCGTGTTACTTATTATATGACAGCAAACGAAAAAAGAGGAAAGGAGGCCTGCTTCATGGAGGAACTTTATCGGGAGCATTCGCGCATGATCTATGGATTCTTATTCGCGAAATGCGCGGATGCGGATCTTGCCGAAGAACTAACGCAGGAAACATTCTACCAGGCGCTGCGCGGGGCGCATCGATTTCGCGGCGACAGCAGCGTCAGCACCTGGCTCTGCGGGATCGCGAATAATATCTGGCGTCGTCATCTGACAAAACAAAGCAAAAGCAAAGGAAATCTTTCTCTGGACAATCCGGACAGCAAGGCGGCGCTGCATGCAGGCAGACGCTCCCATGCGGCGGATCCGTCTGATACCTCGGAATACGCGGACGAGCTGCAGACTCCGTCCGCAGAGCAGGTCTGCATCGCGAAACTCGATACGCTGAGTCTGATGCAGGCGCTCCACAAGCTCGAAGATCCGATGCGTGAGGTTTTGTATCTGCGCCTAATGGGGGATCTTTCCTTTCGGGAGATCGGGCAGATCATGGAGCATACCGAGAACTGGGCGCGTGTCACATTCTACCGCGGCAAAGAAAAATTACAAAAGGGGGTTTCTATAAAATGACAAAATTACCTTGTGATATCATTCAAGACTTACTGCCGTCCTACGCGGACGGTTTGACCAGTCCCGCGAGCAGTGAGGCGATCGAAGCGCATCTGGTCGAATGTCCGACCTGTGCCGCTGCCTATGCCGCCATGCAGACGGGGAATATCGAAGATGTTAAAGGATCCGAAGGATCCGGCAGTGAAGGTTTTCCGGAAATCGATTACCTGAAAAAGATCCGCAGCACGAATCGCAAACGGATCCTCATCGCGGCAGTCCTGGTGCTGCTTCTGAGCGGTTTCGGCGTCTGGGCCAAGGTTTATCTGTACGGCAGTCCGATCGAGGATTTTCACTTGCTGGTGACCAACGATGCAGACTCGCGCGTTGTGAAAACCGAAACCTTCACCGATCAAAACGGCGAAACCCGGACTTTTTCGCATGCCACCTCCGAAACGCTCGTATTCAACTGCTGGATCGAGGAAAGCAGCGGGCAGGCGTTCTCGCACTACAAACTGAAGGAAACCGACGACGGCCTTGACGTTATCGTCTATGCTGTGCCGTTCTCTCGGTTCCATCAGATGCGCACGTTACAGATAAAAGTCCCGGTTAGCTATGATGAAGACGGCAAAAACGTAAATCCAACTGCTGTCAACATAAAAGGCGACACCTACAATAGTTACGGTCTAATCACCAAAAAGGCCAAAAAGCTGTACGCGGCACGCAACCCGTATATCGGCGACATCAGCGCGGATCTGCGCTTGGCGAACCTGCTCGGTATCGGGGAAGCGATCGGCAGTTACACGAACAAGCTGAATACGCAGGAAAGCGAGGGGTTTGAATATCCGTACAGTTGGGAACTGATCTTTGACCGTCCCTGGACAGACGGTTACGACAAGATCTACAATCGGAAGATGAGATCCTATGCCTATGTTCTGCTCGCTCTGATCGATAACTGCGGTGAAATCAAGTGGACCTATCAGACGGAAGACGGCATCCGCTATACTAAGAGCATCAATCTTGCCGATTGGCGCGCCGAATATCCAAGCGATGATGTCAGTCCGGGTTTCCGCATCGAACTTAAGGATTACGCCGCCTACGACTATCGCATCCAAAGTTTGCTGACCAAACTCGACATCGGCTAAAATCAATGAAGCACATAAATTTTAAAAGCATGCATCAGGAGCAGATGCATGCTTTCTTTCCTTTTGCTCGCTTTTTCGTTTTGCCGTAAGTTCTCTTGCAGAGATCCTTTTCCCTAAGCTTTTTCAATTGCAGCAAGTGATAGGGCCATGTGTCTGCACTGCTGCTACAGCAGATAGTGGTATCCTTTGCCGTAAAAGTTCTTTTTGCTCAGCAGCAGGAACTTATTGGTGCCGGTGCCTTCGTTATAGGTTACATCGGTATAGTACCACTTACCGCCGATTTTGCTCCGGTTCCACATATGGGTCTCAAAGTCCGTTTTCCCCGGTCCCGAGGTCGCCATGCCGCCGATGCACTCCGTTTCGATTCCTGTCTGCAGCCCCATCAAACGGAACAACTGCGCGAAGCCTTGACAGACTGCCTTCTTATTGTCCAAAAGTCCGGTAAAGCTGTAGGATGCCTGTCGATACTGATAGTCATAGGCATAGTTTCGAATCATGTATTTGTTGATAGCCCTAACCTTTTCCTTCTTCGTCTCACAGCCTTTGACCGCCGTCTTTGTGATCGCGCAGATCTTCTTGTAATACTTGACCGCCTCCGCCGACGCGTTCGCTTTGACCTTTTGGTCGCGGATCAGGCGCTCCACCTCAAATTCCACCGGATAACGGAACTGCACCTCAATATCGGCGATGCCATTTTCGATTGCTGTGTTGGTCTGCGTGCTGACCGACGGGCTCCAAGCCAAACCGTATACATTCAGCACCTCATACAGATGCTCGGTCGCGCGGATCTTAAATTTCGGCAGGAGATCGTCCTGCACCTGCACATACAGGGAATACAGGGTATCCGCGTCGCTGACCGTCATACCCTCTGTATAAGTTACCGGCACCCATTTGAATTCAGTCTCATATACGCCATGACCGGCCGGACTGTCGTCCCAAATATTCGCAAACAGGCTCTCGTCGATCTCGCGGTCTCCGCGGAACGTATTGTAAATCGTCAGGTCCGTATGGCTGCCCGCAAAACTGCCGCCTGTCACAGTCAGATTTAAATCGCCCTGTACTGCGAGCGCGTCGTAACCGTTGAAGGTGCCGCCGCTGATGATGATGTCCGTCCCGTATTTGCCGGAAAACCCCGCCACGCCGCAGGATTTTTCGCCTGCGAAGCTGCCGCCGCTGATGATCAGTTTGCCGCCGCTTGCGGTGCAGCCGTTGTGAGTTCCGCGCAGGCTGCCGCCCGCGATGCGGACTGAAGTTTTCGAATTCCCTGCAATGGTCAGTCCGTCCTCTCCCTTCAGGCTGCCGCCGTTGATCTTGAGCTTGCCTTTCATCTGTTTCACACCGCATTTCGCGCCGCGGAAGCTGCCGCCGTTGATGGTTGTCCTGCCGCCCGTATTATACATCGCGTAATACTTGCCGCGGAAGCTGCCGCCGTTGATGACCAAGGTGCCGGATTCACAGCCGACCGCGTCCTGATCGTCCGTATTACGGATCTGTCCGCCGCCCTTGCTGTCTGAAATCGTCAGCTTGCCGCCCTTGACCGTAATCAGTCCTGTCGTGCGATCCTTGCCCTTCACGCTGTATCCGTTTAAATCCAGGCTCTTGGTCTTGCTCTTGACCACAATCGTTTTCGTCACCCCGCTGATGTCCGCGCTTAAGCGGTAGGCTCCGCTCTCAGATGATGTCAGCGCGCTACGCAGCGCCGCCGCGCTCCGGATCGACTTGACGCTCGCCGCCTCCGCTGTCTGCGCGCGGCCGAAGCCCTGCGGCATGAAGCTTATCAGTACCGCCGTCATCAAAACGAAACAAGCTGCCCGTTTCAGTATTCTCTGTTGCTTCCTCATTCTCACTGCCCTCCTCTGTATTTTCGCGCCGCAGCTGTGCGCGTGCCGTATATCCTTCGCCTACTTTTATCATAATTTTACAATCTACGCTGTACACGACACGCGTGCCGCCTTACCACATTGTTTATATTTTATCATATTTTATTCGGAGTTTCCAGTGAACATCTCTGCTAAGATTTCCGCGACGGAAATTCACCGTCAAAGCCCGCAACAAATCAAAACTTACGCATAAAGCAGGATACGGCGCAGCCCTTTTTTAGCGCTGCGCCGTATCCCGGATAAAAATTTCGTTATATTTCCGTATCTAATCCTCATTCGGCAGCGCGGCACAGTTTACAAGTCATGCGGCCGCGCTATTTTTTCCAACTGCTCTTAAGACCGATGATCTCATTGAAGACCGGATTATCCTCGCTGTACAGTTTGGAATCCGCAACGAAATACCCATGGCGGAAGAACTGGAAGCGTTCACCACTCTGCGCTTCGAGCACTTTCGGCTCCGCGTAGCAGGTGATCTCGCGCATGGTATCCTCGTTGGCGACCATCTTGCCGTCCTCACCCTCCGTCATCAGGTAATCGAACTGACGGATCTTGATCGGCACCGCGGTCTGCGCGTCCACGAAGTGGATCGTGCCCTTAACCTTGCGGCCCTCAAACCCGCTTCCGGATTTTGTCTCCGGATCGTAGGTGCAATGCAGCTCCTTGATCGAACCATCCTCATTCTTGATGACTTCCTGACAGGTCACAAAATACGCGCCCTTCAGACGCACCTCGTTGCCCGGGAACAGTCTGAAATATTTCTTTGCCGGCACTTCCATGAAGTCCTCGCCGTCCACCCAGATCTCTCTGGAAAAGGAGACCTGACGCACGCCCATTTCCGGTACTGCCGGATTGTTTTCGACTTCGCAGAGCTCACTCTGCCCCTCCGGATAGTTCGTGATGATGACCTTGATCGGATCAAAAACAACGTTTCTGGTTTCCACCTTTTCTTTGAGGTCGTCGCGCACGCAGTGTTCCAGCAGAGAAACATCGACCGTACTGTTCGCCTTGGAGACGCCGATCTCCTCACAGAATCTGCGGATCGCCTCCGGCGTGTAGCCTCTGCGGCGAATGCCCGCGATGGTCGGCATCCGCGGGTCATCCCAGCCGTCTACTACGCCATCATCCACCAAACGCTTCAGATAGCGCTTGGACATGACGGTATTGGTCAGATTCAGGCGCGCAAACTCAATCTGCTGCGGCGGCTGCGGCCACCAGCCGACCTCGGCCAGTACCCAGTCGTACAGCGGTCTGTGGTCCTCAAACTCCAAGGTGCAGATGGAATGCGTAATCCCCTCGATCGCGTCCTCGATCGGATGCGCGAAGTCATACATCGGATAGATGCACCATTTGTCTCCGGTATTGTGATGCGTCGCGTGCGCGATGCGGTAAATGATCGGGTCTCTGAGGTTGATGTTCGGCGACGCCATGTCGATCTTGGCGCGAAGTACCTTTTCGCCGTCCGCGTATTTGCCGGCCCTCATTTCCTCAAACAACGCGAGATTCTCTTCCACGCCGCGATTCCGGTACGGACTCTCCTTGCCGGGTTCCGTTAAGGTTCCGCGATATTCCTTGATCTCTTCCGGCGTCAAGTCGCAGACATAAGCCTTGCCTTTTTTGATCAGCTCGACTGCTGCCTCATACATTTTGTCGAAGTAGTCGGAAGCCCACAGGCGCTTGTCCCACGCAAAGCCCAGCCAGCGCACATCCTCCTCGATCGAGTTGATATATTCCATATCCTCCTTGACCGGATTCGTGTCGTCATAGCGCAGATTGCACTTGCCGCCGTACTTGGCCGCCGTCGAAAAGTTCAGGCAGATCGACTTCGCGTGCCCGATATGCAGATAGCCGTTCGGCTCCGGTGGGAACCGCGTGTAGATCGGCCTGTCGCCGTATTTATGATTTTCTAAATCTTTTTCGATAATGCTGTGAATAAAATTGGTTTCTGCCATTTGCTTGTCCCCTTATTTTTCTATATATGCTACTATCATAGCACGATTTGCAAGAATTATCCACCTTTTCTTTCCCTTCAAAGCAGGAAATTTGCGTATTTTTCTCGTTTTTGCGGCTTTACTTCCGCGACAGTCCTTTCATACTCTTTCAGCTGCGAACCTGTTCAAAGCTCCCATCGCAGCGCACTTGACAGACGATTCGCCTTTCGCTGTTTGCAAGCGTTCCCACGCTGATGGTCTCGGGGATCGTTTGATAGTCCGTACAGATCACATATGCCGTTCCTTGTGCAATGCAGTAAAGCTTCCCGTCTTGTTGAAGTAAGACTGCGGGATCTTCTTCTGAGGTTTTCCCTGCCAGACGGAATACCGGCTCAAATACTTCTGAAGTATCAGCAGAACTGTAATTCCCGTAATTTTGCTCTGTAAAATATCGTTCTTCCACGCAGTTTCCATCCTCAAACACAGGCTCCAGGAAAATGTTCTCACCGTCGCTTTGATCCTTAAAATAGTGCAGGAACAATTTTTCATCCGCATCCCGGACGGGAGAGTCGATGGAGGCGATATACAGCACAGATTCTTCATCCACTTTGCCGTCGCTGATCGTCCAATCCACAACCGGATATGTAATCGGTGCTTCTTGCTTCTTCGCAGTCGTAAAACAAACGAGAAGAATGGCAGCCACCGCACAAAAAACAAGCAAAAGATTCTTTTTCATAAGATACCCCCCCTGTTCTGCTTTTTCGAAAATTATTTTTTGAAATACTTCGGCTTTTTGAATTTGCAGATCCTGTCTTTACAGTTTTCGCATTTCAGCGCATCGTTGGACCCCTCCCAGAACTGCTCCGGATGTTTAAGCAGCGTGATCTCCCAGCGCAGCATCAGCACAATGCTGGTAAAGAACAAGCTCCAGGTGAAGAAATTGCGGATAAACAGCATCGGCGTGAACATCATAAAATAGCCCCAGTTGAAGATGCGGCAGTTGACACAGCAGCGGTTCTTGATAAAATAATTCTGGAAAGGACACCAGATGACCACGCAGATCAGGTCGCAGACATAATAAAACACCGACAGCAGGATCAGCTCTTTCGTCTCAATGATGTCCATGACATACAGCGCGCCAAAGACCGCGTTGACACTCAGCCAGGCCAGCAGCACCCAGATTGCCGCCAGGTTATTTTTTTGGACATAGCGGTACAGTTCCAGCTCGCTGTAATGCTCCGCCCGCCGATAGTGGCTCGCGAAGCCTTTTTTGCTGCCCATCGTGATGCGCTTGTTCTGCGGGAACATCTGCGATACCATGCTCACCATCAGGATCGCCCAGACCACATAGACCCACAGGATATTATACTGACCGAGCATCTGCCGGATCTGCTCCGACGAAAGCCCGGAAAGCAGCCACTGCATCTCCACCTTTTTGGTCAGGATCAGGTCAAAATAGTCCGGCTCGAAAAGGTACGCCAGCAGGACCGCCAAAAACACGCAGCAGCGAAAGATCAGCTTGCCGACATATTCCTGGAACATATCAATTTCAATTTTTTTCATGTCACGTCACTCCGGTCTCAAAATATCAGCTTCCCTGCAGGATGGTCTTGCTTCACCTTTAGGAAAATTCTTCGCATCATGTGCGAAAGGGGCTGTTTCGACAGCATCCCCCTCCTTTGCTATGTTTATGGTAATCCATTTTTTTGGTGAAGTCAAGCAGACAATCGGCGCGCAGAGGACATTCTTCACTCGCTTTTTGCCGGCTCTTGTGCTATCATATAGGTATCGCCATTCTTGGCAGTTTATAGTTCATAATTTGCATCTTGCAGCTTACGGCGCTCAGGCACCACCTGCGCAGGGTAAAAACGACCTGCCGCAGCCTTTGCGGCGGGGAACATCCGTACCGCAAAAAGGCTTATCACTGCGCCGCCCGGCGGCACATATCATAAAAGGAGACTCAAAAATGAAAGGAAAACATTTGTTTTTAATTCTTGCATTAACCATAACGACCATCGCGGTCATTGCCCTCTGCGGCTGCAGCAACGCGGTCGCGCCGGCTTCTGGTACGGCTGACCCTGCGGCCAGCAGCGATAACAGCCCGCAGACTGCCGATGTCTCGGCACAGCAGCCTGCAAACGCACAGACACAGCCTGCAGAACTGGCAGCTGCAGGCAGCGCAAGCGGCGAAATCGTGCAGACGGCAGCGAAAAAGAAAAAGACGACCGTCACAAATCCGGAAGCGCCTTGGGAGGACTTCAACATGCGCGGCATCCCCGAGGTTCTTGACAGGCTCAAAAAGGATGACGGCGACCTCTTTGTGCTGGTCAACAAACTCCATGCTGTCAGCAAGAACTACAAGCCGACCGATATGGTCGTGATGGACAACAAGCTGACGACCTGGCAGAATTTAGAGATGAAATCCGACGCATACGACGCTTACCTGAAGCTGTACCGCGCCGCCAAGAAAAAAGGCTTTTCTCTCAAGGTCTGCTCTGCCTACCGCACCTACAGCACGCAAAAGACTTTGTATGCCAACGCGGTCAAGACTAAGGGACGCAAGACAGCCAACATCCGTTCCGCACGCGCCGGACGCAGCGAGCACCATACCGGCTACGCGATCGACATCACCTCCAAGTCCATGGGCTGGGGGCTGAAGCAGGACTTCGCGGATTATCCGGACGGCAAGTGGATCAACGACCACTGCCACGAATACGGCTTCATCATCCGTTACCCGAAAGGAAAAACCGATATTACAGGCTACGCTTACGAGCCTTGGCATCTGCGCTATGTCGGCGTTGAGGCAGCTACCGAAATCATGGAGCAAGGCATCACGCTTGAAGAATACCTCGGCAGATAAACACCGGCGCAGGGTTCGAAACACGTCAAACTTCCCACTTTGATCAAAGAGATCTTTTTAGAACACCATTGCGATCGAAGAGTGTTCGAAGAGCGTTCAGAACACGTCAAACTTCCCACTTTGACCAAAGAGATCTTTTTAGAACACCAACGCGATCGAAGAGTGTTCGAAGAGTGTTCAAAACACGTCAAACTTCCCACTTTGACCAAAAGTTCGCAAAAAGATGTCATATTGGCGCGAATTTTCCTGCACGCACAGGCAAGTCCGGCATCCATTTTTATCTTTTTTCCGGATATTTGTCTAGTATCACAAGGAGCATTTCAATATTTTAGTTTATAAAACAGTTTTCATACAAGAAGCGGCAGCCTTTTTAGGGACTGCCGCTTTTCATTGCGTACACATGACATCTTTTTGAGGAAAAAGGGGTAAAGTGGGACATCGGACGTGAGAAGCAATGCAAAACTCTTTTTTTGTCCGCGGTTCACCCCTGCTCAGCCCCCGCGCCTGCCCTTCCGCCTCCATAACGTCATGCCCTGACAATAGCTCGGACGCTGGCCACCGGTCTGCAAGCACGCTTCACGACTGTGCCGCGACATCATGACGTCATGCCCTGACAATAGCTTGAACACTGGCCGTCGGTCTGCAAGCGCGCTTCACGACTGTGCCGCGACATCATGACGTCATGCCCTGAC
>Ga0129310_1001284_pt1 | contig 22597 bp, 23 predicted proteins | sample Go1ome_2_FD_94433 | JGI IMG/M metagenome (GOLD analysis project Ga0129310, IMG submission 94433) | Western lowland gorrila individual fecal microbial communities from Wisconsin, USA - Go1022A metagenome | ecosystem: Host-associated > Mammals > Digestive system > Large intestine > Fecal | place...
CTTATTTCCTTTTACGCCTTTTGCAGAAAACCCCAGCTGTTCTGCAGCCTTTATCACACCATATGCATTTGTTCCCTGTTTATCTGTTCCTGCAACTTCACGAATCCTGGTAATACCTATTTTGTAGCCACTCTGTTTACAGATGGTTGCAAGACAGGCCGCACCACAATCCGTGATATCGTGTTGTTTTATACAATAGTATTTCATTCTAATATTTTTCCCATTTTTTATCGACGCTAACTATATTATTTACATATTTTCTATTAATCTTTTCATTCCATCAACCAATTGAAATACAATCATTGAGAACATACATGGAATAATAATACTAATATTTTTAAAAAAACTAAAAATATATGTAATTGTACAAAGATTTTGCAAAATATTCATTAAAATTGTAACCGCCAAAATTATTACTATTTTCTTCCCCAATTTTACCTGATTTTCGGATAAAATTGAGCCGATTCTTTTTCCTGTCATCCAAATAAGTATTGAATATATTGTAGTAAAAATTACAATGAAAAGAACCGAAAAGTTGACCGGTTGCTTTAAAATTACGCAAGAAATAAACAACGAACAAAAAGCAACCAATACATCAAAAAGTGATATGATTTTCAAAAAAAACTCCATTCTTTTAATCATATTTTTCTCCGACCATACATAAACTGCACAAAAAATCATATTCATCAATCGTAAATTTTTCCATACATTTTTTACCATTTTTAGTTACTATTTCACATTTTTTTATCTCAGTTCCCATAATGTCATAAGTTTTTACATCGACAATTTCTCTTATTTCCTCATAACACATTCCAAAAGAGCCAGAAATATACGATTTTTCCCCAAAAACAACTATGAATGGATAGAATATCGCTATAAAATACAATATAACAAGCAAACCGAACTGCCACATCAACAAATATTCATCCCATGCTCTTCTGTCTTTGATAATAATTATAATTCCACTAAAAACAATTCCAGCCAAACACACAATTAAATGCTCAAATTTTTCTAGGCATTTTGTCGCATTTTCAGAAATATATATTTTCTCTTTTATCTTCCTTTGGAATAAAAAATATTTATACACAAATATCCCAATTAAAAATATATAGCCATAGAACTGAAAGTACACCCTGTTAAAATTTGAAGAAGTCCATAGCGCAATAAATAGAATTGACACAATAATACAATAAATTATACACTTTGTTGCTTGCTTGTATGTAAATGGATAATTATACTTCATAATATTCTCCCTACGCATTGTGTTTATCTCTTAAAATGCTGGTTGACAAAAAGTTGCCTTTTTATCAAAGTTTTCTTTTTTTATTCAACCAGCATTTCTTAATGTTTTTAGCAATTACTTGCTATTCCAACCACCGAAATACCAAAACCAATAACTGCACCCGGAACACCCCCAACAGCAAATCCAATGAGTGCACTACCACCTGCAATCAACAGATCTCCAAGGACTGTCCCACCTTCACATAACATCAATTCTTCCATTTTTAATTCAAGCATACTACACCTCTTAACTAAATGGATTAATCGTCAAACCAGCTCCTACCAATAGTAACCCTGCTCCTGCTAAGGGACAAACCACCGCAATTGGCGCTGCCCATGCCAGACTTCCTATGCCTAAAGTTGCTGTAACAGCTTGTACTGCAGACATTCCACCTGTCACATCATAGCATTCTTCCATACTAATCGTTTGTAATTCATTAGATAACACTAATTCCATTTAAGTATCTCCTTTTTCAAAAATTATTTTCTTTACACTCATTAAGAAAAGTGATATGCTTTACTTGAGTACTTTTCTATGAAGTGCTTTGTGTTTGGGGCTCTGATGGTTGCGCATACTTTTCAGAGTCTTTTTTTTATATAAAACAGTCTGCCTTTGGCAAATCTGATTTATAACATATCTTACAAGATGTTCGGGCTAATTCCCACATATACATCTATCTCAGTATTTTCCGGATTTAACATATCCGTTTTCTTCGTAACATTATATCCCACAGTTATAGGTTGCAAGCTGTGTTCCATTATGTATTGATTCAGTTGATTACACGCATCCTACAATCCCATCGGCTGCCCTTTATAAGATACAACCACAGCATTTATCTGTCGTAGACTTTTTTAACCCGAAAAACATATACCTTACCTAAGACCTACCCAAACACTGGTAACAATATTTCCACATCAGTTATCTGGGCTCATATGCCAGTGTCAAAGCTCCATTTATTCTGATGCCTTCCTTTCCCGGCATCTTAAGATTCCTGGATGCCTTCCTCAAGAATTAAGAATTGTTCGAGGAACAATGGCATTCCTTTTTTTGTTTAACAAACTAATGAATTGTTCTCTATTAGCCGGTGATATCTTCACAATACTTTTATTGTTTGTTATTATACATACTTGCGGTATAGAAGGCGCCTCTATCGTCAAAAACTTATTTTGTTCATTCACCTGAACAATATCATCGTATAAAATGCATTTTTTAATTCCCATGCTACTAATAATCAACCTGTCTTCTTCAAGAATATATTTTGTAGATATAATTGCAATAATAATAAAACATGACAAAATGTAACATAGGAACAATAAAATGAGAGAACTTGCAAGATTTATTTTAAGTAAAATACTCGATAAAATCGTTCCCACTGCAGGTAGCACAAGTAATATTCCAATAATGTTTTTATCTTTTTTAGATTTGAATTTCATAATTCTCCTTTAAGAGAATGCCTACTATAAAAGTATAATAAGCATTCTCTATCTTTTTTATACCGGACCCGTAAACATTGCCCCAATTGCCCCACCTGTAACAGGTGCAGAAATAAAAAACGCTTGAGCAGCATCTTCATCATTTGTTGTCATGTAAACAATAGGCGTACCAACGAATCCCACAACCGAACCTATAAAATATCCTATTACAAATCCTCCTACTCCTCCGCCATTTATCTCTTGAATTTCTTTCTCAGTAATTTCACAAAACATATGTAGTCAAAACCTCACTTAATTATCACTTTTTACCATCTCATAAATAACATATTCTGTTAATGCTGTAGCACCCACACCCACTGCTGAACCAACAAGAGAGCCTATTGCTCCTCCATTCTTTCCTCCAATTGCTGCCCCTACGGGACCTCCAATCGCAAATCCCACTGCTGCTCCAACTGCAAATCCGGCAATCCCTATAAAAATAGCAGTAGCATCAACTCCTCCGTCTATTTCTAGACTTTCATTCATAGTCAATTCACAAAATTTTTCATTTAGACTCAACTCCCTTTTCTTTTCTCCATTTCTTTTGTTTTTTCTTTATGCACATCAGAAAAAGCTATACGCTTTACCTAGGTACTTTTCATAAGTGCTCAGCTTCTAAGATTCTGATAGTTTTCACGAATTTTATCAGAGTCCTCTTTTTATATATAACAGTTTTGTCTTGTTCAACAATTCTGATATATATCATTACTACAAAATATTAGGACTGATTCCCACATAAACATCAATCTCAGTGTCCTCCGGATTTGATATATCTGCCTTTTTTGTAACATTATATCCCACCGTTATAGGTTGTAGCCTGTTATTGATTATGTATTGATTCAAACTGTTACAAGCCTCCTGCAGCCCAATTGGGTGCCCTTTATAGCATGCGACCACCGCATTAACGATATGAATTCTTTTTTTGAACACATAATCTCCTATACTCTCAATTTCCTTATCTATCGGTATAATAATTTCTATATCAAGACATTCGCCATCTACTCCGTAAGTGGCACTTATCGGATTCCCTTCCTTCTTTGCTCCCGACTCTTGAATCTTCGCTTCCATATCTTGTCCGATATTTTTCACTTAGTCTGCTTCACTTTTCCTCTGTAACTAAGAACATTTTTTACATTTAATTCTTGATTTTCCTTTATTTCTACCATATTACTCCTTCAACAAACCATAAAAAACGGAACACCCATCGTGACCGAACTATCTTATCACTAGCATATCATTTATCTGTCGTAGACTTCTTTAACCTGAAAAAACGTATGCCTTACCTAAGTCCTACCCAAACAGCCACTTCCACCAATCCCACAAACTAAATGTTGCAACCACAATTCCTATCATCTTATCACCCCCCTCAAATCAACCTTAACCTAACATACAAAAAAAGACAAATGTTTTTGTACGAACGACGTTTTTTTTGTATAAACGACATCTTACAACACATTTGCCTATCTCTTTCTTATAAAACAACTGTTACCTGAAACCAGCCATTGCCTATATCATATTCTATGGAGCCCTTTTGTTTTTGCACAATTTCCTCTACATTCTTAAGCCCCAATCCATGATTTTTTTTATCTCCCTTCGTAGTCTCCGGTCTGGAACTGCCTTTTATTGTTGTATCACAGGAATTACCAACTACAAGGACTATTTTCCCTTGAAAAGTAGAAATATTTATCTTGATTTGCCTCTGTGCATTTACCTTCTCTATTGCTTCTACTGCATTTCCAAGCAGGTTTGAAAAAATTGTACATAATTCAAAAATTGTAATCCGCTCAGGCTGCGAAAGCACTCCCTCAAAGCTCCATTCAGCCTGCCTTTCCACTGCCTTTTTATGCCACTCACTAATAACCGCATCGACTGCTGAAATAGTGGTAAATTTTTCTACCCTGTCATTGTCAAAACTCTCCTCCATATTATGGAGATACTGCCTTAACATCTCCAATTCGCCCCGTTGGGCCAAGGTATCCAAAGCCTGCATATGCGCCCGCATATCATGCTTAAGACGCCTTCGGCTTTCGTCCTCTCTAATCAGCATATTAATATGCTCCTCCTGTTTAGAAAGAAACAGCTCATATTTCTCATTATCAATTCTGTATTTATAGGCTCTCTTCCAAGTTATCTGCTGCCAAATACTCAATGCAATAAACAGAAGAGACATCACAACACATGCAGCAGCTACCTCATTCCTAATGTCATTGATAAGAGGGTCGCCTTCCAGCAAGCCTTGAGAAAAGCTGACAATAACAAAGGCACAGCATATTCCCACCGACAAGGTAAGATATTGCTTGGCATCAAAAACTACTTCCCCCAAATCCTTTCTCTTTGCAATCACCCCATATATGGTAAATACCAAAAGCGTCATGCCCACTGCCACTAACATAAGCCCCATTGAATCACAAAGCGCATCATGCGTAATTCCCAAGAGTGCTTCCAGCCCATAGGCATTCAATATGTTTACCATACTCGTTAGAAAATAAACCACCGGGAACAATAAAAATGCCTTTAATTTTTTCCCCTCTGTTAAAATAAATACCGCGACAAATCCACCCCCAAGGATAACAACATCCTTCCATGTGTTATCCGCCAACCACAATACTGCTACCTGCACAAAACAGGTGCTCAGAATAATCGCTATGTATGGCAGCTTTTTCCTTTTAAATTTCACGCCAAACACATTTACATAAACTATATAGAAAATTAAAAATTCCACAAGTGTATACATAATTACTGCTATCATTTGTCACATTCTCCCCTTTACCTGTCTTTTCACAAAGGCAAAATAAGTCTCCCTTGCATTATTTTTATATTGCCTGCCCAGCGGAAGCACTGTTTCGTTTGACAATACCACCGTATCTGCTTCCCATGCTTTTATATGCTGCATATTTATCAAATAAGATTTATGAATCCTGACCATGGGTGCATTCTCCATTTTCTTCTGCCAGCATTTTAAATTATCGTTTATCAGTATTTTTTCTTTCTTCTCACATATATACGTATAATTTCCCTCTGACTCTAAATAGTAAATGTCTTCAATCTTTTTATAATACTTTTCTCTACCCACAGTACATTCATATACTCTGTTTTCTTGATTTTCCTTTATGGCGATTTTTATCCATTTTTCTAATGTAGCATATTCCACCGGCTTCCTGACAAACCCCAGCGTTTTTATTCCAAAGGAATTCCATACCATTTCCTCGTGACTGGAAATAAACACAATACGCCAAACCCAGTCTGCTTCCTCCACCTGATGCATTACCTCAATACCATCCATACCACCCAGCTCAACATCCAAAAAAAGTATATGAAGCTGCTCTCCCGTGTATTGCAAAAGTTCCTCTCCTGATGTAAATTCAATACATTCAAATGACAGTGAATATTTTGTAAAAAATTGCTCGCACAGCTTAAGTATATGCTGTCTTTGTATCTCCTCATCATCACAAATCCCTATGTAAATCATTCCCTTTTATCTCCTTGTATTCCCCTTATCCGTTCTCCTTTATTTCCAAGAACAAAAGCTCCATGGTCAAATCAAAATTCACGTTGGCATTCAGGCGATTCTTCGCCTTGTCCAGAGCCTGAATGACACGCTCGATTCCCTCGTAGCTGCTGCGGTTAGCAACCTGTCTGAGCGCCTGCATTTCTTCGCGGAAAACCAAATGATTCATATCGTTGGTTGCCTTAAAGAGAAGCACATCGCGATACCAGATTGCCATGATGTCCAGATAATCATTGACCTCCAGCTTGTACTCGCTTATCTTTTTGATTGCGGCAATGATTTCATATAACTCCATATCCTGTATATATTTAAGCAGGGATAAGGCTTCCGCCTTTACGTTTTCAAATTCCTCACTGGAAGCAAGCGCCTTTGCCTTTCCGATATTTCCCCGTGCAAAAGCCACGCAGACCTCTGCCTTGTAGTCCGGCACCTGTAGCTGCTCCATCAAATATTTACGCACCTGATTATCTGCCACAGGCTTCATATTCAGCACCACGCAGCGGCTTAAAATGGTGGGAAGAAGGGAGTTCACATTGGTAGTAAGAAGCATAATTACAGCATACTCCGGCGGCTCCTCCAAGGTTTTTAAAATAGCATTCTGTGCCTGCACCGTCATTTTTTCCGCTTCGTTCATGATGTAAATCTTATACGGGCTGCTATAGGGCTTGATTGCCACATCATTATTGATTTGGGCGCGGATATCGTCCACACTGATGGTATTGGGCTTCTCGTGGGTCACACGGATAATATCCGGCTGGTTGTCGGACAAGGCCTGCTTACAGGAATGGCACTGTCCGCAGGGCTTGTCTCCTTCCCCCTCACATTGAAGCGCCATGGCAAAAATTTTCGCTATGAACTCCTTACCGGAGGCCTTCTCACCATTTATAATATACGCATGCGAAATTTTCCCGGTGGCAAGAGCGTTCTGTAAATGCTCCTTAATCTGTTCCTGTCCAATAATATCTTTAAAAGCTGCCATCTTAATCCTCCATTTCCAAGTGATTTTCATATGCAACACAACTTATGTAAAAATATCCAACAGCAGTCCTCTGATTTCCCCAATCTTATTGAGGATTGCCAGATTATCTTTCTCGTCCTTCATAAGCTCCTGCGCCAGCTGGTCCAAATTCTCATCGATAAGCCGTATAATACCGTACACCCTGTGTCTGCCCCTTCTGTCCAAAAAATTCTCTCTGGAAAAGGAATGCGAACGGGTAACCACCTCATTGAGAAAATCCTTAATAAGCCCTCTGTAATGCTTCATATCCTTTACATCTCTGCGCTTGGCAAGCTTTTCACCCTGCATGGTAATTTCCTCCATAAGAGTATTCAGCCTTGCCTGAAGCTCAGCCTCCTCAATATGACTTGCAAGGGTAAATTTAAAGCTGCCGTCCGTAGGCTGTGGTTGCTTTGGCTGCTCCACCTGTGAGGCTTGCGCCACCTGATTTACCTTAATTTCCATGGACTCACCTGTCCTTTCTGTTGTAACCCCGATTTTCCTTTATGTAAGCTACAATTTCCCTTAAGCACTTTGTCAAATCGTCATTGTAAAAGCTTTTCTCGATGCCCGCTGCCTGAAGCTTTTCAGCGGCAAAATCCTCACTGTCCGCTAAAAATCTACGACACATTTCCTCATACTTAGGATTCTTCTGTTTTTTCTCCCGATTTAACGCCCGCTGCAATCTGACACCATCGTCCAGCTCTATCAACACCGGAAGGAGCCTGTCCTCCCCGAAATGCTCCTTCATCTTCTGATATGCCTCCAGCGTGCCTATCATAATGTAGTCCTGTTCATCAGGCCGAATCTGACCATCATCTACCGTAAAATAACGCCACAAGCCGTGAAAGGTTTGATATGCCCGCTCCTCAATAATTTTCCCCTGCGCAAGCAGCCGCTCAAAGCCCTCCTCATCAGTGAAATAATATTCCACCCCGTTTTTTTCTCCCGCCCGTATGGGTCTTGTAGTGTAGGGTACGATAGTCTGCAATGCCAACGTACTCTCCCTCAATAACCGCTTATAAATGGTGTCCTTCCCCGTGGAGCTTTTCCCCATAATATAAATAATCTTAGCCATCTTTCCTAAACCTCTACCACACGTATCATGTTGGTCTTGCCCGCAACTCCTAACGGTACGCCTGCCGTAATCACCACAATATCTCCTGCTTTCACATAGCCCGCCTTTTTGGCCTCTGCCACCGCATCCGCAAACAGCTCCTCCGTTGTCTCCTCACGCTTCAAGTACAGAGGACTTACTCCCCACAGCAGATTCAGCTGTCGGTATACCCGCTCGCTGGTGGTACAGCCAATAATCGGACAGCCCGGTTTAAACCGGGAAATAGATTCTGCCGTATAGCCGGAAAGAGTTACGGTAATAATTGCTGCCGCATTCAAATCCATTGCCGTGGAGCAGGTTGCATAAGCGATTGCTGTAGTAATATACTTCTTTTCTGAATCTGACAATCGTGTCATTCTCCTGCGGTAATCAATGTCAAGCTCCGCACTTTCGGCAATTCTCGCCATAGTTCTTACAGCCTCCACCGGATATTGTCCGGCAGCGCTCTCTCCTGAAAGCATAATTGCCGTTGTTCCGTCATAAATGGCATTGGCAATGTCTGTTGCCTCCGCTCTGGTTGGACGGGGATTCTTTATCATAGATTCCAGCATTTGAGTGGCAGTAATTACATGCTTGCCCTGTGCATTGGCGAGCTTAATCATCTTTTTCTGAAGCACGGGAACCTCTTCTAAGGGAATCTCCACGCCCATATCTCCTCTTGCAACCATGATACCGTCAGAAACGCTTAAGATTTCCTCCAAATTCTGAATACCCTGCATATTTTCAATCTTGGCAATGATTTTCATGGAACACTTATGCTCGTCCAAAATTTTGCGCACCTGCAAGATATCCTCCTTGGTGCGGGCAAAGGAAGCCGCCAGAAATTCATAACCCATCTCAATACCAAACAAAATATCCTCTCTGTCCACATCACTGATGTAGGGCATGGAAAGCACTACCCCCGGCACATTCACGCCCTTGTGATTGGACACAAAACCACCATTTACAACACGGCAGACAATTTCCTCTCCTCTGATTTCCTCCACCGACATTTCAATCAAGCCGTCATCAATCAGAATGGTGGTTCCCAAACTTACGTCATTTTTCAAATTTTTATAGGAAATAGCAGCCCTCTTATCAGTTCCCAATATTTCCTCCGTAGTAAGAATAAAGGTCTGTCCTGATATCAGCTCCACTCTGCCGCCCTCGAAATCACGGAGACGGATTTCCGGACCCTTTGTATCCAAAAGGGTTGCCACAGGCAGGTTCAATTCCTCTCTGACCTTTTTTACCCGCTCAAGCTTCACCCTCTGCTCCTCATGAGTTCCGTGGGAGAAGTTAAATCTTGCCACATTCATTCCTGCCAGCATCAGCTCGCGCAGACGCTCCTCACTCTCGCTTGCCGGTCCTATGGTACAAATAATCTTAGTTTTTCTCATAAAGCTCTTACTCTCTTTCTGTCAATTTATATATGGTCAATTTATCATATCTCCGGCTATGCACTTTATCTGATAATGCTCCACATCGCCGCTTACTCCCTGTACCTTTAGCCCCTGCTCCAAATATTCCCTGATTTGCAGATATTGCTCCTTGGAAAACACCTCTCCCGGCACTAAAATCGGTACTCCCGGAGGATATAGATTTATAAAATCAGCCACCCTCCTGCCCACTGCTGCCCCAAGCTCCACCTGCTCCCATGGCATGTCCCATGCTATAGTCAAAGGTAGTGCGCTAGCTGACATTATTGTCATTTTATGCAAGGATTCCGTTGCTCCCGATGCCGACACTCCCTCACTGCAACCGCCCTCTATCTGTCTGTCAATCTCAAGCAGTGCCTTGGTCATTCTCTCATAAGCCTCTCTTCCGTCGGCAATGGTAAACATGGCAAGGCAATAGCTTCCTCCCGCCATTTCAAGCTGCAAATGATATTTCTCCAGTAAAATCCGGTAGAGCTGCTGCCCTGTCAAGCCTGCTTCCCTACAGTCAATCACAAGCTTTCCGATATCCTGATGCCGTTCATCACCGGACACAAAGCGAAGCTGTCTGCAATGGGACAATTCCTCCAGCATAGCCTGATAGGAGTGCTGAAACTCCCGAAACAGTTCGCACCCCTTCTCCTCCACAATATTAAGGGCATTGTCAATACTTGCCATTAATACATATGATGGACTGCTGGATTGATAAATATGCAAAAATCTCCGCAATCTTTCCCTGTCAATTCTGCTTCCGTTCACATGAAGAAGCGCCGTCTGGGTCATTGCCGGCAGAGTCTTATGAACACTGTGGATTACCAAATCCGCTCCCGCCTGATTGCTATTTCCGGCAAAGCCCTCCGCCAGACCCAAATGAGCCCCATGAGCCTCGTCCACAATCAGGGGAATGCCCCGTTCATGTACCACCTTAGCGATTGTCTCCACATCTGCAATTCTTCCCTCATAGGTGGGTGACACCAAAAAGACGGCTTCGATATCCGCTTCCCGCTCCAGTGCCTCTCTCACCTGCTTTGGCGTAATGGCATCACAGATATCATATCCCTCAAGCATAGGCGGATATAAGTATGTTACCTTCAAATTTCTAAGATATACTCCGTGATAGACTGACTTGTGACAATTTCTTGCCATTAAAATATGTCCGCCGCAGGATACTGCCGCACTGATTGCACTTAAAATACCACAGGTGCTTCCATTTACCAGATAAAAGCTCTCCTCCGCTCCGTAGAGTGCCGCAGCCCGTTCCTGTAACCGTTTCAGAATTCCCTCCGGCTCATGCAGGTTATCAAAATCATTTATTTCCGTAATATCCATTTGTATCATATCAACCGGCATACCCGCTGACATACTGCGCTTATGCCCCGGCATATGATAAGGATAAAAATCACTTTTACCATATTCTGTTAATTTATCATACAAGTGCTCCAAGCTATCTGTCTCCCTCTTCCTCTCTCTTCGTCCTCAGCTTTTGCAACAAAGCGCCATGCCCTCTATGCATGTGAAAGGTTTCCATGAGAGAACACCATTTGTCTGCAGCACTTACAATCCACGCCTCCCGGCACATAGGCGGTACCACTGTGAGGGGCCACATGTGCTTTCTGATAATATCCTTTTCCCTCTCCGTAAGCCGGTAATCCTGAGAAGCATTCTTCAACGCTACTCCCGGATGCCTGAAGCCATGGAATCTGTAAAGCTTCACATGCTCCTCATCATGCCAGTCATAGAGAAAATAGTCATGCAGCAGTGCGCCTCTGATAAGCTCCTTACGGTTACAGGTAATATGCAGCTTATCGCTGAATGCAAGGCTGTATCTTGCCACATTCATGCAATGATTATTTACCGTCATATTTCCATGCTGAATATGTTCTCTCGTGGTACGAAAATTTCGGGATTTTAAAATATCCTCCCCCGCTGCCGCCTTAATCTGTCTATGTAATTCTTTCTGTCGCTCAAAATGCTTTTTCCAACGCTCAGCTCCCTTTTTGGAACGTTGCCCAAGATGTCTCTCTGCCACAGCTTATGCCCCCTCGCCCGATATTAAAGTAACTTTTATCTCCTCATGAACTGTTACTTGCTTTGCATACTTATGCTATTTTATTATAGCATTTTACAGTACAAAAAAATAGCACCAAAGGATTAATTTTACCCTTTTGGTGCTATTTTTTCACATGTTATTGCAAGCTTCTCTTAATGCTCTCCATAAGGAATTCCTTGAACTTTGACTCCTCTTTTGTATTGGGGCAGGAGCCGTCCGTCTTAAATACCATATCGCAGGGCGTCTCCTCAGTGTAGGGAAGCCACTCCGGCATATCCGTGCCATCGGCGTCCTTTCCGTTGGGATTGCCTGTCTTGACAAAATTACACCAGTAATTGCACATTTGGCGTGCCAAATCATAATGCTTTCCCGTAAAGGGTCTCCAGCACTTTGCTAAGGTCTCAAAGAAGAACCACAGCTCCACAGAGTGGAAGGTTCCCGGATTATCCCAGCCGGGAATATCGGCGTCAAAGCGGTAATAATAACAGTTCGCAGAATTACCATTCTCTCTGTTTTTCTTAAACAGAGTTTTCACTGTACACTCTATGCCGCTGACACTGGCATAATCTCCATTCTTATTCTGTCTATGAGCCTCCTCAAAGCTTAAAAATTCATCTGCTCGCTCTCCAAACAATTCCTTTGCCCTCTGCGCAAGCTCCTCCTGTGAAGCCACATGGATACTGTTGGGGAATTCGTCCGCTGTATTTCCTGCCATAATAGGAACATTTGCATGCTTATTCTGCATAAACAAAACCAAAGGATCTCCAAAACAAAAACGATTATCCACTACTGTAAACATTCTGGGGTGGGTCTGAGCATATTCTGCATATTTATCCCTGATATAAAAGGCATCTAAGGCTCTTGCCTCCTCCAAGGTTTTTACTCCCAAAAAAGCAAAGAAATCCTCACCATTTTTCTCCGCCTGCTCCAAGGACTCAGGCTTTCCGATTCCTTCCTCTCCATAGGGGCTCCTAATCATGGCACTCTGCACAATCGCCTTTTGGAACAGCCCGAAATTATCCGGACAGGTCATCTGAGACATTACACTTCCGCCGCCTGCCGACTGCCCCGCAATAGTAATATTTTTCGGATCTCCCCCAAAGGCTTCAATATTGCGGATTACCCATTTAAGTCCCGCCTGCTGATCCAGACTACCAAAATTAGCGGGAGCGTCCGGCTGCTTAGCGGTAATTTCAGGATGTGCCATGAATCCAAACACATTAATACGATAGTTTACTGTCACTACCACCACACCTCTTCTGGCAATCCTCTCCCCGTCAAATTCCATCTCCGCAGGATATCCCCACTGCAAACCACCACCATAGTACCATACTACAACAGGAAGCTTCTCATCTGGGGACTTGGCACCTGTCCAAATGTTAAGATACAGACAATCCTCGTCCATAGGGATATCAGGGTCTACATGCCACTCTCTGTCATAGAGTCCATCACCGATTCCGGGAGTATCCTGCACCGAAATAGGGGCAAACCGGTATGCGTCCAACACTCCCTCCCAATTTTTGCAGGGCTGTGGTGCCCGCCATCTGTTTTCCCCCACAGGAGGTGCCGCAAAGGGGATTCCCTTGAAGGCAGTAATCCGCGGGTCTGCCGCCTCAATACCCCTCACCATTCCATTTTCAGTTTTTGCCATTCTAATCATTACTTCACCACCTCTATCCTTTCACTTCAATTTTCTTAATCCACTTTCCGCTTTTCAACCTGAAAATACACCAGAATGCCTTTAAAAACTGGTCAATCTTCAAGCAAAAATAAATCCAAAAAACAGGCAAATGTAAATACAAACCTGCCAACCAGCCTAATGGGATGGAAACCACCCACAGGAAAATATTGTCTGCTATCATCAGGCACTTGGTATCTCCACCCCCGCGAAGCACACCCTTTGTAATAATAGAGTTGGCCGATTGAAAAATCACAATAAAACCAATGGCTCTCATCAGCTGCCCTGCAACCTGCTTTGTTTCTTCCGTAATGTTATAACAGCTGATAATGAAATCTCCAATTCCTATAATTATGAACCCTGCCACAATGCCAATCAAAAAACCCAACAGCAAAAATGTCCAGCCCTGACGCTTTGCTTTTTCATAATCACCGGCACCAAGACTGTGGCCCGTAACTATACAGCCCGCCTGAGCCAGCCCTTGTATCAGCGCCGTACTTAGCTGCTGCGTTACCGTTGTAATGGAATTTGCCGCCACAAACACATGCCCAATTCGTCCCATAACCATGGCAACCACGTTCGTTCCCAATCCGAGAAGGACATCGCTCACCAATACCGGTATGCTGATTGTCAGATAATCCTTCAGCATGTCACCACACTTCATCCTCAAGTCCTTAACACGATATTTCACTCTTTTGTCAATTAAAATGAAATAACCACAGTTAAAGGAAAACTCAAAAACTCTCGAAATCAAAGTTCCCAGTGCAGCACCCTCAATTTCCATACAAGGCGCTCCCAAGTTACCGAATATAAATACCCAGTTTGCAAAAATGTTGATAAAAAATGCGATACAGGAGCCCACCAGCGGAATCCTTGTCTGTCCGATACTTCGCAGTACAATCGTGCAGGTAGTGGAAAATCCCATCAGCAGGAAGCAGGGAATCGACCATTTCAAGTAGCGTACTCCCTCATGAATCACAAACTCCTCAGGCGTGTACATACTCATAATTTCCGACGGGAAAAAGGCGGCTGCCAAGGTAAACAGCATACCAATCACAAAGGTAAAACGAAGCATTAGCGTCACCGCTTTTTTCAGAGCACCTATATCCTTCATTCCCCAAAATCTGGAAACAAGAACAGAAGCTCCCATGCCAAGCCCCATACAACAGATATTATAAAATCCAATATACTGCACTGCCAATGCAGAGGCAGATAGAGGTATTTCACCCAATGCTCCCAGCATAATATTGTCAATTAGGTTTACACCTATGGTAATCAGACTTTGCAATGCAATGGGCAGTGCGATTACCGCTGTTACCTTATAAAAATCCTTGTCACCTAAATATGCTTTTATGTTCATGTTTCACTCCAGTATGCTTTCCTTATTGTCCATTTCTCTTGTGAATTTTTTCACACCTTATATCCTACCATGACAATCTTCCACCTTCAATATACTAATTTATCTTTTTCTCGGGTCGATAGCATAAACAAAATTCTCTTCAATTCTCTGAATAGGTCCGGGTATAATCCCGTTCTCATCAACCGTTTGTCCATAAAAATCTGAGATAACGCTGTCAGCTCTGTCTACCCTCTTCAGTTCCTCCGGCTGATAGATATAACCATGACGCTCTAATGCCCCCGGAAAGGCAAATGGTTTTTCCGGACTTTTCACAAATTGCAATGTATATTTCTCCGTATCAACCTTAATGTCAAACCATGCCTCCTGACCCTGCAAATCAAAACCGTAAAATTCCTTCCATGCCGGCAAATCCAGACATGCCTCCGGCTCCGGGTAAATAACCCTTAAATAGCCGCCGGACTGTTTCACATACGCATTTCCATCTACCTGATTTTTCTCTGTCGGAAGCTTTAGTGCAGCCTCCCCACATGCATAGAAAATGTTGTTTCTTATCTTGGCATTTCTTGAAGTGCCGCCCCGCTGCATACGATCCATGCGAAATGCTACCGGCTTCGCAAAATATCCCGCACTTCTGCAATTTCCTATCAGATTATTAGCAATATAGAGATAATCCGTTCCCTCTCCATAAATGGCATAGCCATTCACCACATCATTCTCCACGGTCTTGTACCACCCTGAAGAACCTGGCTCATCGGGGATTTTATTCTTATCAAAGCGCCCCTCCACATTCCAAATAATATTATTATCTATCAAATTTACACCATCTCTGCTGCACTCCATAAAAATAGCTTCCCTCTGCTCTATTCCATTTAAAAACAGATTTTGCGTAATTCGATTATTCTCATTGCCGCAGTCTAACCATAGATGATCGGCACGCAGGGTATTTTTAAATATATTTCTCCGTATCAGACTGTCCACACTGTCATGCAGCTTGATGCCGCCCGCTTCCCATGAAAGCTCCATTTTCTGCCAGCCTGTACCTTCTATCAGATTATCCTCTATCAACATATGCTTAGCAAATAAACCGGCTATACCGCACACTCCTGCATCAATAATCCTACACCCTCGGACAATACTGTGACCGATAATCTGCCCCTCTATCCAATCATGGTGCCAGCATTCATTGCCCACATCAATTCCTACGGCATTGGACCAGTCAACAACACAATTCTCAATAATCCAATGATGCCCCCGAAAACAGGATATCGCACCTCTTTGAGGAACCGGTGCCCCCATTGCCGCATGAGCACAGGTAATTCCCTTTACCTTAATATATGATAAAAATGGAATCTCTGGTGCAAAGCATTGCTCTCTGCATGCAACTTCAATCAAATGTCCATCAGGAGCTTCATCTCCCTCTAAGCGAAAATGAATTGTCTGACCGTTTGCCTCTACCCAAAAGCTGCCCTCCTGCTCTGAAAGCTGATTATACAGCGTCACCTGCTTCAAGGGCTTACCATCACAAAACACCATGCCACGTCTGTTTAAATACGGTGTCATGTCTGTCTTGTCATATTCAATAAAAAGGCGGTCGTGAAGAATATTAACAGCACAAAAAGGATTGTAGCCTTTAAACTTCTCAGGATTCAGTCTATGCTCCCAAATTTCTATTTCATCAACATTTTCCTTGGAAGCAGGATTAAAGCACTTTCTCCAACCGGTACTTACCTTAAAATCCGTTGCTACCTCAGATGCCTTAACGATTACCTCTCCATCTCCAAAGGCTTCAAAACACACCATGTGCTGAGGTCCTTCTCCACCGCAGACCGGATGTACACATTCCCTATACTCGCCACCATGTATCCACACCCGCGTTCCCGCCTTGGCTCTGTTTGCTGCTTCCTGAATTGTTTTCAGAGGACGCTCTCTGCTGCCGTCATTTTCATCAGATGACAAAGAGTTCCTACAATCAACATGCAGTTCAACATCATAAATTGTTTCTGCTTCCCAAAATGCAAACTGTTTCCCGTCAGGTAAATATGCTGATAAATCCTTCATCTTCTTTGCTCCTTTCAAAAAATGAGGTTTGCAAGAGAATAGACTTCTCAAGCAAACCTCATGATTCTAAAGCTCTCTTATTTTACTTTGCCTTATTTTTTGCATCTAACTCAATCTGGAATTTTTCAGTATCAAACTTAACCAAATCCTCAAAGCCTAAGCCATTCATCTGATTTGTCATTTCATCCCACATACTGTCAAATTCAGCATCATCCTTCGCATAAATCATTTTCCATGAATAATCATTTAGATTAAATCCGCACTGACTGCGAATAACCGAAATGTCATTGGTATCACTGGGTAATGTAACACTTACGTTAGGGCTGACTACAAGAACATTATTATTTTTCATATACTCTACAGGCTCACTAGCCCCAAATTTTGCAGCCCAATCCTTCTTCATCTGGGTCATGGTAGCTGCCTTATAGGTACTCCAATACTGAGATGAATAAGGCTCTCCGGTATTCGGATTAGTACTGATTGCATCTACAATCCACTGATTAATAGCATTGTTTCCGTCCTGATAGCCGGCTCCGCCGTACTCCTCAGGTACAGGAAGGTTATCCATTAATGCATTGTCATTAATCAATGTATATTTTCCGTCATCACCAACTGTATAATTGAAATCCTTAATACCATTATGCTGGAAGGTCAAACCTTCAGGACTTGCATACCAGTCAAGGAATGCCATAATTCTATCAAGCTTTTCTCCTTCAACCTTAGAGCCCACACCGATGACACGGCCACTTCCATAATAGGTATCAGAATCTGCATAGTAAATCTGATCCTTAACGGGAATAAAGATAAAAGCAGTTCCGTCACTTAATCTATCCTGCGTATTCCAGAAGCCAACCTGCCAGCTATACCACATCAAATATACCTGTCCTGCTGTCATCTTAGCACATGCTGAGTTCCAATCCTGAGTAGCGGAATCAGGGTCAACCAAGCCTCTTCTCTGAGCACTGTTCAGGAACTTCAAAATCTTGTAATAAGAAGCATTTTTATCTGTAATAGGTGTAAAAGTACCATCGGGCTTTAAGATAACAGAACCTTTAATTTTCTCTCCGTACCAGGTTGTCAGCTGTACTACGTTAGCAATACCCAGCATACCATCGCCACCATCCCAATCGGGCCACAGTGAAAGAGCATATGCCTTATCGCCGTCCTTATTGGTAGGATGTGCCTCCATCATATCCTCCAATACATCTAACAAACCGTCCAAATCTTCAATGTCAGGACAACCAAGCTCTGAATACAAATCCCACCGAAGCAACGGACTGGAATAAATAACATCCTGTGAATAGGAAGTCGGCGAAGTATTTGTCATCTGACAAGGAATACCGTAAGTCTTGCCATCTGCATTATCAGGCAAACCATTATTGAAAACATCAATCTGCTCCTTATATTCCATTAAATTGGAGCAGCTTCCAATCTTATCGGATATATCCTTTACTAATCCTGTCTTTACACAGTCAGCAAAATCTGTATTCTCCAAAAGAACAATGTCACCTAAGTTTCCGCTGCTCGCACGGGTCTGGTAAACAGAATCACCTGCCACCTGCGGAGCAATAATATTCAATTCAATGTTAAAACGATCCTTTACTACCTTTTGGAACCATCCGGTCTGCATACCCTGATAGTTTGCAGCCACATCATAGACCTCAATGGTTAATGTCTCTGCATACTTGGAATCCCCGCTGTCGGAAGACCCTGCATCTGCCGGCTTCTTTGAGTCGCCACAGCCACTCAAACCTGTTACTGTCATAGCAGTAATCAGCATTGCTGCAATTAATTTTTTTAACCTCATAATTTTCCCTCCATGTATAAAATTTATTAATGAGCAATAATAAATTATTGCCAATTAACCTTTTACTGCTCCAATCATAATTCCCTTGACAAAGAATCTCTGAAAGATTGGATAGACCAAAATAATAGGTGTAACCACCACAATGGTAACGGTCATTCTGATTGATGTGGCCGTCTGTGCATGTGCAAGACTGGCTGCCAAGCTTGTTGTGGACGTTGTACTGTTCACAAGTGCAGACAAAGAGCTTGCCTGATTCATATACTGATACAGAGTAAACTGTAAGGTGTACAGATTTTTATCCGTTACCAAGAGCAATGTATCCTGAAATGAATTCCATTGTGCTACCGCAGCAAAAATAGCCACTGTCGCTAAAATTGGTTTAATTACAGGAATAATAATTTTAAAGAATATTTTTAAAGTGCCTGCTCCATCAATTTCAGCTGCGTCCTGTAGCTCCTTTGGAATAGATTCAACAAATGTTTTGCAAAGTACTATATAAAATGGTGCAACAGCCACAGGAAGAATATAACACCAAAAATTATTGTCCAGATGCAGATTCTTCATAGTAATAAACCATGGGATAATACCTGCATTGAAATACATGGTTGCCGCCACAAAGCGATACCAAAATTTCCTTCCCCACATTGTTTCCCTTGTAAACATATAGCCCAAAAATGCCGCAACAGCAACCGTTACAATTGTTCCTACTACAGTCCTTTCAACTGAGACCTTCAATGCCGAAAACAAATCCGGGATTTTCATAACCTGCACATAATTATTAAAATGTATCTCCTTAGGCCAAAACAATACTTTACCACGCTCGCTCAGGTTGTTTGCACTAATCGTATTAATAAATATGTAGTAAAATGGATATGCACATACAAAAGCAAATATAGAATATACAACGTATGTAATAATACTGATTATTCTATCACCGATACTTGTCTTGTAGTGTGGACCTTGAGAGTGTTTTTTACTCATTGCACTTTCCTCCTGAAACTTTTATATAAATCCTTCTCCTCTGACAAGCTTTGAAATACCGTTTGTCACACATAGAAGCAAAATACTCACAACACTCTTAAACATACTGATTGCCGTTGATAATGGATATCCTCCACTACCCATGGCAAGGTTATATACATACAAATCTAAAACCTGAATATAATCCTTGTTGAAGGCATTTTGGAATACAAAAAACTGCTCCATTCCATTGGACAGGAAATTTGCAAGATTCAGGAATACTAATACAAAATAGGTCGGAAGCAGGCTGGGAATTGTAATATGCCATATAATCTGCATACGCGACGCACCATCTACCCTTGCTGCCTCCTTCATCTCCTCGTCAATGCCACTGATTGCCGCTATATACATAATAGCCGCCCAGCCGGCATTTTTCCATGTCAGCCACAACCACATTTTTAACCATATATGCTCAGAAGACTGCAAAATCATTGCGGGTGATTCTATAATTCCGAGATTCATTAATACGGCATTTACTACACCTGTACTGTTAAAAATACAATATGCTATGGAATATACCAAAATCCAACTGATAAAATTCGGTAGAGTCGTTACAGTCTGCACAAGCTTTTTAAACCATGTACACTTAATTTCATTTAAAAACACGGCAAAAATCATAGGAAACCATGAAAACAGCAGACTTATTCCACTAATTGCGAAGGTATTGCGCAAAACCTTCAACAGCTCAATAATCCTAGTTTCATTCTCTAGCATGTATTTGAACCACTTAAGTCCTACAAACTCTGAATCCGACAAAGGAATCGGTGGTTTGTAATCGAAAAAGGCATACACCCAACCATACAATGGATAATAAGAAAAGACTGCTACCAAAATGATAAAGGGAAGTATATACAGAAATTCTTTATACGCCCTCATCTTTTTCTTATTGTTAATTGCTTTCATGTTTCGCACCTCTCACATTGGTAATGTAGCTTGGTTAATCGTTTAACCTCTTATTAAGATAATATTCCCTTTTTACATAAATGTCAATTAGTTTTTAGTATTTCATTGTGTATTTGTTGTGTTTATACTGTTTTATAATGTATTTTTTGTGTATTTTTACTAGCTCGCAAATTGTTCACCCCTCAATTTCTTTGTTTGAATTTATAATCCAACAGAATCTTAGCAGAACTTCGTCAGCCGGTATTACGCACCGGGTATCTGCCAGCTTCTCAATGTTTTATTTCCAATCAGAGCCTCATAGAAACCAACAGACGCTTATCTGAAAAACGTACCGATTATACAAAGGGAACAAATCTTCATCAGACCAAAATTATTTAAATCCTTTGTACAGCTATTCTTTTCTTGAGAATACTTATATATAATTTTGCCATAAGGTATCTTCTTTTTCCAAAAAATATTGCTGTTAATAGGATATGACACTACCTTCACTACCCCATGAATAGCCGAAACAGCCGTTTGATTCTATCTTATCATATGATACAATAAAGAACAGCAAGTAGGAAAATCAGAATTTAGATATCATAATTACATAAAAATAGTTAGTAAACGATTCGTATAGCCCATACATTTTAGAGGTAAACAATACATCGGTTGCTGATGTGAACCAGCTGATTTATACTGCGACTAGGAGGTGATTAAATGGACGCAACGAAATTTGGTTTATTTGTTGCTCGAACTAGAAAAGATAAAAATATGACACAAGCAGAACTGGCAATAAAAATAAACGTGACCGACAAAGCAGTAAGCCGATGGGAACGTGGCTTGGGATTTCCAGATATAAATACTCTTGAACCATTGGCTGAGGCTTTGGGAGTAAGCGTTCTTGAACTAATGAAATCAGAAAAAATTGAAACAGACGACATCCAATGTGAGGATGCAACGCAAATATTGAAAGATACTATACAAGAGGCAAATAGCCAAAGACTTCTAAACAAAAAGCAATATAAGATGATTACCATTGGAATAGCAATCTTATTTTTGATTGTTAGCGTGTTGTTAATCTTTGGATTGACCCGTGGTAGATATGTTACTCTTATACAATGTGAGGATTTTACTCAGAGGGCAAGTGTTGAAAGTATTCTTTCAACGGAAGGGATTCCATATAAGCTATCATCAGATGATTTGACTATTACAGTTTTGGATGTGCATCGTTCAAGAGCAAACATAGCATTAGGGGCAAATAATTTTAGGTGCGCCGCATATATAACAGATAATGATTTTCAAGTCGAAATAAAGCTTAAAGATGATATAATAGCATGCTTTGACGAAATTGATAATGCTATTGTTAATATTTATACGCTCTCTAATGAGGAAAAGTGTATTAATATATTGTTAGAATTGCAATCTGATTTGTCGGCAGAAATGATAGAGTATTTGGTCGCTTCTGTCTCTGGGGCAACAGGAATTACGAATGCAGACAATATTGAAATTGTTGATACAGATGGGAATGTTCTTTATTCACAAGAGCAACTACCCATAAAGTGAAAATAAATAAAACTTGTTGAAATGATTAAATATTTATGTTAGTTTAAGCTTCAGTATAATTTTTACAACATAAAAAGCTCCATGCAGACATTATTTTCATCTACATGGAGCCTTTGTATCTCCTTATCAAATAATTTCTATCAAAAATTAAGATTTTTAAAATGAGGCATCCGGGATTCGAACCCGGGACAACTTGATTAAAAGTCAAGTGCTCTACCGACTGAGCTAATACCCCGTAACAAAACTTATTTTTAAGTATAGCAAATGCCCAGAACCGGAATCGAACCAGTGACACGAGGATTTTCAGTCCTCTGCTCTACCAACTGAGCTATCTGGGCATTGAGTAGCGGGGACAGGATTTGAACCTATGACCTTCGGGTTATGA
>Ga0129310_1001290_pt1 | contig 22554 bp, 21 predicted proteins | sample Go1ome_2_FD_94433 | JGI IMG/M metagenome (GOLD analysis project Ga0129310, IMG submission 94433) | Western lowland gorrila individual fecal microbial communities from Wisconsin, USA - Go1022A metagenome | ecosystem: Host-associated > Mammals > Digestive system > Large intestine > Fecal | place...
ATGGTGCAGAACCTCTGGACCACAGGCTTCTTCCATGCGAGCCCACTTCCGTATCGTCTCGTGAAAATTTTTCTGCTTTACTCCCGCTGGTGTTTCTGGCCATTTCCCTTGTCGATACAATTCCACGCATTGCTTTTTGTACTCATAGCTGTATTTCATAAAAATACCCCCAATACTGGGTGTCCAGTATTAGGGGTACATATCATGAGTGGGAGGCCCTTTTTGCATGGCAGAGTATCAGCGGACAGGATACGGCGTGGGCTGTGCAAACCGGCAGAAAACGGTTTTTCAAAAATCTGCCCCAAAAGGCAATGAACGCATTGACTTGTAAACATCCCCACTCTATAATGGATAAAAATGGATGCGCGCGGCATTCAGGTATTGCCACAAAAGAAGGAGGGAACCCCTATGAGAAAAGTTACTGCCCAGCGCCTTGCGGAATTTACGGAGCGGGACTATGTGCTGACCTTTGGTATTGGAAAAAGGGAGTTTGACCGGATGCTGGCAGCACTGGAAGACGCTTATCGTAGGGAGCATAAGCGCAGGCCGCGCTTTACCAAGATCACCATGCTGGATAAGCTGGTGCTGACCCTGATCTACCGTCATGAATACCGCAGCATGGACAGCATTGCTGCAGAATACGAGGTCTCCCGCGATACCATTGAAGTGAATGTTCATTGGGTGGAGCAGACCCTGCTGAACGCAGATCTGATCCAGAAAAGCGTTACCTGTGTGTATAAAACCAACTGAAACAGGCTCCGGCACAAAATCTTTGGATTCTGTGCCGGAGCTTTTTTACTTATTGGCGTTCATTGCGGGTATTTTGGCCGGAATGCACAACAGTGCACCTTGAATTTTGGGCCGAAGAATAGTAAAATGAAGCTATATGTATCGTAACATGGGCTTGTGCACCCAAAGGCGGATACATATACCGGAATCTGTATGCAAAAACATTGAAAAACAGAAAATAGGAGAACGTTATGATCTTAAGCATGACCGGCTTTGGCCGTGGGACTGCTGTGCGCAATGGCCGTGAGATCACGGTGGAACTGCGCAGCGTCAATTCTCGCTACTTTGAGTATTCTTCGCGCATCCCGCGCACCTGCAGCTATCTGGACAGCCGACTGAAAAAGCAGCTCAACGAACGCATCACCCGCGGTAAGGTGGAGCTGAGCATGACGGTACAGAATGTGGATGCCGCGGATACCGTGGTTGCGGTCAACATGGAACTGGCCCGCAGCTATCAGCAGGCCATGCGGGATATCTCCGAGCAGCTGGGCGTCAAAAATGATATCTCTGCCGGGGTGATCACCCGTTTCCCGGATGTGCTCACCACCCGTCATGCGGATGTGGACGAGGAACAGCTGTGGGAGGATGTGTCTGCCGTTACGGCACAGGCGCTGGACCGCTTTGTGGAAATGCGCGCTGCCGAGGGTGCCAAGATGAAGGCCGATGTGGAGAACCGCCTGAATTTTCTGGAGGAATGCGTCGGCAAAGTGGAGACCCTGAGCGCGGGCCGTGTGGAGGCTTACACCACCCGCCTGTATGAAAAGCTCAAGGTCATTCTGGAAGACCGCGATATCGATGATGCCCGCGTGCTGACCGAAGCCGCCATCTTTGGCGACAAGACTGCTGTGGACGAGGAGACCGTCCGCCTGCGCAGTCATATCGCACAGTACCGGGACATTCTGGCCCTGAACGAGCCGGTGGGCCGCAAGCTGGACTTCCTGACGCAGGAACTGAACCGTGAGACCAATACCATTGGTTCCAAGTGTCAGGATCTGGACATCACCCGCATCGTGGTGGACATGAAGGCCGAGATCGAAAAGATCCGTGAACAGATCCAGAATCTGGAATGATGCAGTAAGATCCGGAGGAATTTATGAAGCTGATCAACATCGGGTTTGGCAATATGGTCAGTGCAGGCCGCGTGGTGGCTGTCGTCAGCCCGGACTCGGCCCCGGTCAAGCGTCTGATCAAGGAAGCGCGGGAGCGCGGGATGCTGATCGATGCATCCTATGGCCGCAGCACCCGTGCGGTGCTGATCATGGATTCCGATCACGTGGTGCTCTCGGCGCTCCAGCCGGAAACGGTGGCCAACCGCGCGGCAGGGCAGGAGAGTAGAGTGATAGTAGAGGAGGAACCGTCCCATGGCGAATGATAAATATCTGTTTGTAGTTTCCGGTGCGGCAGGCACCGGCAAGGACAGCGTGGTGAAGGCACTGCGCGAAGCACACCCGGAGATCGAAAAGACCGTCTCCGCCACCACCCGCGCACCGCGTCCCGGTGAGCAGGAGGGCGTGGACTATTATTACCGCACCCGGGAGCAGTTCCAGCAGCTGATTGAGAACGATCAGGTGGTGGAGCACAACTTCTACAACGGCAACTACTACGGTACCCTGCGCGAAGAGGTGGACAAGCGTCTGGCTGCCCGGAAGGTGGTCGTTCTGGTCATCGATGTGCACGGCGCAGCGAATATCCGCCGCATGTTCCCCGGCGCGACCACTGTGTTCCTGCTGCCGCCCTCGGTGGAGGAGCTGGAACGCCGTTTGCGCGGCCGCGGCACTGAGACCGAGGACAGCATTCAGGAACGTCTTGCTACGGCCCGGCAGGAGCTGGCCCAGCAGGATAAATTCACCCTGAAGCTGGTCAATGACCGGGTCGATACCTGCGCCGATGCACTGTATGAGGCGATCTGCCGCCGAATCGGAAGCGCAGAATAATATTTGAAGGAGCTGGACGAATGCCCAAAACGGTAGGTGTTGCCGTCAGCAATGCGACCTTCCACTTTGATAAGCTGTATACCTACGCGGTCATGCCGGACCAGCAGGACGCCGTAAAGCTGGGCAGCATGGTGCTGGTGCCGTTTGGGCGGGGCAGCCGTGCCCGCATGGGCGTGGTGCTGGCCTGTGATGCCGAACCGGAAAGTGCAAAGCTGAAGTATCTTTTCGATGTGGCCCCGGCTTCGGCCTGCCTGACGCCGGAGCTGCTGCGTCTGGTGCATTTTCTGAAGGAGCGCACCTTCTGCACCTATTATGAGGCGGTCAAGGCGGTCATTCCCTATGGTGCGCAGTACAAGCCCGCTGTGGCGGCAGACGGTGTGACGCCGGTGCTGCAAAAGCAGCTCACCCGCCACACCGAGAACTCCTACCGCCTTGTGGGCGGGCTGCCGCAAAAGCCCAAACCGACTGCCAAGCAGCTGGCAGCAGTGGCATTGCTGGGCGGCGGGCCCCGCACCCTGAACGAGCTGGAGGACAAGGGCATCAGCCGTGCTGTGCTGGATAATCTGTGCGCCAAAGGCGTGCTGGAATGCAGCAAGGTGAACAAGTCCATCGACCTGTATTCGTCCATTCCGCTCAAAAACGAGCCCATCTGCCTGACGACAGAACAGCGGGCGGCTTACGATGCTCTGCTGCCAAAGCTGGAAGATGATGCACCCCACTCGGCGCTGCTCTACGGCGTGACCGGCAGCGGCAAAACGCTGGTGTTTTTAAAGCTCATTGCCCGCTGTCTGGAGCAGGGCAGGCGTGCGCTGGTGCTGGTGCCGGAGATCAGCCTGACCCCGCAGATGATCCTGCGGCTCAAGAGTCAGTTTGGCCGCCGGGTGGCGGTGCAGCACTCTGCCCTCAACCACACCGAACGTCTTTTGCAGTGGCAGATGATCCAGGACGGCGGTGCCGACATCGTGGTGGGTACCCGCAGCGCCATCTTTTCGCCGCTGGAAAACATCGGGCTCATCATCATCGATGAGGAGCAGGAACACACCTACCGCTCGGAATCCGCGCCCCGCTATTCTGCCCACGAGGTGGCCCGGCAGCGCGCGGCGGAAAACGGTGCATTGCTGCTGCTGGCAAGCGCCACCCCCAGCACCGAGAGCTTTTACGCGGCCCAGCATGGCCGCACCCAGCTGGTGCGGCTGACCCAGCGCTACGGCGGCAACCCGCTGCCCACGGTGCAGATCGTGGATATGCGCGCAGAGCTGGCATCGGGCAACCCCCGGGAGATCAGCCTTGCCATGGAGGACGCTATCCGCCGCAATCTGGACGCAGGCAAGCAGACCATTTTGCTGCTGAACCGCCGGGGCTACCAGACCATGGCCCAGTGCGAGGACTGCCGCGAGGTGCTCAAGTGCCAAAAATGCAGCGTGCCCATGGTGTACCATAAATCGGCGCATAAGGTATTGTGCCACTACTGCGGCAGTCAGATGGAACCGCCCACCGTCTGCCCCACCTGCGGCGGCAAGCTGCAGTATCGGGGGTTCGGCACCCAGAAAGCGGAGGAAGAGCTTGCAAAGCTCTTCCCGGATGCACGGGTGCTGCGGATGGATCAGGATTCTACCGCGGCCAAGGATGCCCACGAAAAGCTGCTGGCAAAATTTGCAGATCACGAATATGACATCATGGTGGGCACCCAGATGGTGGCCAAGGGACTGGATTTTGAGGATGTGACCCTTGTGGGCGTGCTGGGCATCGACTCACTGCTGTTTGCGCAGGGCTTCCGCGCCTACGAGAACGTGTTCAGCCTCATTACGCAGGTGGTAGGCCGCAGCGGCCGGGCCAAAGACCCGGGCTTTGCCATCATCCAGACCACCGACCCCGATAACCCGGTGTTGAACCTTGCCGCCACGCAGGACTACGACGCCTTCTTCGAGCAGGAAATTGCATATCGCAAGCTGGGCCTCTACCCGCCCTTCTGCGGGCTGTGCGTTATCGGCTTTGCAGGCGCAAAGGAGATTGAGACGGCAAGGGCCGCAGCGCGCTTTGCGGCCCTTCTGGGTCAGCAGGCAGCAAAACAGCCGGATCTGCCCCTGCGGGTGCTGGGGCCGACCCCCGGCAGCATCGAGAAGATCAACGACACCTATCGCTATAAGCTTACCATCAAGTGCCGCAACGACCGCCGCTTCCGCGACCTCGTGCGCAGCGCACTGGAATTGTATGAACAGGAAAAACTTCCGTCCAAGGCCACCGTTGCGGTGGATCTGCATTCGGACGGAGATATCTGATTAGGAGGTACCATAAATGGCAATCCGTAATATTGTAAAAGAGGGCGACCCCATCCTGAATAAGGTCTGCCGCCCCGTGACCACCTTTGATGACCGTCTGGCCACCCTGCTGGACGACATGCATGAGACCATGATCGCCGCCGACGGTGTGGGTCTGGCCGGCCCGCAGGTGGGCATGCTGCGCCGCCTGTTCGTGGTGTGGGACACCACCGATGCCCCGGAGGAGATCCCGGAGGATTACGAGTACAAGTTTATCGACTTTGTGAACCCGGAGATCCTGGCCGTATCCGAGGAAGAGGAGACCGCCTATGAGGGCTGTCTGTCCTTCCCGGGCCATAACGGCGCCGTGACCCGCCCCGTCGCTGTCAAGGTGCGCGCACAGGACCGCCACGGTGAGTGGTTTGAGCTGGAAGCCGGGGATCTGCTGGGCCGCTGCATCCAGCATGAGAACGACCATCTGGACGGCATCACCATCATGCAGTCCAGCGAGTATTTCTATGAGGATACCGAAGAGGGCAAAAAAGCTGCCCGCGAAGCGAAAGGAAACAACTGATGCGCATTCTGTTCATGGGCACGCCGGATATTGCCGCTGAGTGCCTGAAAGCCCTGTATGCTGCCGGGCATGACATCTGTGCAGTGTATACCCGTCGGGATAAGCCGGTTGGCCGCAAGCAGGTGCTGACCGCACCGCCGGTGAAGGAAGTGGCGCTTGACCACGGCACACCGGTGTTCCAGCCCCGCACCCTGCGGGACGGCAGCGAAGATGAAAATATCCGCGCACTGGCCCCGGAGCTGATCGTGGTGGTGGCCTACGGCTGCATCCTGCCGAAGTCGGTGCTGGAAACGCCGAAGTACGGCTGCATCAACCTGCACGTCTCCCTGCTGCCCAAGTATCGCGGCAGCGCTCCGGTGCAGTGGGCCGTGCTGAACGGCGACGCCGAGACCGGCGTTTCCATCATGCAGATGGACGAGGGGCTGGATACCGGCGACGTGCTCTGCTGTGAGAAGATCGCTATTGACCCGGAGGAGACCAGCGGTGAGCTGTTTGACCGCGTGACCGCCGTGGGTGCCCGGGTGCTGTGCGAGGTGGTGCCCGCCATTGTAGCAGGCACGCTGACTGCACAGCCGCAGGAGCATGAAAACGCCTGCCTTGCCCCCATGCTCAATAAAGAGATGGCAGAGTTCCGCCTGACCGAATCTGCCGCCCACATCCACAACTGGGTGCGCGGCATGAACCCGTGGCCCGGTGCATGGTTCATCACCTCCGGCGGCAAAAAGCTCAAGGTGATGGAGTGCCGTGCCGTGGAAGCTCACGGCGAAGCCCCCGGCACGGTGCTGGCGACAAAGCCGCTGACCGTGGCCTGCGGGGAAGGTGCTGTCCAGCTTTTGAACGTGGTGCCGGAGGGTAAAAAGCCCATGGACGGCACCGCATTTGCCGCCGGTCAGCGCCTCAAGACGGGGGATATCCTCTGATGGCGGCAAATCCGCGCGCGGCAGCTGTGGCGGCGCTGGTGCGGCAGGAGCAGGATGGTTTTTCAAACCTTGTTCTGGATGCCGAGCTTAAACGCCAGCAGCTGGAAGGCCGCGATAAAGCTTTTGCCAGTGCCATTTTCTATACCGTACTGGAACATCAGGGCACGCTGGATCACATCCTGTGCCAGTTCCTGCCCAAAGGCCTTGCAAAGCTGGATGCACCGGTGCGCGAGATCCTGCGTGCCGCGCTGGCACAGGCCCGCTATATGCAGGTGCCGGTATCCGCAGCGGTGAACGAAGCGGTCAAGCTGACCCGCACCTTCAAAAAATCCAGCGCATCCGGTCTGGTCAACGCCGTGCTGCGCAAGGCATGCAGCTACGACCTGAGCACTGCAAGCTTCAAAAGCGAAGCGGAGCGGCTTATGGTGCTGGGCTCTGCCGGGCGGGATGTGGCGGAATTTCTGCACAAAAACTACCCGGATGAAGCACTGGATATCCTCACCTACAAAGCCGACGGCGGCATGACCAGTCTGCGGGCAAACCCGCTGAAGACAAGCGCAGAAGAACTCTGCACAAAGCTGCTGACTTCCGGAGCAAAGGAAGCAAAGTCCGGCGTTGTGCCCGGCAGTGTGCTGGCCCGGTTCGAGGGAAGCCCGGCGGAAAACGAGCTGTTCCGGCAGGGATATTTCCATGTGGAAGGGCAGGCCAGCCAGCTGGCAGCGCTCTGCGTGGAAGCAAAGCCCGGTGAAACGGTCATCGACCTGTGCGCGGCCCCCGGCGGCAAGACCGTCCTGCTGGCCGAACAGATGCAGAATACCGGCAGGCTCTACAGCTGCGATGCTGCCGAGAACCGCGTGGGCCTGATCCGCACGACGGTGCAGCGCATGGGACTGACCAATGTGGAGGTCCTGTGCAGTGATGCCACAAAAGTGAACCCGGCTCTGCCGCAGGCCGACCGCATCCTTGCAGATGTGCCCTGCAGTGGTCTGGGCATTCTGGCTAAAAAACCGGATCTGCGCTACAAAAAGCTGGAACCGGCCCGCGAAGCTGAATTATTGGCCACGCAGTCGGCCATCCTCGATACGGCGGCACAGCTGCTCAAACCGGGCGGCAGGCTGGTGTACTCCACCTGCACCATCGACCCGGCAGAGAACCAGCAGCAGATCGCGGCATTTCTGGTCCGTCACCCGGAGTTTACGGTGGTAAAGCCCGCCGTGGCGCTGCCCGCCGGGATGACGGCAGGGGAACACGGTGCGCTTTCGGTGCCCACCCGTACCGGCATGGACGGATTTTTCCTGTGTGCCATGCAGAAAAACGGGTAAGAGCTGCAATGAAACAGGCAGCTTATTCGTAAAAACCAATAGGAGAACACAATGGAACAAAAACGCTGTATCTCTTCCCTGACGCTGGCAGAGCTGACCGCTGAACTGAAAGCGATGGGCCAGCCGGGTTTCCGGGCAAAGCAGATCTTCCACTGGGTGCACCAGAAGCTGGTCACCGAGTTTTCTGCTATGACCGACCAGCCCAAGACCCTGCTGGCAAAGCTGGAAGAAAGCTTCTATATCGCAGCACCCCAGATTGAGCGCCGGCAGGAAGCAAAGGACGGCACCGTAAAATATCTGCTGCGCATGGCAGACGGCAACTGCATCGAGACCGTTGTCATGCGCTACCACTACGGCAATACCGTGTGTGTGTCCACTCAGGTGGGCTGCCGCATGGGCTGCCGCTTCTGCGCCTCTACGCAGGCAGGCCGGGTGCGCAATCTGGAAGCCGGCGAGATCTGCTCCGAAATTTACACCGCACAGAAGGATATTGGCGAGCGCATTTCCCACATCGTGCTCATGGGCATCGGGGAACCGCTGGACAACTTTGACGAAGTGATGAAGTTTCTGGAAAATATCACCTCGCCCGAGGGCGTCAACATCGGGATGCGCAACATCAGTCTTTCCACCTGCGGCCTTGTGCCAAAGATCGATCTGCTGGCCGAGAAAAAGCTGCAGCTTACCCTTTCGGTGTCGCTGCACGCGCCCAACAACGAGATCCGCAGCGGCATGATGCCGGTGAACGACGCCTACCCCGTGGAAGTGCTGATGCAGGCCGTGCGCCGCTATCAGGATACCACCGGACGCCGGGTGAGCTTTGAGTATTCCATGGTGCGCGGCGTCAACGATTCGGATGCCTGTGCAAAGCAGCTGGCAAACCTCATCCGGGGCATGGGGGCTCATGTGAACCTGATCCCCATCAACCCTGTGGACGGCAGCCCGTATTCGGCTACCGATGCCGCCAATGTGCGCCGTTTCCAGCAGAAGCTGGAAAGCCTTGGCGTCAACGCTACGGTGCGCCGACGTCTTGGCAGCGAGATCAGCGCCGCCTGCGGCCAGCTGCGCCGGGACGAAATGAACGGGAAAGCGTAAAATAGAGGGAGTATCCTATGAAACTTGCAGGAAAAACGGATGTCGGCCGGGTCCGGCAGGATAATCAGGACGATTATCGCGCAGGAGAGCTGCCCGGCGATGCCGCATGGCTGCTGGTGTGTGACGGCATGGGCGGTGCACGCGGCGGCAGGGAAGCCAGTCAGAGCGCATGTGATGTCATTGAGCGCTGCTTTCAGGAGCAGTATGCTTCCAAGTGCCTGCCCGGCGAAGAGGAGACCTTTTTGAAAAAGAGCCTGCTCAGCGCCAACCGCTTTGTGTTCCAGAAGGCTCTGCGGGAGGAAGCACTGGCAGGCATGGGAACTACGGCGGTGTGCGCACTGGTGCGCTCCGGCAGGGTGTATCTGTGCCATGCAGGCGACTCGCGGGCGTACCTGTACCGGGATGGGCAGCTTGCCCAGCTCACCCACGACCACTCCTACGTGCAGGAGCTGGTGGACTGCGGCACCATTACCGTGGAGGAAGCCGAGCATCACCCCCAGAAGAACATCATCACCCGTGCTCTGGGTGTGGACTACCGGCTGGAACCGGAGTTTGCCACCGCGCAGCTGCACAGCGGAGATATCCTGCTGCTGTGCTCGGACGGCCTGACCAATGCGGTGCCCAAAGAACAGCTGGAACAGCTGTTGCGCACGGGAAAGTTCTATGATCTGCCGGATCTGCTGATCCGCACTGCCAACGAAAACGGCGGCCCGGATAACATCACCGCGCTGCTTCTGTGTGTGGAGGAGGTGCGCTGATGGACAACCTGATCGGCAAAAAGCTGGATGGTCTGTATGAGGTCAAGGAGCTGATCGGCTCCGGCGGCATGGCGAACGTCTACAAGGCGGTCATGCTTGGCCAGAACGGCCCTGTTCCCGCCGGGACAGTGGTGGCGGTCAAGGTGCTGCGGCAGGAGTATATGCATGACCCGGATCTTGTGCGCCGCTTTAAAAATGAATCCAAGGCCATCTCGCTGCTGAACCACCCGAACATCGTCAAGGTATATGATGTTTCGGTGAACGATGATCTGCAGTATATCGTGATGGAATATGTGGACGGCATGACCCTGCGCGAGTATCTCAACCAGCGCGGCGGCAGGCTGACCAACCGGGAGACTGTGCATTTCATCTCCCAGATTTTAAAGGCTCTGGAACATGCCCATGCCAACGGTGTGGTGCACCGGGACATCAAACCCCAGAACATCATGCTTCTGGACAATGGTCAGCTGCGCATGATGGATTTTGGCATCGCGCGCATCTCCCGGGCCGAGAATCAGCTGCTCAGCGGCAAGGCCATGGGCAGCGTGCATTATATCAGCCCAGAGCAGGCCAAGGGCGATGAGACTGACTGCACCAGCGATATCTACTCGGTGGGCGTGATGATGTACGAGATGCTCAGCGGTCATTTGCCCTTTGACGCAGACGACATGGTGGAGGTTGCCATCAAGCAGATCTCGGATAAGCCGAAGTCTCTGCACGAGATCGCGCCGGAGGTACCGAACGCACTGGTGGAGATCACTGAAAAAGCCATGGCAAAGCTGCCGCAGAACCGCTATGCTTCTGCCCGCGAGATGCTGGATGCACTGGACGCCTACGTGCAGAATCCCTCCGTGATGTTCGAGTACAAATATATTACAGAAGATGCACCCGAAAAGGTGGTGAAACGTACCATGAGCCAGAACCGCACAAACCGACCTGCTGAAAAACCTGCGCCCCGCAGCAAAAAGACTGCATCCCGCAAAAAGAAGCGCCGTGCCATTTATCTTCCGGCGCTGCTGGGCATCACCATTGCATTTGCCCTTGCCTGCCTTGCACTGTGCTGGATGATTCTGAACGATTCCTCCAACCTGATGAACAACAAAGCAGATATCACGCTGGGCGATTATATCGGCATGACGCAGGACGAGGCTGCCGCCACTGAGCAGGTTGTCTCCGGCCAGATCAGTGTTACCTGGGAGCAGGAGTACAACAGTGACTATGCGGCGGGCTATATCTACAAGCAGTCGCCGGTCTCCGGCCGCACGGTGCGTGAGGGCCAGAATGTGACCCTTACTGTCAGTCTGGGCACCCAGTATGTCACGGTGCCCGATCTGACCAACTATGTGCAGGCAGATGCAGAGCAGCAGCTTAAAGATCTGGGAGTCTCGGTGCTGGTGACGCAGGCTGTGGATACCACAGTGGCATCCGGTGCGGTCATCCGCACCGACCCGGCAGCAGGCAGTCAGGTGGCAGCAGGCAGCACGGTAGTGGTCTATATCAGCCGCCCGCAGGTGGCGACCACCACCAAGGTGCCCTCGCTCATTGGCATGAGCGCCGAGGATGCCCGTACCCTGCTGGTGCAGAATCATCTGGGTCTGGGCAGCCAGTCTGAGCAGTACAGCGACCAGCCGGTGGGCACCGTCATCAGTCAGAACCCGGCGGCAGGCGCTACTGCGAAGCTGAATGGCCGGGTGAATATCGTGGTCAGTGCCGGGCCGGAGCCTGCACCGGAACCGGAAGCACCCAGCGACAGCACGACAGGCGGCGACTGGTGGAGCGGCCTGTTCGGCGGTGGCTCGTCCTCCTCTTCCTCCAGCACAACAGCGAGTGGTGAGCAGGGCACAGCGGGCAGCGGGGAGCCTTCCCAGACTCCGCTGACCGACTGGTGGTCTTCGCTGCTGAGCTGACGGAGGCGCACATGAAAGGATATATCACAAAGGGCATCGGCGGCTTTTACTACGTAAAAACGCCGGAAGGCATTGTGGAGTGCAAGCCCCGCGGCATCTTCCGCAAGCAGAAGATCACGCCGGTTGCAGGCGACGAAGTGACGCTGGAAACCGAGAACGGTGTTTCGGTCATTGCGGAGATCGCACCGCGAAAGAACGTTTTTGTGCGCCCCCCGATGGCAAACCTCGATCTGCTGTTTCTGGTGGCAAGCACTACCCAGCCCACCCCCAGCACGCTGGTGCTGGATAAGCTTTCTGCCATTGCGGTGGACAAGGGCGTGCAGCCGGTGATCGTGTGCACCAAGGGCGATCTGGCCGAGGCAGAGTTCCTGCGCTCTGCCTACGAAAGATCCACCCTGCCGTTCATCCGCATCGACTATGAGACCGGTGCAGGACTGGACGAGGTGAAGCAGTGGATCAATGGTCGGCTGTGCGCCTTCTGCGGCAACTCCGGCGTGGGAAAGTCCACCCTGTTGAACCATCTGCTGCCGGAAGCCGAGCGGGAGACCAGCGCCATCAGCCAGAAGCTGGGCCGCGGCCGCCACACCACCCGTGAGGTGACCATCTTTGAAGCCTTTGGCGGGCGCATTGCGGATACGCCGGGCTTTGCCAGCCTGGAAGCGAACCGCGCCGGGTTCATCCCCAAGGAAAATCTGGAGCATGCGTTCCCGGAGTTCGGGCCTTTTCTGGGCCAGTGCCAGTTCACCGGCTGCTCCCACCGCAGCGAAAAAGGCTGTGCCGTGCGCGCGGCACTGGCAGAGGGAAAGCTCTCTCAGACCCGGTACGACAGCTACTGTGCCATGTACGAGGAAGTCAAGGACGTGAAGGATTGGCAGCGCCCGAAAGTATAAAGGATAAGGAAGAGATTCATGTCACGCTGTGTGATCATTTCGGCCTGCCCGGTCTCTCCGGAGCTGGCAAAGGCCCTGCGGCCGGACGATTTTATCATTGCCTGCGATGCAGGCTATCGCAACTGTGTCCCGCTGGGCTGTAAGCCCGATATCATCCTGGGCGATTTTGACACCGCCCCCTGCCCGGAAAAGCAGGATGACGACATCATCGTTCTGCCCCACGTCAAGGATGATACCGACACCGAGTACGCCGCAAAACTGGCCTCAGAAAAAGGCTTTGACGAGGTGCTGCTGCTGGGCGGCCTTGGCGGCAGACGGGTAGAGCATACGCTCGCAAACCTGTGCACAGGCCTTGGGCTGGAGCGGCGCGGCGTGCGCACCACGCTGCTGGACGAGCGCAGCCGCATCACCTATGTGATGCCCGGCGAGACCCGCCGCTACCCGAAGGAGAATTATTTCTTCTTCTCGGCCTTCCCGATGGAGGGCAGGGCAGAGGGCGTGTGCGAACACGGCTCTTATTATGAGCTGGATAACGCAGAGCTGACTGCCGCATATCCGCTGGGGGTCAGCAACGAGTACGCCGAAGGCTCGGACTGCATCACCATCAGCACCCGCAGCGGTGCGCTGGTGGCGGTGGAGACCATCCCGGACTGATGCCTGCTGCTTCTGCCGGAACGTTTTGTCTGCCGCCCGCATAGGATGGAGCAGAAAACAGAAAGGCAGGGGAGAACATATGCAGGTAGTTGTGATCCAGAGCCCCAAGGCCTTGCGCGGGATCCTGCGCAGGCTGTTCGGCATCAAAAAGGAAAATTGAAAGATTCCCTCTTTGTTCTGGATGTACCATCAGAGAGGGGATTTTGTTGTTGGTGTTTTTTCTGCTCCCGCAAAATCAAGCAGTATTGGGCAGTATCTGACCACTGCCAAAAACAAAAAACCCGCGAAGCTACGAATTTTCAACGCAACTTCGCGGGTTCTCTATGGTGCGAGGGAGGGGACTCGAACCCCCAAGGATAAACCACACGCACCTCAAACGTGCGCGTCTGCCAGTTCCGCCACCCTCGCATATTCTGTTAGTGCCGTCCATCCAACTCCTGAGGTTTGAAGCTGTGTTTGCGGACTGCTTGAATATATTACCACGTTCCTGCCGGATAGTCAAGCTCTTTTTCCCTTTTTTGAAAAAAATCCGGCGTAAGCATAGATACAGCGGTTGTATGAGGGGAAGATCGCTGGAAAACTCATGCCCAGAAAAAACGCACAAGTTGAAATGCATCGGGACATGTGTTATTATAAATATAACTATGGAAAAGCAACGGTGCGGTTGAAGCATCGGGGGAGATAAAAATGAACGATGATGTAGTGGTGTCCGTTCTTTGTATCGCATATAACCATGAAAAATACATCCGTAGCGCATTGGACGGATTCGTGAATCAAAAGACGAACTTCCGGTATGAAGTTCTTATAAATGATGATGCGTCCACAGATCACACGGCTGCAATCATCGCAGAATATGAGGCAAAGTATCCGGACATCATTAAACCGGTCTACCAGACTGAAAATCAGTACTCTAAGGGAGTGCATATTATTCAAACTATTCTTTTCCCGCTTGCAAAGGGAAAATATACGGCGATTTGTGAAGGCGACGACTATTGGTGCGATGAAAACAAACTGCAAAAGCAGGTGGATTTTCTGGAATCGCATGAGGGGTATGCAGCTTGTGTGCACAATACCCGGCTGATAGACTGCCGCACGGGCGGTTCGTGGCCGATGTATAAAGGAGAGCAGGATCGTGACCTCACATTCAAGGAGGTCGTCAATTACAGTGCGGCGTGCTTCCACACCTCTTCCATCATGTGCGCAAGAGAGCTGTTTATTGTTCCAGATGCGATTACCGCAAAAGGATTCGGCGATTATCCTCTGGCGGTTTATCTGCGCTTGAACGGGAAGATCCACTATTTAAAGGATATCATGTCTGTCTACCGGATGTTTACCGCCGGTTCGTGGACTGCCCGGAACCAGAACAACGCATCTAAGCAACAGCGCATTTGCAGCCAGAAAGCGAGAACGGACTTTACAGAAAAGCTCCGCCGGTACTGCCGCGAACAGGGGATTGCGCCCGAACTCCAGAAAGCGGTAAATGATGTGGCGAACCGTGACCAGCTGCAGCTGGCAGTTCTCCAGAAAGGCGGCAGATGCCTTTTGCATGGTCCGCAGCTGGGTATTTTTATGGGACTGTCGCTGGAAAAGAAAATACATGTGCTGGATACGGTACGGACGGAGTTTAAGACAGAACGAAATGAAAAAAGATAAGAACATTATTCTTGACAACTTTATCTGGCGCTTTGCAGAGCGCTGCGGTGCCCAGCTTGTGACAGCCATTGTAACGCTGCTGCTGGCCCGTATTCTGATGCCGGAAGATTACGGCAAGACGGCGCTGGTGGCGGTGTTCATCAACATTTTGCAGGTGTTCATCGACAGCGGTCTTGGTACAGCACTGATCCAGAAAAAAGATGCAGACGATCTGGATTTTTCGTCGGTATTCTATTTCAACTTTGCGGTGTGTCTGGTGCTGTATGCCGGAATGTTCATTGCGGCACCCTATATTGCGGCATTCTATAAAGACCTTACGCTGACGCCCGTGGTTCGCGTTGCCAGCCTGACGCTGGTGTTTTCCGGTGTCAAAGGCATCCAGCAGGCCTATGTGTCCCGCAATATGCTGTTCAAACGCTTTTTCTTTGCAACGCTGGGCGGTACGCTGTTCTCCGCATTTCTGGGGCTTGGCATGGCTTATGCCGGCTTTGGCGTCTGGGCGCTGGTGGCACAGCAGCTTTCCAACACGGCCATTGATACGCTGATCCTTTGGCTCACGGTGCATTGGAGACCGAAAGCGGTCTTTTCATGGCAGCGCCTGAAAGGGCTGCTGTCCTATGGCTGGAGACTGCTGGCTTCCTCCCTGCTGGATACCGTATACAATAATCTGCGCAGCCTTGTGATCGGCCGCGTTTATACATCGGCTGATCTTGCCTTCTATAATGAAGGTCTGCTTGCGCCGGATGTCATTGCGGTCAACGTGGATTCTTCCATTGACAGCGTTCTGCTCCCGGCAATGTCTGCCGTGCAGGATGAGCCTGCGCGGGTGAAAAACATGACCCGCCGTGCCATCAAGACCTGCGTTTATGTGATTGCGCCGCTGATGATGGCGATGTTCTTCTGCGCAGAGCCGCTCATCCGGCTGGTGCTGACCGAGAAGTGGCTGCCCTGTGTACCGTATCTGCGGATTTTCTGCATTACCTACATGTTCTATCCGATCCACACGGCAAACCTGAATGCAATCAAGGCAATGGGCCGCAGCGGAGTGTATCTGAAACTGGAGATCCTCAAGAAGATCATGGGTCTGACCTTGCTCCTGCTGACCTACCGCATCAGCGTGATGGCAATGGCCTACAGCCTGATCCTGAGCAGCCTGCTGAGCCAGCTCATCAATACATGGCCGAACAGAAAACTGCTGGATTACCGTTATCTGGAACAGCTGAAAGACATCCTGCCCAGCATTCTGCTGGCTGTTTTCATGGGCTGCTGCATGTGGCTGGTCAATCTTGCACATCTGCCGGACATCGTAACGCTGGTCATTCAGATCCTGATCGGTGCAGTGGTGTATCTGGGCGGTTCTGCACTGCTGAAGCTGGATACCTTTATTTTCCTCTGGGATGTGATAAGGCCCAAGATCCTGAAAAAGCCTTGGGCAGACAATGATGAATGAATTCAGCTGGAGGTTGCGAAAGGTGGAAAAAAAGAAGCTGTTGATTTTCCCGGCGGGGACGGAAATCGCATTTGAAATTCTGAATGCATTAAAATATTCAAAGTTTGTCGAGATCTATGGCGGAACAAGCGCCGATGACCACGCGGAGTTTGTTTATAAAAAGCTCATAAAAGGGTTCCCTTACATCAATGATCCGGGTTTCCTTGCTTTTTTGAATCGGGTGATTGATGAAAACAGAATTGAGTGCATCTATCCGGCGCATGACAGCGCCTCGGTCTTTTTTAGTGAGCATCAGGCGGAGATTCATGCGCAGGTAATCATAGCAGAGCCGTTTACAACAACGGTGTGCCGCTCCAAGGCAGAGACCTACCGATATTTATCAGAGTTTTCCTTTATCCCTACGACCTATTCATCGCCAGAGGAAGTGGAGCAATATCCGGTTTTCGTTAAACCGTCGATTGGGCAGGGTTCCAATGGCGCAAGAAAAATTGAAAATAGGAGAGAGCTGGAAGAAGCATTCGAAGCGGACCGCGAACTGGTGATTTGCGAATATCTGCCGGGAATGGAATATACGTCCGACTGTTTCACAGATAGAAACGGGAAGCTTCTGGTGTGCAAATTCCGTGATAGAGAACGGATCCGCAGCGGGATCGCTGTCCGTTCCCGGAGCTTGGAATGCCCGGCGGAAGTTGCAAGGATTGCAGAAGAACTCAACACACGATTCCATTTCAAAGGTGCATGGTTCTTTCAAGTCAAGCTGGATTCGAGTGGACATTATAAGTTGCTGGAAATCTCACCCAGAATACCGGGCACGATGGGCTTGTCCCGGAACAGTGGAATCAACTTTCCGATGCTGACGCTATTTGTGTTCTGGGGATATGATGTGTCTGTTATCGAAAATTGTTATGATATTATGCTGGACAGGGCGTTCTATAGTGCATACCGGGTAGGCATCGAGTACGATCATATCTATCTGGATTTTGATGATACTGTAACACTGGATGGCACTGTAAATCCGGAGGTAATGCGGTTTATCTATCAGGCCGTCAACAGAGGAAAGCAAATCCATCTACTCAGCAGACATGCGGGTGATTTAATCCAAGACCTGCATCGGCTCCATATCGACAGGGGGCTTTTTGCAGAGGTCATCGTGCTTGCAGGAGAAGAGGAAAAATGGGAATATATTCAGGAGAAAAAGGCCATTTTTATTGACGACTCCTTTGCAGAACGCAAAAAGGTAAAAGAAAAAACGGGTGTCCCGGTTTTTGATGTGGATATGATCGAGAGCCTGATTGATTGGAGAATGTAAAATGAAGCAGTGCGTTGATGTGCCCAGAGTTCAGAAAGTCTTGTTTAATATGGCGGTTGCGATTCGGGATATTCTGGAAAAGAATGCGATTCCCTATATGCTTGCCTACGGCACGCTTTTGGGAGCTGTCCGTCACAAGGGATTTATTCCATGGGATGATGACTTTGATTTCTATCTGTTCGGTGATTCGTATGAAAAGGCAATCCGGTGCCTGAGAGATGAACTGCCGGCAGATTATTTTGTGGAAGATGAAACATCGGAGCCGCTCTATTTCCATGGCTGGGCACATGTAAAGGATTTGAAGTCGGTAGCGGTCTGTGAAGCATATCCGCAGGACAGTCTGTATTCCCACAAGGGAATCAGCGTGGATCTGTATAAGACGGAACAGATGCCCTTGAGAGATCTGAATAAATATCTGAATCAGGAAAACTATGCATATCTGGAAAGAAGAAAAAACAAGGGCATGATCAGCGAAGATGATTATACCGATAGGTTGAACCGATTGCATGAAAAGATTGAAAACCAGTCCGCTGAAGTTTCCGAGCAGCTGATCTACAGTTTGGTTACGGGGTACAAGTGCCGTTATCTATGTGCAGAGGATGTTCTGCCACTAAAACGATACGAATTTAATGGTGTGATGTTTTACGGCCCACAAAATGCAGATGCCGTCCTGACTGTAATTTATGGAGACTATATGCAGCTGCCGCCGGAAGAAAAAAGACAGTGCCACTATTCATCGGTAGAATTTCTTTAATAGGATAAAAGACTACACATACAATCCTTTTTGAATGGCCTTCGGTCTGTCCTATTTACGCATCCTTTCTGAATTGGATTTAACGGCAAAAGTTGAAATGTGACAAAAATGTCTAAAAAGCCATTGCGTTGGAGCAGAATATTAAAAAATGCGTTCTGCACTTTATCTGGGTGAAATCAGCGAGTTCAGAAGGATATTCCGAAATCTGAATGATATGTGAACAATCAGGAGAATTTAAATATGAAAAGGGTCATAACGTATGGCACGTTTGATTTGCTGCACTATGGGCACATCAACCTTTTGCGGCGTGCAAAAGAGCTTGGCGATTATTTGATTGTGGCAGTCTCCACAGATGATTTCAACTACAATCAGAAGCACAAGAAAACATATTTTACCTATGAGCAAAGGAAGCAACTGCTCGAAGCAATTCGGTATGTTGACCTTGTGATCCCGGAAAATAACTGGCAACAGAAGCGTACGGATATGCACGAGTATCATATTGATACATTTGTAATGGGCGATGATTGGAAGGGAAAATTTGACTTTTTAAGAGAAGAAGGCGTGAAAGTGGTATATCTTCCCAGAACGCCGGAAATCAGCAGTAGTCAGATAAAAAAGGACCTGAATGCAGTAAACTTTGTACAGGATGGTACCTCTTCCGCTCAGTTGGGTGAATTGCTGCATCAGGCGGTAAATAAAGAGGAAGAAAAGAACGATTCCGTCTGATATTCAGTTTGCTGAATGACAGGGGCTTTGGCTCAAAAAATATAGGAAGGCGACACGCGTGGATAATAGAATTTTGGTGACCCGTTCCTCCATGCCCAGCATGGAAGAATACATTGAAGAGATCCGCTCCATCTGGGACAGCCACTGGCTGACCAACATGGGCGAAAAGCACAAGGCCCTGCAGGCTGAACTGCAAAAGTACATGGGCGTGCCTGCTGTGGAGCTGCTCACCAACGGCCACATGGCGCTGGAACTTTCTCTGCAGGCCATGAATCTGCAGGGCGAGGTCATCACCACGCCGTTCACTTTTGCATCCACCACCCACGCTATCGTGCGCAATGGACTGGAACCGGTGTTCTGTGATATCGACCCCGAGACCTACACCATGGATGTGACCCAGATCGAGCGGCTCATCACCGACCGCACCTGTGCCATCTTGCCGGTACATGTGTACGGCAATGTCTGCAACATCGAAGAGATCGAGCGCATTGCTCACAAATATGAGCTGAAGGTGCTGTACGATGCCGCCCATACCTTTGGTGAGACCTATAAAGGGCAGGGTATTGGCAATTTTGGCGATGCCTCCTGCTTCAGCTTCCATGCCACCAAGGTGTTCAACACCATTGAGGGCGGTGCGGTCTGCTATCGTGACCCGGATATGGGCCGCAGGCTGTATGAGCTGAAAAACTTTGGTATCCACGGCCCGGAAGCGGTGGATGCCGTGGGCGCCAACGCCAAGATGAACGAGTTCTGTGCCGCTATGGGTCTGTGCAATCTGCGTCATGTGGATGAGGAGATCGCCAAGCGCAGGGCTGTGGTGGAGCGCTACCGTGAGCATCTGGAAGGTGTGGACGGCCTGCGCCTGAATGCGCAGCAGCCGGAGGTCAAATCCAACTACGCCTACTTCCCGGTGGTGTTTGACGAAAATCTCTTTGGTTCCAGCCGCAACGAGGTGATGGATGCACTGGCCCAAAACGGAATAGGCGCGCGCAAGTATTTTTATCCGCTCACCAATACCTTCGAGTGCTTCCACGGTAAATACGATGTGGACGCAACGCCGGTGGCTCTGCATGTGGCAAAACGGGTGTTGACCCTGCCGCTGTATGCCGACCTTTCCATGGAGGATGTGGACCGCATCTGCAAGATCGTCTTAGAGCAGAAACTGTAATATCAATATAGGAAAAACTGTCCGCCGGGTGTCTGTGCCCGGCGGATTTTTTGTGGGGCAGGGGAGAAATACCTTGCAGAAGGGGAGCTGTTTGTCCCGCCGCGAGAACGCAAAGATCGTGAATTTCTAAACGAACTTTCGGATTTTTGCCTGCATGAGAGGAGATTTTTGTTCTTTTTGTCTAAAGTATACAAGAATAAACACTAAAATCCGGCAAAGCGTCCATTGAAAAAAATAAACTGATATACTAGAATATAAGTACAAGAGCGCGGCACACGGCTGCGCGGAAAATGCAAAGCAAAAAATATAAAACAGGAGGATTTTCCTATGCCTATGAAAATGGGTTGGCGCTGGTATGGCGAGGGCAACGATCCCGTCAGCCTGAGCGACATCAAGCAGATCCCCGGCGTGACCAGCATCGTCTGGGCGCTGCACGACAAAATGCCCGGCGAGATCTGGGAGATCGACGAAATCCAGAAGGTGGCCGATCAGATCCACGCTTACGGTTTTGATATGGATGTTGTTGAGTCGGTCAACGTTCACGATGACATCAAGATCGGCCTGCCCACCCGTGACAAGTACATCGAGAACTATAAGCAGTGCATCCGCAATCTGTCCAAGTTCGGCGTCAAGGTCATCTGCTACAACTTCATGCCGGTGTTCGACTGGACCCGTACCGATCTGTTCCACCCCGTGGGCGACGGCTCCACTGCACTGTTCTACGAGAAGGATAAGATCAAGGACGATTACAAGGCTATGGCCGAGTACATCATGTCCTTCACTGAAAAGTATAACATGACCTTCCCCGGCTGGGAGCCGGAGCGCATGGCAAAGCTGGATGAGCTGTTCAAGGCCTATGCTCCTGTCACCAAGGAAAAGCTCTGGGAAAACCTGAAGTACTTCCTGGAAGCACTGATGCCCACCTGCCATGAGTGCGGCATCAAAATGGCCATCCATCAGGACGATCCCCCATGGGATATCTTCGGCCTGCCCCGTCTGCTGGTGGATGCTGAGAGCATCGACCGCTTCCTGAGCATGGTGGATGATCCGTACAACTGCCTGACTCTGTGCACCGGCAGCCTGAACGCAAACCCCAACAACAACTGTGCTGAGATCGTGCGCAAGCACTGCGACCGCATTGCCTTTGGTCACATCCGCAACATCCACCACTTCCCCAACGGCGACTTCTCCGAGGCTGCTCACCGCGACTGCTGCGGCGAGACCGGCATCATCGAGGTGCTGCGTGCTTACCATGACTGCGGCTTTGAGGGCTACATCCGTCCCGACCACGGCCGTCAGCTGTGGGAGGAAGGCCCCGGCAGCTGCCGCCCCGGTTACGGCAAGTATGACCGTGCTCTGGGCGTCCAGTATATGCTGGGTGTCTGGGATCTGCTGGATCGTCTGGATGAAGAGAAAAAGAAGGGCTGATAATTATGAAGCTGTCTGAGATCAAAAATGGCAATCTGTCTGCCGAATGGGCAGAAAAGGGCTATGAGCTGCCCAAATTCGATATCGAGGCTGTCAAGGCCAAGACCCACGCCGAACCCACTTGGGTGCACTTTGGTGCAGGCAACATCTTCCGCGCTTTCCCGGCTGCCATCCTGAACGATGCGCTGAACACCGGCAAGTATGACCGCGGTGTCATCGTGGCCGAGAGCTTCGACTACGAGATCATCGATAAGGCTTATCGTCCCTACGACAATATGAGCCTGCTGGTCTGCCTGAAGTCCACCGGCGAGATCGAGAAGAAGGTCGTGGCTTCCGTCACCGAGAGCTTGAAGGCTGACTACTCCTTCGGCGAGGACTGGGCACGTCTGGTGGAGATCTTCCAGAACCCCAGCCTGCAGATGATCTCCTTCACCATCACCGAGAAGGGCTACAGCGTTGCTCCTGCTGATCTGGAGCGCGGCCTGACCCCCGTGCTGGCTATGGGCAAGGTCACTGCTCTGCTGTACGAGCGCTTCAAGGCCGGCAAGCTGGCCCTGACCGTTCAGAGCATGGACAACTGCTCTCACAACGGCGATAAGGTCAAGAATGCTGTCCACGCCTACGCCGCAAAGTGGGTGGAGCAGGGTCTGGTGCCCGCCGAGTTCCTGGCCTATGTGCAGGACGAGACCAAGATCACCTTCCCCTGGAGCATGATCGACAAGATCACCCCGCGTCCGGACGCCAAGGTGCAGAAGATGCTGGCTGACGACGGCTTTGAGGATAACTACACCATCGTCACCGAGAAGCACACCTTCACTGCACCCTTCGTCAACGCCGAGGAGACTCAGTACCTGTGCATCGAGGATCACTACACCAATGGCCGTCCTCCGCTGGAGCTGGGCGGTGTGCTGTACTGCGACCGCGAGACCGTGGACAAGATCGAGAAGATGAAGGTCTGCACCTGCCTG